>OFMV01000080.1_pt1 | contig 86721 bp, 107 predicted proteins | sample 1541881 | NCBI WGS metagenome assembly OFMV01 (sample SAMN04209220, study PRJEB22552) | human gut metagenome | biome: gut; material: feces | host: Homo sapiens | place: USA: Oklahoma
AAGATGACGAGGATGATGAAGATGACGAGGATGATGAAGATGACGAGGATGATGACGAAGATGAAGAAGAATTAACCGGTGAAGCTCTTGCCGAAATGGACTTCGAAGAACTGGAAGATGTTTGCGATGACAAAGACCTCGAAACAGACCCGGACGATTACGAAGAAGACGATATCGAAAAACTTCGCAAAGCAATTGCCAAAGAATTGGGTCTCAAACTCCCGGCAAAGAAAGAAGCCAAAGGTAAAGGCAAAAAAGGAAAGAAGTAATTCATTCTCCGGCTATGAAGGTTGGGCTAAAGCAATAGCCCACCTTTATTATAAGAAATAACTATTGTTCTATTAAATAAAACTAAAACTTAAAAGATTATGGCAACTAAGAAAAAAGAAGACACCAAGAAAAAAGGTGGCAAAGAAAAAGATGCTGAAAAAGAAGCAAAACGTAAAGCTCGTATGGAAGCTCTGAAAAACCGACCGGCAGAACAACGACCGAACAGTAAACAGATTGATGTTATCAAAATCAATGACAAATCCGAGGTTCAGAACTACGGCTACGCAGTAAAGAACAAGGAAGGCTATCAGGGAGTGGTAGTAACATCAGTTCTGGTTATTGATGGTAAACCTGCTTCTACTTCCGTAACCTTTGTTCCCGGCAACCTTACCGTAAAATCCAAAAAAGGACATGGTATCATCTGTAATCCAAAAGCTAAAAAGGCTAAGGGAGAAGAAGAGGAAGCCGGAGATGAAGATTAAACTCATGTTGTTTGCATAGTTTAAATTCTATTTTAGAAGCCTATTGCCTGAGAAGGCAATAGGCTTCATTTATTTTATAGGTTATGGAAGACAAAAGAGAAATTCGAAAGAATATAACTATCCTAGCATTAGATAATCTTATTCAGAATTATACTAATGCACTAGAAGATAAAGATATGGACCCTCCCTTATCGAATGAAGAAAGGGAACTCTCTGAATTAATTATCAAGGAAGCCAGAGAAATGCTAACTGAAATGGCAATCGAAAATAAACCAATACCAAGACCCTCATGGAAGAAATGAATTTAAGAACCATTATACAGGGTATTCAATCCATATTAAAAGATATGGAATATACTCAGTATATGATTAAGGTTACTCCTACTCATAAGAGAGGTAAATATCAAACCCATGTTATTCACCTTCAATATCTTAAACGTAGGCTTAAGGATTTTAAGGGTAGGCTAGATAAAAAACTAAAAGGTACTATCAGTACTGTAAAGTTTAAATATGTTAATTATTCAGATGGACGAGAAATGGTTGCAGAACAAACTTTTGTTAATCTTACTCAGCAAGAGATAAAGGATGCCTTAGAACTTGGAGCCATTCTTGAAAATGCAAGTATAGAAATCCTAGAAATTAAGGAAATCCCTACTTCGATTAGGATATTATAACTATGGATAATTACTAAGGAAATTTCAATCCACTTAAAAATTTTAGAAACATGAAGAAAGACAAGAAGAAAGACAAACCGGCTAATAAGACTCCGGAACTTTCAAAGGCTAAAAAGGCATTAGATGCTTATCTCAAAGAGAACAACTTGGACCCTCAAAAGGATTGGTCAAAAGACAAGAAACATGGTAAAAAGGTTACTGAACTCTTGAATAAGCTCAACAAGGAAAGAGACAAAGTCGCTGCCCAGTATCCTGAAAAGGATTTAAAGAACGAAGCCAAATTGGTAAAAATGAAAAAAGCCAAAGAAGATGAAAAGGCTTCAAAGAAAAAAGAGAAAAAAGAAAAGAAGGAATCTGCGGGCCGAGTTACCAAATACGATTATCCTCTCATTGATGGTCGGGAAATGACTTCCGATGAAAAGAAAAAATATCGTATGGAACAGAGAAGACTGGCTGCCGGTAAAGCTCCGAAGGAAGAAAAACCCAAGAAGGAAAAGAAAGAAAAGGCAGAAGCCACCGAAAAGGCTGCTCCTGCAAAGAAGGACAAAAAGGCCAAAGATAAAAAGAAAAAGAAGGCCAAAAAAGAAGAAGATTAATCTCATATCTTATTAAGTATTCGTTAATGATGTAAAGGCCTGGCAAATCACTTTTGTTCAGGCCTTTCTTTTTAATACTAAGACTTTATGGAAGAAAAAACATATAAACCCAAACTGCGTATCACTACACTTGAAGATAATGGTTCCTATATTCAAGATAGATTGGTAGATGCGTATACAGAAATGAATTCAGGGCCAAAAGTACAACATAAGGGACCAATAAGAATAGAGGTAACTCTTACAAATAAACAAGATGTTGAGAACTTTAAGAATTACTTAGATAAGCTCGTAGGTAACTTACCAATCAAAGAACCTTCAGTGGGAAGAGGAAGACCTTCTACTGGGAGTAAACAACTTACTGAATCACCTCGGGAAGATATTCTTGCAGATGTAGAGAAAATGGTGAATGAAGGAAAGAGCCAACAAGAGATTATTAAGTATCTAAGGGAATTAGGGTTTGTCTTTATTCTTACGGAAGACTTTCTTTTTCATTTTCCCGGATTCGAATTCAACAGTAAGGATGTGGGAGAAGCAACGGACAATAAACAATATCCTAATTCGTACTCTTGGATGGCAAGATGTATCAAACGAGCAAAGGACCCCAAAGCAGATAAATTTGACCCAATGGTCATCTTCGGTTTCAGCATCCTTGGTGGACCATCGAAGAAAATTGTTCCGTATCTTTATAAAGAAAGGAAGAAACCGTTAAGGGCCTCTGTTGGTAAGAAAACCATATCCTTCTCTCAGGCAGAGTTCACAAAATTCCCTAAATACCAACTTGAAGAAGAACGATTAAAGTTCTCGGCTGAGATGAGGCAATTAATGACTAACCCAGATAAGAAACCTTCAAAGTTCTTCCTTCGTTGGGCACCAGATGTATTATTATCTCCTAATGCCTATGAATCCCTTAAGAGGTTAAATATTAAGTTTGCTAATGATAATCAAAAAGGATAACATACCCTTTCTAGAAGGTTACTTTATAAGTAAGAATGGAAGACTTTGGAGTAGATATGATAGGTCTGGCCATATTACTAAAGACTCTTGGCATAGAGTTAAATATAATACTTCTAAACAAGGGTACAAGTTTATTCAAAGACGCGGGAAGATACATTATATACATAGGTTAGTAGCTATGGTTTATATACCTAATCCAGAAAACAAGGCTTATGTATGTCATAAAGACAATAACCCTTGTAATAACCACATAGATAATTTATATTGGGGTACACCTTCTGAAAATACTCAGCAATGTATACGAGATGGTAGAGGATACATTGGAGATAAAAATCCTAGAGCTAAAGTAAAGAACATAGACCGAGAAATAATACGTAGAAAATTTACTCTTGGGTCAACTATCAATGAATTAACAAAAGAGTATAACCTCTCAAGGTCTGCTATACGAAAGATCCTCTACCTCAGTATTTAATAAAAGAGTATTATTTATTAAAATAAAATTCTTATATTTGTATAACGAAAAATAATATTAAAATGGATGCAGAAACCAAAGAGGTAGTAAAGAACATTGCTCAGATTCAAATTGAGGCATTGACTAATATCAAAAATAATATCACTACAACAGAACCCGATTTACTCAGGAAGTTGTTACAGATAAACAATGAAGAGATGCTTGATTCAGTCAATCATCATATTCAGATTTACGAAGAGATATACGAAATGCCTCAATTGATAAAGACTCTGAACGAATATCAATTATATATCTGTTCTCATATCCTATTCAAAATGGAAGATGAATGGATACATGATTTATCCCAAGGAGTTTACGGAGCATGGGAACTATTACACAAAGAAACCAATAAATTTCATCCTGAACTCACATTAATAATTTAATTTAATATGGACAAGAACGAATACTTAGAATTAGTTGAATTGAACACTGGAGTTGAAATGATTCCTTGCGAATCCTCAAACGTTGAAGGCTACGGATATGACTCCAAAAACAAACAACTTTGGATTGCTTTTAAAGGCAACAAAGTTTACCGTTATGATGGTGTACCTAAAGAAATCTGCAATGAATTACACCTAGCAGAGTCCAAAGGTAAATACGTTTCTTCCAATATCAGAAACAAGTTTAAAACTACGGGATATGAACTCAGGTCTTAAGAAATTACCTATCATAGGGTTAGCAGGATTTATACTAATTGGATTGGCTATAGGTTCAAAACCTACATCCGATGCAAGCAGGATTTATCCTGCTCCGTCGTTTAAAAAGAACGATGTACCAGAAACTAAATACAGTTTCTCATTTGCAGATAAGCCTAAGTCATTAATGGATTCAATTCAGGAAATGGCAAACAAACTCGGAAAAAGAATATACGAATATCAGGTAGAAATAGAAATCATTCCAGAGAATCAAATCTACCAGATAAGTAATTCTGGATATCAACAATACGAAGTTACTAGAAAAGGAGTGGGATACTCCCATACATGGGTTAAATTTTATACTGATAAGAAGTTAACTTATCAAGATGCTATTAAGTTTGCAGAGAAATATCCAGAAAAATGTATACCTTTTGTACCTGCTCCCAAGGCTAAATCAGAACTCGATTATTATAACGAAAACCTGGACGAATATTTATCAGACCCAGAAAACGAGATAGATTATGCTCCAGAGATCTTCGACTTCTTAGCCGATTAACCTCAGCTATTTAAAAATATTCTTTTTATTTTATTGCTATATAAAATATTATTCTTATATTTGCAATGTGATAAGAAATTAATTCATTTATAAACATTTTAAATATAGACATTATGAAAAAGAATGAAAACAAGGTTGCTAACCTTATCGGTAACAAAGTTGCTCAACAATTAGAAGGAATTAAGGATGCTACATCCAAGTCTAAAACTACTAAGGCCCAGGGAACTAAAAAGACTAAGGCTCAATTGGTAGAAGAATCCCAGGAAGCTGCCAAGAAATTTGCAGGTGCCAAATTGGTTCAGGTTACTCCGGAAGAACCCAAACCAACAAAGAAAACCTCTAAAAAAGCAGAGGTAGTAAAAGATGTTGAAAAACAACAGAAACCCTCCATCATCGAAAAGGTAATCTCCAACCGGGAAGTAAAATATGTATACCCAGAGGATGTAACCGATACACTGGCCCGGAAGAAATGGAGACAACAAACTCGCAATGAACTTCACAGACTTGAACGGGAAATGTTCCGTATCAAGGACCAAAACTCCAAAGAATACAAGAAAGCTGCCAAGGCATACGAGGACTTCAAAAATAAAGTCCTCAAGCCAGAACAAGTTGCTTGATTTTACCTCTCAGGGAAGGTACCCAATATCAGAGTACCTTCCTCATTGTATTAACCTTCTAAAGGTATAAAAATGGATTACACTATATTCTCCGCAAAGGAGATGTTAAAGCAAGACAAGGAGTTGGTGGAGTTGCATAAGAGATGCGTTAAAACCTACTTAGTTCAACGTTCACTTAAACATAGGAAGATTAAGAAGTTCTTTATTGTATACGATTGGTATATTAACACTAGTAACATAAGAAACTTCTTTTTCAGGCCTGTTCCCATATTTGTGCAGGCATTACTCTTGGGACAATTAGACGAAATATCAGATTATGTAAATAAAGACGGTTATGGTAAGAAACATAAGAAAAGAAGAAATAGAAAAGGTTGAGGTAACTTATATCAAAGGTAAGTATGCCTATAAAACCCAATACAATGTAATTAGTGGGAAGAAGCATGAGATACTTTATGCAGGACCAGTTAATGCTTTGCAACCTGCACTAGAGAATATTCTGATGCTGGTTAGAAATCCAACCAGAAGAATCTGTACAGATTCTAGAAAAACACTAAAAAGGCTTGAAGAAAAGGCAACTAACCTAAATAACTTCAAGGACCAAGGTATAACCCATATAATAATCTACATATGTTCACGAATATAGTCAAAGACCTATACATAGGTAAATCGAAACTAAATATCCGATTTCAGAATCAAATCATAGAGCCTGAAACCATAGTAGATAGTTTGGGTGTACCTTATCCTAAATTAAAGGAATATCCTACCTTTCCGGACTATGTAGTAATAGGTAACTTTGATGGCAAGGATATTTTTAACATTCAAGTGGGAGAAAACCCTCACATGTTATTAATCACAGGAATCCCCAAAGGTGCCAAGACTTTAGATTGGTACAGGGTAAAGGAAGCAATCTGGTCCTCCTATTATGAGGATAATTACCGAGGATATTTATTTCAGGTCCAGGATGCAACCAAGAAAGTAACACTAAAGGCTTATCCTTTAGAAACAATTAAAGAGTAAATATATGGAAGCAATAGATTACGTAAAGTTATTTAAACTCGACCAAGAGAATTACGACTTCAAAAGGGAAGAGTTTATTTCCGAATTGGGTAAAGAGTTTCTAGATTATTGCCAAACTACTACCATTGGCATTAACCCTAAGACTCATAAGTTATATTATTATCGGTTCAGGGAAATCATTAAGAATTTCGAAAGTAAATTCTGGGCAATATCCAAGCTTAAAGTAGGTGAAGGATTTACACAGAACCTATGGAATGCTTTCTTTGCTACTCAGGTAGTACCTTTAAGAGCAAAGATGTTCCCAGATATCCAACAGTTCATTGAAAAAAGGAAGAAGGAATACCTCAATGAACAAGACAAAAAACAATCTACCTATAAAAAGGGAAGTCATGGCAAAGGAAATCCTAGACCTTCACGGCAATAAATTTATTGCCAAGGATTGGAAACTTTGCCTTAGTATTCCGATAGGCAAATGTGATAAATTAATTTTCACCAGGGATTATGTCTCTGGTGATTCTTTTAATTTGGCAGTGAAAAAGAAAACCTATAAGGCATATTTCTATAACCTTAGTATTAATTGCTATGTATGTTATAAGTTAGAGCTAGTAGGATATGATGAATCTAAAGATATAAGAAAGGCTTATTTATATGGCAAAAGAAGATAAGATAACAAGATTCCCTCGTCCTATGGGTACTACTGCAATGGCTTTAGAATACCAGAAGACACATGAAGAGGAAGCATTGATTAAGGTACAGAATTACCTTATTAATCAGTGGTTAATGGGTAATGGTGTTTTGTGTGGAGTAACCTATGATATCAATTCATTCTCTAATAGATTAGGAATTGACATAGAGTATGTACGAGTATTCATGAGAGACAGATTATTGTCTTCTAGAATATGGGATAAAGATAAACAGGAAGAATTACTTAACGCGTTATTGGGAGAACAACTAGCATGGGCATTAGAGGATAGAATGGAGATATCTCACCAGTTGCAAATCTTAAGAGATTCCCAAGGAGGTAAATATACTCCTTTCATTTCGTCCGAGGTTAATAAGACATTGAAGCTTAAGTTGGAATCTTCTACATCATTACAATCAATCATTCGTAATCTTACTGGAGGCAATACAACTAATATCTTCAATCAGTTCAATCAACAGAATAATCTCAATGCTGAGAATACTATCTCGATAGAGGAAGCAAGAACTATCGTATTAGAATCTCAAAAGGTACTTACTAAAACTGAAGAAGCAAAACTCTTAGAGGACAAATACGATATCAATTCATTGCCTGAAGTAGTTGCAACTAAGCAAGAGGGAGTAGATACGTCCAAGGAGGGCCTTAATCTTAATAAGAAAGAACTCAATCAAATCACAGATAACTATAAGGCTGCTATGGAAATATCCTCTAAAGAACACCATGAATTGCGTAGGGAGATTGAAATGAGGATTGATACCGATTCTTATGACCCAGAGATGGATAGGTACTTAGAGGATGATGAAATACTAGAAGCAGAAGAAGATACATCCCTTGCTGCATCATTCCTAAACAAAAGAAAATAACTTAGAGGCTATCTATTAATGGTGGCCTCAGTTGTGTATATACGGATTTGCATATTAAATTTAAAAGTATTATATTTGCATATCAATTTTAAAAATAGACAAATATATGGAAACATTAGACCCCGAATGTAAAAAGACCAAGATTAAGAACATCAATCAAGGTACTTACTTTAAACTTAAACCCACTACTACTGCACCAGTATGGGTAAGAGGAGAATATGAACGCTCATTAGGCAAATATTCTTGCTTTAAATTCGATGATACCAACCATGAGAAATTCATGAAAGGTTCTCAGGACGTATATATTAACTTTACATTTTAACACATGTTCAACTTATTCAGAAAGAAAAAGAAAATCAGAGTAATCAAAAGCCGCAGACTTATTACTCTACAAAAGTTAGAGGGTATGGAAGATACCTTTAACATTGCTATGCACTTCGAGTTAGAGGATTTTCATTCAAGAGTTCAAACGATACTCAATGAACTTCATATATACGATGACCGGGTATATGTTAATGCGTACAAAGAATACCAAGACCATTACAAGGTATATGATAGAGTACCAGACTTATTGCTCTATAAAATACCAGTATTATTTGCTAATTCATACCCGGGAATTGAGGCACAGACAGATAAGGAATTTGCTTACCAATTCTACATTCCAGATATGTCTTACTATGAGGCTCTACCAAAAGAGTTTAGATTGAATGAGGAGATTGAGAATAATTTCAGAACAATGTATTCAAAGGTATATCCATATTTACCAGATAGTAAGGTATCAGTAAATGAATACGTAGATATTATCCGGTTTAATTATTGCAAGAACTGGGATGTGCTTTGGAATAATCCCAAGGCTATTCGTAATTACTTTGATAAATGTATGGATTTCATCATGTCCTTCGTAGATGATGAATGTATGGTAACAGTAACTAATATCATTTGCAGATATGCCGAAGAGATGAAAGAGAAATTACAAACCCTTAAAAATAACAAAGATGAACAAGTTTAGATTCAAGGTATCTACCATGTTAGAACAGGTAGAGGACGATTACATTAAATTCGTGGGAGATAACTATGGTGTAAACCGGGATGAGTTCCTTAAAGACTTCAAGGATAAACTTAATCTTGAAAGTCATCATGTATCTACAGTACATGCAGAATTACTTGAATACGAACCAAATCGTATCATCATTCAGACCTCTAAGTATAATACCATATCAAAGGAATATAAAGACCATTACCTTTGGGTATTTACTAATAAGGGAGACAGAAAGTACGATTGGGACTTAAACAGATTCCGGGCTCTACCTCAGTAATTATTAAATAGTTTATTAATTCTTTTGCAGATATAAATATATTTCTTATATTTGTAATGAATTAATAAACTATTAAAATTTTATAACCATGCAAACCAAGTATTACTTAACCTTCGAACAAGTTGGAATCATTAGACGTATTCCACTTAAGGAACAGGACCCCGATATGCAGGGAATCCTAGATGCCTTTATCAAAGCCTTCAGAATCGCTAACGAATTGGGAGATGAGGAAGAAGTTACTACTCCAGACTTAATCAATGCTCTTCAACACTGTGATACTATCTACATTGATACAGTAGAAATCTACGAAGAAGGATTCGAAATGATTGAACAAAAGGTTCCTCTTGGAGATGCAGGCCAATGCGTAAGGACTCTCATACAGATTATCGATTACGAGGAGGCTTTTGACATATCTGCTGACAACTTGGCTCGAGAACTAAGAACCAGTATGAAATTTCATTGGAGACAACTCAACCCAGGTAGTTCAGAACCTGACCCAGCTTTCGTAAAACAATTTACCGAAGAAGTTATTGACAAACTTCGAAGAAAACTTTAATCGAACTTCTTAAAGGGCAGTCTAACCCACTGCCTTTTCTTGTGTGTAGAACCTCAGCTATTATAAAATAAAAGTAAGAATATAGTAATATTTAAAATAAAATTCTTATATTTGTAGTGTAATAATTAAACAATAAAAATATGAAAACAACAGCATCCAAATCCTCTATCCAGAACCTGGAAGAGGTACTTCAAAGGTTTATCAATAACAAAAACACTTTCTCTCTTACAGAGGAGGAAAATGAAATGCTAAAGGAAAACCTATTTGAACTACTCAGTAAGGTATACGATAACTACCAACTAGCTTGCATCGATATCAATCAAATCTGGGTATATGAAACTTGCTACTATACTTTCACATTCGAAAGCTTGGTAACAGTAGACAGACTAAGAGAAAATATCATTGCTACTGGCTGCGTACGATTTATGCAAAACTTTACCGATGGTGATGGACAATTTATATCATTCACCAAGCTAGACAGAAACAATTGGATTTATCAACTTAACTTCAGAATATCATGAATGAACAAGAATTAAAAGAACTTGCCTTACAATTGCATAAGGCACAAATACAAGAATATCCCTGGGTCTCAGCAGACCCAGAGGATGCTGAATCCTACATTAGGACTTACGGAGATACTAACGTACATTTGTACTACGATTATTTACTTGCTAACGGAATAGGAGAAGTAGAATTATGAAAATCAGAGCTATTTTAGAAACAGAAACAATGGACCCTGACTTCAGGGAATCCTTCTTAAATGGTATGCCCTTTGACATTACAGAATCAACCTTTGATAGAATTGTACGCTATGCTTCAGGTTGTACTGATGTTCAACAACCAGATGTAATCGCCATGGTTATTCAACATTCATTGGAAAACCGTAAGGAGTTATCAGAATTACTAAATACATGTAATCATACTACACAAATGAGAGTACTCATACCAGTACCAATCTCTTCAATTACCTTTATCAATCAGTACCAAAATACTCTTAAAAAGGCATTAAAGGAGAGAATCAAAGGAACACTGGATGGCCTATCAAAAGAACAACGTGCAGAACTCCTTAATGAGGTACTTAATGAAACTTTAAATGAGGGTTCCCTTAACGACGATTAACCAGTTGTTTTCATATCTATCCCAGAGGCAGGACTCTAACCTAACTAAGAGCCTGCCTCTACCTCAGTTATATTTGCATATATTATTTATTATTCTTATCTTTGTAGTGAGAAATAAAAATATATTTATTCATTTTAAAATAGACAACAACATGGTTAATCTTTACAAACTCACCAACTTACTTGAATCTGGGATGACAATATTCCAGCTCAATCAATGGAAAAACGAAGGTATCTGGTATCCAATTACTCAATACAAAAAGCCTTCAAACGAAATTGAGGTAGTCACCAACCTATTTATCCCAATCGATACGGAAACACAACGTTATCACATTCAATTAACTGCTAACTATGATGCTAGCGAAATGGATGAATGGAAAAGATTCCTAGAGGATAACCAATGGAAGCTATACCCATTACTCAAAAACATCATGGATGTATTCTTGCCACATTCAGATTATGGATATCGAATCTTATATACCTTATACCCGGAAGGACTCATATCAGTACTTGCTGAAGAATTACCTGCTGAACTATACATACCCTTGAATCAACAAATTAAATCAGAGGAGGACTAACTATGACACCATCAAAGACTTATCTTAAATTCCAAGAGACAAGGTCTAAAGAGGACCTTGATACTCTTAATGGGTATTTACTCAGACTGCAACAAATCTCGGTTATCCTAAATGGAGATACAGAACTTTCCAATGAGGAAGAGAACAAACTATATGACGAAGACGAAACCCTAACAGACAAAGTCTTACGATTATTATTTGGAGATACATTCTTTACCTTCATTGCCGAATACAACCTCGATGGATACGATTCCTGGGAGGATACTATCGAGGACCTAATCGAGGACTTATGTACAACCTATCAAGAATTACATGAAGCCTAATATTATACTTATCTTAGTCATGGGGGGAATTATCCTAATAATGGGTGCATCCTCCCATCCTACTAGCGAAGAACCTTTAACTTATGAGAATACTCATTGCTTAATATTAATAATATGCTAGAAAAGTCTAAATTCTTAGTATCCTTCGATTGCCAAAACGAAAAGTTCTGCGAGGAATTAATCATAACCTATAGAACTGAGGAACTAAGGCCATATCTAATATTCCCAAGGGTAAAACTAAATCCCAATTACTACACAGACTCAGGTGCAACCTTCAACAAGCACCTACGTACCCAAAACAAATTAAAATCCAAACAGAAATGAAAACCCTACTACTAATCCCAGTAATCCTATATACCTGGTTATCATTAACCTACAGGGATAAGATATACCATCAAATACCAAACCCCACCAACAAACAAAAATACCTATACTTAATCCTACAAGGCCTACAGATAATCCTATTAATCCTATTAGAGACCTTAATCCTAAGAATACCAAACTACTAACCCCAAACAAAAACAAATATCAAAATAAATACTAAAGCCCAGTATGAACAATAAACAAAATCATACTGGGCCTAACTATGTTACATAATACCTAATATCACCAATCATATAATCAATATACATATAACTAATATAATATTGAAGGCCTTCCGGGGGTGTTGGGATTAAGGCAAACTTCTAGGCCCAGCCCCCCTGTCACTATACAACACCACTACTCTATAGCTATCTAACACATCTGTCTCACAGCCTTTGGTCATTATAACCCATTGCCTAAAAGGCCCACAACTAAGGCCCATTTGGGTACCTAAATCCCCTTAATCCTAGACCCCTAATGGCCGCTTATTATATAATAAATGTATATAAAAAGGCAATCGGATTTGTAGGATTAGGCAATAATTTGGGGTACCTTTTTATATAAAATTAGGTACCTTTTTTGTCGGATTGGGGCCCCTAAATTTAATAAATCCGAGGTAATTTTAGGCCATTCAAGGTACCTAAAAACTAGTAACTATGTTATTAATGGCCCTTGTAATTAGTTAAAAAGAAACTTTAGATTGCTAGAAGAGATACTTCTTTTGAGAGAGTATTGATAGAGAGATACGTAATATTAGTATTAGAGCTATAATACATTATCCATTATTGGCCTCAGTAGGATTTGCATAAATAAATAAAAAGCATTATATTTGCATAAACATTTTAATAATAAAGATATGAAAACAGTACAATTTAATGCAAACCAAATCCTCAACGGTAACAATTATCCTATTGCCTCTAACATGGTAATCATTTCTACTGGCCATGACGATTCCATTATCTCAGACCCAGAAGGATACCAAGAATATATCATACCTATCCTAGAAGCCATTCAAAATACTTCTATTAAGGTATACCGGTTATATCTTGCTTCGATTACTTCTACGGTTACCGATTATAAAGGTACTCATACCTGGGTCTTCACTACAGGCACTACCTATTCCGATGCCGACATCGAATATATCCAGGCTGCCTTATACAATGTATTCTGCGAAAACAATGACCAATGCGAACCAATCGTAAACTACGTTAACAATACATTTATCATTACCGACATATATTCATGCTAATCGCTATGGGAGCTCTATATATTTTATCTCAGGCCTTACAAGGCAATATTACAATGATACTTGCCTTACTCTTTATGCTATCTCCTGCTATAGTTGCCTTGATAGCTATATTCAAATCTCGCTAACTTAGGTACACTTAAGCCCATACCTATCTAAGGTACTGGGCTTTTTCTTAAGCCTTTCTATGTAGGCCATCATGGGACTTATTTATGGCTTACCATAGGCTTAACTACAGACCCATAGGCCATAGTACTCCATAGACTCCCTGTATGGCCCTGGGCATTATAGGATTACCCGCTAGTCACCTAAGGGCCTTATATGATATAATATACAGATAATATCTACCGGACTGTATGGGGCCTTCTTTTTTCTAAAGTGGTACCTATACCAACCCCTTCCCTATATCCATCAATATACCTATATTACCTACCCACAACCATGCCCCCAATTCAAACCCCTAAAACCTACTTGCAAATTTTTCATACGAAATTATTAAAAATAATTCTTTAATAATTTCTCGAAAATTTTTCTATAAATGTTTTGTAGATTCAAATAAAATGTTTATCTTTGTAGTGTTGAAAAAGCAAAGAGATATTTAAAATTTTGATTAACTATTTTTAAAGAAAATATTCTCTAAAAATTTTGTAGATTAAAATATAAATTGTATCTTTGTAATGTAATCAAAAAGCGATACTTGACATATTAAAACAATATAAAATTAATTTATTCCTTTTCTCTTTTTCTTATAAATCTTTTAGTTTTATAGAGAAAAGGATATAATAAAATAAACATAAAAACTAAAGGTATTTTATTATGGAAGAATTAAAAAATGTAGTAGTAGAAAAAGAAGTTGCTAACAACAAAGTAAACAAAGTAGATGCTAAAAAAGCAAAAGCGCAAGCAAAAGCAAATAGCACTATTAAATTATCAGTTGATTCGATTTTTAAAAGTCTAAATGAAAAAACAAACGGACTTTTAAAAACTTCTTTAGGAAAGAGAACAGAAATTTACGTTGAATCTCTGTTTGCTGAATTGAACGAAAAGCAAAAGAAAGCGTATCGAAAAAAATTAAGAAATACAACTTTTTCTTTGCTTGATTCGATTTGCAAAGCAAAAGAAGAAAAGAAACAAAATGAATTAAAAACACTTGTTTCAGCTTTCAACGATTTTTATAAGCAAGTTTATAAAATTCATGATTTTTCTTTTGCGTCTATTGCAAGCGAAAATACAAAGGACACTAAAAAAGAAGTTCTAACAAAAGGTTTACAAATAATCAAAAATTTCAAGTAATTAAATGATATGCTATTAAATGTATTTTTATTTGTTGGTGTAATTTGGGTATTAATTCAGATTATCAAAGATATAAAAGATTTTTTAAAGAACTTATAAACTAAATAAAAAGTAAGGGAAAGCAAAATAAATGTTTGTCCCTTACTTTTTATTTTTGAATGTTAAATTTAACGTAACCGTTCGGCCCTAAAACTACCACACAAAAATCGCTCCTCGTATTAAGGGGTACCTAGACATCCCACAAACCACACAAAGAAGCCAGAGACCTAATATCCCTGGCAACTTATCATAAAATACTATCTAATAAGTTATTGGTCCTTTCCCTACCTAATACTCCCTTAATCTTACCACCATTCTTTCGATAAAAGAAAACATACCACATTTGAAGATTAGGTAACCACCATCTCTTAACTTCATTATAACCCTTAAAGTATCTTTCAATACAATTCATATCCAAATCAGTAATCCATAACTGATACCAAATCCTATTGCCTTCAGAACACTTTAGGATTCTCTTATTGCCATCATCCTTTATTACAGTTACCGTTACCATATTGCCTAAACATTTCTTGGTTCATCCTAAATCCAGGCCTAGATATAATCATTCTCTGGATATCATGTATCTTCATCGCTATCTCATCCATTTCCATCGGATGATTGATAGGTAATGCCAAAAACCTATTCCAAATCTCTTCGGTAAGCATAAGGATTTCCTCTTCCTCTTGGGTAAGCTTTGCTAAATCTTCCATCATGGGTATATTTTAGGTTCTTCAAATGTAAGAGGAGGGAGCTTTGGTTCTCCCTCTCTTTTAATTCTCTCTAAATCCTCCAAGGCACACTCTAGTATTTTAATACGGTTATCATTATATTCTTTAGATACTGGGAACCAGAATGCTGTTCCTAGAAGGTATTCATGTCCTTCTAGGTTTTCTAATGGCATTCTATACCATATCCTACCTTCAATTCTTAATCCTTCTCCTTGCAATTTTATGATGGTAGGGTTATAATAACCAAAGTATACTATCTCGATATTAAACCTTTGTGGGGTGAACCATGGTTTAATTACCTTTCTCCAAAGAATCCTATCTGGGTCATCCTTATAGTTAGAAGCCTCAATTAGGTCAGCACATAATCCTACTGGTGAATTGGGTATATTAAGCCTTCCATATAGGACTGCTTCAAATGTATTCTTTACTGGAAGATAGTAATTTCTTATCCTTTCTTCGATTACCTTATTCTCTTTGGAATTATAATCGATTGCAGTGAACGTAGGCTTTTCCATCCTTCTCTAATTTTCTTTCAAACCATTGGCGGGTAATACACTTTGGACTTCCTACCATTACTTCTGTCTCTCCCTTGATTACTGGGCAAGGATTGGTAAGCTTCTTTTGCCTACCTACCTTCTTAGTCTTAATCTCTCTGTTCATGTTTCTTTTCTATATAAGTTATTATAAAGTATATCGGAAATAAAGGCATGATTAACCAGATAGTTAGGAATAGGAATCCCGGTCTAGTTAATCGGTGCATTGAGCATATTACCTTGGTCATAAACCAGGCGGGTATAATACAGATAGCATATATTATACCCAGGATAATCCACATCATTGTTCGAAGTATTTATTTACGATTTTAGATATCCTCTTATCTAACTCTACTATTAGTTCACTAAAGTCTTTGTCCTTCATATCCTTAATCTTTGATTCGATTAAGTCCAGATTTCTCTTAATTGAGAAATAAGCTTTGAAGGCTTGGTAATCCAATTCTGATTTATCCGTTAAAGGTAATATCATACTTGATTTACCATCTAACCTTGTATAGAACCCATCTGGTCCGATAGTTCTTGATACTTTTACCTTATTACTCAGTACTGCAAATCCACCTTTCTTATCGATAGATTCTACAATTACCTTCTCCATTAAGGTTTTGCCATCAGAGAAAATGACTTCTTCACCCTCCTTTAGCTTTTTGGTTTCTTTGTTCTTTTTCATATCTTTATTATTAAAATGTTTATGCAAATATACAAAATTATTCTGATTTAATACAATTATCAATAAGAATTTTTAAATCTGCTGCGGTAAAGGATTTCCGGTTAAGTAAGTCGTCTAGTTGTTCTGGAGTTAGGATTATACCATTTGGAGTAAAAAGTTCTCTTAAGTGTGCCGGAATTATTCCCTGGAATCCCCAATTATTATACGAACCAATGTATACTTTATCTTTTACCATTGCAGCAATATATTTCTTAATTGAGCCCAATGACTCTCTTCTAAATGTAGCAACCTCTAACCAAATCTTATTTAAGTGAATAGAATAATGCTGAAAATAGGGTGTAACTAAGGGAATCATTTCATAATTAGAATCCTCTATCAAAGTTTTATCTGATTCAAGGACTCTATGCCAAAAAGCACATTGAAAACAAAGTTGTTTTTCCTTCATTAATTGAGGTACTGTTTTGGCTAAATCGTAATCATCCAAATCTAATGGTGCATTACATAAGTGACATGTGAGTTTCTCTTCCATATTATTATAAATTTTTATATAAGATAATAGAACTCCTAACTATCATCCAGATAAGGTATACGCAATACTTTCTTTTCTTTAATGAACTTTAAAATATAACGTTATGGATAAGTTAACTAATGAAATGATTGTGGCTCTGGCCAATGATTTAGGACTGGAGCCAGCTCTTTTAAAGGCAGTACAACTGGTTGAAGGAGCAGGTAGAGATGGATTTCTAGTAGATGGTAGACCTCAAATTCTGTTTGAAGGTCACATTATGTACAAAGAAATCAAAAATAAGTTCGGTTTGGACAAGGCAGTTGCTGCTCAAAAGAGTTATCCTACCATTTGTTTCCCAAAATGGGATAAATCGAAGTACTTAGGAGGAGCAAGTGAGTACAAAAGACTCGAAATTGCCAAGAAAATCGACGAAGAATGTGCTTTGAAGTCAGCTTCTTGGGGAATGTTTCAGATTATGGGCTTCAATCACCTCTATTGTGGCTGTAAAGACGTCTTCGAATTCGTGAAAAAGATGCAGGAATCTCATGAAAGTCAGTTAAAACTCATGTATTACTACATGAATAATACCAGTTGCTTGAAAAATCTGAAAGAACATGACTGGGCAGGCTTTGCTCGGAAGTATAATGGTCCTGGTTATGCTGAAAATGCCTATGACCAGAAGTTAAAAAACGCTTACGAAAACTTTAAAAACAAGATATAATGAAGGTAATTTACAACAAATTCATCCCTTTCAAGGGATACAAGGCAATGAACCTATTCGGAATTGTCTTTGTGAGAAAAGGTGCTAAGTTTGATACTTATGATTACAACCATGAGCACATTCATCTCAAACAAATGCAAGAGATGTTGTGGGTATTCTACTACTTATGGTATGCAATCGAGTACCTAATCATCATGTTCTTTGCTAAGTGGAACAAACAAAGCGAAAGATACCATGATGTAAGCTTCGAAGAGGAAGCCCATAATAATGACCACGACCTGGAATATATCAGAAAACGTAAACATTATTCCTGGGTTAAGTATGTAAAACTTAGAAGCTACAAGAAATGAATGTATTGGGAGTATGTGCAGGGCAAGGTGCCCTGCTATTCCCTTTCAGGAAACATCTGATTGGGAATATAGAAGTAAGAGGAGTATTCCATACTCCAGGTGAAGAGCAATGGAAGACTAATTTTAAGGGTGTACCATTCTATAAAGGATATAACTTACCTGAGTTTGATGAGAAAGTAGATGTTATTTTATCTTCTCCAGACTGTGGTATGTCGTCTATTATGAGACTTTCAAAGGTTAAAGAATTGGGTAAGCCCAAAGATAACCGAAGTTTAAATCTAGTAATAGAGGGAATCAATTATTACAAGCCTAAGATTTTTCTTATAGAAAACCTGCCTCGTTTGCTATCTCTTCTACCAAATAAATACCTTCAGGAAGCCTTTAAGGACTATAAATTAGTTTTTCATGAAAGGTCAGTTTCTGACTATGGGAACTCTCAAGTATCAAGGAAACGTTTAATCGTTATTGGAGTGCATAAGAAAACCGGTAAGAAATACTTGAATGCTTTTAATGAAGTATTCCAAGTAAAAACTCCAAAACTTACTAGAGATTTGCTCTCTGTATCTCCTTACGGGAGTAATTATAACATCCCGATAGAAAAGACCCTTGCAATGTATGATTATCGAAAACTCCCTGAAAAGAAGAATCTGACTGTTGAGAAGATTCAAGTATTATGGAATAGTGCTTTCAAGAACGAGAAGAAATGGCCCATTAAAACTGCTAAGATGAGTACTCTCCCAGGAGTATATCGATTGGAGTTAGATAAACCACCTCTAACTTTAAGACCTGCAGATAGGCAATTTAGACCAGATGGATATCCTCTTGGGATTAATGATTTCAAGGCAATCATGGGATTTCCCAAACAGTTTAAGATTTACATTGACCAAGAAAATTACCTTTACTGGTTAAACAAAGCAAGGTATACCATTGCCAAAGGTTCCGTCTACGAAATTTCAATATGGTTCAAACGTTGCCTGAAACGAGCTGATTTAAATAAGTAAGGTATTTATCTTTATCAGAATTAATTAGTCTGATTTTACGACTTACTGTTTTGTAGGGTACATTAAATTGATTACATATTTCTGATATGGACTTACCTTCTTCATAGTTATTATACCAATTAAGTATATCTTTTGGTGAGTATATACTAGCATTACCTATACGAATACTTCCATACATGGGATTACAATTTTTAGAATTAAAACCATTAGGTTTATATCTTTTAATTCCTCTAAGTTTATGATTCTGTTCTCTCATCAGAGCATTCTCTTTGGGAGTCCCCCATTGAAGATTCTTATAGTGATTATTGGTACCAATATCATCAAGGTGACATACAAAGGGTAAATTATTTGGATTAGGAACATACAATTTAGCCACTAATTTATGTAATCTAAAAGTGTATACTTTCCTATCATTAGGTTTATAAAGAGATATCTGATATTTACCAGTTTTCTTTAAATGAGGTTTAATCTCATGCCAAGATTCAGTGTAGATTCTCCTACAACCTCTATTACCAGTATCATAGGCAAATTCTACTCTACTAAATACTCTACCTCGTTTTGAAATGTAATAACCAGGAAACCCGGGAACATTATCTGTTTTCATAAAGCTTATAAATTTATATTTCAAAAGGTAATAGTATGAAGTCGTCTAAAAGGGAGTTAGCTATAAAGGTACACTTTCATGTTAATATATACTAAAGTATATATTAGTCCAAACCACCCTTTGAAAAATATAGATATATAATATACTACGTATATATATCTATATTTTTATATACGTATATAGCTATTGTTTGTAGTAGATATTGAATATATGTTTTAGGATATAGGAAATTTATCTCACTACGTTCGATAAAAGGTAATCGCTTTGCGATTACCGATAGTTAGTAATAATTAAATTTTTCGTGATGATGAAAACAGATAAAAACAAGTGGAAGAACTTTGTGTTCCTTTTGCTACTAGGATTTACTATTTACCTTTGCTTCAGGAATTACAAACTGAATTCATATATCAGTCAACTTCCTGATTCATCGGTCATTGGCATTCCTGATACAATCAAATTGAAAGAGAACTTCAAGCCCCAATCACCATATACACAATTGGTTCAGCCCCAGAGAATTCTTCTCTACGACTTCTATCGAAACAGTAGCAATTCGACTAAACCCCAGGCTTCTGATTCAACAGCGGTTACTTCGAATAGAATTAGTAGAGAAGATTCTCTGGTCCAATTTACCTTGGATAAAAACCAATTGAATCTAAGTTTATTCAACAAAGAAACAAACTCCTATTCAACGAGAATGTTTAACATGGACTTAGGTAAGTATAAGTACAATTGGTATGAAGGTCAATTAACTCAAAAAAGAATTAGAAAACTAACTCTAAGTCCATACGTTTATGGTAAATATAGGGTCTTTAATCAAATGTTAGACATAGGGACAGGCCTTTCAATCAAGACTACTAATTTCAATTATAAACTTGGTATAAATGCTTTTCATTATCCGAAGTTCTTTTCGGGAATAAAAGCTGACTTAGAGTTTTCAGTAACATATAACTTTTGATTATGGCAAAGAAGATTAACATAGAAACTAACACATCTGCTCTTACAAGGGAAGAACTAGCAACACTTGCTAAAGTTAGTAATGATGTTTTTTACTTTAGCCTTTTCACTTATGTGATACACCCTATGAGGGGAAAGGTAAGATTTGAACTTTACCCGTATCAAAAATCGGTTCTGTATAACTTTGTAAAAGAACGTTTCAATATTCTGCTTAAGTTCAGGCAGGCAGGTATTACGGAGCTTATATCTATGTACTGCCTATGGTTGGCAATGTATCATCCTAACAAGAAGATTAACATTATCTCAATCAAGGACACAACAGCAAAGAAGGTACTTAAGAAGATTAAGTTCATGTACAAAAACCTGCCATGGTATTTACAGACACCGATTATAAATGGTCGTTCGGGAGAATATGGTTCTGCATCAATGATAGAGTTCGATAATGGCTCATTCATAGAATCTATCCCAACGTCTTCAGAAGCCGGTCGTTCAGAATCTCTATCCTTACTGGTAATTGATGAAGCAGCAGTAGTTAGATGGGCAGCCCAGATTTGGGCAGCCGCTTTCCCTACTCTTTCCACTGGTGGAGCTGCTATCATCAATTCCACTCCTTATGGAGTTGGTAACTTTTACCATTCTACTTGGGTTGATGCTATTGCAGGTGGGAATCCATTTAACCCACTCAGATTGTATTGGCAAATGCACCCAGAACGAGACATTAATTGGTACAATGAAATGTCTTCTGCTTTGGGAACTAAAAGAACTGCACAAGAAATTGATGGTGACTTCTTATCATCTGGAAATACGGTCTTCGACTTAGCTGACATAAAAGCTATCGAAGACTGTCTTAGTGATTATCCGGTTATTAAGAAAAGGTTTAATGGTCAATATCGGCAATTCTTGGAACCATCACCAGATAAGGAATATTTCATTGGTGCTGACGTTTCAACTGGTAGGTCTTCTGACTACTCTGCATTTACTTGCATGGACAAACAGGGAGAAGAACAAGCAGTATTCAAAGGTAGACTTTCAGTAGATAAGTATGCAAGGTTACTTGGAGATACAGGGCATTTGTTTAACTTTGCTACCATTGCTCCAGAATCCAATGATGTTGGATTGGCAGTAACTTCTGCTCTTCAAACTGAAGGCTATCCTAAACTGTATTACTATCAGAAAATGCTTAAGAAGAAAGGTAAATCTAGACCTGAGGTAGATAAATCTCCAGGATGGTTAACTACACAAAAGAACCGTTCTGTTATTGTAGAGGGACTTGAACAGGATATTCGAGAAGATAATATTACTGTTAAAGACCCTTTCTTTGTTCAAGAAGCATATACCTTCATATATGATGGTTTAGGTAGGCCAGTTGCAATGGGTAAGCATAGAGCTAATAATTCTACAGTAGATGTAGACCTAGAGGGGGATGTATATGCAGATGACTCTATATTCGGTAAAGCAATCTGTAATCACATAAGAAAAGGAAAAACTAACGTAATAGTACAACCGAAATGAAAAAGCTCAATTTTAATTGGAGTTGGGGTAGAAAGAAAGACCCACCTCCTGAATCAAACAAGGAGCCAAGCAAGCCAAAAGCTGCTGCTATATCTCCTGGTAGAGTATCAGTGGATGAAGATAACTCTTTACTCAGTACTCTGAAAGGGATGACCGTAATGGTAGACCCTTCTTTTCGTGTTGAAGTAATCCCTTTGATTCGTGATTTATATAAGGTAAATCCGGATATGGGCATTGCTTTGCAGGATATGTTTAAGTTGGCAAATACTGGTCATACGGTAACATTCCCAAACAACTCAGATGCTGAAGCAGATAAGATGAGAAAACATCTTACTGAAGCTACTAAGAAATGGTCTAGGTATACTGCTGGTATAGATGGTCTAGTTAATAAGATGATTGTACAATGCCTTGTTAGTGGAGCTATATCCGTTGAAGGAGTTCCTAACGATATGTTGGATGGTTTGGATACAGTCTTATTCCTTAGACCCGAGAACATTGTTTTCAAAAGAGAGAACAATGGAGTATATTCTCCTTACCAGAGGAATAAGAATTACTTCGTAAAGCACCAAGATTATATCAAACTAAACCCAGAAACTTATGTGTATGCTGGTATGTTTAATGATACCGATGAACCTTATGGGATTCCTCCTTTTATGGCAGCATTGGATTCATTAAAAGGTCAACATGATATGAAGGTTAACTTCAAACACATCATGGAAATGGTTGGTATGGTAGGATTCTTGGAAGCTAAGATGACTAAACCAGACCAGAATCCTAATGAAAGCTTACAAGCTTACCAGAATCGTCTTGAACGTACATTAAAAGATTTGAAAAGAAATCTTCGTAATGGTATGAAAGACGGTATAGTAACTGGTTACATTGATGACCATGAGTTTAAACTCAATTCAACTACCAAGGAGCTTGGTAATATTGAGAAACCCTGGAACATGAATCAGCAATCAGTTGCAAATGGTTTGGGAGTTAATGGAAACCTTATTGGAGTTAGTTCAACAACGGGAGAGGGAGCAACGGGTATAATGCTGTCTAAATTAATCAGCCAGTTAAAAAATATCCAAATGCTTGTAACTTATGTATTGGATTTTCTTTATTCTCTAGAACTGCGTCTGGCAGGCTTTGATAATAAGGGAATAAAGATATCATGGGGAACTTCAACTATCTCTGATGAAGTTAAGGTTCAACAAGGTCTTCAGTATAAAATCCAAAACCTGGATTTATTATATAAGGCTGGTATCATTAGCCAAGACCAATATGCTTGGGCAATGGGTTATGATTCTCCTGATGAGAATGAACCAAGAGTTTCACTTGAGGACCAATTTGCTAAAGGCGGTAACTTAGACCCTCAAGAAGGAACTAAGAAGAAGCAAAGGCAAGATGATAAAAATCAATCTGCTCGTAGGTCAAGAGATAAAACTAATCCGTCTCCATCTCGTGGAGACCAAAATACAAAAGCAAGATGAGTAAATTTACTAAAAGAAACAAAGAGCATCTTGATTCAATGGTGATTGGCCAGGGTCATACCATTATGGCTGGGTATATCCCAGAATCAGTTGGAGCCCAGGCTTTCTCAGAGAATTATTACAAATGGAAGACTCCGACACCGGATACCATTGCTCAATTTGGATTTTGGGGAGGGGATATAGATTATAATACCTATTATCCAAACCTTGATAAATCGGAACTTACTCCGAAGGACGAAGAGTTCATAGAACCCATGTTTAGGTTACTTTCTGAAACGATTGTATCCAAGAACTGGAATCCTACTGACTTTGGTCAGAATGGAGTACTTAAGGCTTCCATGAAAATGTTACTCGGGCAAACAGTAAATTGCGACCATGAAACCAATATTGGTAATGCAATTGGAGCTGTATCTCAAGTAATGTGGCAGGAGTCTTATAAGGATGGAAGCTTTACTATACCTGCAGGTATCAATGGTATTCTGAAGATTGATGGTAAAGCTAACCCAAGAATTGCTAGAGGTATTCTTATGGAACCTCCTTCAATTCACAGTAACTCAGTAACAGTACAATTCAAGTGGGATAAATCACATCCGGGAATGGAAGATGGTGAATTCTACAAGAAGCTTGGTACTTATGACTCTAAGGGTGAAATGGTTCGTAGAGTAGTTACTGAAGTAGTTCGTTATATGGAAACATCTCTGGTATCTCATGGAGCTGATTCTTTTGCTCAAAAGATTGGTGAAGATGGTAAAATCATTAATCCAACTTTTGCAAAAAGAACCTGGTCTTCTTATGAGGAATATCGGGATGACAAGTCCAAACAGTACTTCTTTACTGACTACAAAACGGATTTCAACTCATTCCAAGAAAAGGACAATACTCCAGATTCTTTTAATGATAATGGTACCCAAGAAAATCATAATCCTAATAAAGAAAATATGAACAGAGAATTGCAAGAATTTTTAGAAAAGCTTTTCGGAGATAACATGTTATCTCTGGCAGAGGGCAAAGAAATGACTCAGGAAGAAGTTATTTCTTGTATTCAAAGCTTGGTATCATCCAAAAACAGTCTTCAGACAACGGTAGATAATCTTACTACAGAGAAATCTTCTCTTACAGAACAGATTACCAACCTGAATGCAGAAGTTGCAAACTTGAAGGAAATGGCAACTGTAGGAAAGAATCACATTGCTTCTCTCCGTGAAAATGCTGTTACTACTTACAAGAAGTTGATGGGTGACAAAGCCGATGAAACTATTGTTACAATGTTGAATGCCGAAACTACTGGCATCGTTACTCTCATCTCCTTAACTAAGGATTATCAGAGTCGTCTGGAAGAAAAATTCCCAATGGTATGTGCAAGCTGTGGTTCTCATGATGTAAGCCGTGCTTCTTCTGTTGCAGAGAATGATGAAAAGACTGGAACTCAGAAACCTGCAACTACTTCGAATGTAGAAGCCAAGTCTACTTCGGAAACCCTCGAAGACTTGTATAAGAAGAAATTCAAGTAATAATCGATAAATATCACTGTTATGACTAAAATCGTAAACAAAGACCAGCCAATGACGCTGTTTGGGGAAAAGACCCCAAGAGCGGTGATTTACAAAAGTGAATCACACAAATTGCACCAAGCTTTCTGTGTAAAAGATGGTGAAACAATTTTGCAAGGTATGCCGGTAGCTCTTGGAGAAGACGGTTTAATTGAGCCTTACACTGAATCTACTCAGGTATATATCGGAGTGGCAGTAACCGACAATGTAAATCCTGCTTACCAAGCACAGAACAAATTCCCAGTAGAGGTAACTGTTGCTGTGGAAGGTTACATGATTTGTAACTGGGTATCTAATGTTGCTGACTTAAAAGCAGGATATGTAGTTCCCTCTGGTGACTTACTGAACGGCCGATTTGTAAAAGCAAACCAGTCAACGGATGCTACACCTTTCATTGCCATCATACCTGCAGATGAGGCAAACGAGGTAATTCAAGTACTTATTAAATAAGAGAAGAAGAAACATGGAAAAAGTTGATATTTCAAAATTGAAGAGAGAAGACTTCGCAAAAGAACTTCCTCAAATGGTACAGCAGTTGGATGCTTACCGTCAAGGTTCACAGAACAAGAAACCTGTGGACATCACATTAGGTGAACTTACCACTGGTAAATGGGGTATTACCCAAGATGAATTGTTCGAGAAGTTGGATATCAATCCGAAAATCGACACAATGGAAAACATCTTCACAATGCCTCAGCAAGATGTTCGTTGGATTGTTCCGGAAATCATTCGTTCTGCCATCACTCTTGGTATGCGCCAGGCTCCATTCTATCTGGAGATTATTGCTTCTGACCAGTCAATCAGTGGTCTTAGCGCAATCATGCCGATGATTAATATGTCCGATGCTGCTCCTGCAAAGGTTAATGAAGCAGAAACTATCCCCTTGGGAGATGTAAGCTTTGGACAGAAATCAGTAAGTCTCTTCAAAATTGGTAAGGGATTCAAACTTACTGATGAAGTTCGTAACTATGTATCTCTGGATGTATTGGCAATCTACCTTCGTGACTTTGGTGTTCAGCTCGGTTATGCAATGGATACTCTGGCAATGGATGTTGTTATCAACGGTAACAAACCCGATGGTTCAGAATCTGCTCCGGTTATCGGTGTATACGAAACTACGAATGGTATCACTTACAAAGATTTGCTGCATATCTGGGTAAGAGCTGCTCGTATGGGACGTAACTTTACTACTATGATTGGTGGTGAAGACCAGGCAATCGAAATGCTGAACTTGCCGGAATTCAAAGAACGTCATTCTGGTACAACTGAAGCTACACTGAATGTGAAGTCTCCGGTACCTAAGAATGCTAACTTCTACATTCACCCGGGAACACCTGACCAAGGTTTGCTGTTGATTGATACAACTGCTGCTTTGATTAAGCTGACTGCAAAACAGTTGATGCTTGAATCAGAAAGAATCGTATCAAATCAAACTCAGGCAATCTATGCTACTCTGACTACAGGCTTCTCTAAGATGTATCAGGATGCTGCATTGATTCTGTCTGCAGAGAAGAAGTTCTCAGAATTTGGATTCCCCGAATTTATGAACATTGACCCGTATCTCTTGGTTAACCTTGAGTAATACTACACCTGGTTTATTTTACAAATAATTCCATTTCTTGATGGGGTAGGTTTTGCGAGGACCTACCCCTAATTTTAAACATCTAAAAACTTAGTAAAATTATGGATAAATATAAAGTAACTGTAGGTGCTAAAGCTTACAGCTTCCATGACCAATCTACAGGTATTACAATTTGTAGAGGAGAAGAAAAAGAATTGAGTGCTCGACAGTACAGAACTAAAAAGATTCAGATGGCTTTGAATTCAGGTCACCTGCGTTTGGTTCTTGATAAGAAAGCTACCGACAAATACTCCAATGATGACATCGATAAGTTGGAAAAGAAATTGAATGCTCAGTTCGAAAAAGGCATGGAAATCAAAAAGATTGCCAAAGCCTATACTCTCGAAGAAGCAACCCTTATCGCTGCTCGTCACGAAATTGTTGCCGACAAAGGTGATACAGTTGAAACTCTGATTCAGGTTCTGTTGGAAGAGTTCGAAGAATCTAAAAAATAAGATACCATGGACAATCTAGACTTTGTAGCTATTGCGAATGGTCTGGAAGTTTCATTTAGAGTATTAACCAAAGTCCCAGCCAAGGCCATTTTTGACTGGGACTTTGGTGATGATAAGGGGTCCGTTTATGATGTTAAACAACCTACTTATACTTATGAAAAGTCCGGATTCTATACAGTAGCGTTGAACATAACGAACTCCGAAGGACTTAACTTAAATGCAACCAAAATCGTAATTGTAAATACAGAGTCCAAAACTACATTAACTGATAGTATATATAACCTAATCAATTATTACATTCCTTCAGAAATCTCAGATGGTATGTCATCAGAAGAGAAAGCAATGTACATAACTAAATGGCAGTTATATATCCAACCGCTAGTAAATCATATTATCCCACTGGATAAATATAATGATGAGTTAATGTATGAAGCTCTAGAAAACCAATTAATTATGGAATTGGCAGCATGGGATTATCTCAATGTTAAGCTCCTTAATTTATTAACAAGTACAGGAGAATACCTAAGTCAACTTACTTCAACCAAAGAACAAGTTGGTGATGGTTCTTCTAAACCGGAACAAGCTCGAGGTGATAGAATCAAACAAATCACAACTGGGCCTACTGAAGTACAGTACTATGATACACTTGCCGATGCAACATCTTCCCTATGGAAAACATTTTCTCAAGCAATGCAACCTGGTGGTATCATAGACGAGTTAAGAAAAAACCTTTGTATGTTAGCTGGACGATTGGAAATCTACTTACCATTCTGTGACCAAGCAAGTCATGTAGTAGTTCCAAGAGTAGTAGACAGAAGAAGACCTGGATTAATAGATGGGCCAAACCCCCGCTTTCCAGTAAAACGTAATGGTAGAACCTTAATTAGAAAACGATGACCAAGACTCCTCATAGATTGGTTAAGAACCGGTCTTGGGATAGATACAAGAAGATTATAAATGATTTCTTGGATGTAGATGCTGGTAGGCAAACTATAACTTGGGCAAAGAATGTAAATCAACTCCTAAGTCATGGAGAAGATGAAATCCCTAAATATTATAATATACCAATCGAGGCATTATGTTATTACAATGCCTTCAGAAACTGGCCTATTAATAAGGCAACAGTAACTGGAGAACTCGATGATGAGAATTTATCAATACTGGTTACTAAATCATATATAGAACAACTGGGACATTTAACTCCAGAAGGCTATTGGGATTTTAACTGGTCTGAAGATAGGTTCGTAATTAATGGTATTACTTATAAACCTTCTGGAGATACACAAGTTGCTCAGGCCAAGGATGAAGCATTAGTCTTCATGGTTATCCTAAAAAGGGACCGAGATACCAAAATACAATTCGTAGAATAAAATTGAAAAGTATATGGCAAAGATGTTAATGTTACGATGGAAACCAATTAATACCGGAAACGGTATTTGGTTTGATAGTAACCTGATTGTCTTGAACGGTACATCTGGAGTACATATTGAAAGTAAGAAAAGTAATTTAGACGTTACCACATTCCAGTCTATGACTGGAGGTAAGTTTGTTACTTGCTTTCAAGATTACTTTGGAGAAGTTTGGGATAAGATAATACCTCATCCGGGTATTGGCCAGGTGATAAAATTCCGTATCAATCAACTTCCAGATTATGCAATAATCAGAGGTGATATTGAAGACGGGGGAGACCCAGACCCAGAACATCCAGATATTCCAATGAATGCCTTCTGTGGAAAAGAAGGAGAACCATTCAGAGATAAGAATTCTGACTTCTTCTGTGGTAAGCAAGTAATCAATCCTTAAAATAATAACAATATGTACGTAAGTAAGTATTACACAAATGAAGAAATTGACCAAAGACTTTTACAAGGTTATTTCGATGACTTCGTAAAGGCTGGGTTTGCTGGAACTATTAATGAGTTCTGGGCATTCGTTCTTTCTATTGCCAATAAGGTAGATAAGAGAGAAGGATACGACTTATCTAAAAATGACTTCACGGATAAACTCAAAGAGAAACTGGAAGGCATTGAAGAAAGAGCAAACTACATCACTAAGCTTTCTCAGTTGGAGAATGATACTAAGTTCCAAACTGAAGAACAGGTAAGACAAGCTATCAGTGATTTGATTGATGGTGCCGATGATGCACTTGATACATTAAAGGAATTGGCAGAAGCATTGGGAAATGACCCCAACTTTGCTACTACAATTACCAACAAATTAACGGATTTACGTAATGCACTGACAGATGAAGTTAACCGAGCTAAGGAGGAGGAAGGGAAACTGAGTACCCAAATTAGCGAGGTTAACTCTAATTTCATCAAGGCAGTGGATTTACTTAATGATAAAATCGACACTGCAGTTACTAACCTTATCAATAAGATAGATAAGATAGAAGCAAAAGTCGATAAGAATACTGCTGACATTGCAGACCTCAGAAATGAAACTACGGGTTCATTGGCAGAAGCTAAGGCATATGCTAAAGACTTGGTAGATAAAGAAGCTGAGCTTCGTAAAACGGCTGACGATGCTTTATCAGAAAGTATTCACCAACTGAATACATTGCATATCAATGATAAGGCAGAGCTCAAACAAGACATTGCTGCAGAAGCCCAATTGAGAGCAAATGCAGATGCAAACATTCAGTTGAAACTCACTGAAGAAATCACTAATCGTCAAACTGGTGATGCTGCCTTAGAAAGTAAACTTTCTGATGAGGTAGTAAATCGTAAAGCTGCCGATGAAACTCTTCAGAATTCAATTACCAAAGAGGTAGCTGACCGTACCAATGCAGATAATACCCTCCAGGTAAACATTGATAAAGAGGCTCAAGCTCGGGAATCTGCAGACCAGGTTCTTCAGACTAATATTAATTCTGAAGCTGCAACTCGTACTGCTCAGGACCAAATCCTTGACCAGAAGATAACTGCCCTAAGTGAAAAGACTGATGGTGATAAGACTGATGTATTAGCTGCTATTGAAGCAGAGAAGGAAGCTCGTATTGCAGCAGATGCAGACCTCAATTCTAAGAAGGTAGATAAAAGAGAAGGTTATTCTTTAACTAAGAATGATTTTACCGACCTCTTACTTGCCAAATTGAATGGAATCGAGGAACATGCTAACTACATTACCCTTGTATCTCAATTGGCAAATGATGCTGGTTATCAAACAGAAGCCGAAGTAGAGGCAGCCATCGAAAAGATTATTGGTTCTGCACCGGAAGTACTTGATACTCTGGAAGAGATTGCTAAAGCATTAGGGGATGACCCAAATTTTGCTTCAACTATCACAAAGAAGTTGGCAGCAATTACCGAAAAGGTAAACCAAGAAATCGAAGACCGTACTGCTGCAGATACAGCATTACAAGCCAACATTGATAAAGAGGTTGTAGAACGTAAGGAAGCTGATGCTGCTTTAAAGACTGAACTTAAGGAGTATGTAGATAATTCTTCTGAAACTGGAAACACTGCTCTTCAAGTAGTTAAGGATAACTTGGCAAAAGAAATCCAAGACCGTAAAGATGCCGATGCTATCTTGCAGGCAAATATCGATAAGGAAGCATCCGATAGAAAGGATGCCGATAAAACCCATACTGATAACATTGCTGCTCTTACTCAGAGAGTTTCGGATTTGGCTTTATCAATCCAGGATGCTATCAATACGGTTAAGAATGAGTTAACTGCTCAGGTAAATGCTAATACTACGGCAATTGCTACTAACCAAGCAAATATCACAAAGAACTCTGAGGCAATCACTGCCATGAATAAAACCATTGCCGATAACTACAAAGAAGTTAAGGATATGGTTAACGAGGAAATTGTGGACCGTACCAATGGCGATAGCAATTTAAGTTCTCGTATTGATACAACCAATATTGCTCTGGGAACAGAAACGGCAGAACGTAAGGCAGCAGACCAAATCCTTCAAGTAAACCTGGATAAGGAAGTTGGAGACCGTAAGTCTGCAGATACTGCTCTTGAAACTAAAATTGAAGGTCAGATATCTAACTTAAGCCAACAGACTTCTTCAGAGATTACTCGGGTAGAGGGTAAGGTTACTCAAGAAGTTAAAGACCGGGAAGCTGCAGATAAAACTTTAAGTGACCGAATTGATTCTTTGGAGACTGGTTCTACTGCAGGTTTAAATGAAGTCAAAGCAAAGGTAGAAGCTAACACGGTAGCAATCAATACTGAAAAAGACCGAGCAACCGCTAGAGAGAATGCTATACAGGCCAATTTGGATACTGCAATAGCAAATCATAAAGACGAAGTAAATGGCTTAACTAAGGATATATCCGATGAAGCCAATACTCGTTTAGCTGGAGATACTGCTCTTCAGGTGAACATTGATAAAGAAGTTGCCGACCGTAAGAATGCAGATACCCTATTAGAAAATAAGATTGCTCAGGAAGTATCAGACCGTACAACGGCTATCCAGGCAATTGAATCTAAGAAGGTAGATAAGGTAGATGGTAAAGTACTTTCTTCAAATGACTTTACCGATATCCTTCTGATGAAATTAAATGGTATAGCTGAGCATGCTAACTATATCACAAAAGTTTCAGAACTTCTGAATGATTCAGGATTCCAAACAGAAGCCGAAGTAGAAGCTGCAATCCAGAAAATTATTGGTTCTGCTCCCGGTGTATTAGATACACTTGAAGAGATTGCTAAAGCTCTCGGTGATGACCCCAACTTCGCAACAACCATAACTCAGAAGTTAAATGAGTTAACTACGAAGATTGAGACAGAAACCGAAAAGCGAATTGAAGGTGATGCTGCTTTAGATACTAAGCTTACCACTCTGAGTACAACTCTGACTAAGACAGTAGAGGATTTAAGAACTTATGTTACTGAAACTCGTACTGAATTGTTGGCAAGAGCCAATAACCAAGATGCTCTTATCAATCAGAACTCGGCAAATATCCAGAGAAACTTGGAATTAATCCAGGGTATTCAGAATAATATTTCTGGCTCTTACTTGGAAGTTAAGGCTTTACTTGAAACCGAGATTGCTGCTCGTAAGGCAGAAGACATTCGGTTGGAAGGTAAAATTGACCAGAATACTGCAGACCTGGGAACCGAAAGGGAAGAAAGAATGGCTGCAGATAAGGCTCTTCAAGATGCCCTGGATGCCGAAGAAGCTGCAAGAGTTGCTGCTGATACTGCACTAGGAGTTCGTATCGATACGGAAACTTCAGAAAGAAAGGCAGCTGATACTACTCTCCAGGGAAATATCGACAAAGAAGCTCGGGCAAGAGAGGCAGAAGATTCTAGGCTAAATGCCCGTATCGACAAGGAAACTACTGACCGTACCAATGCAGATACTGAATTGGGTACTCGTATTGATAATGAAGAAGATGCAAGGGAAGCTGCAGACACTACTCTTCAGGAAAATATTAATACTGAGAAAACCGAAAGAAAAGCAGCTGATAAGACTTTGCAGGATAATATCGATGCTACCAATGCTCATACTATCAATACTCATCGTTTGGATTCAAATCCAGTATTGAATGGTACCGACATTAAGTTGGATGGCTATAAAAAGAATGAAGGTACTACTCCTACAGACTTGGATGTAAAGGCAACAGATACTGCTTCAGCCGCATTCGGTAAAGTACAGAAACGTATCGAAGTAGATAAGGCAGATGCCGATGATAAGATTACTAAGGTAAAAACTGCAGTGGGTCTTACAGAGGCCTTGGCATTGCCTTCTCTGGAAGATACCAATTACCTTTCAGAATCCTCAAACATTGTAGATGGCATGAAGGAATTGGATAAGCAAATTGCCGACGGTAGACATGATGAGGTTTGGGAAGTATTATATACTCAGTTTACCCAAATCTCTGGCTTTTCGGTAAGTCCTACAATTATTGAGAAAGGAGTTGATGCAGATATTACTATTCGTGGTAATAACCTATTCAACAGTAAACCGCTTGTTCCAGAAACTTTATCAGTTAAAAGAGGAACTACTGTTATAAACAGTACACCAATTGCTAGCTTAAATATTAAGGATACCCTTAATACTAAGGATGACCGTACTACTTATACTTTAAGTATTACAAGCAAGGGTGTAACTAAAACAGCAACTGCTAACGTAAATGCTTACTATCCTATGTACTTTGGACATTCTGCTAAGGCAGCATTAACCGGTAAAGATGTTTTGGGTCTTACCAAACAGGCAATAAAGAGTTCTCCTAACGGAACTTATAACATGACGGGAATTGCTGAAGGAGAATATGTATGGTTATGCGTACCTTCTAACTTCAGTATAACTAAGGTAACTTCTTCTGGATTTGGAGTTCCTATGGCTGCTGCAGCTACAGTAACTGTAGAAGGTAAAGGTTCATACAAATGCTACCGTACTGAAGGAGCTTTAAAAGCTGGTAATTTCAATTTTGTAATCGGATAAAAACTTATAACTATGGCAGAAATTCCTATATATGGTACTTTGGTAAATGCTACCACAGACCCTAAGATTGTAAATACTGACCAAGCTTGGGATAAAGAGCTTGGGAAGTATCAATCTGAAATCAATAAAGAAAGAGTTGAGGGCAATGATTCTCTGAAAACTCAGCTGGACACATTGAGCTCAAAAGTAGATAAAGAGATAACCGATAGAGGTTCAGCTGATACTGCATTGGGTGCAAAGATTGATAAAGAAATCCAAGACAGAACCACAGCTGATACTGCATTGAAAACTGAACTAACTGATAGTATTCAGGAAGTTCGGGATGACCTTGATACTTTTAAGGCAACCAAGGGTCAGGCCAATGGTCTAGCTTCTTTGGGTTCAGACGGTAAGGTACCCGCAGCTCAATTACCTTCTTATGTAGATGACGTAATTGATGTATATGCAACCTACGATAAGTCTCCTACTGGAGATCTTTCTAATATCTCTCTCTTTGCAGATGCTGACCATAATACACCAATAACGGGAGAGGCAGGAAAGATTTATCAGAATGTAACTACGGGAGAACCCGGTTATCAATTCAGATGGACTGGTACTACTTGGTCTCTGATTGTTTCTGGTGGAGTAGTAATTGGAGAGATTACTGGTACTGCTTATGATGGAGCTAAGGGTAAGACTACTACAGACAGGATTAATGCTCTTATGGCTTTTAATCCTGTACGATTAATCTCAATTGTTACAGATGCCTCTAAAGCTGCCATAAATTATGAAAGGGCAGATGGTACTGGTATCCAAGGATTACAAATTCCTACTGCATCATCTGCTAAAGCTGGTGTTATGGCTGCTGCAGATAAGGTTAAGCTTGATACTACTTTACCAAAACAAATCTCAGATGAGGTTGCTGCAAGAACTGCTGCCGATGAGGCAATCAGAGGAGAATTGGCTGATGATATTGCTCAAGAGGTATTAGATAGAGATGCTGCCATAAAGGTTGCTAAGGATGCACTCCAGGCAAGTATCAATAAGGAAGTTACAGACCGTACCAATGCAGATGCTACTCTGAAGACTACCCTGGAAAAAGCCATTGCAGATGCTAAGACAGAACTGGAAACAGCAGATACTACTCTTCAGAATAATATCACTAAAGAAGTCAATGACAGAAAAGGTGAGATTACTCGAGTAGAGAAATTAATCACTGATGAAGCTGCAACTAGAGCTCAGGCAGATATTGATGTAAATACCAAAGTAGATTCCCATATTGGTAATAAATCTAATCCTCATGGAGTAACTAAAGCTCAAGTGGGATTGGGTAATGTTAACAATACATCAGATGCAGATAAACCAGTATCTACTGCTCAAGCTACGGCTATTGCAGATGCCAAGGCTGCAGGTACCAACGCTCAAACCAATCTTACTACTCACATGCAGAACATGAGTAATCCTCATGGAGTAACAAGAGACCAGTTGGGGTTGGGTACTACTGCTGAGATTATCTTTAAGAAGGTATCTGCTCCTTCTGGTTTATGGAAAGAATCCGACGAAAGACTTAAGACTTTCATTAAACCATTAGAACATACTCTTGATGAAATCTGCTCTATACCTACGGATTCATTTATGATTCGTGGTAATCACGATATAGGTACAATTGCTCAGACAATCGAAAAATATTTCCCAGAATTAGTTTCTGAGAATACGGTTAAACCTGAAACAGTTCCTAATCCAGAAGCCTTCGAAAAGGTAGAAAAGGATGGAGAAACCTATATCCTGGTTAAAGAGGTAGATTATTCTAAGATGTCAGTATTGGCAATCGAAGGTATTAAACTTCTGAAAGCCGAGATTGATGAATTAAGAGAAAAACTTTTGTTCACAAACTTAGATTAATATGGGTGAGATAGCAACATGGAGTGCTGTCAAAACTAAAGTAGGCCTTGGTAAGGATTCAAACGAATGCCCTACCAAGGCTGAATTGTTGGCACTCTCTCCTACAGGAACAGGAGAAAATTACGTTGGCTTGGAATTAACCAATGCCAGTTCCTACGGAAACAATGAAACTGTACAACTCTCGGATATTCATAAGGTAACTTATAAGTATGTATTTACCGTTGAAAATCCAACTTTAACCTTTACTCCTGCAGGTGGAGTACCTACTCCCTCAAGTGCAAATATAGCATCTACCCGGGAGAAAGTATTAGATGGAGTAGCTACTGGTATTATTGAACGTTGGAGTTATGGTTATCCTGCTTTACCAGCTTGGCTTACATTAATTGTAGATTTAGGTTATAGAGCTACGGAAAACACGGATACTTCGGAGAGAGAGTTTACTCATACTTTAACTCAGCAGGATTCGGGTAAACAGTTAACCATTACTCTTACTCAAGCTGCAGCAATTTCTACTTGGGCTTATACTTTTACTTTGACTAAGGCTAGCAGTAATTCTATTGGGGCTTTGGGAGGTAAAGTAACTTTTGAGATAGATTCTTACAAGCAAGAGATAAGGAATGGCCATAATTATGGTAGTCAAATTCCAGTTAGTTATAAACGAACAGATGACCCAGATTCTTCTGAGATTTTGGAGATGACCATCCCAGAAAATAAAACTGAATCTTCAAGAGGTTTTAATTATATCTGGACACAGGACGAATCTAATAAAAAACAGAACTATACTGTAACTCAAGCTGCTGGTGTAAAAACCTATGGTACACCTACGGTATATTTAGGAAGCATCGCAGATATCCCTGCATCGGGAGGAACTGCAGCTACACCTACTTATACCTATTCTCAACTTTGGGGATGGAATGGTAAAACCAATGATGGTGGTACTATAAGTTCTGGAGCTTCAGTAGTATGGTCTGAGAATATCTCAGGTTCTAATCTTGGTACAACTACAAAGGCAAGAACTAAATTGGGAAGCCGTACATTAACCGTTACTCTTAACGGTAAATCTGGTAGTGCCTCAATTGATATATACCAAGCAGAGAATAAAATAACTAACGTAACTCAGGGTACATGGGTAGTTTCTATTTCGGCAAACCCAAGTACATTTACTGAGCAAGGTGGTACATCACAAATCTCTGCAAGTGCAAGGGCACCAAGAACTAATCATTGGTCTTCAGGTGCAACTAGTGCAGCATCTGATGCTACTGGTACTCCAACGTTAAGTATACCTACTGCAGTAACCGGATTCAGTTTATCAGGTACTACTTTGACTGTTGCAGAAAACACAACTGCAAATCAAAGAAGCGTAGTAGTAAGGGCAACTATGGATACCGTTTATAAAGAAGTTACGGTAACTCAAAGTGCATACTTAGTAGAATGGAGATATACATTAACTACTTCTACTCCAACGTTAAACTTTGATGCCTTAGGTACAACTAAATCTGGGACAATTAGTAGTTACCGTGAAAAGTATATTAATGGTTCTTTAGTAGAAGGTTCACATGAAGGTGTTAATATCCAAGTTAAATCTACTTCTGCTGAAATACAAAGTGCTACTGCTGCTGTGGCTATTACTATGAAAGAGAATACCACAACCCAAGCAAGGACTGGTACTGTAGTATATGAGCAGGTAGGTTCAGGCAAAACCGTAACCATTACTTGTAATCAGGCTGCAGGTACTGTATCTACAAGGGACGTACTTGAGGTAGTAGATAATTTTGGTGATTCACCTGCTGTAGGAGGAAGTATTTTTGGTTTGGTTAAGTCGGGATATTATGATGTAATTAATGGTAAGGATTCTACTTGGCATAATGTTACACCAACTCTAAAATCCAAATCTTCATACATTACCAAGGTAGAAATTACCAAAGCTTCTGGAGAGGGTTATAATATAGGAATTACTCTGTCTGAAAATACTTCTGAATTTTCTCGTAGAGCAAGTCTTACTTTAACCTATGGTGGCAAGGAAGCAAATATGGCAACTACTCAAGCAGGTGCTAGTGTTGCTTGGTCTTATGAACTAAAGGTAAATAACGGTACTCAAGATTTAAATCAACAAGTGCCTGCTAAGCCTAGTGGTACTTACTCTTTTACCATAAGTAGTAAAAGGTATAAGATTGTTAACGGTTCTGTTACAAGTCAAAGTGAAGATACTACTTGGACTACGTCTATACCGGGTTCTCCAAGTTGGATTCATGTAGAAGAGCAATCTAATACACTCATAGTAACCGTAGATGAGAATACAACAACTAGTAAAAGAAGTACAGATATTACCATATTCCAAACGGGTAGTGGAGATACATCGATAACCTTGACCGTTGAACAACAAGCTGCAAGTATTACTTGGAATTATACCTTTAGTATATTTCAGCCTTCATCCAAGATACTGAATGTACCAGCTAAGATGATAGACCCCGATACTATTGTAGTTAATTCTTACAGAACGAAGGTAATCAATGGTACACAAACTTCAACTAAAGAATTTGTAGAAGTAACCATTGACCCAATCGAAGAATCCTGGTTAGAAGTTACCAAAAACAGTAATGACCAGACTCAAGCTGAGTTATTCGTAACTTGCTTAGAGAATAAAGTATCTTCAATTAGAAGTGCTACTGTAACAATTAGACAAGTAGGTACAAGTAATCTTGACCAAGTAGATATCAACCAATCAGCTGCAACTGTATCCTATAATTATTATATTGGTTTTAATGGTAATCCCGATGTAGGGGGATATTCCCTGAATTGGGAATATACTCAGTTTGGTTCTAGTCATGGTCAATCTATAGATTTAAAATGTTGGAGAAAACCAGTAATTAATGGTATAGAATCTGATACTGAGGAAGCTGCAGAATACGAAGTTATTTTTAGTGGAGTTGGTATAGATTCCTTTACAGTTACAAATACACCGTTATCATATGACCCAACTATAACTACCGTAAGGGCATATCCTAAGTCTATCAATGGTTCGGTATTCGATTTAAAGGGTACAGTACAATATAGGATAGCCGATTACCCAAGTAAATCTGCTTATCTGTACCTTACTCATAAACCAGTAGCAACTGTAAAGAGGTGGACCTTCCAATGGTATGACCAAGTTGAAAGTGTAACTATGAAGAATGTAAGTCATGATTCTAGTGCAGGTAGCATTTCTCCTATAACCATAATTTCTAAATGTGAGTACTTACTTGCTAGCAATCAATCCCAGGTTGCCTATACAGAGTATATAAAACCTAATGAAGACGAAGATACTGCAACTCCAGTAAGTTGGGGTAGGTTAGTAGAAAACGGTCAAACTGCCCAAAACTATTATGACTACGCTTATTTGGTAGATGAGAATAAGGAAGATTATGATAGGCAGGCTACCAGGGCCTTTACTCAACCGGGTAATCCATCAAATAAAAGGTTATACCTATACGTAACTCAAGAATCCCCCCATACACCAGAAGTAGCATTTGATGTGTATAACAATAACAGTAGTCTATCTGCCTCCTTGTTAATGGGTATTGGTTGGAGATCTAATGAAGGTAGTGATTCTTTACCTAATCTGAGGAGAGGAGAAAATTTAGGAGCGCATGGTAGCAATAAAAGTAATATCCAAGTAGTTTACCATGCTCAACCCATTACTACTAGTCAGAAGTGGTTACCAGCAGCTCCTTCATTAAAGGAATTTAGTTATGATGGTTTGCCAATAGCCTTGAATGGAACTGACAGATATTATAATATATCAGAGTTTCAGTATGGTAGCTCATTGGCATCAGAACTCTTTAAAGTTACAGTAGATAATATAGATTATGACCAAACCTATGGTGGAAGTTTAACCTTACAATGGGAAGCCAGATTATCTAATAATAAACCTACTAATGGTATGTATGTAGGTATGATTGTACTTACTCCAGTAAGAGGTAATTTACCTGCTATTTATGTAAGGTTATATTATCAATCTCCTTCTGTAAAACCTTCAGTTTAATTAGAGTTAAAATCTTCCAACTCTAAATCTTAACATCGCATGGGAGAATCCATAGGAATTTATAGAAAGTTTAAAGATATGATACTATGGCATTATTAATGCCTATGAAGATTGCCAGTGAGTTGGGATTAAATAAAAATAACAATGCCAAGCAAAAAGGTTAACATAAACCTCTCGAATAATCTATGTGATATTCAGATTTATGTAGACCCCGTTAAACAACGTCAGGCTGAGAGGTTGATTGCCAAGACTCCAAGTATCATGAAGCTCGGATACGAGTTAGGTACTAGAAAGTTTGGCAATCAACTTCTTCGTATAGTAAGGCGTAGTTTAAATAAGGGTCTACCTCCACCTGGTTCCAAAGTTTCTTGGCCTCCTCATGCTACTGCTACACTTAAGAAGTATGGAGCACATACTTTATTAAACCTTACTGGTCAATATGCAAGGTCAGTTACAATGGTAACTCAGAAAGATAGAACCTTTGTTGGTCTTCCTCCAGGATTAAGGAAGATAACATACTCTGGTAGAACTTCTCGAAAAACACTTAACCAAATTGCTATCATGTTGGAATACGGTAGTAGAGATGGTAATCTTCCACTTCGTCCTTTATGGAAACCTGCTTTTGAGGCAGCCGGTGGAAACGTAGTTTTAGAGAAAGAGATACGAAATCAATTAAGAAAAGAACTTAGAAAATATACAAAGTAATGGCAGATTTTGAAGCAGATAAAACATCTGGTACTGGTCCTGCACTCGTAATGGTACATCCGTTAAAAGTGAATGATACAGAAGCAGATAAAAAAGCCATCCTTACCATTACAGTTAATGGAGTACCTAAGACTGTAAATCTTATTCAAAAGAAAGGCAGCCTTAACTACGAATACAAATTAGAAGTAGATAAGGAAGCCATAAACATATTGGGTAAGGGTGGCTCTGATACTTTGGCAATCACTTCTCAACGTAGGGAAATGATTAATGGTACACCCCAAGGAGATTGGGAAAATGTAGAAGTTACAGCAGAATTCCTAGAGGAACCTCCATTTACTGCTGGACTAAGATTTACTGATAATGAAGAAAAGACTCTAGAGGTATCCATTACTTCTAAGAATCATACGGAACAGCTTCTCAGTGGAACTTTAACTATCAAGCAAGTTGGTGGTCTAACTAAAACTGTAACTGTAACTCAAGCTGCTGGAGAAGTATCATATAGATACTGGGTAGAACCTGCTTCAGTTAATTTAGGTATACCAAAAGACCAAATCTTAAATATTTACGAAACTTCAGCAGGATTTAGTATTACTGGGTATAGAAGTAAACTCATAGAAGGAAAACAAGTATCACAAGAGGTAATGGCTTTTAAAATACCTACTATATCTCAAACTCAACAAGCTGCAGATACTAACTCCGGTACTAAACTATACTATTGGATTACCGACTACGGTAATATAGCTAATTCAGCACAGGCTACTTTCTCAGCAACTGCCCGAGGAAGAAAAGAGGCAGGAGCTATGTTTGGTAGTACTTCAGGAGGTTGGGAATGTATATTTACTGATGGTGGTACACACCAGTTTAATGTAATATTAATACCTCAATTAGTATAATATGGTAAATGCAGAAGAAATCGTAGAAAGAACCTTTTATATTTGCCTATTACAAACAGCACTTAAGAAAGGTTTAACTCTTAACCCCGAAGATTACTTACCTTTATCACAGGAGAATGAAAAGAGATTCCAGGCAGATAAAGATGCTATGCCTAAATTCATTCCTATATTTGGTATAGGTAATAATCAGGTTAAGGGTGCAAAGACATGCCCTAGAATTACCATTGAACTGCAAGGATTCTATAATGGTGATATAGGTGTGAACAAATATATCATTGGTGATAAACTAGAGGGTGGAAATTACCAAGCATCTGAATTTCCTTATGAAACGAAGGATATAACTCTAGATATTCACCTGGTATCTAATACTCAAGCCGATATGAGGTTACTTCATAGTATTATGTATGAAGCATTACCTTCTCGAGGATACGTAAGACCTTATTATAATAACTTAGAAGAATGGGAAGATGGTCGGGTAGCACCAACAGGAAACTTATTTATAGAGATAGGTAATTACTATGACCACCCAGATGAGAGTCATGGTCTACTTGAAAAAGTATATCAGTATACTTGTAAGGATGGTATATTACCTGAGAAGCTTGCTGAAGAAGGCGAACTTGTACCAATTCAAGACATCTCAGTATTGATTGGACTAACCGAAAAGCCAGAATCCGATTTACTTAACCTTAACGTAAAATAGCTCAATACTAGAGGGTATTAAATAAATGAGTAATTAACTTAATTAGTATAAATATGCCTAATTCACCATCTGTAAATTTCGAGTTTAAGAACGAGAACGTTCTTCAAACTACTCCTATGTTAGGAGTTTCATGTGTATTGGCTAGAACTACTAAAGGTCCATATGATGACCCCTCAGAACTTATCCAATCTTTCTCTCAATTCCAAAGAGTCTTTGGTTCTGAGATAGTACCAGATGGTTCTGTATCAAACATCGAAAAGGCTTTCAATGGTGGTTCTAAGCTTCGTATTATTCGTGTACTTGGTAAGGGTGCAACCAAAGGTGTAGTATCTGCTGCAATAAGAGCTAAAGCTGCATCTGCTCCTAAGGCTGCTGAAGACGGTTCTCCGGTAGTAGCATCTGCAACTCCAGAGGAACCCACGGCTTCTACTCTTTTCAAGTTTACTTCTGGTTCAGTTGCTGTTGGCTTTGGTTTGGTAACTAAAGGATATGGAGACCCAGTTGGTAGTGCTGAAACTTTCTCTGTGAATATTTACAAACAGGCTAACACGGTTTACTATCAAGTAATTAGTGCTAATGGCCAGGTACTTGAACAAGGTCCAGTAGTAACCTACAAAACTGCAGATGATAACAATGATACTTCTGTAGATTACCTTGCTCTGAGTGCATTTGCAAAGAACTCAGAATATATCGTTCCGGTATTAACTGAAAAGACAGAGAACATCAAATCTTGGAACAACTTCATCAAATGGTTAACTGATGATGTAGATGGGACAAGAAACCCAATTGATATTAAACTCAATGGTGCTGCTATCACTGCCGATGGAGTAAAATTGAATGGTACAATTGGTAGTGCCGGTAGTACTCCTACGGCAGACGAATGGATTGCTTCTCTGGAATTCGTTAAGGATTATGTAGATGTATATCAAATCTTCTGTTCACACATTGACCAACATCTTGAAGCATCCGCTGATGTACTTAAAGTACACAAGGCTGCAGTAGATATGGTTAAAGAACTGCAAGAATATACCTACTACATTGAAGTACCAAAATATACTACTCACTATACTCAGGGTGACCAACCAAGAGACTTGAAATCAATCATCACTTGGATTCAGGCTTGCCTTGGTACTGTAGGTAACAGTAAGTATGTTGCTTACTTTGGTGGTGGTATTAAATACTACAATGCTGATGGTAACTTGGTAGATTCCGATGTTCTTGGTACCATTGCAGGATTAGGAGATGCTTCTGCTTCTCAGTTTGGACCTTGGAAATCATTTGCTGGTATGAATCGGGGCATTATCTATGATGGTAATGGTCCAGTATGCCCAAATTATGGTTCTCCTTCAAGAACTAAGGAACTCAATGAGTTAGCACAGAATTATGCAAATATAATCTGTATCAAAGATGTTCCTAACCAAGGTAAACAAACTTTGCTGTGGCATTGTTTTTCTTCTCAGGTAAAACAGGATTCAGAAAGATTCCTTGCAATTGTAAGATTGAATCTGTATCTCAAAAAGAATCTTAGACCTATTCTAGAAAAGTATTTGGAAGAACCAAATATCTGGAACACTTGGAATAAGATTTATCTAGAAGTTAAACCAATGCTGGATAACTTGGTAGATGAAGATGCCATGTCTGAATACACCTGGATGGGTGACCAAGACGCTAACTCGTACAATGACTTATCGGTTAACAATGAAGCCGATGTTCGTCAAGGTAAATACAAAGCAATCCTGAAATTCAAGGATATCGTTCCGATGCAAGAAATCACTATGGGCATCTATATTGACCAGGCATCCAAGTCCGTATCTGTTCAGGACGTTAACGAATAAAATTAAGAAAACATGGGAGCAAAAGTAAAGAATCCAAGAAAGAAATTCCTTTGGAGTATCACATTCCCTAAGCACCCAATCAATACTTATCTGTTCCAAACTTGTACTTTGCCAGATGTAGAGATTGACCAGGTTGCTCATGGAGACGTTAACCGGGACGTTAAAACTGCCGGTAGAGTTACTGTAGGTAACTTAGTAGTAGGTAAACTTTTAACTACTGCAGGTTCAGATACATGGCTTCATGATTGGCTTTATTCATGCCAAGATATGATTGCTGGTGGAGGTTTGGTACCAAGCCAATACTGGGAAAATGTAATCGTAAATGAACTTGCTGAAGATGGAGTTTCCGTACTTAACACCCACCTCTTCGAAGAGGTATGGCCATGTAAGATTACAGGATTAGACCTGGACAGAATGGCTTCAGAAAACACTATCGAAAGTATCGAATTCTCAGTAGGTACTGTAGATAAGTATTAAAAACGCTTAGTCTATTTTCACTAAGATTTTTAGGTGGGAGGGGTGGGATTCCTAGAAAGGGCTCACCCCTTTCTTGTTGTTACAGCGAACACTATGAACTAAAGTATAACCAAATAACTTATTTAAACATGGAATTAAATTGTAGAACACATGAGTTTATAACCCCATCAGGTTATAAATTCTCAATCAGGGAACAGAATGGTGCAGATGAGGATATCTTATCTAATCCTATGGATGTAAGAAACCTTATGAACCTTACTAAGTTCATTCAGGCAATTGTAGTTGATACCGACTTTACTCCTACTCGTAGATTAACAGTAGAGGATGCAGACCGTATTCCCTTGAATGATCGTTACTGTATCTTATTCCAATCAAGAATCTTCTCATTAGGCGATGAAGTAGAATTCGAATATGATTGGGGCCAAGAAGGCGGTAAACAAGTTTATGGTCAATCATTAAGCGAAATGCTTTTTGAAAACTACGGAACTCTACCTTCAGAAAAAGAATTGGCAGAGAAACCTAATGCTATCCCCTACTATCCTGAACAAGGTAAACTTACCGATTATGAAGTAACTCTTTCTTCAGGCAAGGTAGTTAAATTCGATTTACTTACAGGTGCAGGAGAAAGGATGTTGGTTACTTTGCCGGTAGAAAAACAAACTCGTAATGCTGCATTAATTGCAAGGAACTTACATCTTCAGATTGATGGTAAATGGGAAAAGGTAGAAAGCTTCCATTTATTCTCAGTAAGAGACATTGCAGAGATTCGTAAAACAATCTTTGAATACGACCCAGTCTTCGATGGTAATACCGATGTAGAACATCCAAGTATACCTGGAAGAATTGATAAATATCCTATAATGCTTTCACCGACTTTTTTCTACCTGACGGAAGCGTAGACCACCCAGGTACATTCACTTATATATGTAGAGCTGAGGTAGCCATTGACTATCTCAGCTTTTTGCGTCTTCCGTATCGAGAAAGGAAAAGATTTAAGGATATAGCCGATGAGTATTATGAAAACTTAAAAAAGAAAACTAGAAAATGATAGACAGAAGAAGCTTAGTCGAGGTCGGTGTTGCAATGGTATTAAGAGACCGATTCTCTAATGAGGCTGGCAGAATATCGAACTCATTTAGAACAATGATGAACGATATGAATACCTGGAATCGAGGTATTCAAATGTCAACTTCTAATGCTTTTGAGTTTGGAAAAGAATTGGTTGGAGGTATGGCAAGGGCCTACCAATATTCTGCAGGAGTATACGACCAAGTATTCTTAGCTTCTAAAATGTCTGGAGCTAATGCTGCTCAACAGGCAAGGCTAATGCAAGTAGCCAAAGAAGTCAATGAGGTAACTCCTCTTACTGCTGCAGATATTGCATCAGGCGAAAGGTACTTGGCAATGGCTGGTAACAATGTAGAGCAAATCGAAAGAATGATTGGCCCTGCAGCTAAGCTAGCTTCTATCTTCAGTATGCCTCTTGGTCAAAAAGGTGGAGTTGCTGACTTGATGACTAACATCATGCAGACCTTTAATATACCTTCACAGAATGCTACTCAGGTAGTAGACCAATTGGCAACTGCAGTAACCTCTGCAAATATTTCTCTAACAGACCTTGCCCAATCTTTCCAATATTCAGGAGCAGAATTTAGAAATGCCAAAATCAGTATGGGTGATGCAGCTGCAGCCATTGGAGTACTTGGTAATCAAGGTATCCAAGCTTCATCAGCTGGTACTGCATTAGCAAACATGATGCGCTATTTAACACTTTCCGTAACCGGGCAGAAAAAGGGAGGTGGTGAGATGCTAAAATCTTTAGGCATTGACCCAAAAACTCTAGTAGATGCCTCGGGTAATCTTTTGAGATTAGATAAGATTATATCTATATTGGGAGATAAACTTAGAGGTAAACGAGGAATAGATATCTCCTCTGCTCTGTTTAATATCTTTGGAGTTCGTGGTACAAGAGCTGCCTCAGCTTTACTTCAGGATTACTGGACTGGAGCTAATAAGCTTACTGAACTTATGGATAAGGTTGCAGGTGCAAGTGGTACAGTAGAAAATTTAACTCAAGAAAGATTACAAACTCCTGCAGGTATTATCGAACAGTTTAAATCAAACTGGGAGAACTTTATTGTAACTGCAGGTTCTACACTTGCCGATGTTTTTAGCCCAGTACTTAAATTAGGTTCTGGTATCCTAAAGATTATTAACAGTATGCAAGAAACTTGGGCAGGTAAATTCTTGGTAAAGGTAGTTGCAACTGGTGCAGTAGTAGGTACTCTATATCAGGGATTTAAGTTTATTCAGGGTACTATCAAGATGATTAGTACCTTCCAGGCTTTAGCTACTTCAGAAACTAATGGTATGGCAGAAGGTATGGTAAGAACTAATGTTCAAGCTTCAATCCTTGAAGGTCACATGAGAAATATCTCAGCAATGATGATGAGAATGACTGCTATGCAAATGGCTCCAGGTAAATTCTTTGCATTGCCCATGGGAGGTGCTATAGGTAAAACCAAGAAAGGTACTGTAGTAGCAAGAGATGCAAGAGGAAGATTTACTTCAATGAGTACTCTTGCAGGAGCAGGGGTTGGAGCAGCAGTAGGTTCTACTGTAACTAAAACTGCAGGCCAACAGATTGCTAAGAAAGGTGCTATGGGATTTGGTGCTAGATTACTTGGTGGTAGACTTTTAGGATTCTTAGGTGGGCCTTGGGGACTACTAGCTTCTATAGCTATTCCTGCATTAATCGAAGTAATCGGTGGTCTTACAAATTCTGTAGATAATAACACTGCTGCATTAAACTCAGAAGAAACCAAAGCTTCTATTCAAGACAGAAACCAACAAGCATTTATTGATGCAGTTAGAGGTGCAATCAGAGATGGATTCAAGGATTCAAGAATTAATATATCAGTAGATGGAAATGAAGCTGGAGACTTTGCTCCTGGTGGCCAACAAGATTTTACTGGTATATCATTGGGATTAAACTAAACAATCATGGCAAGAATATTAAATCAGATAGCAGGTGGGGTTGTTGAAAAGTATAATGACCTCACTCGAGATTCTGCAGGAGTTCTTACTGGTCCTTTAAATAAACTTTGGAGGGCCAGAATCTATCTCAATAGGGCAACTTCAACCTTGCCTAAAGATACTGCAGATAAGGGTAAAGTATATGACCCAAATAACCCATTCGGACCCAGAGCTAATTCAAAGAATCCTAAGTTAAATCAAAGGATTCAGGCTCAATATCGAATGGAATTAAAACATCAAATAGAAGGTGGAGTTCCATTTGGATACGAAGAAATGGACCCGGCTAAAGGCCAGAGTGTTACAAAGAATAAAGAACTTTTCTTAGTAATGCCTGAGGTAAGAAGTATGAATCAAGTAGTGATTTATAATCTTACTGCTAGCCCCTATCAATATATCACTCTTCAGAACAGACCACCTTCAATTGATTTCCGAGGAGAAACTACTTGGGCAACGATTAAATCAATGGGACGTAATACTCCCATGTACCATTATACTGGTAGTGAAGATATAATTCAATTCAATGTATCTTGGTTCTGTAATGACCCAGATAATCCAAAAGAGGTAATTACTAAATGCCGATTATTGGAAATGTGGACTAAGGCAAACTCTTATCAAGCAAGCCCTCCGATTTTAAAAATCGAGTGGGGTAGTTCTGGTATATTCGATAATCATCAATACATTCTTACATCTGCAACTTATACTCTGAATAACTTTAGGAATGCCTCAAGGACCAGAGTAGCAGGTAAGTCAAGTACAATCGAGGATTTAAAGTTATTGCCTGCAGCTGCAACTCAGGAATTAATCTTCAAAAGAGTAAGTGCTTATAACTTATCTTATCAAGATATTGTAACTGAAGAAGATTTAAAGAATACAAAAGGAATACAGATATGATAGACTTAAATCAATACCTAACAGGAGCAAGTCCCTATGATGGAGCCATTGCTCTTAAGTATGATGAGGGAGATTATTCATTAGAGGTAACTCCTCCAAACGTTCCTTACACTGATAACGATAAACAACATACTGTATTGGATGGAGAAACTATACAGAATATTGCCTATCGTTACTATGGTGACTCTGGTAAGTGGTATCTGATTGCCGAAGCTAATAATATCTTGAACCCTTTTCAAGAATTAGAACCTTATCAAATTTTAAGAATACCTATGTATGGCGGCAACTAGAAAACCTAACCAACCAATACTTTATAATGGAACAGCAACACCTTACATGGCTCTGTTCAATTCTGGAGGTATGCCTATAATGAATCCCATTACTGGCATACCTCTTGGCGCTTATATAAGTAATTGGAGCTACAAGTATGATGAGGAGAAAGAGAACTTAGCTACCATTACATTTGATACTGGAGACCCCGATACTGTAGATATCGAAGATCTCCAGGAAAGCTCAATTATTTACCTTCAGTGGGGATACATATATCCAGATGGTCAATTTATCTCTAGCCCAGTACGAAGTATCAAGGTTAGAGATTTGGATTGTGTATTCGATTCTACTGGTACTCATGTGACGATTAAGTGTATAGATACAGTTGGAGATTTAAGATTCCAACCACCTTATACTCATTCGGATTTATCAGAACACAGTTTATCCAACTTCTTGGATAATGGTTGTAATGATGATATAGGCGTAATCATAGAAATATTTCAGTAATGGCTAAACAAATAATAAGTAATAAAGTTTACGAGTCACTACAGGTCCCGACAGAACAAAGTCGAACTACTACTGGAAAGATACTTTACGCTAACAGGTTTAGTGGAGTAGCTCAAGTAGCTATGCCCAGTGATTTAAAGTCCTTGATAGATAGTGACTTGGGATTAATAGGAAATAACATCTTAGTTCAATTAGAACAAAAGATGAAAGGGTATGCAAATGGTCCTTGGTATATTGATTCCCGGGATGGTGTAATATACATACACAACCGTAAGTTTCAAGAAGAACCAGAATACAATTATATTTACCAATCAGAAAATGGAGAAGTACTTAGAGTATCATTCGCTACTCAGAAAGTAACCAAAAGGGTAAAGGCTCAATTAACTCAAGCCTTAGACCCAGAAGATAAAGGTTTAATTGTAGGTTCAACAGATATCACAGAACCTGAAAAAGAGAAAGAGGAAGTAACTTTACTCAAACCATTTGTAGCTCAAGTAGATAATACAATGGTAGTAAATTATGGTAGTGTACCTTACGAAGATTATCGTAGTCATCCTACTACTAATATTGCTGCCGAGATGGAAGCTGAACAAAGGTATGGAGCTAAAGCTCAAAAGTATAATTCTGCAATGAAAGAGTATGGTTCTCAGAAACCCTATGTTGCTTACAATGCAGGTAAACAAGAGGCTTTAGATAATCTGAGTACTGAGCAATATCGAGAAGCAATTAATACTGCTGTAAACAATTTACCGAACGATAAGAAAAGGGTTATTCAGCAAATCTTGAAGAACTCTAAGAACGGTAAAGAGTTAGAAAGTAATCTTAGGCAATTACTAGAAAACGAAAGATACTTATTTACTGGAGAATATAAAATGGAATACCTTGCAGAAGAATGGGTAGACCCAAGAGAATATGACCCAGAAGGTGGAACTATAACTCACATGGTAGATATCAGAACTTTTTCAAGTAATCCCTATGAAAAGCAAATGATAGATAACCAATCTCAGAGAGGTATATCTGCAATGGAAAAGAATCCATATATTACTGTATACCCTGATACCTATAAAGTAGAGTATTCTGGAGATGGAGTTACTACACCCACTATGACTCGAAAGGTTAAAGCTAAAGTTAAGATACGAAGAATGAAGAAGGTACCATTCTTAGTACCAATCTATAAGTTATATCATAATCTCTTTAGTAGATACGGCGGAGCAGATAAGGTTACTTGGGCAATGAATGCTAATGCCAATGGAGGTCTTAAGATATCCGAAAGAAAGTTGGTATGCCAAATGACTGTAGTAGGTAGACCTTCATTACAATCTTCTCAGATAATATCTTTAGAGAATGTAGGAAAAAGGTGGTCAGGCTTTTGGTATATCAAGTCAGTACAACATTCAATGGATGCAGGTCAAGGTTATCTCTGTACATTAGACTTGGTTAAGAATAATGCAAGGGATGGACAGACTACATCTAAGACCCAACTTAGTACTCAGGACATTGTAAGTAATGATGCTAAGGATTCTGCTAAAACTGACTTTGGTAAGAACAAGAAGAATACTGCTAATGCTTCCGATATTGTACATGACTTTACCTACAATGAAGTAGTATACTTCGTAGAAAGATACATGGATGATAAGGGTAGAATTATCGATAAGAAAGGTGCAGGAGAGTTCTTACAGAATAAGTTCTATTATGATGAGATAAATGCTAAAGACCCTCAGGCTCTTGCTGCAGGTACAGTTCGTACAGAAGGTACAGTAGTAACTTCAAATGGTACAGCAATCTATGGTAAGACCAATGTGGTAAAGGCAGACCAATCGAAGGTTACTCCTTCTATGAAAGAAAGGTATAACTTTGATGAGTTTAATTGGGCAATGAAAGCTTATGAACGATATAAATCCAACAAGAAATAATGTACTCAACAGCTAAACTATTAACAGAAGAGGGTATCGAAGGTTTAGGTAGATACTACTCTGTCTACCGTGGTATAGTGGTAGATAATAATGATACGGAGAAACATATGAACCGTATCAAGGTATGCTGTCCAGAAGTCATGGGTGGAATTATTACATGGGCCTATGCAAAGGGCCAACATGGTTCTATCAACAATGGGTTCAAGTACTTAGCTCCTAAGGTTGGAGATATAGTATTTGTTACTTTTGAATTTGGAGACCCAACTAAACCCCTATGGGAATATCATGGTTGGGGACTACAACAAATACCAGACCCTTTGGATGGTCCTAATAAAATGGGTATTATAACTCCAGAAGGGAATGTAATGGTACTTGATGATGATAATGGAAAGCTAACTGTTTATATAAATGGAGATGTAGGCATTGCTGCTAAAGGAAACATTTCTATTCAAGCACAAGGAGATGTAAGTGTAGGTTCTGGTGATACAGTAATCTTAAATAAGGGAGAGAATCAAGGAGTAGTTAATATCAAAGAACTAACCGAGAAACTCAATAATACCATTAAAGAACTGGAAACTCTAAGAACTTTATTCAATTCTCACGTACACTCGGGTGTAACTACTGGACCTGGTTCTTCAGGTCCTACCGTAACTCAAGCAAGTCAACCGTTCTCTACTTTCAAACAAGAAGATTATGAGGACATTAAATGTATACACTAATGGATAACTATCTTACTAACATTGTTGGAAAGGGTATGATATTCCCTATTCAACTTACAAGAAACGAAAATGGTGAAACAGGTTGGTATCCCGTTAATGGTGATATGGCTTTGGTAAGAAATAATATAAGCTCTATAATGTATTATTTAATAGGACAACGATTTCGACAGGAAAACTTTGGGAATCGCCTATGGGAATGTATAGAGGAGCCAAATACACAAGCCCTAAGTTTTATTATTAAAGAGTTTATTAAAAGCTCAATTGGTGCATGGGAACAAAGGATTACCTTTAAAGGTATTACCGTTTCTAGACTAGGTGCTAAAATAAACATAGAAGTTCATTATGTAGTTAATGAAACTTCTACTAGTCAGTACCTGTACCTGACCTACGATAAAAATGAAAATTCATTAAACTCTTATTAATATGGGAATCACTAATAAATGGCTCAACCCTTATCAGAGGTCTTACCAACAGATTAAGGCCAAGCTGATAGAATCACTTACGAATATCAAAGACAAAGATGGCAATGTACTCGTAACTGATTACTCGGAAGGAAATATATTAATCATTATCCTTTCATTGTTTGCGGCAATTGCCGAAGTTCTTCACTACTACATTGATAATATGGCAAGGGAATCCTTCTTACCTACTGCTCGTAAATACAGTTCAGTAGTTAAGCATGGTGCTTTGGTAGATTATCATGCAAGAGGTGCTATTGCAGCATCAGTAGATTTGGTAGTATCCAGGGATGTATCTGGAGATTCTATTGGTGCTAAGTTAACTATACCTTCTGGAACTTTATTCACAGACTCTAATGGTAACAAATGGCTATCATCTAGAGACGTAACTTGGTATGCTAATGTAACTACTTGTAAAGTTCCAGTTGTACAACACGAATTATATACGGAAAGCCAGATAAATGGTATGGTTATACCTTCAGATGAAAGGGTAACTATTACTCTTGGTACACTACCTAATGGTAAGTATTACGAACATGGAACTATGAGTATGAAGATTGGTGGAGAATCTTGGGTATTGGTAAACACCTTTGCTTACTCAAAACCCACCGATAAACATTTCATGGTTACTATGGATGAAGCTTTAAATCCATATATCTTATTTGGTGATGGTAAATATGGACAGAAGCCTGCAGCTAATGCCAAGATATCTGAGGTTAAGTTCTACCTTACTACTGGTATCAATGGTAATGTAAAATCTGGTATGATTACTTCTGTACCTTCAGTTATATCTTCATCAGTAACAGATGCTACTGTATCTAATACTTATGCTGCAGGTGGAGGTTCATCCTATGAGAATTTTAGTATGCTCAAGGAACACATACCTTTGAGTGTAAAGACTATGGGAGTAGCTATTACCAAACAGGACTTCATAGACTTAGCTAAACTGGTTGATGGGGTTAGTAAGGCAAAGGCAGAATACGAATGTGGTAGAAAACTAATCGTTTATATATCTCCTGATAATGGTGCTACTGCTGACTCTAACCTTATTCAAAAAGTATATGATGTATTACATCAGAACTCACCACTTACTACTTGGTTAACCGTTAAGTCTGCAGGTAAAGTAAATATTATCTTGGATGTAGAAGTTACTGGGAAGAAGTCTTATAAAACTTCAGAAATACAATCACAGATTCTTAGTGCATTATTTAATGCTTATTCTCCGGAGAACTCAGACATTGGTGGCAGCGTAAGAATCTCTGATATCTATGCACTCATAGATAATCTTGAATCAGTAGATTATTTACACTTGAAGAAGTTCTATACTAAACCATGGTCTACTACCGTATATGGTAACAAGGAATTAATCCTTGGTCAATTCCAATTGGATGAGGCTAATGGTAGTATGTCTTACTTTATATCTTTTTCCTCGGGTACTCAATTTACAGTACGTTCAGTTAAGGGAGGCTTTTCTTATGATGGCCAAGTGGGTAAGACTACACAGATTAGAGATACTATAAATGGATTTGTATTTGCCTTGGATATCCAGAACAATGGTTATCAATCCGGATTTAGATATACCATAACCATTGCAGAACCTAACAAGGATTATACAGACCCAGGTTATAATATTCCGGTATTCGAAGACTCAAGTCAGTTAACACTTAAAGTAAATGAAATCGTATGACAAATCTTAAAAACCTAATTGATTTCTTACCTTTCGAATTTAAAGAGCAAGATACTTATAAAGTCGACGGTAAGGGCATATTAGAAAGATTTCTAGAAATTTGTGGTAACTATTTCCAAGAAGATATAACTAAAGATATTGATAATATTCTAGATATAATCGATATCGATAAAACTCAGCAGAGGTATTTAAATTACCTCTGGGAGTTCTTGGGAGCATTACCATTTGCTAGAACCGGAGAACACAAGGGAGTTCCCAACTTAAGTGATGAACAGATTCGAACTATCTTAAAATATTCAATCTCATTACTCAAGATTCGAGGCTCAAGAAAGTTCTTCGAAATTCTTTTCAATATGTATGGGTTAACTTGTACAATTACAGACCCAACAGATGGAGCAATGGATAAATGGGAAAAGGTAGACCCATTATATGATACCGATTATTCTCAGTACGACAAATACAACTATGATAAGATTTATGGTTGTGCTCAATGTATAGAGGTAGGTATTTCTATAAGCGGTCATGGGTTTACTTCCCCCACTCCAGAGTTCAAAGCTTTCAAACAATCAATTGATAAACTGTTTGATAGATTCTTACCTTACAACGTATCTGGTAAGATTGCTTATGGATTTGACTTAGCATACAATTATAAGATTGTAGCTGAGCCACTTATCAGTCCTGCAAAGATTGTAACCGGACATATAACAGAAGTACCTATCAGAGTAACAATTACATCAGACTATGATGATGCTGATTTAAGGTATCAAGTAACTGGATATGACCCAGCTGAGAACAAATGGAGCTCAAAGAAATACGAAAGCGGTTCTATTTTCTATGCAAGAAAGGGTGACCAAAGATATTACTTTCGAAGTGTAGGAGATACTTCAGTAACTACCTATGTAGATATAGGTTTAGAATATTACACTAAATCTTATCACATATATGCCGACTTGGTAGAAGGAGGAACAGACCCAGATAATTTAGTAATTACAGGTACTAATCCAGTAATCAAAGTAAGGGTAACTGCAAATATGAATTATCAGGGAAATATTAAACCTGTATCCGTACAGTTACTTAATACCTATGAAACTAAAGATTCTGGTTCTGTTTGGGAAATAACTTCTGCAGGTACTTACGAATGGGTTATTGCAGACTTTCCTGCAAAGAAGGTTACTCTAAAGGTAACGGCAATTGCTACTAACTATACGGTATTCTGTGAACCTCGGAATATAAATCTTACCAACGGTGAAAAGTCTTTGATAACTATTCGTTCTTCAGATCCTAACGAAGATACAAGTCAACTTATTGCCGTATGTATTTCAGACCCAAGTATTTTAGTTCGTAATGGTCAAAGATGGGCACCAACTACTACTGGTACATTCCAATTTAGATGTACTAAAGATGACTCAGGTAATGCTAGTAATTATGGTACAGTAGTAGCTTACAGATTAGGTTATACGATTAACTACGATATAGGCGTATCAAACAAACGATTAAACCTAAATGCTCAAGGTTCTGCATCAGTTAATCTTTGGGTTACATCGGGTATTTATTATTCTACTTTCGAAAGTGCAAACTTAGGTAGTTATTTTGATACCGAGGTGACCATTTACAAAAAGAATACCCAAGGTACTTGGGTAAAACTTGGTACTTTAGAATTAACTAATCGCTATGTAGTTGGTCCTGATTTCTACTATGGTAGAAGTACAGAATACCAATTTAATGAGGCTGGAAGTTATAAATTTGAATCGGTGGGTGATGCTAGTAAGTTTGTAGAAGTAGAAGTACTTGTTTATATACCTACTCCTCAATCCTACTTGTGGTTAGAACCTTTGAATGAAGAGGATGAGAATTGGTATGAATTAGAACCTTACTCTGAAGCTGAAGCAGATGCAGGAAAGTATATCAAGGCAGGCTATCAATTAACCAAATCCAAGAATTGCCAATTCTACCTACGTTGGGGAGATGGTGGTAATAGGATAACTGGGATTGACTTAGGGGGTTCATCTGAGAAATACAATTCGAACATTCTTATCACTTTCGATAAAGCAGGTAATTATGAGTTTTATTATCAAGGTTCAGTAGTAAGCCTTACGATTAAGGATGTTATACCTAAGTATATTTTAACTTGTAATCCAGTAAGTGCAGAACTAAGCAAAGATGTACAAGAAGTATCTACTATCGTAACCTGTACTTCAGATACGGGAGAAGTTTCAGATATTGTATATGAGACAGCTCCGGATGTGGTTCATCCAAGCCCTTATCAATTCTTTACTAATTTACCAGGTAAACATATTTTCTATGTGAAAGCTAATCCTGCAGTTAAAGCAGTATTCATAGTAAACCTGTTGGATGTAGTTGATAAGACAGAACTTACTTGGGAATCCAATGATATTTCGGAACAAGGTATTAATATATTAGTTCCGGAAGGAACAGAATGGTCACTTAAAATAGAATAAACAAAATGGAAAGCAGCTCTTTTAACACATTATTTAAAACTGGTATCATTGGATTCACTTCTGAATGTTATGCCATTATCTTTGATTTGAGGTGGATGATTTTATTAGCCTTTGTACTAATACTTACAGATTTTTGGTTTGGGATATCTGCAAGTAGGGCAAAGAAGATTGAAATAAGAAAATCTAGAGCCGGGAGAAGAACTCTTAATAAAATCATTGATTACCTGTGTTACATCTTACTGGGTGCCATAATAGGTAAAGCCATCGGAGAACCTTACGGATTAAATCCAATAACAGTATCTATAACGGTAATGGTATTATGTTACTGTTTTGAAATAGATAGTATTTATAGTCATATCTGTACTTTACATGGTGTAGAAAAGAAGTACAGTATCTGGTCTATCTTTTGGAAATTGATAACCTTCAAGTTCAAGGCTGTAGGAGAGGCTTTCCAAGATATGAAAAACCAATCGAAAGAATATAAGAGTAATAACAATAACGAAGATACATTATGAAAACCTATTTTGATTATGAAGGTATAATAAAGTCTAAGGATGCAGCTGAAGCTATAGCTGCACCAGTAGGCATTGGCCCATTTTGTGGATTTGGTTCTGCAACGATTGTAAATAATGCAATCACTCTCTTGCCTAATGGAGAACCTACTTCTCCTGCATATCAAGCAATAAAGGATAGAATCCTTTCGAGGTATATGACTAAAGCTGCAGATTCTGGTGAAGGACCAGATACAAATTTTGGTTGTATAGCAAGGGATGGTACAATCTATATTTCTGATAGTGCTAATATTAGTATATCTAATATTGAAGGCTCAAAGGGTTCTAATGAGGATGTGATTGTATTTGCTTACCATACACCTTTGGAAGAGCCTGTACAGAACCCAGTACAGTTCAGAGCTTTCTGGAATGAATCCAATTCGTTCTATTCTCTGTACAAGAAATCAGTAGACCCATTATACCCAACACCCAAGGATTCTAGAAACCTGTCAAAAACAAATGTATTAGAAGATAATGAATTATCATATGAGTCTCTAGTGAATAGAGCTATGGCTTCAGTATCTCAAGGTTTGGTAGACAAATCCTCAATGGTATTAATTGGTATATATGGGCAAGGTACTAATTCAATGGATAACTCAGTAGAGAAATATTCTATTGTTCCTTATGCAGGAAAGTTTCCCCAACCAGTAGAATATAATACTGCTATCCATGGAATGCAACAAGCCAATATAGAAACTCTCTTACGACTATTGCAAGGATTCCCAAACTTTGATATCAAGGCTTACATTGATGAAAAGCTTGGTGGTATGGCAGGAGCTAATATACCAAGAGGACTAATTGCCATGTGGAATGGAGTTTCTGTACCAGAAGGTTGGGCTTTATGTAATGGTCAGATTGTAGAAGACTTACAGACACCAGACTTATCGGGTAAGTTTATTGTTGGCTGGTCATCGGGTAATGAGGATTACAATTTGATTGGTAATACGGGTGGCCAAGAAAAAGTAACTCTTTCAACTCAAGAGATTCCATCTCACGTTCACAATTTCGCAGATGCTTACTTTATCGAGGCTCATTCAGATATGGTGGGAGCTAATGGTACTCAATGGATTGGTAATAACCTTTCTGGTAGTAATAAAACTGATAGAGATAATTCTTATGTATGCCTATGGGACCATGATACCAGGGCTGCAGGTGGAGGTCAACCTCACGAAAATAGGCCACCTTACTACGTACTGGCATACATTATAAAACTATAATATTATGTCTTAACTACTTATATTGTTGACAAAGAACTTTTAATTTATGGATTATAGGAGAGGGACGTTGGGAAACGCCCCTTTTCTTTTGTGTTTAGTAGTGAAGTTCTTCTTTAGCTTTCTCTTCCCAATATAAGATATCTTGTTTGAGTTCTCCTATGTATTTAACCGACTTCTTAGTTCTAGGCATATCAAAGAACTCAACCAGCATTATATTGGTGATTCTTTCTCCATCTTTAATTCGTTCTTTAATATAAGGAGGTGGAGTAAGTAATACTTCAAATACCATATAAGCATCTGGAGATAATTTCTCTTTCATATACTTATATAATAATTCAAGCATTTCTTCCTTAGCCTTAACCTCTTCATCGTCATCTTCTAACTCTTTATCATTATCAAATAAGTCTTCAAGTTTAAATAGGTTCTGATTGTATTCTGCAATCTCTCCATAGGCAAATCGAAGAAGCTTATTCTTAAATGTAGCAAGAGAAGAAAGGATTCTTGCTTTAAGATGTTCTTCACTACAAGTACCGTAGTACTTATTAAAAACAAATAACATTTTATCCCAGAAATAAGAAGATATTATATCTGGCGTAAGGTTAAACCTTTTGTAATCAATCTGTTTGGTAAGGTTCCGAATAACTGGCTTACAAACTTTGTATAACCGATTAAACATTGCTTCATCATAATCCTGCATGGGTTTTAATCTATGAAGCTCTGAACCATTGTTTCCATTACATTTCCTCATATTCTTTAAGTATTTCGTTATGCAAATATAATAAATATATTTTATATAATATAAGAATATCAAAAAATTTCACCGAACGGCTGAGGATAAGAAGACTAGATATTGTGGACATGAGTTCAGAACTACATGAGGACTATCAAAATCTATTAGTATATAATATTGCAATATAATAATGTATGAAAAAGAATAAAATTAAATTTAGCTTTGCACCTGACTTTCAGTTAGAGATTCTCAGGTTCATCATTCAAGATAAGGAAGGAGGTTTAGTACTAAGCAGAATAAAACCAAGCTACTTAGTACTTATCGAACATTCCTTAATTTGTGAGGGTATACTTAAATACTTCAAGAAGCAAAGAAAGATACCCTCACAGAATGTCCTTAAACAAGTACTCAGAGAAATGCTAGAATCTAAAAACTATGTTGACCTGGTTACTAAGGATGATATCCCAAACATCGAGAAGGTTATCAAAAATCTTTATTCAACTCAATTATCTGATTCAGAATATATTAAAGAGAAAATCTATCAGTTCTCTACTTATGTTGAAATGAAGAACTTAAATGGTTCATTCGACTTAGATAACTTTGAACAGTACGAAGAATATTCTAGAAAGGTAGAGAAGGTTTTACAAAGAAGTAGACCTAAACAGGAGGATGAACCTTTATTCATGATTCGAGATGTTACTGAACGTCAATTTAAAAGGCAGGCAGAACCCTCAGTAGTACCATGCCCATTTAGGCAACTAAACGATTTAACCAATGCGGGAGGATTCCCAGGTGCATCAATCAATGTAATCTTGGATAAACCTAAAGCAAAGAAAACATTCTTCATGGTTAACCTTGCAAGAGGTTACCTTAGAATGAAGAAGTCAGTTTATTATGTGGATACAGAAAATGGTCAAGAACAAATCATGGACCGTTTCATTCAATCCAGTATCAATAAAACTAAGAAGGAATTATATACTGGAGATTATGATAAACTCGAGGCTAAGCATTTAAGAAAACTTGCAAGGTTTGGAGTTGAATTAATCGTTGAAAGAGTACCTGCATTAATTACTGACTGCAATTATATAAGGGAGAAGATACTTACTATTAGGAGCCAAGGGATTGATATTAAGGTATTGATGGTTGACTATGCAGGGAAGCTTGCTTCTATTGCAAAGGATAAAGAGGATTTCGATAGAATCTCAAACGTATATATTGACTTACAGAATCTTGCTGAGGATTTGCATTTAGATGTTGTATGGACTGCTCATCATATTACTCGTGAAGGTAAGAAACACCAAGCAACTAAATATGATGAGAACGATATATCTGGTTCTATTGCCATTGTACGTAATGCTCAATTCATTATGGGTCTTAACAGTACAGAGCAAGAAGAGAAAGATAATATCCTTCGTTCAGAGATTGTAGTACAAAGGGATGGTCTTCCTTCTGGTAGAGCCTTATTTAGGTGTGATGTAGAAAGGCAAAGATGTACAGAGTTTACTAAAGAACAAAGAAAGAATTATGATGAAGTATATGGTAAGAAACTTGAAGAATCTTTTAAGAAAGGTAATCCTGATGCTGATTCCAAGAAAAGAGAAAGGACAACTGGAGATATATAAATGCAAACTCGGTATTCATGATTGGGTAACCGAGCATTGGTGGGAAACCCGACAGAAACCCAGGAAGGCTATATTTTCACACAAAGGAGGTAGAAAGAGGGCTCAGTATTATAATAAGTATTGTACGAGAACCTATTGTAGAATCTGTGGTAAAAAGAAAAAGAGGAATGAGAACTAAAAATGTAGAAGTAGTAAAAGACAGATGGACTGATGGATTAGCTTTAGAAATATCTCATAATGGTTGGCAAACAACTTCTATCAGTAACTTAGACGTTGAGGATTTGAAAAGAATCCGAAAGGTAATTCGTAAAGCAATTAGAAACCATGAAAATAACAAATCAGTTTAAGTCTAGACTTAAGACTTACTTTATTAAAAGACTTGGAGCATTTGATTATAAACATGGCTGGATGAAACTCCCAGTATGCCCATACTGTCATAGGGAATTAAAGATGGGAGTTAACTTATCAATGTATAGAACCAATTGCTTTAGATGTAATGAACATCCGAATCCTTCTCAATTGGTTATGGATATAGAAGGATTCGATACATACCATGAACTAATTAATTTCTTAAATAGTGGAAAATTTGATGAACTTGAATTTCGAGAGGAAAAAGTGGAGCTTGCAGAAGCTAAGCCTTTGTATCTACCCGAAGGATTCAGAATCCTTAACCTTGGCCAGTCACAAGTTGCAAAAAGCATTAGAGGATATGTCAAGAGCCGTGGCTTTGTCATCTCTGAGTTGTCTAAGCATGGAATTGGCTATGCGACAAAGGGGGCTTACTTTGGGTACCTCATTATACCCTTTTATTACAGAGGACAACTTAGATATTATAACGCGAGAAATGTTATCGGGCAAGGTCCTCGGTATAACAACCCTAACAAAGATATCACAGGAGTTGGCAAAGAATTTATCATATTTAATTATGATGCGTTGGAGATGTATAGGTCGGTATACATCTGTGAAGGTGCACTCAATGCCCTTACTATTGGAGATAGAGGAATTGCCACAATGGGTAAAGCTATATCTGGATACCAAGTCAATGAACTACTTAAATCCTCATGCGAAAGATTCATTATATTGCTGGACCCAGACGCCAAGAAATATGCAATCAATCTTGCGCTCAAACTTGTTGCCTATAAAAAAGTCAAGGTGGTGTTTTTACCAGAAGGAAAAGATGTAAATGATTTAGGTAGAAAAGAAACTCTTAGGTTAGTATATCAAACAAGGTATCAAAGTTATCAAGATTTAATTAAACTTCGTAATGAAATATGAAAGAGAACGTGATAGGATTCCCTGGTTACCATGTTACTAAAGGTGGTAAGGTATATAGTTGTTTAATTAAAGGAGGTTCTAATCGAAAAGGACCATGGGTATTAAAGAAAACTTACATTACCAATACTGGACATGAAAGAATTGTATTATGTAATTCATCTGGAGTTCATAGTACTTATGTTAGTAGATTAGTTGCAATGGCTTATATACCTAATCCTAATAATCTACCAGTAGTAATGCACTTAGATGATATAGGTACTCATAATCATGTAGATAATCTTAAGTGGGGTACACATAAAGAAAATACTTGGGATTCTATTAATAAGGGTAGATGGTCTAACCCTCCTTATGGTTCTGGTTTAGATAGCCCTCGTTCTTTATTAAAAGATAATGTAAGGAAACAACGTAGGATAATAAGATTATCTTCTTTAGGCTTTAATTATAAAGATATAGGCTTAAAGGTAAGATTATCACCCAAGGTAATTTCTAGATATCTTAGAATCAGAAACTCTTTGGAGTAAGGATTTCCTATTATATTATAAAATAATATATTAATAACATGAATATAAAAAATCGAATTAAGGTATCCATATCAAATATACCTAAAGCTGTCAAACCCATTCCGGGTATTCAAGATTCTTTAATTACTCGTTCTGGTAGAGTATTTTTGAAAGAACGAGGTGTTTGGTATGAAATAATACCTAAGATTAATAAAGGTAGGTTAAGACTTACCATTCGAGGAAAAAATTGGCCATTACATAGATTATTAGCTTTAGCCTGGATTATAAACCCCAAACCCAATGAGTATAATACAGTTAGACATTTAGATGATAATCCCTTAAATAATAAATTATCTAATTTAAGATGGGGTACTCCTAAGATGAATACTTCTGATTGTATACGTAATGGGAATTTCTTTTTACCCAAGCCTCGGTATGGTAAAGAGAATAATCTATATGGTAAAAGAGGTTCTAAATCCCCTCGGTCGGTAGTTACTAAAGAAGTTCATACTTGTATCATGTATTTACATCGGTTAGGTTATAATAAACGAAGTTTAAGTCGTATCTTGTTATTACACCCAAATACCATTAATAGAGTACTTAATAAACCTCAAGATTATGAATACTAAACGTTCCCCATCTATTCACATTACTAAGTCTCAATTTGAGGAAATATTAAATACCTTAGAGGTAGATAACTTCCCAGTTGAGGCTTTTTTTGTTATTGCACGAAAAGAGGCAATAAATACTAGAGCAGTGGTTGTTTCTAATAAAGGGACAACTAAGAAAGTAACTAATATATTACTAGCATCTAAGGGTAATGCTTCCCTTGTTGCTGATATATTATATGCTACTCGTATAAAGCTTAAGCATAGAGGAGTTCGTAAAATAAACGAAAGTAATACAAGGGAATGGGCTTTATGTAAAAAGCTTGCTGAGATATGTAATACCTTTTGTGAGGATTTTAAATTTGATACTCGGGAAGGATTTATTAAATACATTGAGACTGGTTTAAAGAGGATGACAGATTATCGTAATGTTATGCAAAGGTTAATATCCATGCAGGATAACATTACTAATCAAGTAGATGCCGAGATAGAATTGCAATATTCAGATTTAAAACTTACCAAAGAGATACATGATTACTTTATAGGTAAGATTGCTAAGGCAACTGGTATATATGAATCTTATGAAAATCAACCAGAGAAGTATGTACACTTTGCAAAGGTAGGTGAATTCTTAAAAGAAGAAGGTTGGGATTATAAGACCTTCATCGATGCTCAGTTTGAATCTCTTGCATGGTGTAATGGTTTACCAGACATTGCACAGATGTATACTGATAAAGCAATTGAAAGATACAATAAGTATTTATATAAGAATAAGAATAAACAACTACTCGAAGATGAACCAATAGTAGAGGGAAGTCTTTGGGATAAAATAAAAGATTAGTATGAGTAAGATAATTATTCAGAATGGTAATATGTGTGAACTTGATATACCTCTTAAGTTCGCACAGAAACTTTATAATGAGTTTGCCATTCGACATCCAAATGCTTTCTACTTACGTACAAGGCAGAGAGGTATGCAGAATTGGGATGGTAAGATTCACTACATCACCAAGACTGGGCAATTTAAAATAGGTTTACTTCCCAGGGTATATAATAGATGTATAGAGATGGGGATTAAACCTAAAGTTGTAGATATGCGTCAACCCTTACCAAAAGTTAGTAAAGTAGTTACCAAAATAGGTAAATATCAATTGAGACCAGAACAAGAGAAAGCTGTTAGATCTGTAATCAATAATAAAGTGGGTAGTCTACCTTTTCATATTGGCGTATTAGATTATACGGTTAACGCAGGTAAATGCACCGGTAAGGGTACCCTAATACATACTGAGGATGGGTTATTACCTATAGAAAAAATCATATCTGAAACAGGTAAGATACGATATAAAGGTAAAGTCCTTACTAAAGAGGGTGTATTAGTAAAACCCAATGCAGGAGTTTATAATGAGATTAAGGTAGTAAAGATAACTACTTCTCAGGGTTATACTCTAATCTGTGGATATGAAAATCACAGATTATATACTTATTATGGAGATAATCTACAATGGGTATATGTCAAGGATTTAAAGAAAGGGGATTGTTTACCTATCTCCTTAGAATATACTCATTCTAAAAATACCATAGGTAAAAACCTTAGCTATACTTTGGGAGCTTTATCCGGAGACGGTCATATTCATCAAGTTTCTAAAAATCAAATAAACATATCTATATCAGGTCAAGATATAGAAGTAGCCGAAGTAGTTAAAGCTACTATGGATGAAATCTGTAAAACTCCTGTAGAAATAAAACCCCACAAAAGATTTAAAGGTTTTCATATATCTAAATCCGATACTAATTTTGCTAAACTACTTCAAGAGGAATATCCAGAATTAATTGGTACTGCCCATGAAAAGTACATACCCGATAAGATTCTTCAGGCTTCTTATGATGATTTAAGGAATTATATAGCAGGTTTATTTGATACAGATGGGCATAATTCATCATCTCATGGTAGAAGATCCTTATCTTTTACTACTGTAAATCTTGAAAATGCTCGTAGAGTACAACAAGCTTTATTATCTTTAGGGATAGCTTGTTGTCTTAAACCCAAGAAGACTTCATGTAATGGTAAAGAGAGTATAGCTTATAGAATAACTATTCATAGCGAATTTTATGATGAGTTTCTAGAAATAATACCCATGAGGATTGAAAGAAAATGTATTCCTAGCAATTCTCAACGGAATAACTACAGTAATAAACTACCTTTTAGTAATTTTGCTAAAGAACTTTATGATAAGCTTTCTTGGAAAGAAAAAGGTAAGTTTAGAAAAACCTATGGTAGAGTTATAAGTACACAGGTAAGTCATCATAATAGATTAACTTTAACTGCTTTTAATTGTTTAGTAGAATTCTTAGGCTCTAATAATGATAAAGCTACAGAATTACTAAATATTTCTAGTGATTGTTATTGGGATAAAATAGATAAGATAGAAATCTTAGATAAATACCCATGTTATGATATGGAGATACCTAAGTATCATAATTACCTATCTAATGGATTCATATCTCATAACACACTTATCATGTCGTCTCTTTATTTATCCTATAAGAAGCAGTTAAAGACTTTGCTAATAACTAATGACTCTGACTGGTTGAATCAAGCTAGAGATGAATTTAAGAAATATCTACCAGGAGAACAGATTACATTTGTTCAAGGTAAAGTATTAAATTGGAGTAATTTTACAATTGGCATGGTTCAATCTATTTCTCGTAACATGAGATTCTATCAGAATGAACTATCTAAGGTAGATATGGTTTTGGTAGATGAGGCTGACCAAGCAGGTAGTAAGCAATATCAAAATGTACTTACTCGTTTATTTAATACCAGAGTTCGTATAGGGTTATCTGGTACCATTTATATGAGTAAGCTTGCCAAGGATAAAGTAAAGAATATGAATCTTGAAGTATTCTTTGGTAAAGTACTTGCAGAGTTTAAACTTAAGGACTCTATTAAAAAAGGTTATTCAACCAGTACAATCGTAAAGATGGTACCAAGTAAACCTTGGTATGGTAATTGGGAATCAGAAAAAGTATCTTATAAAGAAGTATATGATGATTCTATTACCTTCAATAAATATGCCAGAAAGATGGTTTATGACAGACTTAAATGGAATATTAAACAAGGTAGATATCCTGCACTCGTAGTATGTAAATTTATTGCACACTGTGAGAAATTATGCAAATACTTTAAAAAGAAGCTAGGAAGTAAATATAATATTGCCTGTGTGCATGTAGATACTCCTTCAAAGATAAGACAACAAATAATGAAAGATTTTAGGGAAGGCAAGATTGATATCCTGGTATCAACTACAATCATTGCTCGAGGTAAAAACTTCCCTAAGCTTAGGTATTTACTTAATGCAGCAAGTATGTTATCTAACGAGAAAACTATCCAATTCTTAGGTAGATTAGTTCGAACCGACTCTTCTAAAAAGAAAGCTTATGTAGATGATTTAATGTATCCAGGTAATTACTTATCTAGACATGCTAGAGCTAGAAAAAGGTATTATCAAGTAGAGAAATTAAAAGTAATTTTAGTAAAACGTCCTAAACATAAGTTATGAAAGATAATATATCAGATTTCCCAGGTTACTATGTAACTGTTGATGGTAAAGTATATTCCCGAAAGAATAATCGACACGGTTATCTAAAGGATTATCATTTGTTAAAAACTAAATATACCAAACATGACGGAAGGCCATACGTTACTTTAAGAAATCCAAAATTAGGTATTAGGAGATTAGCTAAGGTACATAGGTTAGTAGCTTTAGCTTATATACCTAACCCAGAGAATAAACCTTGTGTATGTCACAAAGATAATAACCCATTAAATAATCATGTAGATAATTTATATTGGGGTACACAAGCTGAGAATATGTCTCAGATGAGATTAGATAAACGTGATTATCGTAAAGTTTCTATAAGGGCTCATAGAAGGGTTATAAGATTAAAATCTTTAGGATGGTCATCTAGTAGAATTGGGAAACGTTTTAAAGTCAATAGAACCTGTATAAATAGGATATTGAATAAATATGAGGCCTTACTTAAGTAGACTTGTAAGTACTATGAGTAATTACTTTTCTCCGTAGGAGGAAATAATTACATCCTTATTAGGGACATAGGGCATTAATCATTAAATTAAAAGATATGGAATACTTACTACTAATACTAACAGTACTGGGAGTGATAATCGGAATACTTTATCTCTATTCATCTCAGTATGATTACGATGTATATAAATACAAATGTCATCATTGCAAGAAGAAATTCAAGGAAAGCGATATAAAGGATTTAAGAGGTCCTTGGCATACTAAGGATTGGACTTGTCCTCATTGTAAATATCAAAATGTAACACTCAAAAGTTATGATTACTAAGTTATATAAGAAATTCATTGATAAGATAATCGGAGAGGAACAAACTCCTCTCCATGTTTTTAACTGTACTACCCTGGTATGGATATCAGATATACAATCAATCCCGGTAATGGCTAATGAATATAAGGTATATTTTGATTTATCTTTCTGTTCAGGGCTACAGGTTAGAGTACTAACTTATACTGATTCTCGTTACTCACAACACTTGGGTGATATCAGGAAACTATTTATTAATGCAATTGGACATTCCTACTTACCACTGTATGAGTCGGAATTGAAGATTGGAGATTCAGTCATAAGACTAACAGAAAAAAAAATAGATGATTAATTATGGCAAAGAAAAAACAAATGCTTCCCGACTTAACCAAGCAGGATATCCTAACACCCTTGGATATCTCTCAATTGGGAAGTAATGGAGACCCATGCTTTGGTATTGGGTATGATTTATCCACTAAAGAATGTAAATTATGCGGAGATTCAGAACTGTGTGCATTCAAGATGTCCCAGAACTTGAACATTACAAGGAAAGAATTAGAACAGAAGAATCAATACAAAGATTTGGATGTATTAGAAGACACAGTTGGTATCAAGAAATTCATCCGAAGCTTGATTCGGAAAGGGAAAGACAGAAAAGAAATTATCTCAAAGACAGTTGAGAAATTCGAAGTACCTAAGAAACGTATTAGAGAACTTTATAAAGAATGCAATGGGAAAAGTAGGTAAGTTAAGAATGATATGGGCAATGTTTAAGTTATATCTTAATAACCCAAATTATTATGTACGGCAGGACGATGTTCTTGCTGATTTGTTTATGCAGGGTGAATATGACGTAGAAAGATTCTGTCATTCACTCGGAGTAACTCCTCAAAGAGGATTAACCTTTGGACAACTTTTAAAACAATGTAATATATTATGAACAGATTCAGATTTATTAAAGTAAGAGACGTAAAGACTCCATCGAGAGGTAATGCAGGTGATGCAGGTTTGGATTTCTATATCCCAAGAAACTTGGACCCTCAACAATTGATTCAAATCGAGGCAAACCAGTCTCCAAATAATTTTACCCCAGATTTTGTATTGGGAGTAAATACAACTACCAACTTCGTAACTGATATTCAAATCTACCCGGGAGGGAGAATCCTTATCCCATCAGGTATTAAACCTCTTATCGAACCTCAAGAGTCTATGCTCATGGCAGCTAATAAGTCTGGGCTTGCTTCTAAAAAAGGTCTTCTGTATACTGCAGAGATTGTAGATTCTCCTTATGTAGGAGAGATTCATATTGGTATAATCAATCTCAGTCGAGTAATACAGACTCTAAAGGTGGATGAGAAAGCAACCCAATTTATTCATGTACCAATCCATCTCACAGAACCCGAGGAGATTCAATCAGAAGAATTTTATTCTGAATCTCAAATGTGGGGAACAAGAGGTGAAGGTGGATTTAATTCAACAGGAAGTAAGTAATGGACATACGTAATATCAAGGAAATCGTACCTACTTTAGAAGTAGGTACGTATTTACAATCAATGTATTCTCTTTCGTTAGAACAATTAGACGGCTACAGGCAAATAGAAAAGCTACCTGATTACCCAGTTGATATCAATAATCACCAAAATCAGGTAGTTCTTAAGGATTTTATTGCCCGGGTTATCGAAGAACTAATGGAGGGTTATGAATCTACCTCTGAGGTAGTAAAGATATGCCACAAGTGGGGATGGAATATTGACCAGTTAACAGAGGATGAATATACTCAGGTACTCAACCATTTGCAGAATGCCAATGAAGAACAGGGAGATGCTCTGGGATTCCTATTCACTTTGTTCCACTTTGCAAATATACTACCAGAAGATATCTTCTCCTGGGGGACGTCTTACGTAGTCGATTACTCTGACTTCAAAGTAAAGGAATTGAAGGACGTAATTACACTGGGTATAGCCATGGTTACCGAAGGTAGTATTGGTTTAGTTAATCGGTTTAATATGATTGATGAAGACCATGAATCAGTAAAAGATTATACTCCTGGGTTTAATACCTTAAGTGAAGCATCTCACGAAGAAGAGAAGGTATTATTATTCAACGTAGTATATGAATTGAATATTGCAAGGAATCTTCTTAAGTGTAGACCTTGGAAACAAACCCAGGTAATGACTAAGGAATTAGATTTTCAGTATTCTTTGGTAAAAGCTTTCTACCTATATATGGGATTCTTGGGATTACAAGGATTTTCAGATGAATCAATCTACAGGTTATTCTTTAAGAAACAAAGACTTAATCTCTGGAGACAAAAAACAAATTACTAATGAGTGGATGGAATAGAAAATTAGAGGGTCTTCAATCGAATACAGAGGAGACCCTCCACTCTTTGGAGTTTGCTACTTCACAAGAGGCATGGGAGAAACTGAACGAGGCTTTCTTGAGATTAGACCCCGTTCTTTTTGATAAGGGTGCTACTGCAAACAGTGGAGTTGCAGTAGCATATAACGTGTTTATAAAAATACGTAAAGCATGGGTAGACCCAGATTTTGATTACGGCAGGTGTTTTAATTACAAAGAAACTAAGTGGACGAGCTTATTGAATAATTATATTGATTTTAATAAGTTAGACCTCTTACGTAGCAAACTAAGAATCCTGAAGAACAAATATAATCAGAATTACAATGTTACGTATATGTTCAATAATCACCATGATAACGGTAAACAATGTTTAATTGCTGCAACTTTTTCGAAGAGATTTCAAGAGGACATCCCAGTTATTACAATGGTAATCAGAGCATCAGAGATTACAAAGAGGTTAATATTCGACTTCCTATTAATTCAACGGATGGCAGAATACGTGTATGGGCCGGACCAGTCAGTACAGATAAATTTATTTGCTACTCAAATGTATGGGAATGTAGAAACCCTTCTGATGTACTCGGCTTATAAACCTCTAAAGAAAGTAATCAAGGGTATAGATAATCCTTGGACTAAAAGGGTTAAAGAGGTTTATAAGAAAATCCAAAATGGTACGGAAAAAGAATGGTCTTCATTTAAGGTATTCTTCAGGAGTTTTAAAGTACTTCGTCCGGACTTATACGAATACCAAGCTTTGTTAGCAAAGGACTTGCTATTAGAATATGAAGATATAGAATATCCAGAGAATGTGATATCCTATTCTCAACGTAAAGCATATAAGAAGAAACTTTTAAAGAAACAGAAGAATGAGAATCTACAGTAATTCTTTTGAGTTAATGTCAGAACTTGGCAGAGAACTCAACAGTTATGGTCAAACTGTAAAACCAAAGACCTATCAGAATAAAATAATTGAAGGTAATGAGGAATTTGAAACAAAGGAACTCATTTGCCAACAATATTGCTTAACTTCACTTGGAGACCCAGTATGGTTATTTGTATTCTCTCATTCAAAAGAATGGGCAGATGCAGAGTTTGAGGAAAGAATTGGTTGGTATGAATTAAATCCTGGTAAAGCTTGGGAACTGAGAAAAGATTTATGGGAACAGTTCCTGGTAAATGGTAGATTTGATTATACTTATCCAGAACGTATTTGGAATCAATTATATCTGTATGGTAGTACATCATTCAATTGTGATTCTGCCATGCAATCTGTTATCGAACTCCTTAAAAGGGATAATGATACTCGTAAGGCAGTACTCCCTATATTTCATGGTACAGACTTAAGATTCCTTGATGGAAGTAAACGTATTCCCTGCTCTATGTATTATGATTTCCTTATTCGTCAGAATGGTAAAGGAGAGAAAGTATTACATATTTGTTATCACCAAAGGAGTTCAGATTTTGCCCAACATTTCGGTAATGATATTTATTTAGCTTGGAGATTAATGGAATACGTAGCTCAAGAAGTAGGTGTAAAGCCTGGTTATCTATATCATACCATAGATTCATTGCATATATACAAGAAAGATTGGAAATACCTAAATACCAATCTTGAAGATTTACAGGACTCATTCTAATATTAGAGGGATGTATCTACTACAGGTGGGTATGTCCCTCTTTCTATTTATAATATATGGAATTTATAATATATGGAAACGAGATATAAGATAATTAAGAATAAAAGAGAACTCAAGAAACTTATTGCTTGTTGCAAAGCAACTGGTTATGCTTGCTGTGACTACGAAACTAATGCCGAACCAATCTATAATAAAAGTTTCAAGCCAACTATTCTATCAGTATCTTGGATGCCAGGGTTTGGTGCTTCTATTCCATTAGACCATTTCCAAACAAAAGAATATACTTCACCGGGATGGAACTGGAAGAAGATGTTAAGGAAATTTGGGGAAGAGATTATTGAGAATTATGATATTGTAAAGGTTGCATGGAATTGGAAATTTGATGACCAGATTAATCAAAAGTATCATATCTATTATAGAGGTACATGCTTAGATGGTATGCTTGCAAAATATGTTCTCAACGAAGAAAAACCCCATGGGTTAAAAGATATGGTTAGAAGATATCTACCAGAATATGGTGATTATGAAAAGCAAGATAAGTTTGATAAGATACCCTGGGATAAAAAGGAATTAGACCCCTTATGTAAATATGGCTGTCAAGATACAGACTTCACTTTACGATTAATGATATTCTTCGAGAAGAAGTTAATTGACTTGAAGATGTATTCGGTATTTCGTAATTTATTTATGTGTAATTCCCGGGTATTAACTTCGGTAGAGAAAGAGGGATTATACCTTGATACGGAATTTAATCAGAAATTGCTTGAGGAATATAAACCAAAGATAGATGCTGCTAGACAAGCAATCTATGATTTACCAAGGGTAAAGAAGTTTACCAAGAAATATAATCAAGTTAAAATAGAAAAGTATATCGAATCTATTGAGGCTGAACTTGAAGAGTTAGATTACAATGACCCAAAAGATAAATGTAAGATTGATTCAAGGGAACAAAAGATATCAAACATTCGTGCAGGTATATTTACTACCAAGAAAGAACAGGAACTTATAAGACCTCTTAATCTTAGTAGTCCGGTTGATTTACCCCAACTCATGTATTCAGATTCTGGTTTTAAATTCCCAGTAATTAAAAATAATGAATCTGGTAAGCCAAGTACCGATGAAGATACTTTGGTTGAATTAAGGTTAACCGTAAAAGACCCAGAATCCCCAAAAGCAATATTCCTTGATAAGCTACTTGAATTAAGAGGTTTACAGAAAATGTATACTACTTATATTGAGGGTTGGCATGAAAAAGTCCAAGATGATTCTCGATTACACGGTAGATATAATATACATGGTACTGATTCTAATCGATTCAGTTCTGCTGACCCAAATATGCAGCAAATACCCAAGACATCGGTAGACCCAAATATTAAGAAACAATTAGTTGCTCCTCCGGGTTATTTATATATGGCATTCGACTATTCTCAGGCAGAGTTAAGAATGATGGCCCATCTATCAGGTGATGAAACTTATCTGGAAGCTTTTGCTAAGGGAGTAGACCCTCACCTTGGTATAGCAGCAGCAAAATATGGGGTTCCAATTGAGGAAGCAAGTAAAATATACGAAGACGAAAGTCATCCTGACCATAAGCTTTGGAAGGTAAGGAGAAAGCAAGCAAAGCAAATTGCATTTGGACTTATTTATGGGATTGGAGATGCTTTGCTAGCAGTAAAATTATCAGACCCAAAAGCTGGTATTATAGTTACCAAGGAGGAAGCTCGTAAAGAGATGGATGAGTTCTTTAAGAAACATCCTAAAATACTTAAATTTAAAGAGAAGCAAGAGAAATTCCTTCGTAAGCATGGATATTATACCCAATTATTTGGTACTAAACGAAGACTCCCACAAATATATTCAAATGACAAGCAAGAAATTGCTTATGCAATTCGTTTAGGTCTTAACTTCCCATGTCAAGGTGCTGCAGCAAATATGACCAACTTTGGAGCTATCCTTGTTTATTGGTTAATGAGGCAAGGTAAATTACCACGTATGCTTGAAGTAGCAACTGTTCATGATGCAGCCTATATGTATTCTAAACCCCAAGATATTAACACCTGGACTGTATATACAATCTGGGATATCCTACGTAATCCAAGTACGAAAAGGTATTTCGGATTTCAAGTTGATGATGTAACTCTATCAATGGATTTTACAATAGGTAGGTCTATGGCAGAAGAATTACCGTTTATGCCAGGCTATGATTATACTAGAATGTTAAAACCAGACTTTTCAGTAGAAGAGTACATGGAAGAATATCATAAGTTTAAAACCCATAAGATTGGTAATTTTAGTGCAGCTTCCCCCGAGGTATTTATGGAACTATATAAAAAGGAAATCCATAAATATCAACGAGAATATGAAGAATCGAGAAAAGGGTAATATACCAGGATTTAGTAATTACTACATATCCCGTACTGGGAAGTTATATTCGAAATTTACTGGTAATTGGAGATTGGTAAAACCTGCTATGAAAGATAATGGTTATTTATCTAACTCTTTAGTAGGAGATGATGGTAAACGGAAGAATTTCTATAGACATAGGTTAGTGGCTTCCACTTATATACCTAACCCAAACCATTATCCTCAAGTATGCCATAAAGATAATGACCCTGAAAATAATAGAGTAAGTAATCTATATTGGGGAACTGCTAAGATGAACATGGGTCAATGTATAGAAGATAAAAGGTTCTATTTTGTTGGCAAAGAACGAGAACGTAAGGTAAATGTAGAATTATTAATTTCTAGGTACATAGAAGGTATACCAAGAAAGGATATACTAGAAGAATTTGGTATCTCAGTTGGTGTATTGTATAAAATATTACGGTATAATAACATAAAACTAAGAAATGAAAAAGATTTTGAATGGACCCACTGTATGGCGAGCTAAATGCCCATACTGTGATTGTGAATTTGAATATGACTACTCAGAAGTAGATTCATCCACTTTTGCTGATTGCAAATTAGTTAAGTGCCCAGGTTGTAATAGGTATCTTCATCATAAAGAAAATCCAAAATCACCTACAGAAGTGAAGAAAGAGGATACTATGACAACATAAATAATAAAATATTATAAACTATGGCAACTGAAGAACAAATAATGAATACAAATAGGCTATCATCTTTAACCTATATGATATCTGCCTGCTTAGAGTTCTCTATCCAAAATCTTAATCATCAATTAGACCAATGTAATCTGAGATTAGTCGGTAGAGATAAAATGGTATTCAATAGAGTAAGGTCTCAGATAGAGCAACTTCAATCAAATCTCAAATTATTAGAGGATTTGGCATTTGGTGTAATGAAGGATGAAGATGCAAGGTTAGCTTATGAAGATGCTACTCATATTTATTGGGCTCTGTTTATGACTCTAGTAGATAGAGGAGGAACAGATAACCTATGTGACTTAAGATTCAAGGCTTTAATTGATATAATTGGTAAGTATGAATCTATTCTTCACTTGCCTGGTTTAGATACTGCCTATCACTGTGCATTTGCTCAGGTATCTAAAGCAATTCAAGAAGGTAAATATTCAAAAGAGGATTTTAAGAATTTATTGAAAGTACATGAAAACAGAACTGAAGAAACTAAAGGTTAAATTCGAAGGTAATATCATAACCATAGATATTGCTAAGGAATTATCCATTAATGAAAATATCATTAATTCTCAGTTAAGGGAATCTCCCACTAGTTATTATATACTTTGCTCATTAAGAGATAAGTATATTAAAGAAAGGGATGCTCTAGCAAGAGAAAAGGATGAAGCTTATTCTGCTGCTTGGATATTTATTAAAGAATCTAATGAAAGGTTCAATAATGACTACGTTGCTCATAAGGCTAATATATCTCCAAAGTATAAGTCGATATATCAACGATATTTGAAAGCAGTAGAAAAGGCTAACAAGTATATTTCAATATGTAGAGCTTACGAGAGTCGAGAGGGAATTTTACGTTCGATAAACTCTAACCTAAGGAATCAGAAATGAAATTAGAGAATATACCAGGATATCCAGGTTATTATGTATCTAAATTTGGGAAAGTATACAGTAAACATTCAGGTAAATGGACTAGATTACCCATAAAGAAATGGGGTAATAATTATACTGTCCATCTACATAGTAATGGTAAAAGGAAAACTTTTCAAGTATCAAGGTTAGTTGCAATGGTCTATATACCTAATCCTTATAATAAACCTTGTGTATGTCATAAGGATAATGATAAAAGTAATAACCATTATAAGAATCTTTATTGGGGTACTCATAAAGAGAATATGGAACAAAAAGCCAAAGATGGTAGGTCTAGAACCTTATCTAGACCGGGTGAATTAAATCCAATGTCTAAATTAACTGATAAACAACGGAAAGAGATGGTAATAAAATATAAAACTGGAAAGTACTCTATGGCTAGTATCTCGAATGAATACGGTTTAAGTAGTACTACAAGTCTATATAGGTTATTACACCCAGACAGAAGATAAACCTTAGAACTATAATCAATTACTAACTTTTAAAAACGAATTAGAATATGAATTATTCATTAACTTTCATCTCGGCTATGGTAGCAGATCAGTTTGACAAACAATTACCTGGATGTCCAACTGAAAACAGGGTTCTTATCTTATCACCAAAAGAAGTAAACCAAACTCGTTCTGGGCTTATTATCCCGGAACAAGTAAAAGAGGGAGTTCCTCGTAAGGGAGTTATAGTTAAACTCGGGGAGATTACCGAAGAGTATAGAACTTACCGGGATTTGGTGCAAGTAGGTAGAATAGTTACCTATGGTTTGTATGCCGGTAAGGAACTGGAATTTGAAACAGACAAGCTTACCCCAGGCTTACAACAACTTTTGGAAAAGAACACTTTAACGGTGTTGAGTATGAATGAGATAATTTACTCAGAACCAAATAATAACGATTAATATGGCACTTGACAAAAAGAAAAAGAAGAAAGTTTCATCAGATGGACTTTCTACAAAGGAAAAGATGCTAGCTAGAAAGAAACAGTTAGAATCTAAGGGAAACGGAAATGGTTTGGTATTCCCTAAAGAAGGTACTTTACGAATGAGAATTAAATCTCCGGGTGATGACCAAGAATTGGGAATCGAAATTGTTCAGTTCTATCTTGGAGGTAATTTGGGGGGAGTAATATCTCCGGCTACTTTTGATGAACCATGTCCTTTCATGGAAAAATACCAGGAATTGAAAAACTCAAAGGATGAGGATGACAAGGAACTTGCAAAAACCCTTGTACCAAGAAGAAGATATGTTATCGGTGGTCCGGTATATGCAGACGAAAAGGGAACTAAATTTGATTACGAGGGTAAAGATAAGGGAGTTCTAGTTCCACGCTCTGTTTATCAAGATATTATCGACTTATACCTTGATGAGGATGAAGCTGGTGATATGACAGACCCAAGAAATGGGTATGATATCAAAATTATTCGTTCTGGTTCTGGTAAGCTTGATACAACTTATTCTGCTCGTGCTTGTAAACCAACTAAATTGGATAAGAAATATCAAGGTACTGTAGACCTTGAAGGTATAGTTCGTTCTCAAATCAAATCATATGATGAACTGGAAGAACTTCTTGCTAAGTTCTTGAATGAAGATCATGGAGGAGACGATGACGAGGATGACAAACCAAAGAAAAAGGCAAAAAAGAAGGGGATTCACAGAGACCATTATATGGAGGATGATGAACCCAAAAAGAAAAAGAAGAAACGTTACAAATCAGATATTTAAAGGTTAGTTAAACATATGGTTTCATTCGAAGGTGGTAATTAGATTCGTTCAGTTATCACCTTCTTTAGTCTAAATACATTACATTATGGCAAAGAAAACAAAAGTTGGTTTAAAGGTACCAACAAAAAATGAGATACTAAAGAAATATGGTAGTATCATGAGATTGGCTTCAGATACAGTGGAATCAAACTTATGGTTACCTTCTACTTTCTTTGCTCTCAACTATACATTTGGTGGTGGTATACCATTTGGTAAAGTACTCGAAGTAGCTGGAGAAGAATCTTCTGGTAAATCCCTTATTGCATATAATTTTGCATATACCTGTCAACAACTCGGTGGGCATGTTATATGGGTAGATGCTGAACAATCTTGGATGAACTCTTGGGCAGAAGCAAATGGGGTAGACCCAGAAAAAGTTACAGTATTAACAGATACCCGAATTGAATATATTTCTGACGCAGTAGCAGATTTAGCAATTTACTTACGTTCTCAATTAACTAATAATGAACCGATTCTCTTAGTGATAGATTCTATTGCTGCTATGGATTGTGCAGATAACATAGATTCTAAAATGGTAGAGGGTAAGGCTGAAATGGGAGGTAGAGCAAAAGCCCTTTACAAATACTTCCGTATCAGAAGTGAATTATTCTATAGATTAGGAGTTACACAGATTTACATTAACCAATTAAGAACTGCTTTAAATGTCGGATTTGGAAAAGATAACACAACTACTACAGGAGGTGCAGCACTTAAGTTCTACGCTTCAATCAGAGCTGCCTTTTACTCAGGCAAGTCTATCACTGTTAAACAGAAAGGTAAAGAACGGAAAGCTGGTAAATTGGTCACAATCCGACTTATTAAAAATAAAGTTGCTCCTCCAAGACCTACAATCAGTAAGTGCCCAGTTTACTTCAACCCTAAGTTCCATGAAGTAGGTTTTGATAGATGCTATGCTCTTGAGGATGTATTGGTAGAAAATGATATCATAGAAAAATCTTCAGGTGGAGTATATAAGTTCAAAGGAAAAACTCTTGCAAGAGGTGAAGAGAAATTCCAAAAGCTTTTGGAAGAGGATGATGAACTTCGTCGTAAACTATTAAAGAAGGCTGAGATAAATACTATCGGTACAACTAGAAAGAAGATAGTAGCATTGACTACTAATTTATATCCAGTAGATGGAGTAGAATATGAATCATTTAACGAGTCAGATGACGAGGAGGAAGACGATGAGTAAGAAAACAGTATTATTGATTGATGGGGAGAACATTCTCCATCAATCTTTTCACAAGTTCGAGAAACTTAAATCCACAGACGGTAAACCAAGTGGAGCAATATTTGGATTTTTCAAATCACTTCACATGTATCTTACAAGGTTTGAACCAAACGAAGTAGTTATAACCTTTGATAATGGTCATTCACCAGTAAGGGATAAGTTATTGCCTAACTATAAGGGACACAGAAAAAATATATCGGTTGATTATGAATCCTTGCAAATACAAAAGGCAATTATAATGAAGATATTAGGTATGCTAAGAATTTCTTATATATTTGATAAAAGGAATAAAACTCAATATGAGGGAGATGATTTCTTAGCATACCTAATTATTAATACTTATCGTTCGGATAATGTAATCTTGGTATCATCAGATAAGGATTTTAATCAACTTCTAAACAAGAACGTTAGGATATTAAATCCAAGAAAGGATGAAGTTATTCGAATGGGTAATTGTAAAGAGTTATTTGGTTATCATTCACATGAGACCGTTGAATACCTTGCAATGGTAGGTGATACTTCCGATGATATCCCTGGTTTTAAAGGTATAGGTCCAGTAACTGCAAGAAAGATATTAGATGAGTATAAATCAATCTACAAATATCTGGAAGCTAAACCTAATAAAGAGTACCAAGAAGCTTGGGAAAGGAATCGTAAGTTGATTGATTTATTCTGGTTTGTAGGTAATGTCCCTTTAGATAAGATACCTCTCAAGAGAAAGAAGACTTTCAACTATGATAAATTTAGGAAACTGTGCATAGAGTATTCTCTTGCTTCGTTCCTAACTAAAGAATTTATTAAACCATTTAAAGAGTTATCCGAATGAAAATAATGTTTGCAGGTGCAAGTGGAGTTGGGAAAACCACTTTAGCAAAAGAAGTTCCCGGGATGATTAAGTTTGATGTAACAGAATACCCTCCAGTATTGGATTTTATATCTGGTAGTGTATCAGACTTAATACCTAAAACAAAGGATATGTCTCATAAAGAGATGTTAGAAAGAGATTCAAAGGATTTATTAATGGAAGACTTTCAGGTAATGAATCTGAGAAATAAAATGTTTAGAGACAGAGATAGATTCGTTACAGATAGGAGCTATCTTGATTTAGCTGCTTATTTCTATTATAAACAAGCCAAGAATGTTCCTAAATGTGAAATGGAACACTTCTTCGAAACTTGCAAGATGTTACTCAATCAGCAATGTACTCACCTCATTCTATTAGACTTTACTACTGCAATGGTAAAGGAATGGGTTATGGAAGATAATGGTAAACGAATAGATAACAATTACTTCCAGTTCTTAATATCTTCTATAATGGATAACGTATTGAACTTGTGGGGATTCTTACCTACTAAGGAAATATCTTCTATCTATAAGAATATATTTAAGAATCAACTTTTGGAATATGGTGCAACAGAAGGAGTAATCAAATCAATATATGGTGAAACTAAAGTTCTCTGTATAAGAGAAGCTAATTTGGATATTCGTAAGAAACTTATTATTGATTTTCTTCATGAATAAAGAAGTAGTATTTATAGCATTCTCGGATTTGCACATAAATCTATGGGCAAAATTCAATGAGAACAACAATAGGACCTTGAATAGTATCAAGGTCCTTGACGTTATTGCAGGTCAATGTGAAAAGTACAAATGTCCTGCTTTGTTCTGTGGAGATTTATTTCATAAGCCAGAATCAATTGACCAAGATTTAGCAATATTCATTGCTGAACAATTTGATAGGTTAGAGAGTAACTACCCAAAATTCAAAATGATTTATATAGACGGGAATCACGATTTGAAATCTGTAAATCGTATTGATAGGATAACTAAGGGATGGCCTTTTGTATTTCATAAGAATTTTATGAGTTGTGTTAATCTAACCAGAATTAAATGGTGTTCTTATGGAGATTACCACATTTATGGAGTTCCCTATATTGATAATAATGTGGGTCTAAGTGAATATCTTAAGAAACTTAAACTAGATAAGAATGTAAAGAACATACTTCTTCTTCATACGGATTATCCAGGAGCAAAGGATACTGATGGTAGAGAAGTTGATTCTGTAGAAAATCTCAATGTAAATATCCTGAACCGATTTGACCTTGTATTATGTGGTCATATACATAAACCCCAAAGACTATCAAAGAAGGTTTATATGATAGGAGCTCCTAATCATCAAAGGAGAACCGATAGAGATTGTAAATTAGGCTATTGGAAGATTTATTCAGACTTATCAATGCAATTCGTACACCTTAAGCAATTTCCTAAATTCGTAGATGTAGAATCCGAAGAGGATATTAAGGATGATGGCAATTATTATACCGTTTTACCTAAGAAAACTAGTAACTTAGTAAATACTAACCATAAAATTACTAAGCAACTTTCTAAGAAAGCTCTAGCAAGGAAGTATCTTAAGGAAAAAGGTATAACTGAGCAAGATAAGAAAGAACTACTGATTGACATACTTAAAAAAGCTGAATCATGTTAACATTTACAACAATGAACGTAGTAGGATTCTGTTCAATAGAGAACCTACACATACCTTTAAATCCAAATTGTACCATACTTATCAAGGCATCTAATGGTAAAGGTAAATCAACTATCTTATCGGCATTGGTATGGGCAATATATGGTAAAAATCTAAAGGGAGTATCAGAAGTAACTACCTGGGAAAAGGTAAGACCAAAAGATTACCAGGGAGTAATGGTAGAGGTATTCTTTCAAAAAGGAGAACATATTTATAAAATTATCCGATGTCAGAAATGTAACATAGTTCTTGAGGATGGAGCTAAGGGTAAAGATAGACTTATCCTTATGAAAGATAATGAGGTAGTGAATGTAAAAGGTAAGAATAAACTCCAAGATGCCATTAATGCAGAGCTTGGTTTATCTTACACCCTATTCATGAACTCAATTATGTTTGGTCAGGGTATTAAAAGGTTGATACAAGAATCCAATTCAGATAAGAAGAAGATATTCGAAGAAGTATTTGATTTGGAATTTCTTAATATTGCCAAAGGTATAGCTATGCAGGATAAAAATAACCTATTAGCTCAGGCAAACGAAGTAGAACGTCAATCTGCTATATTAAAGAAAGAGTTAGAAGCAAATAAAGAAGCTTACTTTGATTTACGAGATAGGGAAAAGGGTTTTAAAGAGAAAATCAAATCAGAACGTAGAGAATTAAAGAAAGATAGGGAGGACCTAACTAAGCAACTTATTAAAAAGCAGCAACAACTTAAGGACGAGGTAGAGCAGAGTCTTAAAGTTAAGATTAAGAAACATACAGATTATGTAGATGGTCTTAAATCTAAAATAAAACACAATCGTAATATTTCAGGAGTATCATTACCAGATTTTGTAAAGAAACTTAAGATACAGTTAGATAAAGGCCACTACAAACGTGCTAAAGAGAGCGTAGATATTATCTATAAAGCAATCATAAATTCGGATAAACTCCAGGAAGAGTATGAAGATGCTTTGGGTAGGTTGGATGAGTTGAGAACTACGAATGAGAAGTATAAGAGACTTCAAAAAGAATGTGATGATATTGCTTCTGATATTGCTGATATTGATGAAGAGTTGGAAAAGCTCAAACAAGAGAAACTTAAGGTTATGTCTCCTAAATATAAAGAGAAACTTAAGGAGATTAGAAAAACTCTTCGTATGGTAGATGAAGATTACCATAACAAGGAGTTGGAGTTAGAGAACTACAATTGGTTAATCAATGACCCTCTCGGTAACAATGGAATCAAGGCTTACTTATTCGATTCATCTTTGGATATGTTAAATAGAACCCTTGACAAATATTCTCAAGTATTGGGATTTAGGATTGAATTTAATATAGACCTGGGTACTGCTAGAAAAGAATTTTTTACTCTAATTGAAAGAGATGGGCAAATTATTGATTATGATGAATTATCTGGAGGAGAACGACAACTTTGTAATGTTGCAATGGCATTTGCTATGAACGAATCTCTAACTGCTTCCAAAGGGATTAATCTAGCCTTCTTAGATGAAGTATTTGAATCTTTAAGCTCAGATAATGTAGAGGTGGTTACATCCTTAATCAGGCATACTTTTGCAAATAAGACCCTATTCCTAATTACCCATTTAGATTCACTTCCCTTATCTAATACCAAAATCCTGCAAGTTGAAAAGGTGAATGGCCTGAGTAGGTACCAACTACTATAATGATATAAAATATAATACATCATGAATAGTAAGAAAAAAGGCTCAAGATTTGAATTAAAAATGTCTAAGTGGTTTACTAAATGGACCACTTATACTTGGAATAGAGTTCCAATGTCAGGGGCTTGGCATTCTAATAAGGATGCTGCTTCTGATATTACTTGTGTAGATGAAAGACATGCTCACAGGTGTAAAATATCAGTTGAGTGTAAAAACTATAAGGAAATTAAATTTGAACACATTCTTTTAGGCAATAAGAGATGTGATATATTGAAATTCTGGGAACAAGCAAGCAAGGATGCTAAAAGGGCAAATAAAGTACCTATTCTATGTATGAGGTATAATTCTATGCCTGCAAATGAATTTTTCTTCGTAGTTGGAGTAAAACTGGGAGATATCATTGCAGAATATGTTACTAAAGTAATGTATATTCAAGTACCCGGGAATACTCTTATGGTATTTATGGCTAGTGAGGTTTTAAATGTACCTTATAAGTTAATTCATAAGCAAGCTAAGTTAATCATTAAAAAGAAATAATATGAAACGTATCCCTTATTCTTATTGTATCTTCTACATAGAACGAAAGTATTATCAGAACATTAATAAAGAACTTAAAGAAAAGGGATATAAAAAAGTACGTGCCATTATCCCTACGATAAACGTTTTAAAGAAAACCGCAAAGGGTAAGATGATATTCGAAGAAGTACCAATCTTATTCAATTACGGTTTTATCAAGATGCCTACAGAGTTAGCGTACTCTAGACCTTTTCTAAACAAACTGAAGAGAAGTATATCAGGTATAAGAACTTGGTTAAAGTCTACAGAGACTCTTCATGAAAGAAAGAAGAAAGCTAGAATAGATAACTCTGAAGACTTTGATGATTTCTCATTGGTAGCTACATGTACCAGAAAGGATGTTAAAAGGTTTAAGAGGATGGCAAAAGAAGGAAAGAAATATTCTGTAGACGATTTGATGAATGTTAAGATAGGCGATTACTTAGTACTCAAAGGTTATCCTTACGAAGGAATAGATGCTACGGTATTAGGTATAGACCACATAAATAAAATGGTACAACTTCTTTTATATCCGGAAATGGGTAAAATGGAAATATGGTTACCCTTTGATAACGTAATCTATAGCGTGTACCAGAATTATGACCCAGATAAGTTATATGCTAACTCCCAAGATTATGACCCAAATGAGATAACAAGTGAATCAATAGATAGAATAATGGATTTTAGGAGGAATTAATATGAACGATGCTCAGAAGAAAGCTTGGGACTGCTTAAACGAAATAGAGAGGCAGTCTTTATTCCTTCAGTTATCAGAAAGCAAATCCTCATGGGAAGCTGGTGAAATTTTAAAGTTGTCACATTACAAGTATTTAGAAATCAGAGAAAGGTCAGAAAAGTTCTTCAGATTATTCTCTGATTTTTTCGAGTTACACACTTCTATTTTTCGACCTGACTGCCCTTGCGAACGAAGCTTTTGTGATTTTATTGAAGGATGTATTGAAAAGAGATTAACAAGGAAAGAAGCTAGTCTATATACTGGAGACTCTTCTAACTTACTCTCAAAGGTAAGCAATAGTAATATCGAAAGAAATATGAAAAGACTCAAAGAATCAGAAGACCCCTGGGACTTAGATTCAATGAGGTTAATTCTAGAGTTCGATAGGTGGAATAACTTTAGGATTCTACCAAGAATGCTACAACAGCCTTCTGCATTTAAAAGGCGGTTGAATAAGAAGGACAAGATATACATTAAATACCTTTTAAACCGAGTACCAGAATGGATGCACACAAAACTGAAAGAAAGGTTTAGATATAAAGTAAAACCCGGAAAAAAGAAATACTGGGTATGCTTAATATCAGAAGAATTATATACAGATGGATATCTATTAATGCCAGTAAGACCTTTAGATGAGGTAGTTAGTGAATTTAGTAGATTCTATATGTATGTATTCGAAAAGAAAGACGATGCAGATACATTTGGCTTCATGGTATCCAAGTTTATGATTAAAACAGTTGATGTAAAATTGGGACAACGCTTCTGGCCTGAGTACAGATGCTGCGTGGAAAAAGCAGTAAACTATAATCAAGTGAATAATATAGAATTCAGTATTAAGAAACTTGATATGGCCTTCAATGCTGATAAGGTTAAAAAGAAAAGGAAGAAAAAGCCTAAATCAACGGCTGCTGAACGCATATCAGATACCTCAGCTTTTTATAAAATAGATAGAAATATTTTTCTATCTAAATAAAAGTATTATATTTGCAACAAATTAAAATAAAAGATATGAGAAAGAACAAAAAGAATAAACCAGCACCCTCAAAAGAAAAAGCCAGTTTCCTTGGTTCAGCCGGGAGGAATATGACTTACAGGGATTTAAAAAGAAAAGCCATAGTATTGGGTATGCCTTTCCCTGATGCATGTGCTGCTGGAGTTTTCGATTTAATTGGTTATATCGAAAGGTCAACTAATAAACCAGACAAATCATTGATTGACCAATATGATGATTGGATGGATAAACAATTGGAGAACATAGGTTATTCAAAAGATGACCCTCTAAGGAATTCAAAATTAAGGCTTGGGTTTCTTGGAGAAGAAGGAGAAGATGGGCAAAGGAAATCCAAAAGGGTTCCAGGAATAAAAAAGCCAAGGGAGAAGAAACCACCAAGAGAAAGGGATGAATTTAATCTCATCAAGGGAACTAAGAAATCCTATGTATGGTCATTAGTTGCAAAGGGTTACGATTTAGAAAGAGTAACTAGAAGGATGAAAAAGAAGTTCCCAGATGCAAATGATAAATCGATAACACTTTGGTTTAGAACTGCAAGGAGGACTATGAGTAATGGTAAAGCTAAAGGAAAGTAGTAGGGAACCAATCCGAAAAGATAGATATTATATATGGACATGGAGACCAGATACAACCAACAAACATATTACCGAAAAAAGTTTATATCGGAAACACCTAACAGGTATCCCTTATTTCACAAGGTACCAGATAAAAAAGACTTTGGTTTATATGTACGGAGTAGATGTTCTTCAATATATTCATATCATATCAGGCAGGAAATTACTTAGGCAAGGGATAAGAATACTTCAAGATATGAATGGTCTAAGACATAAATCTGGTTCTACTAAATTCTGGTATAAAGGGAGATTAGTAAAAGCCAGGAAGTTTATTATCCCGGATGAATATAAAATTGATAAACACAGAAGACGAAGGTTCATGGTTCAAATGCACCGGGTCTTTAAATCAAAAGGAAAGAAGGTATTCAATGAAAGGTACTCACAAAAATTGTATGGACAACGGGAAGGCATATCTTCCAAGTATATCCGGAAGAAGAGAATACAAATCCATTCTGCTATCTTACAGGATTTACAACAGGCTGAGTCAAGAGGAAAAGCATAAATATAATATTTTTTCTTTGCAATATCCCCCATTGGTATGTTCCTTGGCCTTGTATCTAAGAAAGAAATTAGATATCCCGATACAGAAAGTACTATTTATCAAAGCACAAAGGGATATGCTCGATATCTTTTATGATGAATCCTTAAATCATTTGGGATGGCAACCAAAAGAAAGGTTCTTAGTAAAAGCTTTAAGATTTCAGGGATTCATTCCTGTAAGCAAATATAGGATGAGAAGTAAATATGCCTACATTATGACAAACAGGATGCTAGAAAATGAATATTGGGTATTTCCCATGAGATTAGCTGATAACTATAAATCAATGCAAAATCCAAAATACAAATTCTATACCGAAGTATTTGGTAAGGTTGGTATTCCTGGAATAATTAAAATTAAATACAGCAATGGAAACTAAAAACCCAGTACCGGAAGTAAAGGTACATAAGCAATTAAATCCGTTCATGGGTAAATCCTTTAAGGTTAATACCTATAATGACCAGGATGAAGTTATCGATACAGAAGATGTAAAGATAGAATCTCAAGAAGAACTAAAGACCGTAATTGATGGGGTAAAACAATATAATATTGCATTTGCTTATCTTACGGGAAGCGAAAGAAAATACAAGAAACTTATAACAGAGTGATATAACTATTGATTATTAACATTTAAACATTTACGAAAATGGCTAAGAAAAAAGAAACCAAAAAGGTAGAGTTAAAGGAAGTATCTCGCAAAGAGATTAATGGTGCAATCATCATTACTTACGAGGATGGCTCAGTAAAAATTATCCCAGCTCCTATTATGTTGTCTGCCGAAGAAGCAAAAGACTTCTTTGCTTCAGAAGAGGAAGATGATGATGACGAAGACGAGGAAGAAGAAGAGGACGACGATGAGGACTCTGATGATGACGAAGACGAGGAAGAAGAAGATGACGAGGATGATGAAGATGACGAGGATGATGAAGATGACGAGGATGATGA
>OFMV01000096.1_pt1 | contig 80209 bp, 95 predicted proteins | sample 1541881 | NCBI WGS metagenome assembly OFMV01 (sample SAMN04209220, study PRJEB22552) | human gut metagenome | biome: gut; material: feces | host: Homo sapiens | place: USA: Oklahoma
GGACACCGGATGTACCGATGGTAGTACCGGAGATCAATGCAGAGCATTTTGAAGTGATCAAAGATCAGAAAAAGCGTCTTGGAACAACTCGTGGATTCATCGCAGTAAAGCCGAACTGCTCCATCCAGAGCTATGCACCGTGCCTTGCTGCATGGAAAGAGTTTGGACCAAAAGAGCTGGTTGTTACAACCTATCAGGCAATCTCAGGAGCAGGTAAGACGTTCAAAGACTGGCCGGAGATGGTAGGAAATATCATTCCTTATATCGGTGGAGAAGAGGAAAAGAGCGAGCAGGAGCCGCTTCGAGTACTCGGCAAAGTAGAAAACGGACAGATCGTGAAAGCAGAACTTCCAAAGATTACATGCCAGTGCGTACGTGTACCGGTTCTCAATGGACATACAGCAGCCGTATTCATCAACTTTGAGAAGAAGCCTACAAAAGAACAACTGATCGAGAAACTTGTGACATTCAAGGGATTCCCGCAGGAAGCAGAACTTCCGAGTGCTCCGAAGCAGTTTATCCAGTATCTGGAAGAGGACAACCGTCCACAGGTAGCAGAGGATGTGAATTATGAGAATGGTATGGGGGTTTCAATCGGACGTCTGAGAGAAGATTCTATGTTCGATTATAAATTTATCGGACTTTCCCATAATACAGTCAGAGGAGCAGCCGGTGGAGCAGTTCTCTGTGCAGAGGCTCTGACAGCAAAGGGATATATCGAGAAGAAATAAGATCCCATTTCATTGAATACGATTTCATCTCGTTTTAAAAAGGAGGTATGTCAAAATGGGAATGACAATGACGCAGAAAATTTTAGCAGCCCATGCCGGACTGGATTCCGTAGAGGCAGGGCAGCTCATCGAGGCGAAACTCGATATTGTTATGGCAAATGATATTACAGGACCGATGGCTCTGCCAATCTTAAAGCAGATGTCAGATACTGTATTTGATAAGGATAAAGTAGTGTTTGTACCGGATCATTTTACTCCGAACAAAGATATCAAATCAGCAGAGAACTCCAAGGCAATCCGGGAGTTCTCAAAGGCACAGGGACTGAAATGGTATTTTGAACAGGGAAAATCCGGTGTAGAACATGCGATTCTCCCAGAGGCAGGTGTAGTGACAGCAGGTGAATGTATTATCGGTGCAGATTCACATACCTGTACATACGGAGCTTTGGGAGCATTTTCAACAGGTATGGGAACAACCGACGTGGCAACAGGAATGGCAACCGGTGAGATCTGGTTTAAAGTTCCGAGTGCGATCAAGTTTGTCCTGACAGGAAAGCCGTCTAAATATGTCAGCGGTAAAGACATTATTATCCATATCATCGGTCAGATCGGAGTGGATGGAGCTCTTTACAAATCAATGGAATTTACTGGAGACGGAATTGCCTGTCTTTCGATGGATGACCGTTTTACGATGGCAAATATGGCGATCGAGGCTGGTGCAAAGAACGGAATCTTCCCGGTTGACGAAAAGACAAAAGCTTATCTTGCAGAGCATTGCAAGAAAGAATATACAGTTTATGAGGCTGATGAGGATGCGGTTTATGATGAAGTGATTGAAATAGATCTTTCTAAAGTACGCCCGACAGTTGCTTTCCCACATCTTCCGGGAAATGCAAAGACAATTGATGAAGTTGAGGCAATGGAACCAATTAAGATTGATCAGGTTGTGATCGGTTCCTGCACGAACGGAAGAATGGAAGATTTAAGAAAGGCAGCAGCGATCCTGAAAGGTCATACTGTTCACCCGGATGTACGTGTTATGGTTATTCCGGCAACGCAGAAGATCTATAAAGAGTGTATCAAAGAAGGACTTCTTGATATCTTTGTAGATGCAGGCTGTGCAGTGAATACACCAAGTTGTGGTCCCTGCATGGGTGGCCATATGGGTGTTATGGCAGCAGGAGAAAAATGTGTTTCTACAACAAACCGTAACTTTGTAGGTCGTATGGGACATGTGGATTCCCTGATCTATCTTGCATCACCGGAAGTGGCAGCGGCAAGTGCAATCGCAGGATGCATTGCAAATCCGGAGAAAGTGGGTGAAAAGTAATGGAAAAAGCTTTAGGACATGTATTTAAATATGGAGATAATGTGGATACGGACGTAATCATTCCGGCAAGATATCTGAACTCTTTTGATGCACAGGAGCTTGCAAGTCATGCGATGGTGGATATTGATCCGGATTTCGTAAAAAATGTGAAAAAAGGAGATCTGATCGTTGCCAATAAGAACTTTGGATGTGGTTCATCCAGAGAGCATGCTCCACTTTGCCTGAAGACGGCAGGAGTAAGCTGTATCATTGCAGAGACATTTGCAAGGATCTTCTACAGAAACGCGATCAATATCGGACTTCCGATCATTGAATGCCCGGAGGCTGCAAAAGAGATCAAAGCCGGAGATGAAGTCGAGGTAGATTTCGACAGTGGTAAGATCTATGACCGCACGAAAGGCACAGAATATCAGGGACAGGCGTTCCCGGAGTTTATGCAGAAGCTGATCGCAGCAGGTGGACTGGTAAATTATACCAATCATAAGAAAAATAAATAAAAGCAGAAGATGCAGACAGAGGATGCGGGAGTAAAATCGTCGCATCCTCATTTTAAGTTTAAGAAAGGAAACGATATGAATGATACAATGACAAAAGGAAATGCGGCGGCACTTTTGCCAATCGGAGTTTTTCTGCTGATCTTTCTCGGAGCAGGGATTGCTTTTGGAGACTTTTATGCCATGCCGGCTGTGGTTGCATTTCTGATTGCTTTATTTGTGGCTTTTATGCAGAACAGACAACAGAAGTTTGCAGATAAGATCAAAGTGATCGCAAAAGGAGTCGGTGAGGAAAATATTATCACGATGAGTCTGATCTTTCTCTGTGCGGGTGGATTTTCCGGTGCGGTAACAGCAGCAGGAGGAGTGGAAAGCACAGTGAACCTGGGACTTTCTCTGATACCGACCCACTTTGCGGTGGCAGGACTTTTCGTGATCGGCTGTTTTATTTCAGTTTCTATGGGAACATCCATGGGAACGATCGCCGCACTTGCACCGATCGCAGTGGGAATCAGCGAAAAGACAGGATTTGAACTGTCTGTCTGTATTGCTTCTGTTGTATGCGGAGCAATGTTCGGGGATAATCTATCCATGATCTCCGATACAACGATCGCAGCAGTCAAGACACAGGGATGCGATATGAAGGACAAATTTAAAGCCAATTTTCTGCTGGTACTTCCGGCAGCAGTCCTCAGTATCCTGATCTTCTGGATCATGACAAGAAATGTCAGTTATTCTCTGGAGGGAGACCTGAAGTATAACCTGTGGGAAGTTTTTCCTTATCTGATCGTACTGGTGGGAGCTTTGGCGGGAATCAATGTCTTTCTTGTGCTGATCAGCGGAATTGTTATTTCTCTGATCGTCGGGGTGGCAGCAGGAAATATTGCAGTGACAGAGATGTTTAAAGTGGTCGGGGACGGAGTGACTTCGATGTACGATATCACTGTGATCTCAATCCTGGTTGCCTGTATCGTGTCACTGGTGAAAGAAGCCGGTGGTATTCAGTTTATTCTGGATCTGATCAAAAGCAGGATCAGAGGGAAAAAAGGAGCGGAACTTGGAATTGCACTGCTGGCATTATTTGTGGATATATGTACGGCAAATAATACGGTTGCAATCGTGATGACAGGACCGATCGCCAGAGAGATCAGTGAAGAATATGGAGTAGATCCGAAACGTTCGGCATCCCTTCTGGATATGTTCACTTCAGTTGGACAGGGAATGATCCCTTATGGGGCACAGCTTTTATCAGCAGCGACGCTGACAGGCCTGACACCGGTTGATATCTTGCCGAACCTTTATTATCCGGTTCTGATGGGAATCTGCGGAGTTGGTGCAATTTTCTTGAGGAAACGGTAAAGTTGTGATATACTTGCAGAAAAAGAAGCAGAAAAAAGTTTTAAAATATGAAAAAGAGGGCAAAGCGATGAATCTTTTATACAAAAGTACAAGAAATGCAGACAAGACAGTAACAGCTTCGGAGGCAATCTTAAAAGGACTTGCAGATGATGGTGGTCTGTTCGTACCGGTAGCTGTTCCGAAACTGGATGTTACGATGGACGAATTGAAGAGTATGTCTTATCAGGAGACTGCTTACGAGGTTATGAAAAAATTCCTTACCGATTTTACGGAAGAAGAACTGAAGCACTGCATTAACAGTGCCTATGATTCCAAGTTTGATACAGAAGTGATCGCTCCGCTTGTGAAGGTGGGAGATACGTATCATCTGGAACTGTTCCACGGAGCAACGATCGCATTTAAGGATATGGCACTTTCAATTCTGCCACATCTGATGATCACTTCCGCAAGAAAGAACCAGGTGAAGAATGATATCGTGATCCTGACTGCTACCTCCGGAGATACAGGAAAGGCGGCACTTGCAGGATTTGCAGATGTTCCGGGAACGAAGATCATCGTTTTTTATCCAAAGGGAGGCGTCAGCCGTGTGCAGGAACTGCAGATGGTAACGCAGAAGGGAGAGAATACTTCTGTTGTCGCAATCCATGGTAATTTTGATCATGCACAGAGCGGAGTGAAGGCTCTTTTTGAAGATAAAGAACTGGAAAAAGAACTTGCAGCAAAAGGGTATCAGTTCTCCTCAGCCAATTCGATCAATATCGGACGTCTTGTTCCCCAGGTGGTTTATTATGTGTATGCCTATGCAAAGCTGCTTGAGAATGAAGAAATCCAGGCTGGCGAGGAGATCAATGTTACGGTTCCGACCGGAAACTTTGGAAATATTCTTGCAGCATATTATGCGAAGCAGATGGGCGTTCCGATCGCAAAGCTGATCTGTGCCTCCAATGAGAACAAAGTCTTATTTGATTTCTTCCAGACCGGTGTGTACAACAGGAACCGGGAGTTTGTACTGACATCTTCTCCGTCCATGGATATCCTGATTTCCAGTAATCTGGAGCGTCTGATTTATACGATCGCAGGGCAGGACGCAGAGAAGGATACAGAGCTGATGAATGAACTTAAGGAAAAAGGTGTCTATGAGATTACCCCTGAGATGAAAGAAAAGCTGGCTGATTTCAGAGGCGGATATGCAACGGAGGAAGAGACCGCAGAGATGATCCATGATACTTATAAAAAGACCGGATATGTGATGGATACGCATACAGCAGTTGCAGCATATGTATGCAAGAAGTATCGGGAAGAGAGTAAGGATACGAAGAAGTGTCTGGTTGCTTCTACGGCAAGCCCGTATAAGTTTGCACGCAGCGTAATGACTGCGATCAATCCGGCTTATGATGCGATGGATGAGTTCCAGTTGATTGATGAGCTGAACAAGGTTTCGGGATTCCCGATTCCGAATGCAATCGAAGAGATCAGAAATGCAGAGATCCGTCATACGACAGAGTGTGATGCAGATAAAATGAAAGAGACCGTTAAAAAGATTCTCGGCGTGTAGAATATAGGATAACCGGAAATATTTGCGGAGTCTAAAATAAAAGAGATCAGGGGCAGATGTCAGGAGAAAGACCGGACATCTGCCTTTTTGTTCTGAATTAGACAAAAGAAAGGGGAGAACAGGTGGATATACACAAGAAATAAAAGAAAAATTCTGGTACAATATGCAATAGGGGGCAGTGCGTCTATTTGTACTGTCTGCCGACGTGGAGAACGGAAAATCGAAAAAGGAGGAACAGGCATGAAAAAGAAGAAGCGGTGTACGCGTGTGGGAGCAGGTGCACTTGCTGCAGTTCTTGCAGTAACTGCAGCAGGAGTTTCAGTTCCGGCACTGGCACAGCAGGCGGTGAGAACAGAATCCCAGACTCAGATGAGTTCAGATCCTGAGCTGGTGTATGTGAACAATTACAGTTCTACTGCACAGCGTTCCCAAAATTTCAACAGTAACTGGAAATTCTACTTTGGGGATGCAGGAAATGCACAGGGAGCAACCTTTGATGATTCCAAATGGGAACAGGTTTCCTTACCGCATGACTACAGCATCAGCCAGGAATACTCTAAATCCATGGAAGCAGAAAGTGGCTATCTTGGTGGAGGAACAGGCTGGTACAGAAAGAACTTTACATTAAGTTCTGATACGCAGGGAAAGAGAGTCCGTATTGATTTTGACGGCGTATATATGAATGCGACAGTATGGGTGAATGGTCATGAAGTTGGAACTCATCCGTATGGTTACACTTCATTTTCCTTTGATATTACAGATTATGTAAAGTATGACGGGGAAAATACGATCGCAGTCAAGGTGGTAAATAATACACCATCCAGCCGCTGGTACTCAGGAAGCGGTATCTACAGAGATGTAGATCTGACGATCACAGATGATGTACATGTAGATCTGAACGGTACAAAGGTTACAACTCCGAATCTTGAAACCGAAAAAGGCAGTACAGTGAATACCAATGTGACTGCAACGGTTGCAAATGATTCAGATGCTGCAAAGAGTGTAGCCGTCAGACATACAGTATTTCCAAAAGACGGAAGTGCAGATCAGAGTATCGGTACAGTAACAACCAATGCACAGAGTATTGCAGCAGGTGCGACAGCAGAGATCCAGGCTACCGTACCGGTTTCCAATCCGGAACTCTGGAGTGTAGAGAATCCGAGTCTGTATACAGTTCGTACAGAAGTACTGGTAGATGGACAGGTAACGGATACTTATGATACAGAATATGGATTCCGTTATTTCAATTTTGACAGTAATACAGGATTCTCTCTGAATGGAGAGAATATGAAGCTGAAAGGTGTATGTATGCATCACGATCAGGGATCTCTCGGAGCAGCAGCTTACGACAGTGCGATCGACCGTCAGGTGAAGATCCTGAAAGAGATGGGATGTAATTCCATCCGTGTAACACATAACCCGGCAGCACAGGATCTGATCGATGCCTGCAATGAACAGGGAATCCTGGTCGTTGAGGAAGCATTTGATACATGGATAAAACCAAAGAATGGTAACAGCAATGATTATTCTGTATGGTTCAACCAGACCGTAGCTTCAGACAATGAAATCCTTGGAGCAACGGATGGAGAAACCTGGGCACAGTTTGATCTGGAATCCATGATCAGCCGTGACTACAACGCACCGTCAGTGATCATGTGGTCTCTTGGAAATGAGGTTATGGAAGGAATCAGTGGCGGAACAGATGCTGAATATGAAGCAACCGCTACAAAGCTCATTAACTGGGCCTATGATGCAGATAATACAAGACCGATGACGATCGGTGATAATAAGCTGAAAGCAGACTGGCAGATTTCCAAGACTTTTGCAAACCTTCTTGCAGCAAAGGGAGGAACTGTTGGATTTAACTATGCAGACGGAGGTGTACTTGACAAGTATCACTCCAGCAATTCCAACTGGTTTATCTATGGCTCAGAAACTGCATCAGCGGTTAACAGCCGTGGAATCTATTACCGTACAACAGGCGGTAGTCAGACGAGCGACAAGCAGCTGACATCCTATGATAACTCAGCAGTGGGATGGGGAGCTACAGCAAGTAATGCATGGTACACTGTTCTGACAAGAGATTTTGCAGCCGGTGAATATGTGTGGACCGGATTTGATTATCTTGGAGAGCCAACTCCATGGAACGGAACCGGAAGTGGAGCGGTTGGATCATGGCCTTCACCGAAGAACTCTTACTTTGGAATCATTGATACAGCGGGATTTGCAAAGGACAGCTACTACTTCTACCAGAGCCAGTGGAATGATGATGTGACAACATTACATGTTCTTCCGGCATGGAACAACAACGTTGTAAGTAAAGACAGCAGCGGCAATGTACCGGTTGTTGTATATTCCGATGCAGCATCTGTTGAGCTGTTCTTCCAGGCAAAAGGAAGTGATACAAAGACTTCTCTTGGAAAGAAGATATTTACGCAGAAGACAACAGACGCGGGATATACCTATCAGATCTATGAAGGCACTGATAAAAACTCAACAACAGACAAGAACCTGTATCTGACATGGAATGTACCGTATGCAGACGGAACTGTTTCTGCAGTTGCATATGACAGCAACGGTCAGAAGATCACGGATACAGTCGGACAGTCAAGTGTAACGACAACAGGAAGAGCTTCCAAGCTGAAAGCTTCAGCAGATAATAAGAAGATTGCAGCAGACGGAGAATCACTTTCCTATATTACAGTAGATGTAACAGATGCAAATGGAAATATCGTTCCGGATGCAGAAAACCGTGTGAAGTTTACTGTAGAGGGAGATGGAGAACTGGTAGGCGTGGATAACGGAAGTTCACCGGATCATGACTCTTATCAGGCAGATAACAGAAAAGCCTTCAGTGGTAAAGTGCTTGCCATCGTGAAGTCCACAAAAGAAGCAGGAACGATCACTGTAACTGCATCAGCAGACGGACTGGATTCTGCAAGTGTCAAGATCACGACAACCGCAGTGGACAATGGAAGTACAGAAAAGCAGATCGACAGCTTTAAAATGTCACGCACTTACTATGTAAAAGTCGGAAGTACACCGGAACTTCCGGAGAAGATCGTGACACGTTATACCGATGGAACAAGTGAAGAACTCCCTGTAACATGGGATGCAATTACAGAAGATCAGATCGCAGCAACAGGAAGCTTCCAGGTGAAGGGTGCTGTAGAAGGCGGATATTCTGTAGCAGTTAATGTAAATATGATCGATGAGGTCGGAGGACTTCTGAATTATTCTACGAATACAGCAGTAGGAGTAGCACCGGTATTACCGACTTCCAGACCTGCAGTACTTCAGGATGGAACGATCATGGACGTAACATTCCCGGTAACATGGGAAGACAAAGCTGCAAGTGCTTATGATAAAGCAGGAACAGTAACAGTCAACGGAACAGCAAACGTACTTGGAAAAGAAATTGATGTAACAGCAAGTGTCAGAGTACAGGAAGAGACGATCAAAATCGGTGACAGCGTTTCAGCAGATGCACTGAACCTGACTCAGAGCGTACCTGCAGATAAGCAGTCAGATACACTGAATGCGATCAAGGACGGAAGTACAACGATTTCAAGCAATACATCCGGCGGAGCAAATCCGACCGTATGGAGTAACTACGATTATTCTCAGGATGGAAATACAACAGCGGATCTCATTTTTGAATATGCAACAGAACAGAGACTTGGACAGATCGTAACTCATTTTGCGAGAGATAGCTGGAGCATGAGATATCCGGATGCCGGAGCAACTGAAATTTATGTGTCAGCGGACGGAACAAGCTGGACAAAACTGGATACAACCGAGACAATCGGAACAGAGTCAGGAAATGTAAAACCATATACTTATGATTTTGCACCGGTAGGAGCAACCTTTGTGAAGTTCCACCTGACCAACAGTACTCAGGCAACAGGAACAACTGCAAAGGCATGCACAGGTATCACAGAAATTGAACTGAAAGTAGCAACAGGAAGCCGTACAACCAATACGACAGCCGAGCTGCAGACACTGACAGTCAATGGAAAAGAAGTACCGCAGACAGCACTGGACAGCAAAGTATATACAACTCCTGCAATTCTTGCAGAGATTGAAGCAACAGCAAAAGATAACGCATCTGTAACAGTCCTTCCGGCTTACAATGATGTGATCCGCATCATCGTTGAGTCAGAAGATCATCAGACAAGAAATACTTATGAAGTAAGACTGAATGAAGCAGAGCAGACAACACCGGACAGCGACAGCAGAGATTATCCGGTATCAAAATTAACAGCATCCGCAGGAAGTGAGCAGTCTACAACAGGAGTTGAAGGTCCTGCATCGAATGCAAAAGACGGAGATGAGTCTACGTTATGGCATACAAGATGGAGTTCACCGGCAGCGACAAGCGATCAGTTATGGTTTACATATGAACTGGAAGAAGAAACGGTACTGGATGCACTTCGTTATCTGCCAAGACAGGGAACAGCAAGCGGACAGAACAATGGTCGTGTAAACGAGTACAGAGTAGAAGTAAGCACAGATGGTTCAACATGGACAACCGTTTCAACCGGAAACTGGGAAGACAGTCAGGACTGGAAACTGGCAGAGTTTACAGAACCGGTTGCTGCAAAATATGTAAGACTGACAGGTGTTCATACTTACGGTTCAAGTGCAGCGAATGTAGATAAATACATGAGTGCTGCTGAGATCCGTCTCCGTATGGCAGAGAGTAAGACAGATATTGCAGATGCAGCAAATGGAGTAACAGTAACAGCTCCGGATTCAATCGAAGTTGCGAAAGCGGATGCAGAAAATCCGGTCATGTTCGATCTTTCTGATATTGTAGTAAAAGCAGGAGATACAACGCTTCGCTATGGAGTTGATTATGTGATCTCTTACGAGAACAATACAGACTTTGGAACTGCAAAACTTGTAATTAAAGGAATCGACGGATATACAGGAATTCTGGAGCATACATTTGCAATCACTCAGAAAGCAAAAGTTATGACGGGAATTACCTGGAATACAAAACCGGAGAAAGTCATTTATACAGAAGGCGAGACACTGGATGTGACCGGCTTGGTGATCAATGTAGTTTATGATGATGATTCAACCGAGGCAGTGGCATACAGTGAAGCAAATGCAGATGAATTTACATTCAGACCTGCATTGGATACAAAACTTGCTGCCACAGATAAAACGGTAACTGTAACTTATAAAGGTGCAAGCCTGATCTATGATATTACTGTAAATCCGAAGAAAGTAGACCCGACAGATCCGACAGATCCGGATCAGCCGAACAAGCCGGATCAGCCAGATAAGCCGGATACCCCGGATAATGGCAATAATAACGGAAATGGCAACAACGGAAACGGTAATAATAATGGAACAGATGACGGAAAGAAAGATCCTGGACAGTCTGGAGTAACAGATAACAAGAACCAGGGTAATAATAGTAATAACGGTACAGCGGCTGGAAATAAAGCAAATGCAGCAGCAAAGACCGGTGATACAGCCAATATGCTTCTTCCGATGATCGCAGCAATGCTGGCAGGTACAGCAGTTGTTGGTACAATTTCAATCAGAAGACGCAGAAGATAATCAGTCCATTACAAATGAGGGTTTGAGGGAAAAAGAGGAGAAGCTTTAAACTTCCCCTCTTTTTTTGTATGTAGAGATTGCTTATTTCCCGTATAAATTATATAATAAAAAAGAATAAGACCGTAAAGCTTTCGGTCGTAAAAGAAAGGATGGGATTATGAAAAAGCTTAGTAAAAAGCTTGCAGCAGGATTTCTTGCATTTGCGATGGTATTAACGACGGCTCTGCCGTATCTTCCGTCGATCGATGCATTTGCAGCAAGCAAGACAATGGCACATATCGTGTCAGGTGCTGAAAATGGAAATACGCATTTTGGCGGTTCAAAGCCAGAAGCATTTGTATTATCTCCAAAAGCAACATTTACAAATGAGAGTTTCAGCAGCACCTTAAAACTTGGCAGTGCACAGTCAGATACTCGTGCACGAGTTGTCCTGAAATACAAGGACGACAGTAACTGGGCATATATCGGTTATGATGGTGCCGGTTCAGCAACAGACTGGATCTATGAGTACAATAATAATGGTACTTCATCTTACGGAAGCGTTGAAGGACTTCCGGCAATTAACCAGAACGATATGTTCACAGTAAATGTTACTTATACAGAAAGTGCAGTGAAAGTTGCTGTAAAAAACATTACCGCAGGAACCAGCGGTACAGGTACAGTGACGGATGCCAGCTTTGTAGCATTAAAGGATGTAGCAGGTAAGGTTGGATTTGGGGGAGGCTCCAGAAATGAATCTTATACCGATCTGTATTTTTCTGATGTGGTAGTCGGAGATACTACATACTCAGATTACAGTGATTGGACAATCTATAATGATAAGAAAGGATCCTGGGATCCGGCAGCGGTAACAGATGACGGAACGCAGGAGACTGCAAGAGGAAGAAAATGGATCACCGTTCAGGGTGGAAGCAGCAACGGAAATGGACATAACTATGGAAATGCCAGTGTTGTTGCCCCGGCACTTCTTCTTGACCAGACAAAAACGACACCGGTAGGAGGAACCGTTTCCTTGAAGTTCCGTCCGGTGACAAGTACGAACTGGGGAATCTTCTATACTTATAAGGATGATAATAACTGGCTGTATGTCGGTTATGATCCAACAAGTAAATGGTACTTCCAGTACAAAGTGAATGGAACAGAGTCTTATCCAAAGCTTTCAGGTCTTCCTGATCCGGTGCTGAATGAGACAATGGATATTTCCATCACAGTTTCCAGAGAGAACCTGACAGTAATCGTAGATGGCAAGAAAGTGACCCAGTCTGTACAGGCACTGACTCCGATCTCTGATTCGATCAATGGAGAAGGACATCCGGGAGTGAAGACGAACGGAGCTACAAAAGTAGAATTTTCTGACTTCAAGATCGGAACGACAGATTGTATGGATGATACCTGGGGATGGGCAGCTACAAGATCCGGTCAGGTAACAGAAACTTATACGACAGCAGTTGCAGCAGTTTCCGGTAAGGTTACGGCTGAAGATGGAACAGCACTCAAGGGTGCAACAGTGAAGCTGGGTTCCAATACTGCAAAGACAGATGATGCAGGAAACTACAGTTTCGATGCCATCGAGACAGGAACATACAATCTTGCAGCAAGCCGTACAGGCTACCAGGCACATACAGAAGAGGTTACTGTAAGTGAAAATGCAGCACAGAATGTATTCAATGTTACCTTATCACCAAAGGCAGAACTGGATTTAAGCCAGTATGCAAAGATCAGTTCTGATTATATGGATGTATATGTTGGAAAGGAATTTCCGGTAGTTGCACGTTATGCGACAAAGAAAGTTGATGGTACTCCGTTCTTCCGTGGACAGGAGGAAGAGATCAACTCTGTCAGCATCAACAAGACTGCGATCACTCCGACCAATGTATCAGCCGAGGGAGATGATTCTTCCAGAACTTATACAATGGATCTTGTGAGTCCTTCAACAAATATCGACCTGACTATGAAAGTGAAGATCAGTGTAGATGACAATGATCTGACCTGGGAAGTAACATCCATCAAAAAGAAAGACGGATGTACAGATATTGCTACAATCGAGATCCCGCAACTGAATCTTCTTTCTACAGATATGTCAGAAGAGAATGCAGCATTTGATGGTGTATCACCGTCTACAACGACTACCCAGAGCGGAGATTCCCATATTACATGGGATAATGGATTCAATCCATCTACAACAGGAACTTATATGTATGGATTCCTGTCAAATGGAAGCTTAAGCGGTGGTGTATGGAGTAACTCTGAGATCGAGGATGATAAGAGAATTACGATGAACAGCGGTGCAGACTCCATGAGTCTTACAAGTTCTGTATGGTATTACGAACGTGGAGATAAAAATGGACAGGCTGCAAGCTACAGTTATCCGACCAGTGATCTTCCGTGTGCAAAAGTATGCATCGCAGGAGATGCAAATGGCGATGGAGACATCGACTGGAATGATGGAGCTCTTGCATTCAGAGATATCATGAACATTGCACAGGGTGCAGATGATATCAAAGATCTTGTAAACTATCGTATTGTTATGAACTTTGCCGGTATGGCAACGAATCCATATCTTGAGACAGCAGATAATATCAAGAAAGTATATCTTGCAACTGATGGACTGCCGCAGGCAGTTATGCTCAAAGGATATGGAAATGAAGGTCATGACTCAGCCAACTCCGAGTATGCAGATGTATCTGAGCGTGAAGGTGGAATTACTGATTTCCAGAACCTGATCAAGATCGCACATCAGTATAATACAGAAGTTGGTATTCATATCAATGCACAGGAGGCTTATCCAGAGGCAAAATCTTTCAATGAGACAATGCTGACAAGCCCGATCACAAATGGTTGGGGATGGCTGGATCAGTCCTTTACGATCAATAAATTATGGGATCTGGGAAGTCAGGCCCGTTATAAGAGATTAGTACAGCTTTATGACCGTATCAACGGTACAAGCTTCTACAGTGGAAACTGGGATAAGGGTGAATATGTCAAAGATTCTCAGGGAACACTGAATGCTTCTATGAGTGAGATTGCAGCAGATGCAGCAAAGAGAACAGATAATATGGACTTCATTTATCTGGATGTATGGTATCAGAATGCGTGGGAGACAAGACAGATCGCAAAAGAGATCAACTCACTCGGATGGAGATTCTCTACGGAGTTTGGTTACGAGGGAGAGTATGACTCTACCTGGTCACACTGGGCAACTGACGCCGCTTATGGTGGAGCAGGCCTGAAGGGATGGAATAGTGAGATTATCCGGTTCCTCCGCAATGATCAGAGAGATACGCAGATTCTGAACTATCCGAGGTATGGCGGAACAGCCGACAACCCGCTGCTTGGCGGATATCGTCTGTATGGCTTTGAAGGATGGGGCGGAGATCAGGATTATAACTCTTATATTACAGAGACATTTACAGAGAACCTGCCTACAAGATTCCTTCAGCATTATTATGTAACTGACTGGGAAGACTACGGTGAGGATGAAGCCTGCCCGACAGGAAATACAGAGAAGCAGATCACTCTGAAGAACGACACCGGAGATACGGTTGTTGTTACAAGAAATACAGAGCAGAGATCCGATTCTTACATCGAGCGTACGATCACTCTGAATGGAAAAGAAGTACTGAATGATGTGAAGTATCTTCTTCCTTGGACAGATGAAAACGGCGACCAGAAACTGTATCACTGGAATCTGGACGGAGGCACATCTACATGGGAGCTTCCTGACGGATGGACAAACCTTGCAAATGTTGTAATGTACGAACTGAGTGATCAGGGACGTATCAATGAGAAGACAGTTGCAGTATCCAACGGAACAGTGACTCTGGATGCAAAAGCAGCTACCGCTTATGTGCTTGTTAAGGGTGAATCCTCTAAGACACTGAAGGTAGATTACGGCGAGGACAACTATGTGGTTGACCCGGGATTCAATGGTTACTCAGGAACAGACAGTGCATTGGATGCTGCTGACTGGAGTGGGGACATTGACAATGCAGCAGTGACGGTCGAGAAGTATGCGAATACAGGCGACCAGAGACTGGCAATGAACAGCCCGGAAAAAGATGTGACTGTATCTACAAAGATCACAGGACTGACAGCCGGAAAAACTTATGTTGCAGAGCTTTATGTAGATAATGAAAGCGATGCAAAGGCGACACTGAGTGTCAATACAGGAAGTAAAGAAGTATCAAATTATACGATGCGTTCTTTCTCCAGAAATACAGTTGCAAGTGATGAAAAGCACGGTACAAATATGCAGAGGATCCTTGTATCCTTTACAGCAGAAGGTACGATCGCTGACCTGAAGCTTTCAAGAGCAGCAGGTGAAGGAAGTACTTACTGGGATGATATCCGTATCGTACAGAAGACACTGGACAACTATGCGGAAGACGGAAGTTTCCATCAGGATTTTGAATCCGTTGTAGAAGGAATGTATCCGTTCGTACATGGATTTACGCAGACAGGAGACCAGGTGACTCATCTGGCACAGTTGAATGCACCGTATACACAGGCAGGCTGGAACAACAGAGTTATCAGTGATGTCATTGATGGTGAGTGGTCACTGAAGCAGCATGCAGCAGTAACAGGTCTTGTATATTATACAATTCCTCAGAACTTCCGTTTTGAGGCCGGAAAAGTATACAATGTTGAGTTTGATTATCTTGCAGGAAATGCAGCATATCAGATGATCGTAGGTGACGGTAACAGCTATTCTGCACCGACATCCTATCTGGCGGCAGCAACCGGGGATGAAGCACAGCATGTAAGTATGCAGGTGATCGGAAGCGGAACCGGACAGACATGGATCGGTCTTTATGAGAACGGTTCACTTGCCGGAAGCGGAAGTATGGGACAGACAGACTTTGTCCTGGATAATTTAACGATCACAGAAGATGCAACAGCCGTGACAGCAACTGTTGAAAAGACAGAACTGTACAAAGGTGAGACAGCACAGATCTTAGGTCAGAACTTAGACCAGATCACATTTACATCCAGTGATGACAGTGTGATGACGGTAGATACAGAGAACCATAAGATCAATGCAGTCGGAGCAGGAAGTGCAACATTGACAGGAACACTTGCAGACGGCAGCACGCTGACTTTCGATATCACAGTAAAAGATACAGTTGTAAATGATATTCCTAGAACAGAAACACCGGATATCACATCCAGTGCCAATACAGAAGAAAGTACAGGAGAACCGACAGGCAGTGGAGTAGCTTCTGCAGCAACAGACGGAGATTCCAGCACTTACTGGCATTCCAACTGGAGTACGACAGGCTTCAATGTAAGCGAGTCAAACCCGGCAATCCTGACAGTAGACCTTGGAAAATCCATGGATATCGGAGGATTCAAGTTCCAGCAGAGACCTAGCACAAATAATGGAATCGTGTACCAGTACAGCTATCGTATCCTTGATGAAAATGATCAGGTGATTGAAAGCGGTGACCATATCACAGTTCCGAGCAATTTAAGAGCCGGTGCTGCATGGGTATCAACTCAGTTTGATACTACAGCAAAGAATGCAAGAAAGATCCAGATCCTTGTAGAAGAAGGACAGGGTGGATTTGCAGCAATTTCAGAAGTTGTTCCGTTTACAGTACAGAAAGTAGCAGACGCAGTAACTCTGGATGCAGAAAATGTAACATTGAAAGTTGGAGAGACAGTAACACTGACACCGTCAGCTACACCGGAAGGTGCAATGCTCAAGGGTCTTGTATGGAGTTCTTCTGATGAAGAAATCGCAACAGTAGATGAGAACGGTGTTGTTACAGCCCTGAAAGAGGGAACAGCAACGATCAAAGTATCCAATGTAGCCGGATTAGAGGCAACCTGCAAAGTCACTGTAAAAGGAAAAGCAGAGCAGCCGGATGTGGATAAAGAGGCTCCAACTGCACCAGGTAAACTGAGCAAGGCAGAGGTTACGAAAGACTCCATCCAGATCAGATGGAAGAAGTCAAAAGATAATGTCGGAGTTGAAGGATACGAGATCTTCTTGAATGGAGTAAGCATCAAAAAAGTATCTGCAGATACGACTTCTGTTATGATCAGCAATCTGCTGGCAGGAACAGAGTATCAGATCACTGTAAAAGCATATGATGCAGCAGGAAATTATTCTGAGGCAGCGGCTCTGACAGTGAAGACTCTTGCAGAGGACAAGAACAATTCTGGAAATAAAGATGACAATCAGAAACCTGATTCAGGTAATAAGAATGATGGTCAGAAGCCTTCCGGAGATCAGAACCAGAACAGTTCTGCAGATAAGAAACCAGCAGGAGTTCCGCAGGTAACGGTAGTGAAGACCGGAGACAGCGGAGCACCGATCGGAATCTTTGTAGTTCTTGCAATCGTGGCAGCAGGAGCAGTGGTTGTTGTAGTCCTTCGGATGAAAGCAGACCAGAAGAAAAATGCAAAGAAAAAGCATAGAAACCGCCCGGATGGGACAAGATAAGTAACCGGTCAGAGTACCAGTGAAAAGTATAAGATCAACCGATAAAATTTACATAAAGTAAATGGTTGTAAAATCCGGGTAAATAGCGTATAATAGCTTTAGGTAAAAAAGAGAACCAACCTGGGGTGTACGACAACCCTGTTATTTTGAACCTACATTGATTAAAAAGGGATTCCAATATTTCTGTATAATATGTCAGGCCTCCGATGTATGCAGTGGACGACAGAAAGGCAGGATGAGGTTGCCCACCTAGCTGTGGCTAGGACTCAAAATACAGGGACCGGCATTTTGGGGGTTCACGAAAGATAAAAGGCGGTCGTCTTGTACGGCCGCTTTTTGTACGGAAAAAGTGAAAAGGATTTTCAGCTATATGAGTAAAAAAGAAAAAATGAAAAACTGGGTGCTGAATATTATACGGACAGTGAATACGCACCACACCGGTGCCTATGCAGCCCAGGCAGCCTATTTTTTTGTATTGTCTCTGATACCGATTTTTCTTCTGCTTATTACGATGGTACAATACACACCGGTTACGATGAATGATGTGATGGAACTGGTTCTTCCGGTTTTCCCTGATACGGTTTCACCGCTGATCCGCAGCGTGATCGTGCAGGTTTATACAAAATCGAATGGATTCATCCCGTTTACTTTACTGGTTGCCCTGTGGTCGGCCGGAAAAGGCGTTCTGTCTGTGACCTATGGATTGAACTGCATTTATGATAATATTGAGACGCGAAATTATTTTTATCTGCGTTTCAGGGCATGCTTTTATACGGTATTGTTCCTGATTGCGATCATGCTCTCACTGGTATTGTCCGTATTTGGAAACAGTCTGAGCACGGTTGTTTATGAGCATATCCCTTTTATGAGTAAGGTGATGAATTTTATCATCAGGATCAGGACATGCCTTACACTGGTTGTGCTGACGTTTTTCTGGGATCTGGTATATAAGTTTCTGCCAAACCGGTCCAACCGTGGAAAGACAACATTGCGGAAGCAGCTTCCGGGAGCATTTTTTACAGCATCGGGATGGCTTTTGCTTTCATTCTTCTTTTCAGTCTACCTGGATATTTTTACAGGTTTTACAAGTATGTATGGCAGTTTTACGACGATCATACTGATTATGCTGTGGCTCTATGGATGTATGTATATCATTCTTCTCGGAGGTGAGATCAATGCGATCCTTGAGGGACTTGGGATTACGAAACGCCTGACAAAAGGGTTGACAAAAGAGAAACGTATGTTAAAATAGTTAAGGTAAGTTTTTACTAATTTATTGACAAGAGATAAAAGCTAAGACCGTGCAAAGTAGAGAACCGGTTTCTGTCAGAGAGGGAAGATCACCGGCTGCAAGTTTTCCCAAGTTCAATCGGCAATCGAATTTCCCACGTGAGCTGCATTTTTGAAAGACCAGTAGAAAATGCCGTATGTTGTACGTTACACAAGCACGAGTGCCTGTGACAGATGTTGCAGGAAGCAGGGTGGTACCGCGAGTAATATACCTCGTCCCTTTGGGGGACGGGGTTTTTTTGTAGAAAAAATCAATCGAAGAAAGATTCGTCCCTGTTGAGCAGAAAGGAGTAAATGATGAAAGAAAAACTGGAACAGATCAAAGCGGAAGCAGTCGCAAAAATTCAGGAGGCTGACGTTCCGGAAAAGCTGAATGATGTACGTGTTAAGTTCCTTGGAAAAAAAGGAGAACTGACAGCCGTATTGAAAGGAATGAAAGATGTTGCCCCGGAGGAACGTCCGAAGGTAGGACAGCTTGTAAATGATACGAGAGCAGCCATTGAAGAACTTTTAGAGGAATCAAAGGCAAAAATGGAAAAAGCGATCCGTGAAGAGAAGATGAAAGCAGAAGTGATCGACGTTACTCTTCCGTCTAAGAAGAACAACGTAGGACACCGTCATCCGAATACGATCGCACTGGAAGAAGTAGAGCGGATCTTTGTCGGTATGGGATATGAAGTAGTGGAAGGACCGGAAGTAGAGTATGACCTTTACAATTTTGAAAAACTGAATATTCCGGCAGATCATCCGGCAAAAGATGAGCAGGATACTTTCTATATCAATAAGGATATTGTACTGCGTACGCAGACTTCTCCGGTACAGGCACGTGTCATGGAGCAGGGGAAACTTCCGATCCGTATGATCGCACCGGGAAGAGTGTTCCGTTCTGATGAAGTAGACGCGACACATTCACCGTCCTTCCATCAGATCGAGGGACTGGTCATTGACAAAGATATCTCCTTTGCAGATTTGAAAGGTACATTGGAAGTATTTGCAAAAGAGTTATTTGGACCGGATACGAAGACGAAGTTCCGTCCGCATCATTTCCCGTTTACAGAGCCAAGTGCAGAGGTAGATGTAAGCTGCTTCAAATGCGGTGGTAAAGGATGCCGTTTCTGTAAGGGATCAGGCTGGATCGAGATCCTTGGATGCGGTATGGTTCATCCACATGTGCTGGAGATGTGCGGAATTGATCCGGAAGAATATAATGGATTTGCATTTGGTGTAGGTCTCGAACGTATTGCACTTCTGAAATATGAGATTGATGATATGCGTTTATTATATGAAAATGATATCCGTTTCCTGAAGCAGTTTTAATGAACGAAAAAGAGAAATTACAGGGAAAGCGGGCAGGCTTCAGTCCTGAGGATACAGGAATAGAAGCAAAGGCAGATAGAAAAGGAGATAGAACATGAATACTTCATTATCATGGATAAAAGCGTATGTGCCGGAGCTTGATGTGACAGCACAGGAATATACAGATGCAATGACATTGACAGGAACAAAAGTAGAAGGTTTTGAAAAGCTGGATGCTGACCTTGACAAGATTGTGGTTGGTCAGATCGAGAAGATCGAGAAGCACCCGGATGCAGACAAGCTGGTGATCTGTCAGGTGAATGTGGGAACTGAGACAGTTCAGATCGTAACAGGAGCAACCAATGTATTTGAGGGAGCAAAAGTTCCGGTTGTACTGGATGGCGGACGCGTTGCAGGAGGTCATGAACCGGGACAGCGTGTTGCAGGTGGAATCAAGATTAAAAAGGGAAAGCTCCGCGGAGTACCGAGTTATGGTATGATGTGTTCCATCGAAGAACTTGGCTCTACAAGAGATATGTACCCGGAAGCACCGGAGAATGGAATCTATATTTTCCACGATGATGTCCAGGTAGGAGCAGATGCGGTAGAAGTACTGGGACTGCACGATGTAGTTTTTGAGTATGAGATCACTTCAAACCGTGTAGACTGCTACAGTGTTGTTGGAATTGCAAGAGAGGCAGCAGCTACATTTAATAAAGAATTTAAGCCACCGGTTGTAACAGAGACTGGAAATAATGAAGATGTCAATGATTATGTAAAAGTTTCTGTAGAAAATACAAACCTTTGTTCAAGATATTGTGCGAGAGTTGTAAAGAATATCAAGATCGGCCCTTCACCGGAATGGATGCAGCGGAGACTGGCATCCGTTGGAATCCGTCCGATCAACAATCTCGTAGATATTACCAATTATGTAATGGAAGAGTATGGACAGCCGATGCATGCATATGATCTGGATACACTTGCAGGACATCAGATTGTAGTAAAGAATGCAGCAGAGGGTGAAAAGTTTACGACACTGGACGGACAGGAAAGAACGATGGATCAGGATGTCCTTATGATCTGTGACGGAGAGAAAGCAGTTGGTATCGCCGGAATTATGGGCGGAGAAAATTCCATGATCACAGATGATGTAACAACAATGCTTTTTGAGGCAGCCTGCTTTGACGGTGTAAATATCCGTAAGTCAAGTAAAAGAGTGGGACTGCGTACAGACGCTTCAGGTAAATTTGAAAAAGGACTTGATCCGAACAATGCAATGGATGCCCTGAACCGTGCGTGCCAACTGGTAGAAGAGATGGGAGCCGGAGAAGTTGTCGGTGGAGCTGTAGATGTATACAGCAAAAAGAAAGAACCCGTACGTGTGCCATTTGATGCGGCAAAGATCAATCGTATGCTGGGGACAGACATCTCGGAGGAAGAGATGATCGGTTATTTCAAAAAGATTGACCTGGGCTATGATGCCGAGACAAAAGAAGTGATCGCACCGACATTCCGTCACGATCTGTTCAGAATCGCAGACCTGGCAGAGGAGGTTGCACGTTTCTATGGATACGATAATATTCCGACAACACTTCCTGACGGAGAGGCAACGACAGGTAAGCTGACCTTTAAACTCAGGATTGAGCAGGTGGCAAGAGATATTGCAGAGTTCTGTGGTTTCAGTCAGGGAATGTCCTACTCATTTGAAAGCCCGAAAGTATTCGATAAACTGCGTCTGCCGGAGGATTCACAGCTTCGTAAGACAGTAGATATCATGAACCCGCTTGGAGAAGACTACAGTGTAATGCGTACGACTTCCCTGAACGGAATGCTGACTTCTCTTGCAACGAACTACAACAGAAGAAATAAAAATGTACGACTGTATGAACTTGGAAATGTATATCTTCCGAAATCCCTTCCTCTGACTGAACTGCCGGAAGAGAGAATGCAGTTTACACTTGGAATGTACGGAGATGGAGATTTCTTTACAATGAAAGGTGTTGTAGAAGAATTTTTCGAAAAGATCGGTATGCATGAGAAAGAGAAATACGATCCGGATGCCGGAAAGACTTATCTTCATCCGGGACGTCAGGCCAATATCATTTATGATGGAAAAGTGGTAGGATATCTTGGTGAGATCCATCCGGAGGTAGCAGATGCTTATGGTATCGGAGAGCGTGCTTACGTGGCAGTCATCGATATGCCGGAGATTTTACCGTATGCTACATTTGACAGAAAATATACAGGAATTGCCAAATATCCTGCAGTGACAAGAGATATCAGTATGGTAGTGCCTAAGAAGATCCTGGTAGGTCAGATTGAAGAAGTGATCGAAAAGAATGGCGGGGCACACCTGGAAAGCTACAAATTATTTGACCTTTACGAAGGTGCACAGATCAAAGCAGGATTTAAGTCTGTTGCTTACTCTATCGTATTCCGTGCGAAAGATAAGACACTGGAAGAGGCAGAGATCACGGCAGCCATGAATAAGATCCTGAAGGGTCTTGAAGATCTTGGAATTGAGCTTAGAAAATAGTTCAGATTGTTCGCGAAAATAAAAAGAAAATGCATCGTCTGCAACCGGCAGGCGGTGCATTCTTGAAGTGTAAAAATATAGAAGAGAAGCTGCCGGTAGCAGATTCTCTGCGAAAGAAAGGAATAATACAGTGAAGACAAGTGATTTTTATTATGATCTGCCTGAGGAACTGATTGCCCAGGATCCGTTGGAAGACCGTTCTTCTTCCAGATTGCTTGTGCTGGATAAAAAGACCGGAAAGACAGAACATCACGTATTTCGGGAGATCACAGACTATCTGAATCCGGGAGACTGCCTGGTGCTGAATGATACAAAAGTAATCCCGGCACGACTGATCGGTGTAAAAGAGGAGACCGGAGCTAAGATAGAAGTGCTTCTGCTTAAAAGGGGTGCGGATGATGTATGGGAAACGCTTGTAAAACCGGGAAAGAAAGCAAGACCGGGAGCAAGGATCAGTTTTGGAGACGGTCTTTTAGTCGGAGAAGTCATGGAAGTCGTAGAAGAAGGAAACCGTCTGATCCATTTTGAATATGATGGCATTTTTGAAGAAATTCTGGATCAGCTAGGACAGATGCCTCTGCCTCCGTACATTACCCATCAGCTTCAGGATAAAGACCGGTATAATACGGTTTATGCGGCTCATTCCGGTTCTGCGGCGGCACCGACAGCGGGACTGCATTTTACACCGGAACTGTTAAAAGAAATCGAAGAAAAAGGTGTTGATATAGCCCGGGTGACGCTCCATGTAGGACTTGGAACGTTCCGTCCCGTGAAAGTAGATGATGTGGAAAATCATCATATGCATTCGGAATTCTATATGATTGATGAAGAGGCGGCGGAAAAGATCAACAGAGCAAAAGAAAATGGACGTAAAGTCATCTGTGTGGGAACAACGAGCTGTCGCACAATCGAATCAGCCGCAGATGAAAATGGAAAGCTGAAAGCATGCAGCGGATGGACAGAGATCTTTATCTATCCGGGATATCAGTTTAAAGTATTAGATGAGCTGATCACGAATTTCCATCTGCCGGAATCAACTCTGGTAATGCTGGTATCGGCACTGGCAGGAAGGGAGCATGTTCTTGCGGCATATGAAGAAGCTGTAAAAGAAAGATACAGATTCTTCAGTTTTGGTGATGCCATGATGATTTTGTAGAGCAATTCACTACAAAATAGCGATACAACGGAATATGGAGATATGAAGAAAGCCAGGGGCGATTAAACCTCTGGCTTTTCTTTGTAGATGAACGTGTGAGACAATCCATTGCGGAATGTGATAGAGTGAACGGCCCCGTCTTTGAAAACGATGTTGTCTATGATACTGCTGAGAAAAGAATCAAGGACCTCTGGAGAAACGGTAGCACTCAGCGATTGAAAGCTGACGTAATTTCGGTCAGTGAGCTTTTGGGAGAGTATGAAGTTGCTTGCCTTAGCGATAAATTCATCATCAGTGATAGACTGTTGCAGGCTGTCTTCTGATGCCAGGAACGCCAACTTGTCCTCGACTTCTTCCAGAGCGTCCGAAAGCTGAATCTTTTGAGTAAGGTATTCGGATTCAGACATGGCTTTTTCGGAATAGAGGAAAAGTTTGTTCAAACGGTCAATAGCTCTTTCTAGGCGGACCTTTTCCTTTTTGAGCTTTGATAGCTGCAATGGTGGCTCGGAGCCTGTTTTGATTTTGACGTCTTTTCCGAAGACCTCTCCCTTGATGGTTCCGGTGCGGAGCGTATGAAACAGATCCTGCAATCCGTCCGGGGCAATGGCGGCCACCGGGGAGAAAGTATCGCCGGAGAGTAGCTGCTGTTCCAGTTCCTGTATGCTCGTTTCCGAAGAGAACGCCTTTTGAGCGTTGAGCATATTGAGAATGTAGTTGAAGACGAACTCGCCAATGATTGGGTCCGAGGTAGATTTTCCGGTACACCACAGCTTGCTTTTCCTGTGCGTAGGGCAGAAGTAGAGAGAATAGCGTCTGCCAGTAGTCTTCTTTATGGTGGAAATGGAACTGGTCATAGGTTGACCGCAATTTCCACAGATGAGCAGGCCGGAGAAAATGTGCGTGTATTTGCTCTTGCCACTCTTGCGAAATGATTTGAGCCTGCGGTTGGATTCCAGGAGTGCAAGGATGCGTTCTTTCTGTTCTCGGCTTACGATGGCCGGGTGGTGGTCTTTCACGGTAATCCATTCGGATTTATCCTTAGGACGCTGCCGGTCCCCTTCCTTAAGGCGGTTGTACTGGTAATCGCCGCAGTAGAATACGCTGCGAAGAATAATATCCAGAGAGACCGGGGACCAGTCATTACCGGCACGAGTCCGGTAGCCATGTTCGTTCAGATACCGAGCCAGATAAACCAGGGAGCGGAGTTCTTCGTATTTGTCATGAATCAGATGGGCGATGTTGTACTCATCGGAGTTGAAGCTGAAATCCTGTTCTTCCGGGTCATAATCGTAGCCGTAAGGAATACGTCCGCCGTTCCACTGCCCGTTGCTGGCTCTGGAAATCATAGTGGCAGTGACACGTTCCGAAGTCATGTTACGCTCCAGCTCCGCAAAGACAAGGATAATTTTGAGCATCGCTTCTCCCATAGCCGTACTGGTGTCGAACTGCTCATTTTTTGAGACGAAGGTAACGCCTAGATCTTTAAGCTCCTGGTACATCTCTGCAAAGTCCAGAAGGTTTCTGGAGATTCGGTCAATCTTCCAGACCAGGAGATGAGTGTACGTGCCGGTCCGAAGCTGAGACATCATTTTCTGAAATTCTGGCCGGATGGTATTTTTGCCAGAGTACCCGGCATCCTCGAAGATTGTCACATCGTCAGTGTTCAGTATCAGCTTGGCGTATGCAATCAAGTCTTGACGCTGCATAGGCAGAGAGTCCCTGTCAATCTGATGCAGGGTAGAGACTCGTATGTAGATAGCCACTTTTGCGTGAGTGGCAGCACTGTTTGAAATCATATTTTTCCTCCAAAAATACGCCGTCCCATTACAGAACGGCGCATGTTCATTTCTACGCCCTTTTAATCGGGCAATTCAATATCACATCCCTTAATCCGGAAAAATCCGTTATGTAAGGTTTTAGAGCTTTCAGTGAATTAAGAGAAATATTTTTCTGGTTGGGCTTTTGCTCGTTGAGCACATAGGTAGGCAACACATAGAACTCCCAGTATTCCAGGGCAAGCAGCGAGACATCTTTCGTCAGTGCTTTGTAGAGGCAGAAAACGTAGAGGTCAGAATGCCGCTTGATGTCCGGAGAGTATCCGGCTTTCGGGTCCCAGGCTCTGTGAGGTGCTATGCTGAACTGTATATGCTCGTGGTACGCTTCATCCCAGGATTGGAGATAAGAAGCGGATTTGACTTCGATTCGCTGTCCGGTAGGACTGGTCAAATCAAAGGGGAGCCAATCAGTTCGCATTTTCGAATCGGGGGGGGGGTAATAACGCACTGTGTACTATGTATTCTGCAAGTACGCCCCGGTCTGTGTTGTTGAGCAGATCACTGTAAGCCCAGGACCAGAAATCTACTACCGACAAGCCGGTGTCTTCCCCATGAAAAGTAAATTTGTTATTGGATGTTAATTGCTCCATGCAGGAATCCTCCCTTCGCAGAGAGAGGTTATGCCATGGATGTTGCCGTCAAGAGCGAAAACCAACGCCCGGCGGCAGTCAATGTCTGTCAGAGTGTCAGAATAGGTATGGATCAACGGCAGAAACTCACGAACCGAAAGCGAGAGTTTCTTCCGCAGGTGTGCTATTTTGTTAATTGTTCCGGCAGACAGCGATGCAGGCCCTTCCTCCAGAGAAGAACAGAAGGAAGAGAGATAGAGCAGTAGAGCCGCAGCATCGCAATTCAGTTGTTCTTCGGTCCGGGCCAGGAAAAAGTATTTCTTTGAGTCCATAAGCCCTCCTGTCCGGTATCATCTGAAACGACGATACCAATCTAAACGGATAATCTTTTTTCACCGTCAAGGTATTTCTTGCTTTCCTCAAGAGCTTTGAGGTAGCCCTTCATTTCCCCTTTAAATTCATAACGCTTTTCTGTTGGCAGAGCCTTGTAAATACTCAGCAGCTCTTTTTCATCATCGGTGTAGGTCTCAGCCTGTGCGTCAGTGTAAGCAGATTCTTTTCCGGTCAGAATGTAGTCGGTAGAGACATGCAGAAACCGGGCGATGTCTGCAATGTATTTAGCTGGCGGCAGAGTGTTCCTAGCCTTCCAGGTAGAGTAGGAAGACTGGTTAATGCCAAGAAATTTGCACAGTGCATAAGGCGTTTGCTCCCTCTGTTCGAGAACTGTTTCGATTCTGTCGATTGCTTCCATGTAGCACCTCCGTAAAATAATTCGAGAAATCGAAGAAAAACTCTTTACAAATTCGAGTTTTCGAGCTACAATACAATCACAAGCTACAAATGATTCGCAAATGGGAAGTGCTAAATCGCATAAGTAGTTTGTGATTGCGTATGTAGTGTACGTTTGTACCGTTAAATTGTATCATTTTACTTCGAGAAAGTAAACTACATATGCAAAAATCCATCAGAAAGGAGGAAAAGCATAATGCAGGGCAATATCACTGACTGGGGCAAGGAAGTTAAGAAGGGGCTGATTGAACGTGGCTGGTCTATCAACGATTTGGCTGAGAGAATCGGCAAGTCAAGAACCAGGGTATCCGGAGTTGTGAATGGCCGGATTTACTCGGATTCGATTGCAAGTGCAATCAGTGACCTTCTCAACATCGAAAAGGCATCAGCGTCCATGAAAGAAGCAACCAGAGATTGGTGTATGGATGCAAGAAAAGCCATGATTGACCTGGATATGAACACAGGGGAGCTGGCTGAGAAGACTGGTTACTCCACACAATATCTGAATGCAATTATCTGTGGCAGATGCTATTCGCCACCGGTTATGAAAGTGATAAGCGGTGCACTCGGAATCCAGGAATATCAAGGGAAACAGGATTCCTCTAAGGACAGTTAAATTGTAACAGGAAAGATGGTGTGAAGAAATGGGAAGAGGCCCTACGAAAAGCAATGAAAATGTATATTTTGTTGCCAGAAAAAAGGCGGCAATGTACAACGAAAGGCTATACTCCAGAGAAGGTGCGGCTGAGCTGCTTGGTATATCTGTTTCGACACTCGCAGACTATGAGCTTGGAAATACGAAGGTAGTTCCGGTAGACAAGGTGGTTCTCATGGCGGACCTCTATAATGCACCGGAGCTGAAAACCGGCTATTGCAAGTATGAATGCCCGATATGCAGCTATCTTCCGGTTGCAACAGAAGCAAAAGGCCTGGAAGGGATAGCTCTTCGGCTGATGAAGAGGCTGGATTGTGATGAGCTGAACCGCATCAAAAAAGAACTTGTAGACATTACGGAAGATGGAATCATCGATGAAACGGAGAAGCCGGAGCTGAAAAAGATCCTGGCTTTTTTAGATGAAGTTGCGGAGTCCATCAGCGAACTGAAAATCGTAGGCGAAAAGTTTTTGAAGAAGGTGTGAGTATGGACGTACAGAAAATGCTTGAAATTCTGAAAAGAGATTACGGAATCGAAAGTAAAGAGGAACTGATAGAAAGATTTGAGTCCAGCAAGGGAATCAACATCGGAATTTTCACTGAACGGAGGCAGACAGCATGAGAAACAGAGTTATGAGACGTAGGATGCACAGGGTTCTGTGGAAGAAGCTGAGTAGAATCTACGCAGTGGATATGGCAGAAGTCCTAGGCTGGATAGAATACATAAGCATCACGGGAATTTTCCAGTGCTTCTGTATTGTGATGGCTTGTGAGCAGAGAGGCAGGGTAGCTTTTGGAGGAGAGTATTTGATTCTTCCGGCGGCGATACTTGCAAGACTGTGGATTCCAGAAATGATACAGAGCGTGAGCAATGTTCTGGAGATGCCGGATGAGGAAGAAGATGATGTGTGAGATATGCGGACAGAATCCTTGCCATCCGAGATGCCCGAATGCTCCGGAACCGAAAGAGGTTCATATCTGTTCGGAATGCCTGGAAGGAATTTATCCGGGCGACAGATTCTATGAGAGCTGCGGAAGTTATGTGTGCGAGGAGTGCCTAAAAGGCATGACGATTGATGAAATATTTGAATTACTGGGCGAGAGCCTGGAAGAAGCATAGGAGGTAGGATATGGGACAGATGACCGTAGAACAGTGGTACGGCACGATAAAAACCGGACTGACGAAGAAGCTGACCGAAAACAAAGAAGCGTTACCGGCCGGCTTTAATCAGCAGAGATTCATTCTGAATTGCATTACGGTAATCCAGGATATGATGAAAGATAATAAGAAGAAGGAGCAGTTGGAAAAGATCAACCCAGAAACTATCCCAGTTTGCTTGGCGAAAGCAGCATATCTGGGACTGGATTTTTTTAATGGAGAGTGTTACGCAATCCCGTATGGCGGAAACCTCACTTTTCAAACTGATTACAAAGGCGAGATCAAATTGTGCAAGCGGTACAGTAAAAATAAGATTAAAGACATTTTTGCAAAAGTAGTACGGCAGGGTGATTTCTTCATGGAAGAGGTAGATGGAGGCAAACAGAACGTGCAGTACAGACCGAAGCCGTTTTCCAATGAACAGATGATTGGAGCATTCGCTATTGTGGTTTTTGAAGATGGTTCGATGATGTATGACACGATGAGTTCGGAAGACATCGAAAATGTCAGAAACACATACTCTAAAGCGAAAGACAGCCAGGCATGGAAAAGCAGCACTGGTGAGATGTACAAGAAAACGGTGCTGAGAAGATTGTGCAAGTTGATTGATTTGGACTTTGACAATATAGAGCAGCAGAAAGCTTACGAAGACGGCGGAGACGTGGTATTCAATCAGCAGTCCCTTCCAGGAGCAACAACAGGACAGGCATTGTTGCCGGAGAATGATAAGCCGGTAGACGCATTTGCGGCGATAAAAGCCCAGAAGCAGGCAGAACCGGTTATTGACGGAATGATTTTGGAAGAGGCGTAGGAGGCAGTGACATATGGTTTTGACGGCAGAGAATTATTATAGCAAAGAAGCAAACAAAGAGTACATGAGCGTGTCCCAGTATAAGGATTTCGCAGGAACATACGGAAAGATGGCGTGTGAATTTTCGGCGGTTGAGAAGCTGGAAGAACGATGGGCGCAGAAAAAGACCACGCCGCTTCTGGTGGGTTCCTACGTGGATTCCTACTTTGAAGGAACGCTCGAAGAGTTCAAGAAAGAGAATCCGGAAATCTTCACTCAGAAAGGCGAGTTGAAAGCAAATTATAAGCAGGCAGAGAGAATCATCGCCAGAATGGAGAGAGACCCGATGTTCATGCAGTATATGAGCGGAGAAAAGCAGGTCATTATGACCGGAGAGCTGTTCGGGGCAGAATGGAAAATCAAAATTGACAGCTTTGTGAGAGGGATTGCGATTACGGACCTTAAGGTTATGGCATCGATCACTAAGCTGGAGTGGGTAAAAGACATCGGCTATTTAGATTTCGTGCGGTACTGGGGGTACGATATCCAGGGTGCGATATACCAGGAAATTGTGTACCAGAATACCGGAGAGAGACCACCATTCTACATTGCAGCAGGGACAAAGGAAGAGGAACCAAACATCGAAGTGATTCATGTAACGCAGAATTATCTCGATGAAGCGAAACACATGGTAGAAATGAATATGCCGAGAATCCTCAGAGTGAAGAATGGAGAGGCTGAACCGGACAGATGCGAGATGTGCGATTGCTGCAGGCATACAAAGGTTTTGAAGAGACCGATTTCAATTACGAACCTGGTAGCCGGAATTTAGGCGGTGAGCAGATGGCAGATAACAAAAAATACTACTACTTGAAATTGAAGGAGGATTTCTTCGATTCTGATGAAATGCTGCTTCTCCAGGGGATGAAAGACGGGTACTTGTACAGTGACATACTGATGAAGATGTACCTGCGGAGTCTGAAAAACGAAGGGCGGTTGATGTACAAGGACTATATCCCATACAGCCTGGAGATGATTTCGACGATTACGAGGCATCAGGTAGGGACAGTAGAACGTGCGATGAAGATTTTTGAGCAGTTGAAGTTGGTAGAGGTGCTGGATAACGGTGCAATCTACATGACGGATATTCAGAATTTCATCGGGCAGAGTTCCACAGAGGCGGACCGGCAGAGGAAGTATTATCGCCGCATCCAGGATGAGAAGAAACTGAGCGGTTCCCAGGTACCGGAGGCATTGATTCCGGAGATGTTGGAACCGGAGCAGGAGAAAACACCAGCAGAAAAGCCGCCGAAGCCGAAAAAGGCAACCGTAAAGAAGGAAGACACGATGCAGCTCTATGAGCGTCTGGTTACGGATTATGCACTTGGCGGCGAAATCAGAGAAAAGATGCGTGAATGGTGTACATACAAGATTGAACGCAAGGAAGGTTATAAAGAGCAGGGCATGAAATCCCTTCTCCGGCAGGTAGAGAAGAAAGTGGCAGAATTTGGAGAAGGTCGGGTGTGCGATTTGATTGAGGAGTGTATGTCAAATAACTGGAAAGGCATTATCTGGGATAAAATGACGCAGATTCCGCAGAGATCAGCCGGGGAACGGATTCAGAACAGAGTGAGTGAGGTAGACAACTGGTAATGACAAGAGAGGAGTTCAAAACGCTTGTTAAGGGAATGAAAGCTGTATATGCACAGCCGACATTCATCCCGGACCAGGATGCTTTCAATGTATGGTTTGAGTTGCTGAAAGATATTCCGTATCAGCAGGCCAACGTAGCAATCCAGAAGTATATGTTGACAGAGAAATTTCCACCAACGATAGCAGACATCAGAGAAAAGGCAACGCAGATCGTTGAGAGTGTGGATAGCAGCATGAGTGAGTTGGAGGCATGGTCTTTGGTAAGAAAGGCGGTCAGAAATTCCGGGTATCATTCAGTGGAAGAATTTGAGAAACTGCCGGAGGCTTGCCAGAGAGCCGTAGGAAGTGCGGCAAATCTGAAAGAGTGGGCGTTGATGGATTCTGAAAGGGTTGAGACAGTAGAGCAGTCTCATTTTATCCGGAATTACAGGACAACAGTGCAGAGAATCAGCGAGGAGAAAAAGCTGCCGGAATCAATCCGGTTGCTGATTGCCAGCATGAGAGGCAATGCGCTGGAGTTGGAAAAGAAAGAGCAGCCTGCGCTCGAAGCTAAGAAGCAGGCAGAAGAAAAAACAGAACCGGAACCGGGAATGTCTGAGGAAACGAGGGCGAAGTTCCAACAGGTCATGCGGAACTTGCAGGGGAAGGTGTGATATGGAGGTGAAGTGACATATGGATATGGCAGAGATTGGAGCGAATATCCGGAGTTGCAGGACAGAAAAGGATATGACGATGGAGGAGCTGGGAAAAGCAATCGGTAAGAGCCAGTCGGCGGTAGCGGATTATGAAAAAGGCAGAGTAGACATTCCGGTATCTTCCCTCATCAAAATTGCAGAAACCCTGGAAATCCACCCGGCAAAGCTGTTCGGTATGCAGACAGCAGATGAGCAGTTTGAGCCGGATGCCACGCTGAGAATTTTCAGTGCGGAGGACAGACGGACTATTGCAGGAATCTTGGTAATGAATGGTTATACAACCCGGCATATCAAGGTTGCAAGAGAAGGAAAGAAGAGTAGCTGGTACTGCATCCAGGCCATGCTTGAAGAAAGCAACCTGGGAAGTCAGTAGGAGGCGGACATGAAAAAAGCGAAGTTTACGGTGTACGGGGAGCCGAAAGGAAAAGGCAGACCGAGATTCAATACGAAGACCGGCCATGCCATAACCCCGAAAGATACAGTGTCCTATGAAAATCTGGTAAAGCTGGAATGGCAGACAGCCTACGGGACAGAGAGTTTTCCGAAAGAGGCGATGCTGGATATGAGGATTAAGGCGTACTACCGGATTCCTAAGTCGGCATCGAAGAAAAAAAGAGCTGCGATGCTGGCAGGAGAGATACGCCCGACTAAGAAACCGGATATGGATAACGTAGTAAAGATTATCGCTGACAGCCTCAACAACCTGGCATATTACGATGATACGCAGATTGTTGACTGCCAGTGCCGGAAGTTCTACTCAGAGAATCCGAGAGTAGAAGTGACGATTATAAATTTGTCAGAGGAAGAATAGGAGGAAATTCACAGTGGATGAAAAAATGGAGATAAGACTGGTAAATCCAACGGAAGACGGGTTCTTGCAGAGGATTGATTGGAACAAAGCAGAGCTGGAGGAGAATGTCAGAAGCATTGTGGCAGCATACCAGGGATTGGTGTATACGGAAGATACGGTATCAGATGCGAAGAATGACAGAGCTGCCCTTAGAAAATTGCTCAATGAGATTGAGGACAGAAGAAAGCTCGTCAAGAAAAAGTGCATGGAGCCGTATGAAGTGTTCGAGAGTGACTTGAAGGATGTAACGGCACTCATCAAGGAACAGATCAGCATCATTGACGGGCAGGTAAAGGAATATGAGAACAGCGTAAAAGAGGAGAAGAAAGCCAGATTGCAGGATGTATATGCTGAGGCAATCGGAGAGCTGGCAGAGGTTCTTCCTTTTGAGCGAGTGTTTGAGGCACAGTATCTGAACGTGAGCTTCAAGGAAAGCAAGGCAGCAACCGAAATCCAGGAAAAGGTTCAGAGAGTAAAGAGCGACCTGGCGGCTATTGATGCACTGGATAGCAAGTACAAGCTGAATGCGAAGGATGTATATGTGAGGACACTTGATATGTCCAAGGCCATGGCTGAGAATGCCCGTCTGATTAAGTTTGAAGAGCAGATGGAAGCAGACCGTAAGAGAAAAGCCGAGGAAGAGGAACGCCGGAGAGCCGAAGCAGAAGCCAGAGCCAAAGAAGCAGAGGAGCGCAGACGCCAGGAGGCTGAAAGAATCGCTGCGGAACGTGCGGAGAGAGAAAAAGCACTGGTAGAACAGCAGACCCAGGAGGAAAGAGCTTCGGAATCTGGCTACGACACACCAGTTCCGGATAAGACGGCAGATGCGCAGAGTGAGGAACCTGCAGAAAAGCCGGCTGAAAAAGAAGTTCTTCCGGAGGAGAAGAAATACAAGGCAACCTTCTATGCGATTGGTACGCTCCAGCAGTTGAAGGATTTGCAGGAGTACATGAAAGAACATAATATCCAGTTCGGAAAGGCAGGTAAGTAGGATGAGTGATTTTGTGAAGGAATTGAATTTTGATGGCGATACCTTTAATGACATGAAGAGAGATATGAATTTTGTCTTACAGAGACTGCTCGGTAATATGCAGGAAAAGGAGTGCCAGGAAGGAACACTGACACTAAAACTTGATGTGTCACTCACGAGAGAGTATGTGCCGAACTACAATCCGAATATTCCTGGAGAGAGCAGAGAGATTGCGAAGCCGAAGTTCAGTCACAAGGTAACGAGCCAGATGAAGGTTGAAGATATGAAAAAAGGTAACCTGGACACCGAGATGGAGCTGTTCTTGAATGAAGAGACCGGGGAGTACGAGATGAGACCGGTTGCCGACACTACGCAGAGAAGTATTTTTGATGCAGACTACAGAGATGTGACGGAGCCGGGACCGGCAGGAATCGAGCCGGATATTGGTCCGGAATACATCGAACATCCGGAACTTCCGGGAGAGGTAGTAGATGAACATGCCCTTCCTGGCCCGGTGGAAGAATGCGAGGATGCAGACGAGAGCGTATATGACGATTCTACGGGCGATAACCTGGAAGATACACAATTTACTGATGAAACCGATTTAGACGGCGCAGGGGACGATACAGAGATTACAAGTGGCTTTGAGGAAGACGAAACCGACACCGAAGATGATGAGTATGGATATGATGAACCAGAGGAGGAAAAGTAAATGAATTTAAGAGATTTGGTAGGAAGAATGGCAATCAGAACAGATAAGGTGCGTGAGGTAATGCCACAGGAAATGGAACGTGCGTTTCGCTTAGATTTCATGGTTCCTGTACCGATTTTTGATAGAGAAAAGTACATGGACGAGCCGGTAAGAATCCTGGCGGTGGAAGGAACCCAGGTTGTTATCGAGGAAGATGGAAAGAGAAAACTGTTGGAGAGAAGATACATTGATGAACGCTGGACGGATTATGAGAGACTTCTGCATCCGGAAGAGGAAGAGAAGGAAAAAGCTGAAAAGCTGATGAAGGAGTTCGAGGTAGCAGCGGAACCTATCAAGCGTTTCCTGGCAGAGCATTATGACCCGATGTGTACGGCGGTGATCTCCATGGATAACATCCAGATTTTCAGAGGAGAACTGGGCGAGCCGATTCAGAATATCTGTTGCCGGTGCGGAGCAGAGGTTGAAGAGGAAATGAAGGGATAATAAATGGATAAAAGGCCGAGAAAAGAAGATGGGTCATTGTTCATATCGTGTAAATCATGCGGAGTGCCGCCGGACAGGTGCAAGGGCTTTTGTATTTTCCAGAGAATGACGGCAGAAGCAGAAAAGCAGAAACAGGAGGAAAAGTCGAATGGCAAAATTTAATATCGAAGTAGAACTTGACTGGATGGATGAAGAGGCATATTCCATCGATGATGAGTTAAGAGAACGGATTGTGAAGGGCGTGGAAAACGCCCTTCTGGAAAAGGCAACGAATGAAGCTGTAAAGGCAGTGGATAATAAAATTGCAGAGAAGATTCTGGAGGCGGAAGAAACGATACAGGCAACCGTAGACCAGTTCATTGCGAATGTGTGCGAGGAGAAGATTGGAAAAATTGTTATCCCGAAAAAGAAAAACACCTGGAGCGATGAAGTAACGTACAAGCCTCTGTCCGAATACGTGGGAGAGAGATTTGAGCTGTTCCTTACAGAAAAGAGATATGACAGAGATGGCCGCATTGCAAGTTATTCCAGTGACAGAAAATTATCCGCCGCCGGTCTGCTCACGAGTCAGTATCTGGAAGAGGAACTTGGAAAGAAGGTTGAAAAGCTGATTGCGAATGCTAAGAAAGAGGTAGAGGAATCTCTGATAAAATCGCTGGAGCAGAATCTGAAAGAAAACCTTGCGAAAGATACGATTGAAAGAATGAATATCCCGGAAGTGTTAAAAAAATTAAGCAGCATAGGAGAAAAACAGGTAACCGGAACATCGTTACCGGAGTAAAGGAGGAATGATATGAGTGATTTTATCATAGGGCATGTTACAGACCCGAAGGAAGGACCGTTAGACGGAGTGTACGCTGAGACGAAGGGCACATACACGAAGTTTAAAGGAACCGGAGTATTTCAGAAAGAGAAGAGAATCCTGCATCAGAAAGTAACGGATGTCGGAATCAAGGCCAGCCTGCAGACCGGCATGGTAAGTATCAATGACAGAAACCGGAACCAGGCAATAGCGGTAAGCATTACGGAGATGGTTGCGATTCTGAATGAGGCTTTGAGATACGGAACGGCAGGAATGGGAAAGAAGGTGCGGCTGTGATCAACAGGGCAAGCGAAGGAACGTGCCGTCAGTGTGGCAGAAGAATCCTGTGGGTGCGGATGAAGTCTGGAAAGAATATGCCGGTAGACATGGCACTGCATAATTACAAGAAGGACAGCACCGGGAAAGAAAAGATCGTCACGCCGGACGGAGAGGTAGTGACAGGAAGAATATTGGTAGGCGAGCGTGGAGATGGAGCAGGATATATTTCACACTTCGCTTCATGCAAGAAGTATCGGAGGTAGAGCATGACGCATGAGTTGAAGACATACCCGAAATACTTCCAGGAGACGATAGAGGGCAATAAACCGTTTGAAATCCGGAAGAATGACAGAAACTTCCAGGTGGGAGACGTACTGATTCTGAAAGAATGGGATAACATCAAATACAGCGGAAGAGAAATCGGAGCGGTAGTAAGATATGTTCTCAGAGGCTTTATCGGATTACAGGAAGGTTATGTGGCACTTGGGTTACAGATTTTAAGTTAAAAAGAAAAGCCGCCATATCCCCATGGCAGCTCCTCAAATGTTCATAGATAGATTCATTATATGGAGTAGAGCAAGAAAAGTCAAGGAGGTATGGCGGTATATGGAAAGGCAGAGTGAGCAGGAACTGTTAGCAATCGTACCTGTGGAAACGGAGAGTCTGGAGGAAAACAGAATCTACCAGGTAACAGGGAGAGAACTGACACAGATAGCGGAAATATCTGCGAGAGAAGCGGTCAAAATGTGCAGAGAAGAGCGAAAAAAGACCGAAAAACGTGAGCAGAGTAACGCTGATAAAGTAAAAAGAACCAAGAAATTGTTATCAGACTACCGTAGACTGAAAAGGGAAATCCCGGAAGATGAAGAATTTACGGAAGGCGAGAAAGTAGAAAAACGGTGGGCGTTCCTAAGAGATTTGATGGGTTCGGCACATATCAATAGCCAGGAAAGCGTAGTAGAGAAAGAAGAAAAACGCAGGGCGGAGAATATGTATTACATCAACCGGATAGAGCGTGCGATTGAGACGTACCGGGAGGAGTGCGAAACATCGAAAAAGCCAGAAGCTATGCGGTGTTACAGGGAAGTGTACGAATACTACATAGCGGAGGAAGAAAAGACGGTTGCTCAGATTGCGAGTGAGGAATGCGTGAGTGAGAAGACTGTCTATAAGGACATCGGGAACGCCTGCAAGATCATAGCTGTGTACCTGTTGGGTGTGTGAGAAAACTGGGTTCAAAAACAGTAGAAAATATGGAATTGACGAGGGTAAAATACCTGTGGTAACGTAGTAAGTGCCAAAAGCCCATATGTCACACCATAAAAATGGAGCACTGTGAATCGACTTTTCCTTCTCTGATGGCTGAGCGGTCTTCGGACCGCAAAGCCGGAGGAAGGGATTCTTAAAAAACGGTAAACAGCTTGTATTCCCTGTACTTAGGTAGGTAATCTGGTATAATTAAAGTATGGAAAACAACGGTTTTTCAAGGGAAAAGGAGCAGACGGACAATGGGAATTTATACGAGCAGATATAGCAACAAAGAGCTTGCAGATGGCAAATATTACTGTGTAGGAATCAGCATCGGGACGCCGAAATTCAAACTGGCGTACAGACTGGAAAACCAGTGCTACTCACTGGCACCGAAAGGGTATATGCTGAGAATGAACCTGGAAGATTTCAAGAAAGCCTATTACGAGAAGCTGAACGGCATAGGCAAGGACAGAATCATCAACATGGTTATGAAGATGGAACGTGACGCAGCGGCCCAGGGAAAGGATTTGGTCCTCCTGTGCTACGAGGATGTGAGAATCCCGGAAGATTGGTGTCACAGAACTGTTTTTGCTGAGTGGTGGGTGGAGAACACTGGAGAGATTATCGAAGAACTTCCAGACCCGAATCCCCCGAAGGGAAAGAAGGTAGCAACGACAAGTAAGAAGCCCGAAGTGCAGACGAAGCCAGATGATGGCTACCAGCAAATGAGTCTGTTTGGTATGGGCGCTTTAATATAATATCCGGAGCTGGTGTAGGCAGCACACGACTATTCCATAGTTGAGGCCCTGTTCATCGCAGGGCTCCGGTCCAAAAACAACGGCATCGCATCCGAAAGGGTACGGTGCCTTTTTTGATGCAAACGAGAGAAGGGAGAGTTGATAAGCAATGGCATTTTTCAGAGACCCAGGAGAGATGTTTTTGGGGTGCTTGGGTACGGTGGAGCAGAGATACTTGGTAAATCTGATAAAGAATGCTGCGAAGAACGGGTATACGAGGTTTGTGGAGCCATGTGCCGGAACATTCGCCATGAGCAACTTGGCAATCCAGAACGGGTATAAGCCGGAGCAGATTGAGACGAGCGATGTGTCTATGATGAGTTCGGTTATGGGGTATGCCATTACGGGCAAGCCACTTGATGAACTGGAGATACACGCCCAGGGATTTTCCGATGAGGAACTGTTGGACCCGGCGGTTGCCTTGTATGCTCAGATGTATCTGAGAACATCGAAGACGGCCGGCAATGAGTATTTCTTTAATCTGCTGAAAGATTTAAGAGACAGAAGAGAGGAACATATTGAGCATATCCGACAGAGCCTGGAGAATATCAAGAAGGAAATGTATGGCATGACGTATCGCCCGTTGGATATGTGGGATCATCTGGACGAGGTGCTTGACGATCCACACACGCTGGTTATTGCCAATCCACCGACCTACTTCTCCGGCTATGAGAAGTTCTATGACACACAGGGGAAAATGACCTGGAAGGAACCAGAGTATAAGCTGTTCGACCCGGAAACAGGACACGTTGAGTTGTTTGACCGGTGCATGAATGCGAATGCGCTGGTTGTTTGCTACCAGGAAAAAAGAACCGGAGAGGCTGTAGGAGAGCCGATATTTGCAAGAGCCGGTACGAGAGCAGATTTGAACAGCTACATTACCTCGAACAGAGGAGAAGAAGCGGCGGCACTGGCAGAGGGAAGAAAAATCAAAAGACCTTCCGAAAGTAAGCTGGCACCGATTGCCTGTAGTATGTTGCCGAGAGATTACGAGATAACGGAGAAAAGCAAGGTACAGATCATCTCCATTAAGGCAGCAGAGGCACAGTATTACAGACAGCTATGGACGCATAATTTTGTTGGTTCATCGGCTACGTTCAATAGAGCTGTTCTGATTGACGGGATGGTATCGGGCGTATTTGGGATTTCAAAGATGCAAGCCACATCACTCTTCATCTGGTACGTTATGAAGGTCCCACACACCACGTATCGGCTCGGTAGACTACTGTATATGTTGGCACAGAATCATTGCTTCACAGAAACGCTCCTGGACGATCTGGAACGTGAGAAGGTAACGAAAGTCCGGACCGCCATGCTGACGAAGTATCCGGAGAACAAAGAAGTCCGGGGCATTATGAAGCTGGTAAACCGGCAGAAGGATAAGAACAACGGTTTCAAGCTGACATACGAAGCGGAGCTGACTGACCGAACAGAGCAGGAAACATTGGAAGAATGGTTAAGGAGGGAAAGACAGTGGCAGAAGAGCAGAAAGCAAAATATGAAATAATTTATGACATGGGTACGGAGCTGTACATTGCGAAGGTGCAGTTAGCCGAGCTTAAGGAGCAGGACATCAATGCCAGAATAATGAAAAATGAGATGCAGGACCAGCTCACAGCGAACATCAAAAACAGAGGGCAGTTGGAGAGTTTACCTCTGATTGCACTGATGGGAGAGAAGCTGGAGATTATTTCAGGGCATCACAGAGTAAAGAGTGCAAGAGAGGCTGGACTGAAAGAGATTATCGTTATCCTGGATAAGAGCGGGCTGACCCGAAGCAAGGCGGCTTCTAAGCAGTTGGCTCACAATGCAATCTCTGGGTTTGATGATGAGAGTACGCTGAGAGAAATTGTGAAGCTGATGGATAACGTCGATGATATGATGGAGAGCTATATAGGGAAAGAAATTCTGGAAGAACCGTTGGAGCAGTTTGATAAGCTGAATACTCCGGCGGTTCAGTTTGATTTCAAGACCATTGCGTTTGCGTTTCTTCCGAACCAGATTAGAGACTTGGATGCATTGATGAAGAATCTGAACGGTAGTTGTGCTGAGATTATCGGTGTTGCTGCCTATGAGCAGTGTGAGAAGTTCGTGGAGACACTGGATAAGTACCAGCAGTTTACGGACATCCGGAACGTAGGGGCGGCAGTCCATTCCATGATTGATGCTGCAAATGAGAAAATGGACGATGCCGGTTTTGACCCAGACATGGATTGGACGTACCTTGCGAAAGTATTTGGCAGTGCTGCCATTCCGGTAGAATCGGCAGAAGTAATCAAAAAAGCTCTGAAAAAAGCAGAGAAGGACGGCACGATTACCAGTAAGAATAAATGGCAGATGATTGAATACTGGGCGGCCGACTACCTGGCAGGGAAGTAGGTGGTTGAATGGCGGCAAAGCAGAAGTATGATGAGAGATTTGTAAAAATTGCCAAGGTATTGTGCATGAGAGGCGGTACGGATGAGGATTTAGCTGACGCATTCGAGGTATCTCCGAGGACAATCAACCGTTGGAAAAAGGATTACCCGGAGTTTGCAGAGGCTCTGGCCGCCGGAAAAGAATATGCAGATGCAGAAGTCGAACTGAGTCTGTATAAGCGAGCAAAAGGAAGTAAGAAGAAAACGAAAGTAACCCGGAAAATTATTGAGATGGACAAAGACGGTAATACCAAGCCTGCGAAGATAGAGACGGTTGAGACCGAAGAGGACATCATACCGGACGTAGGAGCGTGCTGTTTCTGGTTGAAGAATCGTAGGCCGGACATCTGGAGAGATAAGCAGGAAATTGGTCTTTACGAGATAGAAGATATGGAGGGTATCGAAGCCGACATTTATGGCGGCGAAGAATAAGGGCTTATCCAACCCGTATGTCAAGGTCAACAGGCGCAAGCGTATAGGGTTCAATTTCAGCGACAAGCACAAGCGGTATATCAAAAATTGTGCGAACAGTACCTACAATATCCTGGAAGGTGCTGTTCGTTCCGGTAAGACGGTAGATAATGTTTTCGCATTTGCTCACGAATTAAAAACGACGAAGGATAGAATCCACCTGGCGACTGGTTCGACTATGGCGAATGCTAAGCTGAACATTGGAGATGCTAATGGGTTCGGTCTTGAGTATATATTTCGTGGGCAGTGCAGGTGGACTCAGTACAAAGGGAATGACTGCCTGCTGATAAATGGCCCGGATACGGGGTACAAAGACAAGATTGTAATCTTCGCCGGAGGTGCAGCGTCCGATAGTTACAAGAAAATCCGAGGTAACTCATACGGTATGTGGATTGCAACCGAGATCAACCTGCATCATGACAACACCATCAAAGAGGCATTCAACCGACAACTGGCAGCCAAGAACAGAAAAATCTTCTGGGACTTGAACCCAGACCATCCTAAGGCAGCGATATACGTTGATTACATTGACAAATACGCTGAGAAAGCGGCCAAGGGAGAGCTTCTGGGTGGTTACAATTACGAGCATTTCAATATCTTCGAGAATATCAACATCCCGAAGCAGAGAATAGCTGAGATTGTCAGCCAGTATGACAAGGACAGCATCTGGTACATCCGAGATATTGAAGGTAAGAGAAGTATTGCAGAAGGCCTGATATACGTTAAGCTGGCAACTTCCATAGCGGCGGAGGACGATGAGTACATCGTGCCGTTGGAAGAGACGATTGACATGGCGAAACGTGGAGAGTTCATAGAGCTGAATATAGGCGTGGACTTCGGAGGTAACGGCTCCGGCCACGCTTTTGTTGCGTCTGGTATTACCCAGGGATATGAGAAACTGTATGTGCTGTCCTCTGAATGGCACGATGCAGACGGAACAGACCCCGATGATTTGAACCGGATGTTTATGAAATTCGTTGAGAAGATATTGGACCGGTACGGATTCATTACGAATGTGTACTGCGATTCTGCGGAACTGGTGCTGAAACGAGGCTTGCAGAAAGCTATGATTGAGGCGGAACTGGGAAATATCAATGTCACGAATGCTGCCAAGTGCAAGATTACAGACCGTATCTTCACAATGACCACGCTCTCAGCAACTGGGCGTGTGTTCTTTACGCCAGATTGTGAAAGTGTTCTCGAAGCTATCAGCATGGCGGTTTGGAATCCGAAGAAAATGGAACTGGAGCGTCTGGATGATGGAACCAGTGATATTGACTCTTTGGATGCTATGGAGTACAGCTTCGAGAAGAGGATAAAGAAATTCATTAAGAAGACGGGGTGAACTGATTGAGAATTGCAAATATATTGAGAAAGGTGTTGAGAAGATTGGTGCCGAATAACAGTGTGGAAAAAGCCCTGGGCGTTGATATATGCGAATCCGGAGTAATGCAGAATGCCATAGAGCTGTGGCACAACATGTACAAGAATGAACCGCCATGGAGAGGCGGAAAAGACAATGTGATTCCTCTGAATCTGCCGTCAGCGATCTCGGAGGAATTTGCCAGGCTGATACTAACGGAGTTCAGCATGGAGGTAACTGGCAGTCCGATGGCTGCTTTCATCAATGAACAGTTGAAAGACCAGCTTACGGACTTGAACAAATTTGTTGAGATGTACTGCGAAGGTGGGGCTATTGCGGTAAAGCCGTTCGTGACGAACATAGATGAAAACGGAAGACCAACGGCAATCGAGTTGGATTTCGTGAAAGCGGTGGATTTCTTCCCATGTGCGTTCAACAACAAGGGAGAGATAACGGCGGCGGTGTTTGTGGAAGGAAAGAAGATAGGAGATTACCTGTATACCAGGCTTGAATACCATGAGCTTACGGGAATGACCTATACGATCATCAACAAGGCGTTCAAATCCGAGGAGATTTACCAGTACAACGATGACGGAACCTATGCTGTGAGGGATAGATTCCGGAAAGAAGTGCCACTGTCTGAGGTGGATGAATGGGCGGGCCTGTCGGAAGAACCGGTAATTATCGGTAACATCGACAAGCCACTTTTTGCGTACATCAAAGTACCAAAGGCGAATAATATCGATACGGACTCGCCGTTGGGGGTATCGGTGTTCTCCAGAGCTACAGAGATAATAGAACAAGCTGACATTCAGTACGGGCGTGTATTGTGGGAGTACAAAGCCACAGAAGCCGCTATCTTGGGCGATTCTGAGTTGTTCCAGACAGATAAGCATGGAAAGCCGGTTCTTCCGGCAGGACAGGAAAGGATGTTCAAGACATTTGACTTCGACAGTGCGGACGGAACCAACAAGGGACTGCTAAAAGAGTATGCACCGCAGATTCGCCACGAAGCGTTGTTCCAGGGACTGAATAAGCAGCTAATGAAAATAGAGTTCCTGGTTGGCCTTGCCTACGGTACGCTGTCTGAACCAACGGACATTGAGAAGACGGCATACGAAATCCGGGTATCAAAGCAGAGGTCATACCATACGGTAACGGCGATGCAGGACGCATGGCATAAGGGATTTAAGAAAATCATATACGCCATGAGGGTTCTGGCATTGCTTTATGATATGGTTCCGGACGGAGAAACGGAGCTGAACTGTAACTGGGGCGATGGAGTTCTGGAAGACACAGAAGCTGAGTATCAGCGTAGATGGTCCATGGTGGTTGCCGGAAAGCTGAAAACAGAAGCGTTTCTTGCGTGGTATTTTGGATGCTCGGAGGAAGAGGCAAAGAACATGATGCCGGAGCCGGTAGCCAGATTTCCTACAGAAGAATAGGAGGTGTGAGCAGTGCTGACACCAGAATATTTGAATAGCTTTTCTTCCGGTTATCTGGGAATGTGCGATGTGTTGAATGAGCAGATCATCCGAGATGTGGCACGAAGGATAGCAAAGACCGGAAGGATCACACCGACAGCCGAGTGGCAGTTGAAACAGGCGAAGCAGTCCGGAGCGTTGATGGATGATGTAATCCGGGAAGTTGGTGTTCTGACAGGGAAATCCGATACAGAAATATTGCGATTGTTCCAGGATGCAGGCCTGAGCGGAATGTTGCAGGATGCAAAGCCATTATTGCAGGCCGGAAAGCTGAAAACATCGGATATTGTTCTTTCTGGAGCGATGCAGAGAACTATGGAGGCAGCCGCAGAGAAGTGCAGGGGAGAGATTGGAAACCTTACGCTGACAACGGCAATAGCCACACAGCAGGAGTATATGCAGACACTGAACGCAGCCTATATGAAGGTTACGTCCGGTGCTTTTTCGTACCAGGAGGCAATCAGACAGGCTATCCGGGATGCGGCAGTCAAAGGAACATCGGTCATGTATGACAGTGGGTATATCTCAAAGCTGGATACGGCAATCAGAACTGCTCTGCTGACCGGAGTAAATCAGACAGCCGGAAAGATGACAGAGTTGTATGCTTCGGAGCTTGGGGCTGAGTATTACGAGACAACAGCTCATGCAGGAGCCAGACCCTCACACTCAGTCTGGCAGGGTAAGGTATTCAAGATTGAGGGCACAGCTCCGGGGTATGAGAACTTCTACGAGGCAACCGGATATGGAACGGGAGCCGGTTTGTGTGGTTGGAATTGCAGACATAGCTTCTATCCGTACTGGCCGGGAATTTCCAAACCGGCATACACGAAAGATGATCTGGAGGATTACAGCAGACCGAAATATTCGTTTGCAGGGAACCTTCTTACGGAGTATGAGTGTATGCAGAAGCAGCGTGAATATGAAAGGGCGGTCAGAGAGTATAAGAGAATCCTGGCCGCCTATGATTCGTATATCCAGACGGTTCAATCAGAAGCCGACAGAGCGTACTTCCGAGAAGAGTTTCAGAAAGAATCTGTGAAGCTGAAAGAGAAAGAATCGCAGATGAAGGATTTCTGCAAGCAAACCGGACGAAGCGTAGATACCGCCAGAACGCAGGTATCAGCCGTACATGATGGCAACGGTAACTTGGTATCATTTAACCGCTCAGTCAGTGGAAAAGCTGTATGGGCGAATAAGAAAGCGAGGAAATAAGCATGAAGAAAGAAGAACTGATGAAGCAGTATGAGGAACTGAAAGGGAAAGGCAAAGAGCCGGAAATGATTTTCCTGTATATCCACATGCCGACCGGAGAGACAGAAACCATTGTCAATCCGAATGTTGAGGAGAAGATGAAGTACATTGACCGCACCTACAATGAAGACCTGGTTCATGCGAACTGCAAGGACATTTACATTGAGCAAGCTTGTATTTGTGCGGATTTCGGACCAACCATGATGTTTTCAGATGCTTACATGCTGATGAAACAGGGTGCGAAGGTAAAGTTGCCAAACTGGGGCGGCTACTGGTACTGGGATGCAGAGAAGAAAACAATCATGATGCACACCAAAGACGGAGAGGAACTGGATATTCGCCAGACAGACCGCCCGGAGTACACCTTCGACAATATTGCGTCTGACGAATGGCAGATTGCAGATGAAGAGAACTGCCCGGAACTCGGCGGAGAGGCTACGTTTGGATTCGGGGATGCGTACAAATTCCTGGAACGTGGTGTCAAGGTGGCAAGAAAAGGCTGGAACGGAAAAGGAATTTACCTTGAAATGCAGTTCCCGGATGAACACAGCAAAATGACTCAGCAGTATGTCTATATCGTGACTACGGGGCTTGTGAGTGACAATGAAAATGCACCGAAAGGAATTGTACCATGGGCGCCGTCTCAGACAGATATGGCAGCTAAGGACTGGGTTGTATTCACAGAAGAGTAGGAAGGAGGTGATCCTGCTATCTCCCACCCATGGGTTAAATGGTATTTGCCCCGTATAGGGCCGTAACGTATTAACCCTTACAATTTACCATTGAAGCACTTAAAACGTGTCCTGGGAACTCTCAGAAGTTCGTAGACACCCTTTAAGACCACGAAAATAATTAACAGTCAGCCGGTCCGTTGGTGGAACGTCTGGCTGTTGTTTTTTGCCCTGTGATATGGCATATAAACTGTCTCCTTCTCTTGCGTGCGGAGATATAAATGCACGATAGCAGTGCCGGAGTGAACCGGAATCTAAACGAAATCAGCGAAACGAAGAAAGGAAGGTAAGTGAAATGGCTTACGAATTTTTGAAGAAACTTTTTGGAACCCCGAAGGACGGCGAAGAGCCTAAGGCTATGACCTATGCAGAACTGGAGGCAGCGATTGATGCCGACAAGAAAATCCAGGTAGTAGATGTGAAAGCCGGAGGCTATGTGTCGAAGGAGAAACTAGATGCCAAGATTACAGAGCTGGACGGAGTAAAGCAGCAGTTGTCAGATGCTAACACAACGATTCAGTCCTACAAGGACATGGATATTGACGGCATTAAGCAATCTGCAAAGGACTGGGAGACGAAGTACACCCAGGAAACACAGAAGCTGACCGCACAGCTTGCAGCCCAGGAGCGTACTCATGCACTGGATATGTTCATGGGCGGTTATAAGTTCTCGAGCAAACCTGCTGAAAACGGTGTAAGAGCAGAGTTTGAAAAGAAGAACTTTACCCTGGAAGATGGAAAGTTCCTGGGAGGCGATGAGTTTATGAAGTCCCTTATGGAGAATGACGACTACAAGGGAGCTTTTGTTATCGAAGATGATAACGATCCGGAAGACGATTCCCATGAGGATGAGGAAGGAAAGCCGTTCTTTGCAAGAGGAGTTGGCGGAACTGGTGGAGCCGGAGGCGAAGGAGTCAAAGGCAAAGAAGCACCGTTTAATCCGTTTGGGTTCAACTTAATCAGACAGCCAGACAAAAACTAACAGGAGGAGAATGAAATGGCGAAATTAAATTATGCAACCGAGTATTTACAGACACTGGAGCAGATGTTTCCGTATGTCCTGTATTTTGGAGACTTATTTGCGACACCGAACAATGGAAGGTTCCGTTGGGTAAATTCCAGAGTTATCGAGGTGCCGACAATCTCCACAACTGGCCGTACCGATGGAGACAGAGACACCATTGGAACCAGAAAGCGTAACTACAACAACGAGTGGAAACCGCTGACCCTGGAGAATCACAGACAGTGGCAGACGCTGGTACATCCGAGAGACATTGCCGAGACCAAGGGTGTTGTGGCAATCGGAAATATCACGAAGGTTTACAACGAGGAGCAGAAGTTCCCGGAAATGAATGCTTACTGCATTTCCAAGCTGTATGCAGACTGGACTACTGACGGAGCGAAGACAGCCCACAGTGAAGTGCTGACAGAGGAGAATGTGCTGACCGTCTTTGATGAGATGATGAAGAACATGGATAATAAGAGAGTTCCGAGAGCCGGAAGAATTCTGTATGTGACACCGGATGTCAGAACGCTCATCAACAATGCGAAGCAGATTTACAGAACCGTTGATGTAGGTAGCCGTTCTGATGCAATCAAGAGAGCAATCAATTCTATTGATGATGTGAAGATTCCGGAGAGCGTACCGAGTGACATGATGAAGACGAAGTATGACTTTACCGAGGGTTGGAAGGTAGATTCCACAGCGAAGCAGATCAACATGGTTCTGGTACATCCGGCGGCGGTAATCACACCGATTTCTTACGAGTTTGCTCAGCTCGACCCGCCATCCGCAGGCTCCCAGGGTAAGTATGATTACTTCGAGGAGTCTTTCGAGGATGTATTTATCCTGCCTCACAAGATGGACGCTATTGATTTCCATGTGAGTGTATAAGAGAAACTGATTACTGGCTCTGTGCGTGTGCATGGAGCCAATTTTTGAAGGGAGAAACCATATGTATAAAGTTGAGAAAAAGAACAGAGTTCTCAGAATCCCGGATGAGAAATTCGATGAGTACAAGAAGATGGGCTACATTATCAGGGATGAGAATGACAATGTGCTGTTCGAGCCGGAGAACATTAAGGCGACTGCTGAAAAGCTCAAGAAGGAGAATGATAAGCTGAAAGCCAAACTGGAAGAGGCTACCCTGTATGCAGAGAATGCAGACAAGAAGATTGCCGAGCTTCAGAAGGAGAATGATAAGCTGAAAGCGGCAGTCCAGGCACAGTCCGCAACAGGAGATGCAGACCCGGCAGAAACTGAAAAGAAAACAGCAGCCAAAGGCTCAAAGAAAACTGAGTAGGAGGTAGCTTATGTATTTAGCAACGAAAGACGGGAGTTCCTGCCGGATTCCCGAAAGAAAGGCAGCATATTACAAAAGCATGGGCTATTCGCTTGAAAGCCTGGAGCCGGAAGTCAGAACGGGCACATCTTCTCCGAAAGAAAAGAAGACCGGCAAAAAAGATTCAGCTACGCAGGAGGACGTAAACCCGGCGAATAGCTGATTTTTCTTTGCAGCCTACCAATTTATCAGAAAGGGGTGTTTCGATGGTCCAGGAGGACGTAAGAAGACCGTATGTGGATTTTGCATACTACAAGAATGATTACGGTGGCACGCAGATAAAAACGGAGAATGATTTCAAGAGAGCCGAGAGTATTTCGGAAGCATTCGTGAACCAGGTTACGTTTGGCCGGATTGCAAGGATGAGTTCGGTTATAGACTCAATTAAGGATGCAATCTGCTGTGTAGCTGATACGGTGGCAGTGCAGAACGAAAAGAGAGAAGCTGTTGTGAAGTCAGAATCCAACGATGGATATTCCATCAGCTATGCGGATGCCATGAATGATACGGCGTTGCATAACGAGATGTACAGGGCTGTGAGGTCATACCTGGCGAACACCGGACTGCTGAACAGAGGGTGGGTGAAAGAGTATGACGACAAACAGTGATGTGACGATTTTTAACTTGAGAATCGGAGCAGACCGCCGGGAAAAGTTCTATGCTACAAGAATCCTGGGAGTTTCTTGGTACAGGACAGAAGGACAGTCGGTTTCGGATAATAACCGTAAAGCGGCTACGAAATGCGTGGTCAGAATACCGTTCAATGCAATTACGGAAGGTGGAAAGCAGTATATAAGCGAAGAAGAATATAAAAAGCTGTCGGATGAAGAGGCAGAACGTTACTGGACGATCCAGAAGAATGCTTATATCATGCAGGGCGAGTATGTAACAGCAGAGCAACGGCAGTTTGACACGTTCAGTTTCCGGAGCGGTGTGATTCTGAAAGAAGCTATCGAAGACCTGGCAAAACTGCGGAAGTATGATGAGAGTTTCATTACGATCACAGAGTATGCGGATAACACAGTCAGAGGAACCGACCGGACAAAGCACTGGAGAATAGGAGGAGCTTAATGTCACTGAAAAAGATAACAGCTCCGCAGGGTTCCATCGTGAGCAACGGGAAGAACAAAGCAGAGCTGACCTGGAATCCGGACTTTGCGGCGAAGAGGAACGCTCAGTTCAGCAGAAAGCAGATGTTTGTAGATTCCGAGGTTTTAAGGCGGTGCAGTCCCAGGGTTCCGTTGCAAACCGGTATGCTGGAGAAATCCGGAAAGTTGGGAACGGATGTAGGCAGTGGCGAGGTAGACTATATCGCCCCGTATGCTGCCTATCAGTATCACGTAACATCTGATACCAGACCGTATGATGCGAACCGAGGAGCACATTGGTTTGAGAGGATGAAGGTGGCTGAGAAAGAAGATATCCTGCGAGGAGCAGATAAGATTTAGGAGGTCACATGGCAGTAAAAAGTGTATTGGAGGGTGTCACAGAGTATTTTCTGCGGTGCCCTCTTTTAAAAGATGGCGTATTCCGGGTGGATGCCCTTGGCCCCGATCCGGTTGAATACACCATAGAGACCGGGATTTTCGACCCGGTAATCCAAAGATATGTAGATGGTAGTTCGGAACGTCAGTATCAGTTCCAGTTCGGTTCCAGAGAGTTCTACAGCATGGACAGGGTACAGAACATTGAGAACAGCACGTTTTATGAAGAACTTGCCGACTGGGTGGAGATGAAGAGCAACGAAGGAGAACTTCCGGAGCTTCCGAAAGGAATGCACGCAGAAGAGCTGGAGGTGCTGTCGCCCGGATATATCTTTGATGGAGCAATGAAGAACGCAAGGTACCAGATTTCCTTGCGATTAGTTTATTTCAAGGAGGCATATAAGTAATGGCAGGTAAGACCAATACAAGAGAAGTTGTACAGAGACACCAGTTTGCGGACTATCTGAACATCGGCACATCCGAGGCCCCGAAGTGGGTGCTCATGGGTGTTGGATTCACAACCCTGGATGAGACATTCGGTGCAGAGTCTGAATCTGAGAAATACGTGAGTGAGGCTTCTTCCTCTTCTTCCGTGGTATCTTATACGTCCGTGTTCCCGTTTGAAGCACGACTGATTAAGAGCCAGGATGCAGTGAACGCACTGTACCATGTAGGAAGAAACCATCTGACCGGCAGTGATGCAGAGTTTGAATACTGTCGAGTAGAACTGTGGGATCAGAAGGTGAGCAGTTCTGCACCGGTTGCGAATACATTTGCAGCCAGAAAGTTCCTGGTATCCGCAGAACTGAGCGGAGTATCTGGAGAGAAGAAACAGAGCATGAGTGGAAATCTCAATGCAGTAGGTGATCCGCTTGACGGATATTTCAACACAGAATCAAAGACATTTGAAGAAGCTGCGGCTTAGAATTTGGAGGTAAAGCGATATGAGCATGTTAAAAATTTGTGGACAGGAATTAGAGTTAGATCTGTTCGATGCAGATACTATGGAGGTCTATGAGAAATCCATGGATAAGGTTGTGAAAAGAGCCGAGGAAACCAAGAAGCATACGGAGCTGTCGAATGCGGACGGCATCCGGGAGATGTGCGGAATCGTGAAGGATTTCTTCGATGAGGTATTTGGAGGCGGAACGGCTGAAAAGCTGTTCAAGGGTAAAAACAACCTGGCAATCTGCATGGATGCTTTCGGAATTGTTTCTTCTGAGGCTGGTAAGATGAAAGGCCAGGTAAATGCGATCACCAACAAGTATAACATGAACCGGGCGCAGAGACGCCAGGAAGGTAAGAAAAATAAGCATGGCAAGAACGGAGCAGTAGTAACGCCAATCGGTAATGCGAGTGGGCGTGATAATTCATGAACCACAACATGCTTGTAGACTATCTTCCGGAAACAGTAGAGATTGAAGGTACGGAGTATGCGATAGAAACAAACTTCCGTACCTTCATTCTGTTTGAAATGATGATGCAGGACCCGGAGCTTTCGGACGCTGAGAAAGCAAGGCAAGGTCTGGAACTGGTATATCCGGAGATTCCGGAGAATCTGGATGCTGCGGTGGATGGGTTGTTGTGGTTCTATGCCGGTGGTAAACGATGGCGTGAGAAGAGAGCCGGAGCAGTAGAAGGGGCGGCAGAAGTGCAAAGGATTTATTCTTTTGAGCATGACGATGATTATATCTATTCGGCGTTTCTGACGCAGTATCACATAGACCTACAGGACATTGAATACCTGCACTGGTGGAAATTCAAGGCTTTGCTAAGAACGCTGTCATCTGACTTGGAGTTTAGTAAGATTATGGAGTATCGAAGCGTAGACATTGATGCGACTATGACGAAGGAGCAGAGAGACTTCTACCGCAGGAAGAAAGAACTGTATGCTTTACCGTTGCCTGCTGATGAGGAAGAGAAGGTAGATGCAATAGCAGAAGCCCTTATGAACGGCGGCGACCTTACGGGACTGCTGTAGGAGGTGACTGGCTATTGAAGATGTAAAGAAGAAAATGATACGGGTGGAATGCCCGGAGTGTAAATATAAAATGCCGTTGTTTTTTGAAGAGACGGCGGAGTGTTCGGGCGTGATGGTCTCCTGCAAAGGGAGAAATTGTCATGCCCGTTTTGAATTGAAAATCAAAGACGGAAAACAAATCAAGTAGTGCCATTATGAGCCGATGATTGAGCCGAAGAATTGAGGTGAGAACATGGGCTATGATGGTACGCTGAAATTTGACACCAGCATAGATAGTTCCGGTTTCCAGAGCGGACTAAGCAAATTATCTGGAATGGCGAGCGGAGCGATTAAGGCTACCACTACTATTCTGGCCGGTGCCGCAACAGCGGTAGCCGGTATTGGTACGGCTGCAATCAAGGTCGGTTCTGACTTTGAGGCAGGAATGAGCAAAGTCCAGTCCATTTCCGGTGCTTCGGCTACGGAGATTCAACAGCTTGCTGATAAGGCAAAGGAAATGGGTGCCAAGACGAAGTTCAGTGCCACAGAAAGTGCCGAGGCTTTCCAGTACATGGCGATGGCCGGATGGAAAACCGGAGATATGCTGAACAGTATTGAAGGTATTATGAACCTGGCGGCAGCGTCTGGGGAAGACCTTGCATCGACGAGTGACATTGTTACCGATGCGATGACTGCCTTCGGTCTGGCGGCAGACGGAACAACAACCATCATCAAAAACGGGTACTCGAAGGAAGTTTCCAATGCTACACATTTTGCAGATGTGCTGGCAAAGGCAGCATCCAATTCCAATACCAACGTAGGAATGATGGGCGAGACGTTCAAGTACGTTGCCCCCGTAGCCGGAGCCTTAGGATTCAGCGTTGAAGACTGTGCTACGGCAATCGGTCTGATGGCGAACTCCGGAATTAAGGCGAGCCAGGCAGGTACTTCTCTGCGAAGTATCTTTACAAGAATGGCGAAGCCGACCAAAGAAGTACAGGCGGCTATGGACCAGTTAGGAATCTCACTGACGAACAGTGATGGTTCCATGAAGTCTCTGAAAGAGATCATGAATGACCTGCGTTCTGGATTTGCAGGCCTGACAGAAGCACAGAAAGCGCAGTTAGCAGCATCACTCGGCGGCCAGGAGGCTATGAGTGGATTGCTGGCTATCGTGAATGCGTCCGATGAAGACTACCAGAAGTTGACGGATTCTATTTACGATGCGGATGGTGCGGCCAAGGAAATGGCGGACACCATGAATGATAACCTACAGGGAGCAATCACACTCTGCAAGAGTGCATTGGAATCTGTAGGTATTGCCCTGTACGAAGAGGTACAGGAACCAATGAAAGAAACGGTCAAAGTCATTACCGGCATGGTAGAGGATATGAATGAAGCCATGGCGGAAAAAGGATTTGACGGTCTGATTGAGTCGTTTGGAAATTCACTCGCTGAGCTGGCACAGATGGCTATGGAGGCAGCACCTACATTGATAGGGGTTGCAGAGGACCTGGTAGGTACGTTCATAAATGCCATCATGGACCACCAGGAAGAATTTGCAGAGGTCGGAGCAACTGTAGTTGCTGAGCTTGTAAAAGCGATTCTGAATGTTGCCGGGGATATGTGGTCCGCCGGTATTTATTTGTTTACGGAATTTCTGCAGGCATTAAGCGACCATTCCGAGGAGATAGGCCGTTCTTTCGGTGAAATGCTGAGTAAAATTGGCGAGGCGGTACAAGAAAATCTGCCGCTTATCATCCAGGCTGCAAAAGATTTCGTAGCCGGATTCTGCGAGGGGCTGAGTGAAGAATTTCCGGGCGTATCTGCACTGATAGAAGGGTTCCTTAATGGATTCATCGATACGGCAAGTACGATTATCCAGGGAATTGTAGATGTGGTTTCTGACCTGTTCAGTGTGATTGATGGAGCAGACCCGAATGTGCTGGAGGCTGTCGGATATGCAATCGGCGTGATTGCGGCGTCCATAGCAGCTCTGAGCGTTGCAAGTTCTGTTCTGTCCTCTGTAAAATCTCTGTTCAAGGTGCTCGGCACACTGAAAGGCGGAGTTTCCGGACTGGTTGGAGTAATCGGAAAAGTTGTAGAAGGATTCGCACTCTGGAAGGGCGGAGCCGGAACACTGATGGAAGTTCTGGAACTGGAGTTCCCGAAGGTCGCAGGTATTTTCTCCTCTATCGGAGGAGCAGTTCAGAAGGTAATCGGATTCTTTGCAGAGTTCGGTTCATCAATAGCCGGAATTGGTTCTATCATTGCAGGAGCGATTCTTGCAGTTACCAATTTCGTAGATATGTTTGTAAATGGTTTCAGCGCCATAAAAGAGGTTCTGATGGTAGTCGGTATTGCACTGGCGTCTGTCGGGGCTGTTATCCTTGGGGCACCTGCACTGGTTGCGGCGGCGGTAGCTGGAATTGTAGCTGCGGTAGCAACGGCGGTTGTTCTCATCAAGGAACATTGGGACCAGATTGTAGAATTTTTCAAGAGCATCCCGGAGAAGCTGAGTGAACTTGGTTCGGCTATTTCGGAATGGTTTTCTGGTGTCCTGGATAGCATAGGCGAGTTCATCGACTCTGCGGTTGAGTGGTTTTCAGAACTGCCTGGGAAAATCATAGATGCCATTAACTCACTGGCAGAAAGTTTTGTCGAGTGGGGAGCTTCGATGCTGGAAACGGCATCTGAGGTAGTATCGCAGATTATTGATTCGATTGTGCAGTTCTTTACGGACCTGCCATACAAAATCGGTTATGCGATAGGCTTTGTAATTGGTACGCTGATTGAATGGGGAGCAAATGTGATTAACTGGATCACAACGAATGTTCCTCAGATGATAGATAGCATCATTAAGTTTTTCTCTGAATTGCCGGGGAAAATCTGGAACTGGCTGGTAAACACCTACAACAAACTGGTTGAATGGGGAAGTCAGATGCTCCAGAAAGCCGGAGAGATAGCAAGCAACTGTATAGACAACATTGTGAAGTTCTTCTCCGAATTGCCGGGCAAGATTTGGAACTGGCTGACTGATGCCTTTAATAAGCTGGTAACGTGGGGTTCCAACACCCTACAGAAAGCGAAGGAGATAGCTTCTAACACGATAGATGCAATCGTCAATTTCTTCTCCCAGTTGCCAGGAAAAATCTGGACCTGGTTAAGTAATACGCTACAGAAGGTAATCCAGTGGGGTTCCGATATGGTAGCGAAGGGAAGACAGGCAGCATCTGATTTGTGCAGTGCCGTCATAAATGGCGTAGCGAACTTGCCGTCCCAGATGGCGAATGTAGGCTACAACATCGTGATGGGTGTATGGAACGGAATCTGTAATGCGGCCGGTTGGTTCAGACGCCAGGTGCAGAGTTTCTTCTCCGGCATCGTAGACGGTGTTAAGGGAGCATTAGGCATTCACTCCCCGTCCAAAGTCTTTGCAGATGAGATTGGTAAGTGGATTCCACCTGGTATCGGCGTAGGTATTGAAGCCGAGATGCCAGACCTGTATAAGCAGATGGATGATGAGATGGCCAGTCTTGGAAAGCGGATGCAGACGGCGGTTAATGTGGAAACCGGAAAGATTGCTGTTGATAAGAAAGTCAGCACAACATACAAAGTCGAGAAAGAAAAGCAGGGTGTCTTCGAGAGTGGAGACACAACGGTAGAGATTACCGGAGAGACACACGTTCATGTAGATTTGGACGGTAGGGAAGTTGGAGATACAACAACACCGATTGTCGATGAAAACATGGCGAGAATTGATACACACAAGAAGAGAGGAGGTTAATCATGTCGGGAGTAGGCATTACGTTTGATGAGACGCATTCGTTCCGGGACTGGGGCTTAAGACTCAAGAAGATTGTTATCGGCATACCGAAAGCAAAGACAGAGTACGTGAGCGTCCCCGGCATGAACGGGGACCTGGATCTCTCAGAAGCTCAGAACGGCGGCGTAAAATATGAGATGCGGACCTTGAAATTCACATTCGGGGCAAGAAACTGTAGTTATGAAAGATGGAGCGGTCTGTTAAGTCAGATCGCTTCTGATTTGCAGGGAATCTCGAAGAGAATCATCCTCGACACCGACAAGGGATATTATTATACCGGCAGGTGCGAGATAGAGACAGAGAAGAATAACGATGTAACGGCGGAGATTGTTATAAGCTGCAAATGCGAGCCGTATAAAATCAGCGTGGATTCTTCGGATGAGCCTTGGAAGTGGGATACGTTCAGCTTCATCAATGGCGTTATCCGGAACACCTCAGACATCACGATCAGCTCTGGCTCCGGTTGGCAGAAAGTCAGCCTGGACGGTTGGGTTCATAATGAAACGCTCAGAATTGTTTCCAATGCGGAAATGAAGGTAAGGTATCGTAATTCGACCTATACGATATATACTGGCGAGAATATCATGTATGACATTGTCCTGTACAAGGGAGTGAATGATCTTTACTTCCAGGGAAGGGGCAAAGTCACGCTGATTCACAGAGGAGGGATGCTGTAGATGTATACGATTAAAGCCTATGTGGACGGCAAAGAGTACACGATTCACGATGCCAGGGTAAAAGCACTGACCGTTGGTGGAAATCCGTATTTTGAAATCGGAGATAACATCAACGGTTCAGCAACCTTCAAGGTGTTTCCGACACACCCGTACTATGACAAGGTTAAGAAGCTGACAACAGATATTGTGATTTACCGGGATGATGAGCCGGAGTTTTATGGGCGAGTTCTCTACGATGATGAAGATTTTTCTGGAACAAAGAAAGTCTTCGTCGAAGGAGAACTTGCCTTTTTGTGTGACAGCATCCAGAGACCAAAGGTTTATCACAACATCTCGGTCAAGGCGTATGTGCAGGATTTGATAGATATTCATAATGCACAGGTAGAGGAGAGAAAGCAGTTCGTTGTCGGCAGGGTAACGGTAAAGGATTCTAATGATTCACTGTACCGGTATTCCAATTACGAAAATACCAGAACGGCATTTAAGGATAAGCTGACGAGCAGACTTGGAGGACATCTGGTTATCCGGCATGAAGACGGGCTGAGAATCTTGGATTACCTGTCGGATGAAGATTATTACACAAGAAATACACAAGGCATCCGGTTCGGCAAGAATCTGCTGGACTTTTCAAAGAATATGGATGCCTCTGATTTGGTTACCTGCGTGATCCCGTTGGGAGCGAAGCTGGATGAAGAAGACCAGGACCCGGCGCTTGAGGCTATCTCTGAACAGAGGATAACGATTGCGAGCGTAAATGGTGGCGTTGATTATGTCACGGATGATAACGCCGTGAAGGAGTACGGGAAGATATACAAGACCGTAACCTGGGACGATGTGACTCTTCCGGAAAATCTCAAGAAAAAGGGAGAGGAATATCTGAAATCTGCTCAGTTCGAGAAGATGGTCTTGGAAGTGAAAGCAATAGATCTGAACCTCACGGATGATTCATTCCAGCAATTTGAGGTTGGAAACAAGATTCAGTGTGTATCGACACCGAACGGTCTGGATAAGGAATTCCCGTTGACGAAGAAGAAGGTATACATTACCAGCTTCAAGAATAATACGGTTACGCTGGGCGATGAAACAAGCGTCAAGTCGTACACATCGTCAAACCGCCAGAATACGGCTGAAATCGAAGAGACGATAAAATCCTTGCCGAGCAAGTCAGAAATCTTGCAGGAGGCTCTCAGAAGCGCACAAGACCTCATAAACAAACAGGTAGCCAGTGGATATGCAGTGCATGTTCCGAATGAGTTCGTTGTTGCTGATGATAAGGATTATAAGAACAAAGCCAAGAACCTGTGGAGATGGGGACTTGGCGGTTTTGCTCATTACAGCCAGGGATATGACGGACCTATAGACGGTGTGGCTCTGACGATGGATGGAAAGATCAACGGTAAGATGCTACTGGCAAATTCCGTGAAGACCGAATCCCTGGATGCCGGGTATCGGACATCCGTGGAGACGAAGATATCCGAAAGCGAAACGGCAGCCAATGAGTATGCAGACAATACGGTAAGAGTGGCAAGGGAAGAGATAGAAAATTCCATTTCCAACATGGAGAACCGCATTGAACTGTCTGTACGAAGTGTTAAGGAAAGAGTTACCAGAAAGAATTATATAACCGGCGGAGAGCAGGAGACACTGGATCTGGCCAGGTTCTCAATATCCGGAGCGACCAGCATTTGTAAGGCAGAGAAGTCGGAGTTTCTGAACATGAGCGCCTTTAAGCTGACATTTTCCGGAACCGGAGCAGTAACGCTGACACAGAGTCTGGGAACACTGGAGGCTGGCAATTATAAGATCGCTGTTGAAGCAGCGTATCCGGAAGGTTCAAAGTACCGACCGTCTTATATCCAGTATGGATTTGCCGAAAATAAGTCCACAGCTTATCTCAGTGGATATTCCGCAGACGAATACCATGCATACAGCAAAGAAGTCAAGATTACGAAAGCTGCAAAGTCTGTAGCTGTGACGGTATACGGATATTCCGGAAGCGTATTGTATATAACGGATATCCGGTGTTTGAGGGATATGCAGGAGCTGTTGGACGATATCGATGCAAGACTGGATGTTGAAGTTGGGAAAGTATCTGCAACTGTGTCCGAAGTATATGAAAACTCATTGCACAACTACTGTAGCAATGGGAATTTTTCGGATAACACCGATAAGTTTACTGGATGGAGCAGAAGTAGTGCTGCACAAATAACGCAGACTACCTTTTCTGGGAAAAGCTGTGCGAAGATAGAGAATAATACTTCGACCTATAGCTTCTCATGGTATCAGAGACCGTGGGCGAAAAAAGGGAAAGTGACTGTAAGGTTCAAAGCTGCTTGTGATACGGAAGATTCCGGAAAAGCACGGATACGAGTCACGATTGACGGAAAAGCATTTCTTACGACTGCCGGAGAACTTGGAAGTGGATGGAAACAGTTTGAATTTACAGCCGAAGCTACGCCATCGTATTTTTACACATACTTTTATAACTATGTGGCGGATACGACTGTATATATCACGGATGTTGAAATCCTTGGTTATATATCCGCATACTCAGAAAGCCAGTTGAGCGTGCTGAAAGATTCCATCGAGGCAGAGGTCAAGAGAGCAACAAAGGGCGAGGAAGATCTGAAGGCATCTATCAAAGTCAATGCCGATAATATTACCAGCAAGGTAAGCAAAGGAGATATGGGATCATATATCACGCAGTATTACAACAACGTGATTATAGCCTTTAACAAAAATTCAAAATACGTCCAGATTAACCCGGGAGAGATTGCAATCTACAATTACGGCGTAGAATCGTCAAAGAAGCGAGCGGTATTCGATGAAAGCGGAAACCATTTCTATCGGGATGGTTATTATGTCGGATGTATTGGCACAAACCAGTGGGCTCAGAACAATTCTCATAAGGGGCTGGTGTTCGACTTGGAACCACAGGGAAAGTACATGGCGTTCGCTCAGAAAGCCAGCGCATCGGCCAGCTCATACACGACAATGTTATGTTTCAGCCGTGCGAACTCTATTTACGATGAGTATGGCGTGAATATGGGTTGCAATCTGATTGGAAACTGGTACACGCTGAAGAACTTCAAGATAGGTTCGATTTCTGCTGGAGGATATACCGCATTTAGCGGAGCAATACCGATTGTATGTGAGATCACGAACAACGGTAACAGTTGGACGTATTCACATCTCAGAGTTTACAACGGAATCATAGTAGGTTACTGGAACTAAGAAGGAGGCAAGAAGATGGAAATTATTTTTCCGAGAGGAGACGCACCGGAAAAGGTAGCGAAAAACAGTGTAGCTGTAGGAACCATTAAAAGAGAGCAGGAGGTAAAGGAAGATGGAAGAGAAGAAAAAGCCGGGCAGACCGCTTAGTGTTATTTATGCTGATGCGAAACAGGCAATCACAAGGCAGGTTGGAAACACGATGGCAGCTTACGGGTTGCCTATTTTTATGGCAGAGGGGATTCTGAGCGGAGTGCTTGCTGAAATCAGATCAAATGCTGCAAACGAACTTGCGGACGATACAGCCAGATATGAAGAGGAATTGAAAGAATATTATGAAACCGAGGCGAAAGAGAAACAGGAGACTTTCGAGAAAGAAAAAGAAGAGCTGATTACGCTTTTTGAAAATCCGGAAGAAGTCCAGGGTGCATCGGAAGAGAATGTTGCCGGAGAGGAGCCTGTTATCGAGGAGGTGGAGTAAATGGCAGATATTTCCCAGGAAATAGATCAGCTTAGAAATGCGGTCTATGGAGAAGAGGTGCGAGGAGCTTTTATCTCCTGTATGCAGAAGATTCACGAGGAAAATGAAAGCTACAACAGTATCAAAGAGTCAGTCAATCAGTCGGCGGCTACCATGCAGAAGCAGGTAGAATCTATCAACACGAAGTCTGAGGAAGTCAAAGCTGCATTGCAGAAACTGACTACGGCAATCGCCAATGGCAAAGCTCAGCAGGATGCAACCGAGAAAGCCACCGCAGCCGGAAAGACACAGCAGACTGCAACCGAGAAAGCTACCGCAGCCGGAAAGACACAGCAGACTGCAACCGAGAAAGCTACAGAGGCCAGCAAAACACAGCAGGCAGCTTTACAGAAAGTCGTTGATTCTGCAAAACAGATTGACTCAGCGATCCAGCAGTCTGTAACGGCAGCGAACCAGGCGACGCAGGATGCAAAGCAGGCGGCTGGTCTGGCATCTACAGCAGCCGGGAATGCGGATGGTGCGACTTCTGCGGCAATCCAGGCGGCTAAGAACGCCAACCTGGCTACTGATAATGCGAATAAAGCAGAACAGTCCAGGTCACAGGCTGAAACTGCCAGAGTCCAGGCTGAGCAGGCGAGATCCCAGGCTGAATCAGACAGAGCATCTGCGGAGCAGACAAGAACCGACAGTGAAAATGTCCGGATTCAGAACGAGAAGGACAGGCAGGTGAATACTGCGGATGCCATTGCTAAGGCGAAAGAGGCTACAGAGATACTTATTAACCAGGTCAACACGATTGCGTTCCAGATTAACCCGGATGACAAGGGACTTGACGCAATCATTTTAAGTGCATAGGAGGCAGAAAATGAGTGAGACAATCAATATCCCCAGAGACACGACCATGCAGTTACTGGTCAAAGTTCACAGAGATCAGATTGCTGGAGAAATGGATCTGAAATATAAAGAGAAAGTTGCGGCAGCTACTTCCAAAGCGGAGGTAGATGCCCTTTTTACTGAATGGTGGAAGATTCAATATAATCCGGAGCTTTTCACGAAAGCGGAGATGCTGGAGAGATGGTTCGGAAATGTTCTGGTTGATTCCAGAGTTCACGGCGTAACGACACCAAGATATGATAAGAGTACGTCCATGATCGGAACCTTAACGGATGATTCCACAGGACTGACATGTACACCGTCCACAGAATCTACAGCCGGTAATGATCCGTTTGCACACCTTCCACAGTTCTGGTGTTTGGAAGTAGCGGCAGAGAAAAAAGCAGATGGTTCCCATGAGATTTTCTATGTGGAACACATTGACGATACAGCAAAGGTCAGAGGCGGAGAACATCTGTGTTGGATGATCCAGAAGAACACCTACAAGCGTGAATGGCAGGACAAGGATTACAAATATCTGAAAACCAGATGTACACCGGCTCCAGGCTACAAACGTTGGAAAGAAGGTACAGACCGAACCGGAAAAGTGCATGAGTACATGGCACATCCGAAATATTACGCCGGTCTGGACGCAGACGGAGCGATCACTTGCGGAACTGGACTGGCACCGGTCAACCGTACCTCACATTCAACCGGAGTAACCAGATGGAGAGCCAGAGGAACGCAGTATTCCGGAGCATCCGGATCACTTCTGAAGTTCCTGGATGCTATGATGCGTCTGAAATATGGACGCAAGGGAAATTCCGGAAAGATTGAAGGATGCTCAAGCTACAGTTTCCAGTACACGGTAGCCGTGGCTGAGACCGGAGTGGAGCGAGTAATTCTGACCACAGCACAGGCGGCAAACCTGTTCGTGGGTTCTGCGGTCATGCTGGGAACCAATGCATCGACCGATAGAAACGCTGCCAGTGCATACTCCATTTTTGATGCGAAGTTAATCACAGCGATTGAGACTGTGAACATTGAAGGTACAGACTATTCTGCAGTATATGTGGACAATGGAGGAAAGACCTTTGATACAGTAGCCGGAACCACAATGCTGTCTACAGCTCCGTACTACTCCGGATGGAATGATAACGTACTGGGTAGAGATGGTAGCCGATACAGCCCAACATCCGGAAAAGAACCTGGAATGATTCAGGGTGTTGAGTTCATGAATGGATCATACTTGATTGTTTCGGATGAGCTGTGGCAGTGGAGCACGGATGCAGACGGAAATTACAATTTTGACTGCTTCAAGTGCTATGACCAGTCGAAAGTTGGTTCTTCCGTCAATGAGAATTACGATCAGATTAAGGGAGCACACCTTGTCTACCCGGCAGGAACGGGAGGAGCATGGACGTACATCACGGACAACATTATTGATGATGATGTTCTTTGGCCAGAGGCTACAACGGCAAGCGGTAGCGGCGTTGGAGTGGGAGCTGGCTTCCCTCGTTATCCGGCGGCGTCTGGTGTTCGTGCGGCTTGGTGCTTCGGCCACTTGAACTTCGGCGGCTTTGGCGGTGTTCCTTGCCGTTTCTCGAACCTTGGGGTGTCTAGCGCTTACTGGGACGGCTCTCTCGGAGCACCTGGTCTTGAGGGTTAAAAACGGGGTGAATGCGAAGCAGAGGGGCAGTAAGCCCCTTTATTGTCTTATTTGCAAATAAAATAATTTTTAGGGTTATGCGGTGTCTGGGAGCTGGCTTCAATCGTAATCCGGCGGCGTCTGGTGTTCGTGCGGCTTGGTGCTTCGGCAACTTGAACAACGGCGGCAATGGCGGTGTTCCTTGCCGTAACTCGAACAATGGGGTGTCTAACGCTAACTGGAACGGCTCTCTCGGAGCAACTGGTACAATTTTGAAAAGAGTATTTAAAAATCATTGCACCGTATAATCCTCGCTTATGTGCGAAAATAACTTGAAACCAACGAGGCTAGTACCTACGGGGAAAGTCACGGAAGTAACCAGATGAAGATTAAGGAGGTTTGATGAAAACCTATTGCAAACCGGCAACCGTGAATGTTGAGGACTGGAAATTCAACGAGGTTGCCGTAATAGAATGTTTCCGGAATAAGCGTGGAAGAAACGATTTCCAACGTCTGCTATGCAAGACCGGAAAGATCACGAAGCGTCAGATTGCAGAAGACCGGCTGAACCAGGATTTCAAGAGAACCCTGGAGGCTGAGAGCGAAGTTGCGAAGATGCTGACACAGCGTATCGTTGACCGTGATCTGCAATTAAAGCCGATTCGCCAATTTCAAAGGGTGGATGGGCTGACGCAGAAACTAAGAGACATCTGCCAGGAATCTCCGGAACAGCAGGTGTTTGAGTATATCGCTGTCTTTGCTTTGAAACCTCTTTTCAGGGCAAAGATTCTGCCGATCCAGTATGGGAGCATCCCGAAGAAAGGCGGAGTTGCTGGAAAGAGGAAGATTGAAAGACTTCTGAGAAAGAAATTCCACGGCAAGGTTGTAGCAATCAAAGGAGATGTAACGAAAGCCTATCCATCGGTAACGGTGGATATCGTGATGGAGATGTTGAGAAGAGACATCGGCAAAAATAAAGTGCTGCTATGGTTCCTGGGTGCTCTTATGAGCAATTATCCTGGGAACCATTTGTGTATTGGCGGATATCTTCCGGCATGGCTGTTTAATTACGTTATGAGCTATGTTCTGAGATACATCTATCAGCAGGCACAGATACGCAGAGGAAAGCGGAACAGGCTTGTCTATGCGGTTGTATGTTATGCGGATGATTTCACGATCTACGGCGATATCTCGAAGCTGAGAAAAGCAATGAAGAAAGCCACGGTCTGGGCACATGATAAGTTCGGATTGAAAATCAAGGATATCTGGCAGTTCTACCAAGTGGCATCGTTTGATGAAGAGAAGGAGAACTACGAAGAGAGAAAGAAAGGCAGTAAGAAAAGAACTCCAGGAGTTGACATGATGGGCTATGTTGTCCGGAGAAAATACACGATCATTCGTGGCAGAGTATTTCGGAGAATCCGGAGGCAAGTGATACGTGCCTGGATGGATTTTGCAGAAAGAGGATTTGTCCCGTGGTGGAGGGCTTGCAAAATTGCAGCCTATAAAGGATGGGTTGAGCATAGCAATAGCCAAAAGTTCCGGGAGAAATACAATTTTGATGCATTATTCAAAATGTGTTCATACAGTGCAAGTAAGCACGGAAAGGAAGTTGAAAATGAGAAGAGAATCTTACTTATCGCAGCCATCGAAGATTGAGATCTATCCGGTGTTTTCTGGTACAGATGTGATTCTGAGACAGAGCATCGAGCTGGTGGAGAGAGAAGAGATCCAAGATGGAAAGAAAAGTAAATACAAAGTCTGGGAATGTGACGAAGTGCAGTTCCACTACAACGGAGAAGTAACCGAGAAAGAGATCGAAGCCGATTTTGACTACTGGCTCAAGAAAGCGGAGGAAGTACCAGATCCATCCAGTGTAGAAAATCTAAGCCTTGAGGATGCCAGAAAAGCGAAATACCGGGAAATCGCATCTGCATGTGAGGAGACGATTTACGCCGGAGTAGATGTGAGTACATCTTCCGGAGTGGAGCATTTCAGTTTGACAGAAAAGGATCAGTTGAATCTTTTTGGGAAGAAAATGCAGTTACTGGCTGGAGAGGAAAAACTGGAATACCATGAGGACGGACATCCTTGTAAGTATTTCTCTGCGGCAGACATGCAGAATATCGTAGAACGGGCAATGTTTTTCGTGTCTTACAACACGACCTACTGCAATGCGGTCAATATGTGGATTAAGTCAGCAGAGAAAGCAAGTGATCTGGAGCAGATCCAGTGGGGAGCTGAAATCCCGGAAGAGTTCCAGAACGAGGTTCTGAAAGATTACATGAAGATTCTGGCATCCGGAGGTATCTCGTAATGAAAAGCATAATCAAATATCCAATGCTCTTTCTTTTCGGAGGGAGCATTTATTATTTGCTGGAGATAATTTTTCGGGGTTATTCATTCCCGGCAATGGTAGTCTGCGGAGGTCTGTGCTTCGTTATTTGCGGTGCGATCAATGAGAAAAACCGGTGTATGCCACTAGTTCTGCAACAGTTGATTGCGTCGGCAGGAATCACGGCAATAGAATTTCTGTTCGGACTGGTTCTGAACGTGTGGCTTGGTCTGCATATGTGGGACTACAGCAACATGCCGGGAAACATTCTCGGTCAGATATGCCCTCAGTTCACAGCGTTATGGTTTTTCCTGTCGGCATTAGGAATTTTCCTGGATGATTATATCCGGTGGGTATTTTTCGGAGAAGAGAAACCACATTACCACCTATTCCAGAAGAAGGAAGAGAGAAGAAAAAGAAAATGACAAAGCTACAGATTATTTCAAAGCTCTGGTCGGCAATCTATGACCTGGTATTTCTGGTCAAGGGAACACCGACAAAGAGCCTGGAAGAAATAGAGGCAGATCTTGACATTGTTGAGTATGCGTGCCGGAAGTATGCAGACTGTGACGATGATGAGATAACATTTGAGAGTAGAGGAGGGACAGCCTATGCGGATACGAGCGCAGCCGAAAAGGTAGATTAGTTCCGAAAATCTGAAATAGCAGGAAGGAGATACCAATGGAATTATTGATAGCTGCCGGTATCCCGTCCGCAATCGTGGCATTTTGTTTCTGGTTGTTGGAGAAGCGAATTCAAGAACGGGCGGAAGTCGAAAAGAACGAACGGGCATGCAGGCAGAGAGAACAGGATGAGAAAGAAGAGAACCGTGAAAAGCTCCAGTACATGATGCTGAAAGCTCTGGACGGTTCTCTTTGTTTGTCAGAAGCTACAGCAAAGGCGGTGCAGAGGATTCCGGATGCGAAGTGCAACGGAGATATGCACGCTGCATTAAATTATGAGCTGGAGCAGAAACATGATCTGGAGAATTTTCTGACAAGGCAGGGAGTGAACCATATCACAGGGGAATGAAATAGAAGGCTATATTTGCCCGATATTCGCCTTTATAGCGTTTAGGCAATAATTTCCCCATTCAAACAATTAAAAACGCTACAGGGAACTATCAAGAGATTACAAAGTATAACAGGAGGATTGATTCTATGGAATTATTGAATTTTTTAAGCCAGGTGCCGATTCCGGTTCTGATTCTGGTGATCGCAGTGCTAGTCGTTGTGACAGCAGTGGTCGTATATCAGTATGCGAAAGCGAAGGGACTGGATGGCATCCGGAAAGAGGTGTACAAGCTATTCCTGCACGCTGAACATATCTACAAAGAGTCCGGCCAGGGAGAAAAGAAACTGAAATGGGTAGTACAGCAGGCAAGAGGATTGCTGCCTAAGTGGTTGCAGGTAATCATGTCCGAAAAGGTACTGCTGAAAATTATTGACTGGTGGTTCAAGGAAGTTAAGGACCTTTTGGACGATGGAAAGGTAAATGGCTCTCAGAACTGATCGGAGAAGGGAGAGAGGAGCTATGGGCTTAAAAATCCTATTGGTGTACCTTTTGGGGATTTTGCTGTGTCAGCCGGTCTACATCTGGGGCATCCGGACATTGTGCCGGATGGAAGATGAAGACGAAGAGCTGTACTGCCAGGACAATGGCATGTACTATGAGCCAAGCAAGCCGAATTATCCGCTTGTGATAGTGCTGTTGCTGATGGCAGGAATCTTCTGGCCGTTGGTAATTTTGTTTGCGGTGTTCGTTCCGTTGACATTTTTGCTGATGGACAAGATGGGACAGTTGCATCCGAAAGATGATGATGAGATGGACCCAGAAGAGGACACATACTTATGACCGGGTGGGGAGAAATCCCTGCCCCTTTTTTGTGAATGAAGGAGAATTTACAAATGGCAATAGAACGGAATACATACACAGATATTTTGTTTGACGCTTTGATGGCTGCCGGTTGCACGATATATGGTGCATGTGCGGCTATGGGGAATATTTACGCAGAATCCAGAGCGAATCCCCGGAATCTGGAAAATCTCTGTGAGAAGAAATTGAACTATAAATACACGGACGATACCTACACGGAAGCAGTAGACTCCGGAAAGATAACGAGAGCGTTATTCCTGCATCCGTTGGGAGATTCCAGGCAGTACGGTTACGGATTCTGCCAGTGGACATCTGCCGGAAGAAAGGCCGGCCTTTACGATCTGGTTAAGTCCAGAGGAGTGTCCATCGGAGATGCGAAGACGCAGACAGAGTACATGCTGAGTGAATTGAAGACGAGCTATAAGAGTGTCTGGAAGGTATTGCAGACCGCAACCTCAGTGCAGGAAGCGTCCGATATCTTCTTAGTCAAGTTCGAGGCTCCGTCGAATGTAGGTTCGGCAGTGAAGAAAACAAGGGCTTCTTACGGGGAGCAGTATTTAAAGATTTACCAGAATCAGAAGAAGGAGGAAAACAAAGTGAGCAAAATTGAAAATGCAGTAGCAAGAGCAGAGGCAATCGCCCTGGACGATTCACATGGTTACGACCAGGTAGACCGTTGGGGCAATCCGAATTACGATTGTTCCGGGCTGGTAATCAGATGTTTGGAAGAGGCCGGAATCCCGGCAAAGTCAAGCGGAGCAACCTATACAGGCAACATGCCGGAGGTTCTGCCAAAAATCGGATTCAAGGATGTTGTAAAATCCGTGGATCTGGCAACCGGTAGCGGAATGATCCGTGGAGATGTCCTGCTCGGAAATGGACACACAGCATTCTACTGCGGAAATGGTAAACTGGTGCACGCAAGTATCAACGAGAAAGGAACGGTCACAGGAGGAAAGTCTGGAGATCAGACCGGTAGAGAAATCTGCATCCGCAGCTATTACAATAAGCCGTGGATTCATGTGTACCGTTACACCGGAGTGACAGCATCTGCATCCGGAACGGTTAATGTGAGAAATTATCTTCAGAAAGGCGATTCCGGGGACGCAGTAAAAGAAATGCAGAAAATGCTGATCGGTTGCGGATTCTCCTGCGGAAGTTCCGGAGTAGACGGTTCTTTTGGCGGAGACACAGAGAAAGCTCTGCTTGCGTTCCAGGCATTTTACGGTTTGGAGCAGGACGGCAAGTACGGACCGGTATCTAAGAGTAAGCTGGTTTCTGCTTACAATGGAAAGACAGCAGCCAGTGTTCCGGAAAAGAAGAACACTCCGTCTTACACTGCTGGACATGAGTACACTTTGCAGGTAGAACTGAAAGTTCGTACAGGTCCAGGAACAAACTACAGCGCAAAGAAACATTCGCAGTTGACGGCTGACGGCCAGAAACACGATAAGGACAATGATGGCTGCCTGGATGCAGGAACAGTCGTAACATGCCAGGCAGTCCGGAATGTCGGAAACGATATCTGGATGAAAGCACCGAGCGGTTGGATGGCTGCTTATTACGATGGCAAGGTATACATCAAATAATGCCTTTAAGGCAAGGAACTAAGAAAATTAAACACACCTCTTATGGTCAAAAAAGGAAAATATGTCACATTGCCCCGGTATCACGCCGGGGCTTCTTTTTTATTGCGGAGCAAGTCCGCAGAATAAATCAATATACAAAATTCACAAAAATTCCCATCAAAAATTGACGAAATGTGCCTGAGTAACGATAGACGTTTTTAGATACTAACTTATGCCTAAGAGCTAAAAGTCGGTATAGAAGCGTGTACGATGCTATAGCCATATATGCTGAAAATGCGGTTCTGCAAAGTTCAATCTGAGTTCCGAAGTTATCCACAGGAAGAATGTTGATAATGTGAATAAGTCGAAAAATCGAAGTAAAAAACATTTCCTATATATAAAACCTTGTAAGATTTCTTACATGATTTCTACACCATAATTAGAGATAGAGTAAGAGATAGAGATAAAGATAGATAAAGAGATAAAAAAGAATAGCACTTTGCGTTGCAAAGATGCTACACACGCTAATTCGACAGCTCGAAAAATAATTGAAAAATAGAAGCAAAACACTTGACACGTTCGAGTTATCGAAGTATAATAAAGTTACAAAATAACAAAACAAATACACGATACAAAGTAATGCAGGCGGCAAGGTTGATGGAATAGTACATATGCTTGTCAGACGGTTCCAACCCCGTAGGAATGCAGAGGACAGAACAAATGAGAAAGGAGGAATTGCCCGTTGGGAAAAAGAAAACGCAGGATTGAAGAAAAAGAAGAAGAGCTGCTTTCAGAGCAGTTGAAGAAGACCAAAATTGAAATTTATGAATGCTGGACACATATCGTAATTTCCATAGTAACAATGCTGATAGCAGTTGTTACGGCAGTTTTGACCTGGTTCAAGTAATGTTCTGAAAAACAGCTCGGTAGCCGGGGAGACAAGTTCTCCTCGTGCTACCAAGTTTATCACAGAGGAGGCAGAAAGTAAATGAAGAAAAGCAGAAGAATGTTTTCACTGGCTATGCTGGTGTGTTTGATTGTCGGAGTTTCAACCGGAATCAGAGAATGTATCGGAGCCGCATGTGCGCTGGCATTCGTAAATGCAACACTCGGACTGGAAGATTTAGAGAAGAAAATGGAGGATAAGAAATAATGGATGCAAAGAATCAGCAGGACAGAGCAAAAATGGTAGAAGAAGCGGTTGGTCGTATGTGCCGCCTGGGAATGATGCCGCAGGTAATCACAAAATTCAGAAAGCAGGGAACGGTCCTAAATCTGAGACGGCAGGTATTCTGTACGATTTGAACGATGAGGAGAAGAAAGCTGTTGCCGACTGGGAAGAAGAAAGTGGCGGTATTGTATACGCTGCAATATTGAGCAATATGGTGTTTGGAAGATGCCTGGCATTGTTGTATGTCAGTGCAGAGGATGAGGAGTGGGAACTGGATAGAGAAGACCTGGAAGGAAGAGTTCCACTTGCGTATGTGGCAAATTTGGACGCTCCGGATTGTTCCGAACTTGGAAGCATTGGAATTGCACCTGCAAATGGCGGCTTAGTAAGAACAGAGTAGGAGGTGGCGTGATGCTGGAATATAACGAGCAGACGGAAAATCTGATGGAGATTGCTATGATGCTGGAACAGCTCAAAGGCGAGAGCGAGTATCTGTTCGAGGTACTGACAGACATTGATAGCATAACTTGGAAACAGAAATTTGTGGACTGGGCGAATGAGTTCACAGAAACCTACGAGCCGAACAAGGATGTGTGGCCGGGAAATTACCTGGAAGTGATTGAGGGATTTGCCAGAGAGAAAATTTTGGAGTTTGCCGGAGTGGAGGACAAGGAATAATGAATTTGAGAAGAGCGGGCAAAGGAATTGTCAGAAAAGGTAAGCAGCCGAGCGTATACAGAATCGGCTTCAATGATGGCGATGAAACAGAGCTGACCGCAAATGGCATAAATGAGCTGGAGGAGTTATGGCGGTCCTTGTGTCCGGAATTTGAATGCGAACCGGACAGCGTAAACTATGTAGAGAGAGTAGGATATGAGGAGGAAGACTGATGGGAAAAGAGTATGAGGAAATCAAGGCTGAGATAAGCGTACGAATCAGCACAGAGGATATTGATGATATTGTTACAACGGCACTGGAGGGCGGTATTTGCTACTGGTGCAGGCGAGTAGAAGTCAAAGGAAAGTATCTCGGAGAATTTGCATCGGAGCAGATCAGCAGAGGAGGAGTCCTGGTATTGCATGATTCGGTGGATGGCAAGAAGAGAGAACTGAACAAGGAAAAGTTGCTCAGCGGAGTAAAACAGTATCTGGAGGATGAAGACAAGCCGTACAATATCCTAGTGGATGCGGAAGACTCTGTAGGATGCAGCAAAGGAGTCTATGAATTGGATTGTTGCATGGTAGATGCGACAGTGGCAGACATGATTATCCAGTATGCGATATTCGATGATATTATTTACGGATAGGAGGACGCCGGGATGGAGGAAAAGAAAATTGTAGTGTATGTCCTGCATGGGTTCTGGGAGAACGAATTTACAAATGGGTGTGCAGTGGTGGATGTGTCGATTGACCTGGAGACGGTCATGAAGAAACTGGATGAAATCGTTGAGAATAAGGCACGAGAGTATGTGAAGGTGCAGGAGGATAAAGCCGAGGAAGAACGGGGATTCCAGTATTTTGAAATATGGGATGAGAACGGGCAGAGCGCTAAATTCTATATCGTAGAGCAGTATCTGGAATTATCGCAGAGTATGATGGAGGCGATTGCTGAATCATTAGCGAAAGGAGCAGGAAAATGAGAAAAGTATATCGGTGTGAGCATACAGTACCGCCGGTTTGGTGGTTTACCTTCGCAGACAGAAATGCGTTGGGAGAGGAAATTGTAGTAGAGTTCCGAAAGAACGAAAACACGCATGGAAAGCATTCACTTCCGGCAATGTGGAAGAGAAAGGGATTCATAGATAAAGAACCGGAAACGTGGTGGGGCGTTCAGACCTATGTAACGGACCGGCAGGGCAGATGTTCCGGAAAGTACAATCCGACAACCAAGGATGGGAAACTGAATTTTGAGTGGCTGTTGGAGGCAACCGAGGAAAATCGACAGAAGATAATTGATGAGATTTACCGCAGGGCAAACGCTATCTGGCACAGGGAAGATTGGTATCTGGAAGACCTGGAAGAAGCAATCCGGAGTACAGGCCTGGAAGTAACCCAGGAAAGAGTAGACAAGCTGTTGGAGGAGTGCCACCGGATATTTGATGATAAATCCGGAAGAAATGAGATGCTGGCTCAGAAAGCAAGCAAGCTGTTTGAGGAGGAGTAGGAAATGTTTGGAAGACTGATTCTTGAAACCTATGTACAGGACAGATGCCGGGACGTCAGATTTAAGGATGAACACTTGACCTGGTTCGAGATTAAAAAGAACGATGCGAAGCGGATTGTGAAGAGAATGGGGTGGGAGAGCCTGGCAGATTTTCTGAACAATTACACCTGGGATGATACGGAGATTCTGTATCAGATAGCTGATAACTGCGGAATGATAGTTGCTGATTGGATTGAAAGAGAGGTAGAGGATGGAAGAAATTAGAGGAACTGACTGCAACGAGCTGATAAAAAAGGTTCTGGAAGTTGAGGAGTTGCGACCAGTGGACCTGGCAAAGAAAATCGGGGTGAGCAGACAGTATGCGAACCAGATTATTTCCAGAAGCAAATGCGGTATTCGCTGTGACACGTTGGAGAAAATCGTAAGTGCGTTGGGATATGAAATCGCCCTGGTAAAAATAATTGAAAAATAGAAGTAAAACACTTGACACGTTCGAGTTATCGAAGTATAATAAAGTTACAAAATAACAAAACAAATACACGATACAAACGGAGGTAGTCAAGATGAACGCATTAGTAATATACAGAAGCCTGTTAAGTGAAAGAGATAAAAATGAATTTGGTTATCCGGAATGGGATGCAGCACAGAAGATGCTGCGGGTGTTCATTGAAAAAGCCCTGGAAGCTGGAGAAGAAAGCATTGCTGATGAAATCGTAGATGAGCTGTATTCTTTGAGTGATTGTGGATGCACGCTGGAAGATGAGGCAGTGAAAGCAGATTTGGAGATGCTTGAAAAGTATGGATTTGGTAGCCGAGCAGACAAAGTAAGAGAGCTTTGTTGGAAGTAGGCTTATTTTTTTACCTGCAAGGTTCGCAAAATCGAAGTAATAATTCAAAGGAGCGAAGAATATGGCAAAGAGATCAAGAGCAAACAGAACTGAAAAGGCTACATACCAGAACATCCGGAATGAGCACAAATACATAGACGTTGTTCATCATGGAGATGGTCATTATTACATAATCCAGTACATAAAGCATGAGCTTCCAGAAAGAACGGTTGTCAATTATATGGGAACCAGATGCGGACACAAGCAGAAGTTCAGAATTGGAAAAGGGACGCTGTTGAGCATCCTGGAAGATTACAAGAAAGTTGAGGAGGCGTAGAAGGTATGACAAAACAGGAATTTCAAAAGAGAATTGGGACTGAGATAAGCCAGAAAGATTATTCCATCGTGGAGCATGTGTATACATGGCATCCGTCCATCAGCGAGGTAGAGGGTAAGGAACAGATAGCAGTGTTGTATAAGTCCTTTGGAATGCCAATCATCAAGAATATGATGGAGGCTGCGAACTATGCAGAGACGCTTGACCGGGCAATGGCACAGGCACAGAGACAGGTGGAGGAGCTAAGAAAGCGAATCATCAGAGTTGCGAAAGGAGACCTGGTAGTGGAACAGTGCATTACAGAGGCTAAGAAATTATTTGAGACGGTCAACGATCCGCATGAGTGGGATGTGGCAGTTTCTTATCTGAAAAAAAGATACGGAGCAGATGCAGTAGACGAAGCCATTAAAATTGAGCATCTGGAAATGTAGGATAGGAGTGAGAGTATGGCAGACAGAAGCAATGCCCGGCTGAATGAAGAGATTGAAAGCAAAATCAGACAGTGGGATGGCACAATATTTGGAGCATCATTGAAAAATATGTATGAGAACGGCACGAGCTATGAAGGTATCTGTGAGTATGCAGATATTGATTACGAAGATTACGAGGAGGAATAGAGATGGCGGACATGACGCTGAGAGAGTTTTGTGAGAGATACCGCAAGGGAGATTTCCTTGCAAAAGACAGAAATACCCAGATTGAGGCCGGTTGGTATGACTGGTTTTGCAGTGACAAAGCACTGGCAGGCCGGTTGGCGAAAATCTGGAGTATCTTGAAAGGGGTTACGAGCAATTACATCTTGGATAACTACAGAGTATGGTTCAAGAATAACTGCCCGATGGTCGGTCCGCTCTATGATGATGTAAGATTCGAGCCGCTTGACGAAGAGAAGAGGGATGAGTTGTATTTTGGAGTTGCTATTGATGATGAACGCAGAGACAACAAGTACATTATCTTCACTGCCAGAAATGATTACGAGGATGAGTGCGGATTTAATAATGTCCGAGAAGTACGGCAGTTCATCAATGGGTGGGAAGAAGAGCTGAAAAATGAGGAGTTTTACAAAGAAAGGGAGCGGAAGAAAGAAGAGCTGAAAAAGGAGAATGATAGATGTCTTGCGCTGTTAAGAAAAGCAGATGAGGTTCTGGGAAAGCATGAGGAATAATGTATGCAGGATATGAAAGTGGCACTGTTCACGATTGAGGATTTGAAAAAGAATCATCCGGATTATTACAGACGGTTAAACCCGAAATGCCAGGTTTGCCAGAATATTTTAAGCAGCAGTGAATGCGATATGTGCGAGGATTTTGATATGTTCGCCAGAGTAAAGGAGGAAATGAAGTGAGACAGGCAGAGTTTGCGGAACTGAGCAGGGAAGTAATGCCGGTACTGGATAAGCTGACGGAGATTGCAGGCCAGCATGGAACGGCAGAAAAGCTGGTAAGCATTACATTGAGTGCAGAAGGTTATATTCATTTTACGGTACATGACAGTGGAATGTGTCTGAGCAGATTAAAAAGAGAAGATGCACCGGAGTTGGAAATCAGAAAACAGTTATCCCAGGAAATGGGAAGAGAGGAGAACTGATATGGCAAGTTTGAATGTTAAGACAGAGTATTCAGAGTATAAGGACTGTAAGTTAAGAGTCGGTAAGTATGTGGAAGACAATAGCGTTGCTGTTGAAATTTATAACAGATGGGATGGACCTATTGCGAGAGTAACCACCTGCCTGTGCGACCATTCGTTGGCAGAAGATGAGGCGTATGTTGACACCAATAATTGCCCTTGGGCGGTAGCTCTTCTGGAAGAAAACGGATTTGCGGAGAGAACCGGGCGTACTCGGAGAAGCGGTTACTGCGAATATCCGGCAATGAAATTTGACAGAAGCAAGATGGCAGAGTTTGAGGAGGAAAGTTAAGATGGAGAGCTATAGAGAGTTAAGAGACAGACAGCAGAAAGAGTTCAATGAGCTGCCGTTGGGGTTTGCGTTCTCAGATAAGCAGTTTGATGAAATGATGGGAAAATGGGGACTTGACCCGGAGAAAGACCTGGATAAGATTTATCGGATTCCGGGCGGTGGATTCATCCAGAAGAAAGATCACAAGCATTTCCATGAGGTACTGGACCGGCACAACGCTGAGATGGAGGCGGCAAAGGCGGCCGATGAAGATGGAACAGGATTTCTTTACCAGATGTTCAAGTACGAACTGGATAATCACGAGTACGGATACACCGGAGATCTTGAGGATACGCTGGATTGCTTAGGATTGACTTGGGAAGAACTGAAAGCGTCACCGGTAATGCTGAAAGCTCTGGATAAGGCTTCGACAGAAATCAGAGAAAGAGAGGGATGCTAAGTATGGATGAGAATAAACGCATAGTAATATGCAGACGCTGTAAAAATCCGGAATACTGGGGAGCAATGAGATGGCTTTCCGGATTTTGCGTATGCAGAGATTGCTACAAAGCGCAATGGGAAAGCGAAAATCATAAGCCGTATACCTGGGATGACCTGGATGGAAAAAGACCAACGATGGAAGAATTTGAAAAGGAGAATGAGTAATGGCAAGAGAAGAGCTAAAGACAATCGAAGGATGGCACAAGAGCGGCTGCAACAGTTGGGATGAATATTGTAAGCCGGGAGATATGGTAGACCAGGGAGTAGCAGATTACTTCCTGGATATCCTGCCACCACGGACAATGACAAGGGATTACTTCCAGGTAGGAGAGCCGCACAGTCATGCAATCAACCCGAAGACAATGAAGAACTGCGGCACATATGCAACATTCGCCGTAAGAGGAAAAGAGATCTGGGAGTATTGCGGAAACTGTTTTCCTCACATGTGTGTAGATGTTGAGAAATTCAAGAAACGGGATAGCGTGCAGGCTTTTTTGCATGAGACATACAAGCTGGTGTGCGGGATTGCACAGGCTCCGAGACCTCATATCTTCTGCAAAGACGGTTTTGAAATGAGTGTCCAGGCTGGAGATGGATTGTATTGTGAGCCACGGGTGAATTTGGAAAGCGGAGAATATGCAGCTTGCGAAGTCGGATATCCCAGCCAGAAAGAAGAGTTGTTGATGCCGTATATTGAAGATCCGACAGAACCGACAAAGGCAGTGTACCCGTATGTGCCGGTTGAAGTGATTGAACAAGTGATTGAGAAACACGGCGGCTGGTTTGACGCCAGGATTCCATTTGCATAAAGGAGGCGAAGCAGTATGAAGAAATTTATGAAGAGCATGAAGAAGTTCTTTAAGACTATGAAGAAGCTGGCAAAGTAGAGGAGAAGGAGCATGAACAAAGCAAAAAACATGACAACCGGGGCAGGTTATCTGCTCCGGAGAGAAGATTACAAGAGAGTCAAGAAAATGGATCGACAGCAATTTGAATCGTTCTGCAAGAATCTTTATATGACAGCATATGAAGAGGGCAGAAAGTCGGTTCCTGGGATTGACATTACGGAAGTGCAGAAAGCAATCAGCGAGACACCGGGAATCGGAGCGAAGAGACTGGAGGCAATCACGGAAAGCCTCAACAGCAGATTTGCAAAGGAGGGAGATGTGTGATGAAGAGAACGGAGCGGACGGTAAATGTCAAAGCCTGGGGCTGTCTGGGAGCAAAGAGAGTTGTTTTATACGAAGACAGAGATGAACTTAGATTTACGGATGGGTTCCACGATATGAGAATGACCCAGGCCAGAATGGAAGCCTTTGTTCCTGGCGGCGATGCAGTTCTGGCTGATGTGTACCGGAGAGTGAGAGGAACCAGAAGCTGGCATCCGGTTGTAAAAGAGCTGAAAAAATTATTGGATGAGAGAGGGGGAAAAGCGGTATGAAGATTGAACCGAGGAAAGAATCGGACAGAGGCGGTTGGCTGTGTATGCCGTTGTTAGCCAGTGTGCCGGAAGGAAAGGAAGGATGGGAAAAGGTGCGTTGCCCGGTATGTGGAGCACTTTGCTGGAAAAGACCGGAGGATGCAGGCGTGATTTGCCATAGCAAACTCGACGGAGCGTGTTGTACGTTATGTGCTTTGAAGAAAGGAGCTGGCAGGTTATGAAGAGAAGCGAGCAGATCGTAGAATTGATGGACGATGTAAAGAAGATTATCTCACAGATGGCAGTGGTGGATGTATGTGAGGAAGAGAAGCCGGTAGAGGTTGGAAAAACCATCATGACAAGCCGGGAGGTGGCGGATATGTTCCAGGAATATCACTCGGTTACATATCGCAGAATCGCACAGCTTATCGTGGAGCTGGAACCGATGGAGCAGACAGAGTTCAAAATGGCACAGTTCAAGGCAAGACACCAGGAGTACCCGATGTGGGAACTGACTGAAAAAGCCTGCAAGCTCTATCTGACGAGAATGAAAAGAGATAGATGCTACGGTAAAAAGAAGACCGGCATTGAGAAGATGGAAAAAGAGCTTCGTTGCCGGGTAAGCGGTCAGAAACTGGTGGAGGATGCGGAGAACGGATATAAGGACGTCCGGGAACTGTTCAATCAGTTTATTACTGGTCCGAAGGGCGAAAACCGGGAAATTCCGGAACTGACGCAGGCCTACGAACGGCTGAGAGCGGTTATGGAAGCACAGGTTCCGGGTGCGAAAGCTGATACGGCGATAACGTCTGCGGTATACGATGTGGCGATAGAGTCAGAAATGCAGGGGTTCATTTACGGATTTCAGTTGTTCGGAGCGGTTCTGCAGGGATGTGGCAGCACAAGAAGATGTGCCGGAGAAAATTAAGGGCAGACAGGAGGAGTCATGGAGAATAATTTGGTAAAGCTGGAACCATGCCCGTTCTGCGGTTGCAGAGATAGAAGAGTGGGAATCCGTAGGATGGGTAACAACGGATATAGAGTTTGTTGCTCGAAGTGCGGAAGTCTCGGACCTCATGTATCAGTGAAGGACTGGAACGGACACAAGAAGCTTGCGCAGAAAGAGGCAAGAGAAAAATGGAATGAAAGGGTGCGAAAAAATGGATAGAGAAGAACTTATGAGAGAGTTGGAAGATATGTTCCGGGATGAGCCGGATAACAATAAACTGAATGCGGTTCTGGACCTTGCGGATGCGTATGCAGAACATGAATACGAGAAAAGAAAAAAGTCTGAAAAAGTACAGTGGGGAAAAGATGTGTGTGCTGCGGCAGGAGAGAGTGTAGACGAACTTCCGGAGAAGGTGTTCATTTCTATTTCAGAGAAGTTAGAGGATAGAATGTTGGAGAATAACGGTGATCTGGAATATGCAGTAGTGCAGGAAGTTGTAAATGAGTTTTGGGAGCAGGAGGAAGGGAAAGATGCTGATTGTAAGCCAGAATAAAGAGAAGGTGTTGTGGTTCGGAAGAGCCTTTAACGCCCTGGAATACTCAGAACAGGTAGACCACAAGGGAAAGAAGGCAACCGTCAGACACACAATTTGCATATCTGATGGTTGTCTGGAAGAGATTGCAGAGTATCAGACAAAGGAACGGTGCTTGCAGGTGCTGAAAGATTTCTGCGGAGCATATGAAAATGAATGTTATACGGTTGAGTTCTTCGACACTGCGGCCCAGGCAACAAGACCGGCAATGTACAAGAAGAATATCGTGTATGAGTTCCCGGCGGAGTAATGTGAAGGAGGGCGATGATGGAACACAAGATCACAATCATGAAATATCAGACGATGTTTCCGGGGATGACAAAAAAGCTGTTCGATGAGAAAGAGAGATTCTATCAGATTGCAGTCATCAGCATCAGACTGGATGAACTCCAGACAAAAGGTGCGGTACTGCAGAAAATGGGAAAACCAACAAAGAGCGGCACTAGAATGACGTTTGCACCGGCGCGGAGTGCTGGAGAGTATGAGGCAGAGATGCAGAGGATTCTGGAAGACGGGAAAAAGCTGGGTCTGAAATTTGAAAAGAAAAAGGAGGAAAAGTAATGGAGAGCAGTGAAGTTGTAAAAATCAGAGTGGAGAATATATATCCGCATCCGGATAATCCGAGAAAAGACCTCGGAGATGTGACAGAGTTGGCAGAATCAATGAAAAAGCATGGAGTTATGCAGAATTTGACGGTTATTCCGGCAAGTGCATTGACGGCAGACCCGGAAGATCAGCCAGATGCCGATAAGGTTTCGGTAATCAGTGATTTCCATGCACTGATAGGACACAGAAGACTGGAGGCGGCAAAATTAGCAGGCCTGGTAGAAGTCCCATGCCAGATTAGAAGCAAGATCTCCAGGAAAGAGCAGGTAGGCATCATGCTGTTGGAGAATATTCAACGTGAAGACCTTACTATCCAGGAACAGGCCCAGGGATTCCAGATGATGCTCGATTTGGGAGATACGGAAGACCAGATTGCAGAAAAGACCGGATTCAGTAAATCAACCGTCCGGCATAGGCTGAATATTGCGAAGCTGGACCAGGAGAAATTGAAAGAGAAGCAGCAAGACGATGCTTTTCAGCTCACATTGAAAGACCTGTACGAACTGGAGAAAATCAAGGATGTAGAGATGCGAAATGAGATTCTGGATAAGGCCAGCAGCTCCAGAGATATTGTGAGCCGGGTTCAGAATGAGATTACAAATGCCAAGAAGAAAGAGAATGCAAAGAAGCTCAAAGCGAAGCTGAAAAAGATGGGAGTAGAGAAAGCACCGGAGCAGTATTCGCAGCAGATGTACAATGGGAAATGGAAAACAGTGATTGAGTTCAACTTAGCAGACGATGTTCCGGATGAAATCAATCTGCCAGAGCAGAAAGGGCAGATGTACTGGTATGAGATGTGGCGAGATTTGAGAATTGTTACGAAAGCTCCGAAGGAAAAAAAGAAGCCGACAAAAGAAGAACTGGCGAAGAAAGAGCAGGAAAGAAAGTCGAAGGAAATAAAAGAGATTTTGAAGGGAAGTGCCACCAGAAGGAAGGAATTTATTGCCGGAATTATCTCTGGAAAAATCCCGGCTCTTAAAGACGAAAATGCAGCGAGAGAAAAAATCTGGGACGCCCTGGTGCTGATTGGTTATGGTCTGTACGGTTCGGTTGCGAGAGGCTTTTTCTTGGAGGGCGATGAGTGGAAGTACAGTGAAGAAGAGAGAAAGCAGGCAAATGAGACGTTCAAAGGATTGAGCATCACACATCAAATGCTTGTGTTTCTGCATGGGTCGATGATTACTGTAGGAGAAACCTATGATTATAACGGACGCTACGCCAAAGAAAAGGCGGATAAACTGCTGAAAGGGTATGAAGCCCTCAAATTGTTTGGGTGGTTCTTTGAGATGGATGAGGAGAAGCGAGTTCTGGACGGAACAAGTGAGTTATTTGCACCTGCGGAAGAAAAGTAAACTACTGACTTGCCAACTGGCGTAAAGTCGGTTATTATAATAGGAAGAAGGAGCTACAAAGTAGCGGTACATAAGTAGTGAAATGAAGGCACACCCTCTACATGGGGGATGCGATGTTCATCAAAGATTAAAAATTCTTTCTGTGGTTGGGTGAATTAGTAGTTGTTGGGGAGACACGCTTGTAAAGAAAAAGACTTCTTTATGGCGAAGCGAACGCAGAAAGCAGGATATTCCTTCGCAGTGCAGGCCCGCTTTACCTCAGCCTGTTGACCGTTTGTAACTCGAAAGTGGAAATCTTCGTGCAATGGCACTCGATTTAC
>OFMV01000097.1_pt1 | contig 79996 bp, 57 predicted proteins | sample 1541881 | NCBI WGS metagenome assembly OFMV01 (sample SAMN04209220, study PRJEB22552) | human gut metagenome | biome: gut; material: feces | host: Homo sapiens | place: USA: Oklahoma
CAAGGCATAGACCTTCTGGTCATGCCTTGCCTTTTGAATGACAAATTGTCGCTCTGGGCGGCGCGCAGCGTCGAGCAGTTACGGCGTTTGGTAAAACGCCGTAACTTAAACGGCCTGTGCCAGCTTCTCGGCTCGCTCGGCGGCGGCGAGCGCCTCGATCACGGTGCCGAGCTGGTCGCCCAGAAGGACGCCGTTGTAGGTGGAGTTGAAACCGATGCGGTGGTCGGTCACGCGGTCCTGGGGCTGGTTGTAGGTGCGAATCTTCTCGGAACGGTTGCCGTGGCCGATCTGGCTCTGGCGCTCGGCACCAAGCTCGGCCTGCTGCTTCTCGAGCTCCATCTCGTACAGACGGGCGCGCAGCATCTGCATGCAGACCTCGCGGTTCTGGATCTGGGAGCGCTGCTCCTGCGACTGCACCACGGTGTTGGTGGGCAGGTGGGTGATACGCACGGCGGAGTAGGTGGTGTTAACGCACTGACCGCCAGGGCCCGAAGCGCAGTAAGTATCGATGCGCAGGTCGGACTGGTTGATCTGGACGTCGATCTCCTCGGCCTCGGGAAGCACGGCAACGGTTGCTGTGGAGGTCTGGATACGGCCCTGAGACTCGGTCTTGGGAACGCGCTGGACACGGTGCACGCCGGACTCGAACTTCATGACGGAATAGACGCGGTCGCCCTCGACCTTGAACTCGATGGACTTAAAGCCGCCGGCCTCGCTGGGGCTGGAATCGAGCACGGTGGTCTTCCAGCCGCGCGACTCGCAAAAGCGCTGGTACATCTTGTACAGGTCGCCGGCAAAGATGGCCGCCTCGTCGCCACCGGCGGCGGAGCGGATCTCGACGATGGTGTTCTTGTCGTCGTTGGGGTCGCTCGGGATGAGCATGTACTTGATGTCTTCCTCGAGTTGGGGGAGCTTGGCCTCGTTTTCGGAGATGTCCATCTGGAGCATCTCCTTCTCATCGGCATCGGTGGTATCGTGCAGCATTTCCTTGGCGGCCTCGATGTCATCGAGTGCGCCGATGTACTCGCGCGAGGCGGCGATGAGGTCGGACTGGTGCGCGTACTCCTTGTTGAGACGCGTGAACTCCTTGATATCGGAGGCGACGGCCGGGTCGGAAAGCTTCTTCTCGAGCTCCTCGTAGGCCTTGATGATCTTTTCGAGCTTGTCGCGCATGACGGACTCCTTTATATGCGTGAAGGTGAAAATCGGCAGAATTGATGGGGCGCGGGGCGCCGCTGCGGGGGTAAGCCCAGCTAGAACATGTCGATCTTCAGATACATGCGCATCCCTTCGCGTATGGGGTACATAATTGCGGTCTAACCCATATATGATAGCGTGCGCAGGCAAACCTGCATATAACCCGCACGGATTGGTGCAAACAAACCTGACCCCATTGCACCAAGAGCTTGCTTTTTGGCTAGAGCGTTTGGAGTAGAGCGACGAGGAAGCGGATGCCCTGGAGGTAGGCGCGGCGGGTGATGCGCTCGTTGGTGCCGTGGACGCCGCGATCACACTCGTCGTCATCAGCCACAAAGGCCGAGAAGCGAATGCACTCAGGGCAAATGTGCTGGTAGTTGGCAGCGTCGGTCGCACCGATCACGGTCGAGGGCACAATTGCCACTGGCTCGAATGATCCATTTTCCTCCGTCCCCTTTGGATCACGGAAATAGCGGGCGGCGATGGAGCGAACCGCCTCGAGGCCGGGACCACCGATGCGCGGGGACGGCGAGGGTTCGGAGCTGCCGGGGCCTAGCTCCACTTCGACACGACCGGCAAGGTCCGCCCCGGCAACCGCCTCACGGCAGCGCGCCACAACGTCGGCCACGCTCGTGCCCTCGAGCATGCGGAAGTTGATGTTGGCCCACATATCCTGCGGCATTACGTTGGCGCCGGTGCTGCCACCCTCGATCTGCGTGGGTGCGCAGGTGGTCGTCACCAGCGGATAGAGCTTCTTGCTGGCGAGGCAATCGCGGACAATGGCGCCCCCGTTGGCGGCAATTTCATCCGCCGTGTAGAGCCCCAGCTCGACGAGCTGGGCGGCAAGCAAGTCGGTCACGCGCGTCGGCCACTCGATATCGCAGATTGCGGTGATGGCACGGCTGAGCACCTCGAGCGACGTGCCGCCGTAGGGGTTAGAAGAATGTCCACCCTCACTCTTCGTCTTGAGCACGATATCGGCATAGCCCTTCTCCGCGAGGTCGGCGTGCATGAGCCAACCCTCGCCCGCGCTGTACTCGGCATCCGAAACGATGCGGTAGTCGCCCTCGTCGATCAGGAACTCGAGCTCAACACCGCGCTCCTCGAGCGCTCGGCCGATGGCGCCTGCGCCGTACTGCGTCGTCTCCTCGTCCTGGCCAAAAGCCAGCAGCAGCGTGCGCTCATGCTCCCAACCGTGCGCGAGCGCATACTCGACAGCCTCGAGAATGCCTGCGACCTGGTCCTTCATGTCGATCGCTCCACGGCCCCAGATGTAGGTGTCGTCCACGTGCCCGCTAAAGGGGTCGTGCGTCCAGTCGGCCTCGGTACCCGGCACCACGGGAACCACATCCATGTGGCCCATGAGCATAACGGGCTTAAGAGCCAGATCGCTGCCGGCAAGCGTCACCAACAGCGAGTGATCGATAAGCTCGACCTCGCCCGCCGCAAATACATGCGGCCAGGCCTGCTGCATATAGGCGCGCAGGTCGTCGAAGGGCCGCCAGTCCACCGCCTCGGCATCCATGCTCGAGATAGTCGGAAACGACAGCACGCGGCCCAAGCGCTCGCACGCGCCTGCCTCGTCTATATCGGCAAAATCGTCCTCATGCGCAAAGAAGCGCCAAACCTCGGCCATGACATCCTTTCGATTGTGGCGACAAAGGCCGCCCCACGGGAGCGGCCCTGCAACGCAAGAGTTTGCGGTCGGTTATTTGTCCTCCAGATAACGAGAGAGGAACTCGCGCGTGCGCTGGTGCTTGGGGTTGCCGAAGAGCTCGGCCGGCGCGGCGTCCTCGAGCACCACGCCCTTGTCCATAAAGACCACGCGGTCGGACACGGTTCGGGCAAAGGCCATCTCGTGCGTGACGACGACCATGGTCATGCCGTCGGCCGCAAGCTTGCGCATGACCTCGAGCACCTCTCCCACGATCTCGGGGTCGAGTGCGGAGGTCGGCTCGTCGAACAGCATGATCTGCGGATTCATGCACAGGGCGCGCGCGATGGCCACGCGCTGCTTTTGGCCACCGGATAGGCGGCCCACGGCGGCGTGCGCGAACTTTTCGAGCCCCACGCTCGTCAGATGCTCCATCGCGACCTTCTCGGCCTCGGCCTTGCTCATCTTTTTGAGCGTGACGGGCGCGAGCGTGCAGTTGTCGAGCACGTCCATGTTGTTGAACAGGTTAAAGCCCTGGAACACCATGCCGATGTCCTCGCGGAGTTTATTGATATTGCAGCGCTCGGCCGTAAGGTCCTGGCCGTGGAACCAGATGTGGCCCGCGTCCGGGGTCTCGAGCAGGTTGAGACAGCGCAGGAAGGTCGACTTGCCCGAGCCCGAGGCGCCGATAATGGTGACGACCTCGCCGGGGTTAACGGACAGGTCGATGCCCTTGAGCACCTCGAGCGAGCCGAAGCTCTTGCGCAGGCCCTCGACGCGGATGAGCGGCTCTTTAGTTTGTGCGGCGGCCGCAACGCCGGTAGTGGCGGTATCTGCCATGATGATTCTCCTCGTCTTGAGCCTAGTTGGAGCTGGGCAGCGTTGCCGGGGCCTCGGCGCCGAGTTTTTTGCCAAAGGCTTCGAGCAGGCGGCTCGCCACGAGCGTCAGGATCAGGTAGACCACGAGCGCCACGCAGTAGACCTCCATCTGGCGGTAGTACACGCCGGCGACGGTGGTGGTGGCGTACATGAGGTCGAACACGCCGATGACCGAAAGCACCGACGAATCCTTGATGTTGATGATGAGCTCGTTGGTGAGCGCCGGAATCGCGTTTTTAATGCCCTGGGGGAACACGACCTTGCGCATGGCCTGCCACTGCGACAGACCCAGCGAGCGCGCCGCCTCGGCCTGGCCGGGATCGATGGACTCGATACCGCCGCGCAGGACCTCCATCATGTAGGCGGTGGAGTTGAGCGAGATGGTGACGAGGCCGGCGGTGAAGGTGCTCCAGATCTGGTTGGCCTGGGCGGTCTCGAAGCCCATGCCGCGCAAAACGGTGAAGCCCGCGTAATAGATGAGCAGACCCTGGACCATCATGGGCGTGCCGCGCACGATGGTGGAGTAGACGGTCGCAAAGCCGCGGCCGATACTCTTAAAGAAGCGCACCAGGTCGTTGTCCACGCGATCGAAGGTCTGAATGCGTAGGAACACAAAGAGCAGCGCCAGGAAAAAGGCGATGACGGTACCGAAGGTCGCAAGTGCGATGGTGATCTCGATGCCGCGGATAAAGAAGTCGCCGCTCTTGTAGGTCATGTAGACCAGGCTCGACAAAAAGTCGCTGGGGTTGGAGTCCGAGACAATGCTCACCTGCACCAGGTCGATAAATGACATGACGCAACGGTCGACAAAGAAGATCGCCGCAATAGCAACGACGACGTAGCTGCCCAGGCGCGCGCCGCGGCGGAAACGCTCGGATGCGAACGGCGACGTTTCGCGATAGTCGTTCCAATGCATGAGCTTGGTGACCAGCGCCGACGCCGACACGACGAGCCAAGCCCAAAGGATTGCCCAGAGGCAGTCTTGGAAGATACCGGTGGGGGCCAAGAAGCTCATCGGCGTGGGGTTGCGCTGGCTAAACGCTAGGCCGAGCGCCGCGATAACACTCGTGCCCAGGTATACATAACGGTGGTCGGCCTTGATGAAGGAGGCCAGACGATTGATGGTTTTCATGCTGCCTCCCTATGCCGGCTGACGATCGAGGCACGCGTCCCACATTTGGTCGCGTTCCTCTTGGCTGACGCCCTTGAGCGTCTTGTCGATGAGCTTAAGCAGCTTATCCGAGCCCTTGCGGCAGCCGACGTTTGCCGTGACCTCCTGCTTAAAGCCCTCGCCCTCGGCAAATTGAATCGGCACGATACCCGGGTTTTGGGCCATATAGCCCTTCTCGTTCTCGGTGTTGTAGGTCACGGCGTCGCACGTGCCCTGCAGCAGATTCGAGAACACCGTGGGGACGGAGTCAACCGGGTTCTTGTGCACAACGCCCGGGATCTCGTCGATGACGGTATCGAGCATGGTGTCCTTTTGGCCGAGTACCGTGGCACCGCTAAAGTCGCTGAGCTTGGTCGCGTTTTGGTAGGGCGAGCCCTCTTTTACGAACAGGCCAAAGTAGCCAATGAAGTACGGGTCGGAGAAGCCGACGGACTCTTCGCGCTCGGGCGTGGCGCTCATACCGGCGATGATGAGGTCGATCTGGCCGTTGTTGAGCGAATCGATGAGGCCCGAGAAGCTCTGCTTGACGGCAACGGGCTCGCCACCGAGGGCCTTGCAGACGATCTTGGCGATCTGCACGTCGTAGCCATCGGCATAGGCGCCCTGCACGTTGTCGATGGGGATGGTGAACTCACTGGCTTCGGAAACCTGCCAGTTGTACGGGGCGTAGGCCGCCTCCATACCAATGCGGATCTTGTCCTTGCCGATCACGGAATCGGACAGGTCGTCGCGACCGCCGCCCGTCGTGGGCTGAACCACCTTGAGCGTGGACGGGCGCTGACAGCCGGCGAGCGCGCCGGCGACGACGGAAGCGCTCGCAGCGAGAGCGCTACCCAAAAAGATGCGACGGCTGCATACCGGCTGGGTCTGCATGCCGCGCTGTTGCCGAGGTTGCATCTGGTGCCTTCCCTATTTTGCGTTACTGACAATAAGACAGGATATACGCCCGCAACCAGCAGCGCGGCATGTGCGCGAAAAATTAATAGACACGAGGACGATTGGCGCAAAGCAACCTGTCCCCCATGCACCAAACCCTTGACGGAAACGGCGACGCCGATGTTTTGGCAATGCCAGCGAGCGCCGCCCAGAGCGAACAAGTTGGCATGAAAAAGACAAGGCATAGACCTTCTGGTCATGCCTTGCCTTTTGAATGACAAATTGTCGCTCTGGGTGGCGCGCAGCGTCGACCGGTCCGCCGTTCGTCAGAACGGCGGAACCTCTAGAGCAAGGTGACGCTAAAGCTACGTTTATCGGTAGCGCCGGGAGCCAAGGTAATGGTGTTGACCTTGTGCTCAAAGACGTCATCCTCGGTGTCCATGGTGGTGTGGCCGGTCCAGGGCTCGAGCGCCACAAACGGGGCGTCGTTGGCGGCAGACCACACGCCGATGTACTTAAAGCCCTCAAAGTCGATCTTGACGCCGTGGCCCGACTTGCGGCCGCACAGCGTGAGCGTGGAGCCCGGGGTATCGGTGAACATGATGGCATCGTTATCGAAGCTGCGGTGCGTGATGGGCAGCACGTCCGAGTTATCGGGAGCCTTGTAACTGCCCTCGCACGTCATAAGACCGTCGGGCGTGATGATGGGGGCCTCGTTGGTCCAAGCCTCGGTAAACGCCAGCTCGTAATCCTCGAACGCCTCATCCTCGGCACCGGGGGCGGGCACGTTAAATGCAGGGTGACCGCCCACCGAGAACGGCAGGTCCACGTCGCCGGTGTTGGTGACGGCAAAGGTCTGGGTAAGCGTGGCATCACCAGTCAGGGCATAGGTCATGTTGAGCTTAAAGTGGAAGGGGAAAGCCTTGAGCGACTCGGGCGTATCGGTGATCTCGTAGGTGACGGACGAGCCGTCCTCGGAGACCTCGACCAGCTTGTGTTCGACGATGCGCGCGAGTCCGTGGCGCGGCATCTCGCAGGTGCCGGCCGCAGACGTCGCTGTGTTGTTGCGCAGCGATCCCACGATGGGGAACAGAATGGGCGCGTGTTTGCCCCAAAAGGCCGGGTCGCCCTGCCACAGATACTCGTTGCCGTCGAGGGCAAGGCTCGTGAGCTGGGCTCCCATGGAATCGATGGCCGCGGTGAGGCCGCCGCGCTTGATGGTGGTGACGGTGGACATGCTACTTCCTCCAAAAGTAAACAACAGTGTCGAGGGCTATTGTGCCACTCTTGGCGGCACGGAGAGGCGGCAGGCGCAGTTATTGAGCGATTGCGTAAAGGTCGAACCCGCCCTGCGGTGTGCTGTCGACCGTATCGGGCGCCTGTGAGTTAAAGCTCACGGGGACCATGCGCTTTGAGGCGCGGAAGCGCGTGCCATCGGTGGCGACGGGCGGCTCGTCGACCGTGAGCTCGTAGTCGCCGGGCTTGAGTTCGATGCCGTCGCCAGCGGAGTTGACATATTGATACTCGTCAATCGCCTGCCCCCTGAGCGTGCGGCCCACGATGTGGATGAGCATCTGACTATCGCCGCGGGCGGTGTCCCATGTCGCACCGTCCTTGACCTCGACCGACACATGCACCGAGCGCGTGCGGCTGAGCGATTGCTCGACAGACATCTCGACCTTGGCGGCATCTTTGCGCTGTTGCTCCACATGGCTCCAGACATTTCCGATCGCCGAGCAAGCGATGACGCCGGCCATGAAGGCGATGAGGATGGGACCGAGCGGAGAGCGGCGGCCCGCGTCTTCCTCGCGAGCCAGGTCGGGGCGATGCGTGGGCGCAGGCGCCTGAGCACCCTGCGCGGGCACGTCGAGTATGCTGAAGGATGCCGTGCTGCCGGGGTCGATGTTATGGCGCGGCTGCGGGGTCTTTGCCGGCGAGATGGACATGTCGGCTGGCTCACCCAGCGTGGCCGTGGCATCGGCCTTAGCCTCGTCGGCCTCGGCTTGGGCCCAAGCCTGCTCAAAGGTCAGGGGCTCGGCGGCATCGGAGGCGGCGTCAGGCTCGACAGCGGCATCGTTGCCGGTCTCGTCCTCGTCGCTCGACACGTCACGCGGCGCGGGCTCGTCCCACTCCTCGTCCGGAGCCTCGCCCTCGCTATACCACCATTCAAAGTTATCGATATCCATACGGGGCGCCCCTTAGGCCTCGCAAATAAACACTCGCTAGTTTTATACCCCCAGACGACACCGAAGCTCACCCGCGCCGGACACAAAAACCGTCACAACATTCGACGCTTTTCCTCGATTTCGAGATTTTCATCGAATGTTGTGATGGTTTGGATGCGACAAAGGGACTGTCTTTTTTACATAGCGAGGACCGTACGGATGGATGGGTCGCTGAGGGCCTCGCGGAGCCAGGGGGCCAGCTGCTCGGGATGACCCTGCAGGTAGCCGTCGAGCTCGGACGGGGCCACGCGGCGCACCTCCGAGATCTCCTCTTGGTTGATATGCAGCTCGCCCGGCTCAACATGGGCAAGGTAGACCTCGCACCACTCGCACTCGCAGCGGCCGTCGCCGTGATCCTCGCGGTACACCACGTGTCCGAGGTGCTCGAGCTGATCGGGCTCGCGCGTAATGCCGAGCTCTTCGTTGATGCGGCGCGCCGCGGCGGCCGCGACGTCTTCCCCGGGGAACGGATGGCCGGCACAGCTATCGGCCAGCACCCCGCCCCACAGTCGCTTGAGCGGACTGCGGCGACAGAGCAGCAGGCGCGCGTCTTCGCCCCGGCCCTCGACCAAAAGCGTCAGAAATGCTTGATGCAAAATGCCCTCGCCGGTATGGGCCTCAATGCGGTCGACGGGGCCAAGCGCCTCGCCGGTCGCGGCATCGACCCCCACAACCTCGGCGCCTGCGCCGCCCTCATCCCAGCCGGCGCGCAGGATGCGCGCGGCGGCCTCCTCGAGCGCGGCGATGAGCTCCTTGGTGGTGTCGAGCACGCGCTGCAGGTCGTCCCCGCTCGCCTGCTCAACATGAAAACCGGTGCTTGCAACGACCGGCACGTCAAAGCGCGTGGCCAGCGCCGCTGCGATATCGTGCGCCGGAATCTCGTCTCGATGGCACGGAACGGCCAGGATGCTCACCGTCGCCGTACGGCCGGGCTCGGGGCGCGGAATGGCCTGCGCCGTGGCGCCCAGGTGCGCATACTCCGGCGAGCAGGCGTACACCGCCATGCCTCGCGGCGTCACCGTCAGCTGGGCCTCGAGCGCAAACTTGCCCTCGCCCACTGCAACCTTTGTCGTGTGCATACCCATGGGATCTCCTGTCGCCCGCAATGTACCCGAGACCATCTTCACCTGTATTGCGACTATACAAGCAAGGTCCCGACCTGACAAAGGGACTGTCCCTTTGTCACATTCTGTTAGAGTTGCAGGGATTGAATCCCGCTTATTCATGCGACATTGGAGTGACAACCTTGACCGCCGCAACCACGCCTAAAAGCAAGTCAACCGCCGCCGCGCTCTCCCCCGCGCGCACCAAGCTCTGCCTGGCGCTGCTCGTACTGTTGGGATTCTCGCTCGGCTGCTCCGAATTCGTGGTCATCGGCATCGAAAGCGACTTGGCGACGGAACTCGGCATATCGCTTGCCACTGCGGGCCAGCTCATCAGCGTGTTTGCGCTCGTCTACGCTATCGCGACGCCGGTGCTCGCGCTCAGCACGGGGCGATTCCGCCGCTACCAGCTGCTCGTGTGCTATAGCGTCGTCTTTGTGCTCGGCAACCTGGTCATGGCGTTGGCCCCCAACTTCCAGGTGCTGTTTATCTCACGCATTGTCCTGGGCTCCGTCTCGGGTGCGCTGCTCGCCGTGGGCGTGACGTACATCCCTGAACTGCTGTCCCCGCAGCAAACTTCGCTTGCCATCTCGGTGGTATATGGTGCGTTTTCCGTGGCAATGGTCTTTGTCACTTCGATCGGCAAGTTTGTGGCCGACACGCTCGATTGGCACGTGGCCATGTACGGCACGCTGACCTTTGCCGTTCTGATCTGTAGCGCGCTCGTGGCGTTTATGCCGCGCGCTGGGCAAACCGACGAGCCTGCCACCTTTCGCGAGCAGGCGGGTCTGCTACGCGAGCCGAGCATCATCACCGGCATGCTCATCTTTTTGTTTGGCGTGGGCTCGGTCTACGTGTTTTACGGCTATGTGACGCCCTATCTGGAGCAGGTGCTGGGCATGGGCACGGTCGAAGCCAGCACCACGCTTATGGCCTACGGCGTGTTCTGCCTGATCTCGAACATCCTGGGCGGATGGATCGATGCGCGCTTTGGCATGAAGGCGCTGCTTGTGACGTTTGTGCTGCAGGCTGCGGCGCTGCTCGGGCTGTTTGCTGTGGGCGGCACCATGCCGCTCGCGCTGGTCTTTGTCTTTAGCTTGGCGCTGCTCATGTACCTGTTCTCGGTGTCGTGCATCACGCACTTTATGGACGTGGCACGCAGCCGCCATCCCAAGTCGATGGTACTCGCGAGTTCGGTTGAGCCCATGGCGTTTAACGTCGGCATTTCGTTTGGCACCGCGGTAGGCGGCGCCGTGGTAAGCGGCGTTGGCATTGCGTACGTGGGCGCAGTGGGTGCCGCGTTCTCGCTTGTGGCCTGGGCGCTCACGCTGGTGACGATTAAGCTGGCTCGCTGGGAGCGCAAGCGGGCGCAGGCGTAGGCGCAGATGCGATACTCGAGCTTGATGATGGCGATCGAAAGGAAACCGCATATGCAATGCGTACTGTTTATCTGCTATGGGAACATCTGCCGCTCGACGATGGCCGAGTCGGTGTTTACCGAGCTGGTGCACCGCGCCGGGCGCGCGGGCGAGTTTGTCATTGATTCTGCCGCGACCTCGACCGAGGAGATCGGCAACCCGCCGCATCACGGTACCGTTGCCAAGCTACGCGAGGTTGGGATTCCCGTCGTCGCACATCGCGCACGTCAGGTGCGTCGCGCGGAGTATGGCGACTGGGATCACATTGTCTATATGGATGCCGAGAACGCGCGTGACCTGCGTCGCATCTTTGGCGACGACCCCGACGGCAAGATCTCGCGCCTGCTCGATTGGACCGAGCGCCCCGGCGACGTGGCCGATCCCTGGTACACCGGCAACTTCGACGCCACCTACCGCGACGTGCTCGCCGGTTGTACCGCTATGCTCGAGCAGCTGTAGGTAAGCGAGGTCGCGGGCCACGTCTTCGGCGCAAAATGAGCGTGGATAATCTCCCGCATACAAATTGAGTGTGGACAATCTCCCACTTTGAGCGCTCAAGTACGCTCTAAACGGGAGAAAATCCACGCTCGACTACTCGTCGACGATCTCGGCGAGCCAAATGTTCAGTGTATCGACTTCGGGGCAGCAGAACTTTGCCGTGCCGGGCTCGTTGCCAGGCACGGTCCCGCCATAGCGCAGGATATCGATATAGGGAAAGCCCACGTGGCAGGCCATGGCGCACATCTTGCCGCGATCGCGATCGAAGTCGAAGACATCGCCCGGCTTGTGCCCGTGGTGACAACGGCACGCACCCAGCTGGTCCACGCAGCTAATACGGATACGCGGACGCTTGCCACGCGGCGCGCCGAGCGGCCTGTTCTCGCCCGCTGCCTCGGTGCTGCTCTCGTCGGCGTTACTCATGGTCAACCACATCCAGGCAGGCCTCGATGGGAAGGCCGGCCGATTTGTCCTCTTGGTCGGCATTGCGTTCGATAAGCTCTGCCACCACGCGCATGGCATCGGACGTCGCGCGCTGCAGACTCCAGCCTGCCATAACGCGGCCGACGAGCACCGCCGAGAACGTGTCGCCCGTGCCCGGGAAATAGACCGGAATGAGCTCAAAGGGAATCGTAAAGTACTCCCCCGCCACATGGTCGTAACCAATAACCGCGTTCGTGCCATTGACTACGGCGCTCGTAATGACCACCGACTTGGCACCCAGCTCGCGCACAGCGTCCACAAGGGCGCGGGCCTCATCGGGCGTAATTTGCTCGACGATAGGCGTGTCGGTGAGCAAACAGGCCTCGGTGTAGTTGGGAACCGCGTAGTCGGCGCACTCGAGCAGGTGCCTCATGAGACCGATTGTGGACTCGGGCACGCCCGCATAGAGCTTGCCGTTGTCGCCCATGATGGGGTCAACGAACACCTTGGTGCCCTTTTGCGCACGGCGGTGGCAAAAGTCCGAGATGATGCGCGTCTCTTCCTCGGTCACGATAAAGCCGGTCGAGATGGCGTCGAACTCAAAGCCGAGCTCCTCCCAGATAGCGAGGCTTTGGCGCACGTACTCGGTGGTGTCGTGGATGTAGAACTTGGGATAGTTGAGCGTATCAGACACAAGTGCCGTCGGCAGGTTATGGATACGGTAACCCATGTGCGACAGCACCGGCAGCATGGCGGAAAGCGCGACCTTGCCGTATCCGCACATATCGTTGATCAGCAGCAGCTGAGTGTTCTTCATGAGTGTCCCCCTTGGGTCGGGCGCGGCGCAACGGCGCCACAGTGCAACTAAGTGTAGCGCAGGGAGCACGGCAGGCGGGCGCCGGCGCCGTGGAGGCCACATTGTTGCGGAAAGGTTACGGGAAGGAGGAAGTTAGTCATTAGGGACGTTCTTAAATGACTAGTCAAACAAGAACGTCCCCAACGACTATCTTGACCTTCTGGTCATGCCGCCGAAGTTGAAAGGCAGATTGCCGCTCTGGCGGGTTTGCAGCGTCGAGCGGTTACGGCGTTTGGCAAAACGCCGTAACTTAATAAGTTTGGTACCTTGACATTGATTTCTCACGCTCCTAAATTGGTTAGGCACAAAACAATTCCACTACCTAACTAAAGAAAGGAGCAACACTAATTCATGTGCGATGAACCTCTTAACCTTTGTTCGCACGAGCCCGGCGTTGACCCGTCGCAACCGGTAGACATACCCGAAGCGGTCAGCGCCGAAGACAAACTCGCCAAGCGCATCCTGAGCGGCCTGGGTTTTTGCGGCCATTACATGCATTTTCATGGCGGAGGCGTGTCCGGCAAGGCGCCCATCATCTGCCTGCTGGCCAAGCAGCCCGGCGGCGAGATGTCGCAGCAGGAACTCGGCATGCACTTTGACCTCAAGCCGGGGTCGCTTTCCGAGATCCTGTCCAAGCTCGAGGTCAACGGCCTCATCGAGCGCAGCCGTAACCCCAAGGATCGACGGCAACTCACCATTCGCCTGACCGAAACCGGCCGGGAAAACGCCCGCATCGACCAGGCGGCCCGCATCCGCTTTAGAGAACGGGCCTTTAGTGCCCTCACTCACGACGAGCGCGAGCAGCTCGCCGAAATGCTCGAGAAAATCCGTGTAACCTGGGAGGAACTGGATGATTAAAACCCTCATGGGCAGCATCCGCGACTATATGAAAGTCGCTGTTGCCACGCCATTGCTCGTGCTTGGCGAGGTGCTCTGCGAGATGCTGATTCCATTTATCACCGCCAACCTGATCGACGCCATCAAAGACGGTACCACCGTAGCCGAGATGCTTCCCACCGCAGGCTTTTTGGTGCTCATCGCGCTGACGTCGCTTGCTTTTGGTGCCGCTGCCGGCGTCACCTGCAGCCATGCGAGTTGCGGCTTCGCCAAGAACCTGCGTCACGACCTGTTCTACAAGATCCAGACGTTCAGCTTTGCCAACATCGATGAGTTCTCGAGCTCCTCGCTCGTCACGCGTCTGACCACTGACATCAACAACGTGCAGCAGGCCTTTATGATGATCATCCGTATCGCCGTGCGCGCGCCGCTGGTCTTGATCTTCGCCTTTACCATGGCATTTATCATGGGCGGCAGCGTCGCCATGGTCTACCTGGTCATCATTCCGCTGCTGGGCTTTGGACTGTTCTTTATCATCTTTAAGGTACGCCCCATCTTCTCGCGCGTGTTCCACAAGTACGACGCCCTTAACGAGTCCGTCGAGGAAAACGTCACCGGCATGCGCGTGGTCAAGAGCTATGTGCGCGAAGACTTTGAGAAGGAGAAGTTCGCGACCGCTGCGCGCGACGTCCAGATGGACTTCACCCGCGCCGAGAAGCTGCTGGCCTTTAACAACCCCATGATGAACATCTGCGTCAACGGCGCGTTTGTCGTCATCATCTACCTGGGCTCCAAGCTCATTATCACGAGCCAGGGCACGCTGTTCGACGTGGGCCAGCTCTCCTCGATCTTTACCTATGGCTTCCAGATCCTCATGAGCCTGATGCAGCTGTCGATGATCTTTGTCATGGTGACCATGGCCGACGAATCGGCGCACCGCATTACCGAGGTGCTGGCCGCCGAGCCCACGATCGCCAATCCCGCCGAACCCGTGCTCGAGGTTGCCGACGGCTCCATCGACTTTGACCACGTGAGCTTTAAGTATTCCGCGCATGCGAAGCGCCAGGCACTCGACGATATCGACCTGCACATTAAGAGCGGCGAGACCATCGGCATCATCGGCGGCACCGGCTCGGCCAAGTCCACGCTCGTAAACCTCATCGCCCGCCTGTACGACGCCACCGAAGGCACCGTGCGCGTGGGCGGCATGGACGTGCGCGACTACGACCTAGACGCGCTGCGCCACCAAGTGGCCATGGTGTTGCAGAAAAACGTGCTGTTTAGCGGCACCATCGCCGAGAATCTGCGCTGGGGCGACCCGAACGCCACCGACGAGGAAGTCCGCGAGGCGGCACATCTGGCCTGCGCCGATGAGTTTGTCGACGGCTTCCCCAAGGGCTACGACACCTGGATCGAGCAGGGCGGCTCCAATGTCTCGGGCGGTCAGAAGCAGCGCCTGTGCATTGCGCGCGCTCTGCTGCGTCGCCCCAAGATCTTGATCCTGGACGACTCCACCAGCGCCGTCGACACCAAGACCGACGCCAAGATCCGCGCAGGGTTGGCAAGCTATCTGCCCAACACAACCAAGCTCATCATCGCCCAGCGCATCAGCTCCGTGCAGGACGCAGACCGCATCATCGTCATGGAGGGTGGCCGTATCGCGCAGATTGGCAACCATGACGAGCTGCTCAAGACAAGCGAGATCTACCGCGAGACCTTCACCTCGCAAAACAAGATGTCTGCCGAGGGCGAAGGAGCCGTCGAGGCCGACACCGAGGCATCCGTAACGCAAGCTCAGACCCAGGAAGGAGGCGAGGCACATGAGTAAGGCAACGACCGCCGAGCGCGCGCTCAACCGCAAGGGCGGCACCATGTCGCGCCTCATCAAGACGCTCTTTGGCTTCTACCCCGTGCTTTTGCCCCTCGTCGTTGTCGGCGTGGTGCTCTGCGCCATCATCAACTCCATCGGCGCGACCTTCCTTCAGAGCGCTCTGCAGATTATTAGCGAATCGTGGCAGTCGGGCGATTGGGAAGCCGCACAGCCCAAGATCGCACAGCTCGTGACCACCCTCGCCTGCATCTACGGCGTCGGCATCCTGTCTTCGCTCTTCTGGAACCGCGCCATGGCCATCGTCACGCAGGGCTCGCTCGAGAAGCTGCGCGAGAAGATGTTCAACCGCATGCAGGACCTGCCGATTCGCTACTTCGACACGCACCAGCGCGGCGACATCATGAGCCACTACACCAACGACATCGACACGCTGCGCCAGATGATCAGCCAGTCGCTGCCCAACCTGCTCATGACGACCATCGTCATCGTCACGGTATTCTTTATCATGCTGTACTACAGCGTGTGGATGTGCCTGGTCATTGTGGCCGGCGTCGTCTTTATGACCTTTATGACCAAGCTGCTCGGCTCCAACTCCGCGCGTTTCTTTATTGCGCAGCAGTCCGAGCTCGGCGTGGTCGAGGGCCATATCGAGGAAGTCATGAACGGCCAGAAGGTCGTCAAGGCATTCTGCCACGAGTCTGCCGCCGAGGCCGATTTTGACGAGCGCAACGAAAAGCTCTTCGAGGTCTCGCAGAAGGCCAACATGTACGCCAACATCCTCATGCCCATCCTTATGAACCTGGGCAACCTGCTCTACGTGCTGGTCGCACTGGCAGGCGGCATTTTCCTGGCGCTGGGCGTGCCCAACCTGAGCATCTCGGGCATGACGCTGTCCATCGCCGTCGTGGTGCCGTTCCTCAACATGACCAAGCAGTTCTGCGGACAGATCGGTCAGATCTCGCAGCAGATCAACGCCGTGGTCATGGGCCTCGCCGGCGCCGACCGCATCTTTGAGCTCATCGACGAGAAGCCCGAGACCGACGAAGGCTACGTGACGCTCGTCAACGCGCAGGTGAACCCCGATACCTGGCAGCTCGAGGAGGCCGACCACCACACCGGCATGTGGGCGTGGAAGCATCCGCACCGCGCGACCGGCGAGATCGAGTACGTACCGCTGCGCGGCGACCTGGTCATGGACAACGTCGACTTTGGCTACACGCCCGACCACGAGGTGCTGCACGGCGTGTCCGTGTTTGCTAAGCCGGGTCAGAAGGTCGCGTTTGTAGGTGCCACCGGTGCCGGCAAGACGACCATCACCAACCTCATCAACCGTTTCTATGACATCGCCGATGGCAAGATCCGCTACGACGGCATCAACGTCAACAAGATCCGCAAGGCCGATCTGCGCCGCTCGCTGGGCGTGGTGCTGCAGGACGTGAACCTGTTCACCGGCACCGTGATGGATAACATCCGCTACGGCAACCTGGACGCCACCGACGAGGAGTGCATCGCGGCGGCCAAGCTCGCGGGCGCGGACGACTTTATCACCCGCCTGCCCGACGGCTACGACACGATGCTCACCGGCAACGGCGCGCAGCTGTCGCAGGGCCAGCGCCAGCTGATTTCGATCGCACGCGCCGCCGTCGCCGATCCGCCGGCGATGATTCTGGACGAGGCCACGAGCTCCATCGACACCCGCACCGAGGCCATCGTGCAAGCGGGCATGGACAAGCTCATGGAGGGCCGCACGACGTTTGTCATCGCGCACCGCCTGTCCACCGTGCGCAACTCCGACGCGATCATCTGTCTGGACCACGGCCGCATCATCGAGCGCGGCAACCACGACGAGCTGATCGCCAAGCGCGGGTATTACTACCAGCTCTACACCGGAGCGTTTGAGCTGGAGTAGCTCAAAACAGCCCCAACGCTCCCAACGGAGTTCCCCGAGGGAGACGGGGTGTTTACTCCGTGCTCAAACATTCTCGCTTCGCTGCGAAACTGCGCGCGGAGCAAACACCTCGTCTCCCTCGGGGAACTCCTACGCGCAGCCTTTTCTCGCAGCCTAAAAAGAAGTGGTGAGGCCCTGGCCGTTTGGCCAGGGCCTCATTTTGTAAGGAGTCAAAAAAGTCCCGTTCCAGGTGAGCTACTTGAGGAGTTGGGCCATGGCGTTGACGAATTTTTGGACTTGGAGGGTTGGCTCGAGCGGATAGTGCAAAAAGACCGGCACCTCTCGCCCGCACAGGAACGGCACGCCCACAAAGGCCGGGTGCACCCCTGACCATGCGCCACAGGTGAGTACCGCATCGCCCTTTTCCTCCGCCTCGTTAAAGAGCGCAAAGTCAAAGCTATCCACATCGATCACGTCCACGCCGCCGTCGGCCAAAAGGTCGATGCGTAGGCTGTCCATCGCATCGTTGCCGTGACGGAGCACGCGCAGGCGCATGCCCTCTAGGTCGGCAACCGTAATGCGATTCTTGCGCGCCAGCGGGCTCGCGCGCGGCAGGTCGATATAAAACGCTACGTTAACGATGTGGAGCTTTTGGCAAGCGTCGCCCCAGCGTGGGGTAGAAAAACTCGACTGCACCACATCGACCTCGCGGCCCAAGCTGCGCATGACGGTCTCGTGCTCGTCATAGAGGTCGCTTACCGGCACGATCTCAAATCGCAGCGACGGTTCCAGGTCATGGATGCCCGTCCACATCGACAGCGTCTGGCGTCCCGGGCACATCATCGACACGCCCAGGCGCACGGCACCGCCATCGCCCGCCGCGCGTCGGGCACGGCGCAGCGCGTCCTCGGACTGCCGCATGATCGAGCGCGCGTCATCCACCAGCAGAGCACCCGCCGGCGTCACCTTGACGCCTGAGTGCGAACGTTCGAACAGCGTGATGCCAAACTCGGCCTCGAAACCCGACACCTGCTTGACGAGCGCCGGAGTCGATACGCGCAATTTTGCCGCCGCACGCGAGAAGCTTCCCAGCTCCGCGGCGGCCGATATGGCCTCAAGTCGTCGATCGTACACGTCAATCTCCCGTTTTCGCGCCCGTGGCCACATGGCGCCACAGGGGGTTGTTTTCGCAGGTCACGCGCTCGGCTAAGCATAAACTGCATTGCACAGTGTAAACCTACGGTTAACGCCATTCTAACAAATATGCAATTCACCTGCGTAAATGCAAAGCATACGATAACCTGCGAAAACCACGTGGGTCGATTAATGGGAACGACCCACAGGGAGGCACAAGAAGGGAAGTTCCTATGAGCAACTGGCTTAAGCTCGAGGGCGATGTTTGCGCCGTGACCGGCGCACTCGGCGGTATGGGCGTCGAGATTTGCCGCGAGTTCGCCCGCAACGGCGCCAACGTCGTCCTGCTCGATCTGAACGAGGAAAAGGTCAAGGCCGCAGCCGCTGACCTCGCCGCCGAGTTTGGCATCCACGCCGAGGGCTACAAGATGAACGCCACCAACGAGGCCGAGGTTCAGGCCGCCGTCGATGCCACCATCGCCAACTTCGGCCGCGTCGACGTCCTCGTCAACACCGCCGGCATCCTGCGCTTCGCCGCCATGGAGGACCTGCCGCTCTCCGACTGGAACGAGGTCATCAACGTCAACCTCACCGGCTACTTCATCACCTCGCAGCGCTTTGGTCGCGAGATGATCAAGGCCGGCCAGGGTCGCCTGGTGCACATCTCGACCGTTGCCAGCCACTCTCCCGAGACGTTCTCGGGCGTGTACAGCTCCACCAAGGCCGGCGTCAACATGATGTCCAAGATGCTCGCTGCCGAGTGGGGTCCCTACGGCGTCCGTTCCAACTGCGTCGAGCCCTGCTTCGTCAAGACCCCCATGTCGGCAAGCTTTTATGCCGACCCGGAGGTCGAGAAGAGCCGCAGCCGCCTCATTGCCACGCGCCGCATCGGCGAGGTCAACGATATCGCCAACGCCGTCATGTTCCTGGCGTCCAAGCGCTCGGACTTTACCACCGGCGACGCCATCAAGGTCGACGGCGGCTTCTCCAACATGATGGGCGACCTCACCGCCAAGCCCGGCGGCCGTCGCGTCTATGCCGACAACTACCTTAAGAACAAGGGTGTCGAGCTTTGGTCCGATGAGTCCGGCGTCGCAAAGCCGACTGACCAGTAAACCAACCTGACAGGGGCCCCGCGGACACGCCCGCTCCTCCCCCGTATCGATTAGAAAGAGTCCAATGGCTTCCAGCAACTCCAACAAGGGTCGCGCCGTCGTGCTTTCCGCCGCGTGCGTCACCATGTTCTTCATCAGCTCCATCGCGCTGTATTCCGTCGTGAGCAAGAACCTGCTCGCCGTCTACCCCGAGTGGTCGAGCGCCCTTACCTGGGCTTTCCCGGTCTTTCAGACCATCATGGCCGTGACGGGCATCTTCGCCGGCCGTATCTCCGATAAGATCGGCCCGCGCAACGTCGTGATCGCCGCCGCCGTGTGCTACGGCGTGGGCTGGTTCATGTCCGGCACCGTCACCGAGCCGTGGCAGTTCTACCTGTGGTTCTCGCTCGTCGCCGCCGTCGGCAACGGCCTGGGCTACAACCCGGCGCTCACCACCGGCCAAAAGTGGTTCATCGACAAGAAGGGTCTCGCCTCCGGCATCACCCTGGCCGCTTCGACCGCCGGCCCCGCCGTGCTGTCCCCGGTGCTCGCTTCGCTGCTCATCCCGAGCCTGGGCATCTTTGACGCCCTCAAGGCACTCGGCGTCATCTTCTTTGTGACGATCGCCGCCTCCGCCCTGTTCCTGAAGGCCCCCGAGGCCGGTTGGCTGCCCGAGGGCTTCGAGGCCCCCAAGGGCGGCGCGCATGCCGGCACCTTCGGTGACCTCACCCCGGGCGAGATGGTCAAGATCCCGCGCTTCTGGGTCCTCATCGTCACCTTCGCCTTTGCCGCCACCGCGGGCACCCTGCTCGTGGGCAAGGTTGCCTCCATCGCCGCCGTCCAGCTCTTCGCCGACCCCACGAGTGCCGCGGCCGTCGCCCTCGGCGGTGTGGTCGTCTCCGTCAACACCTGCGCCAACCTGGTCGGTCGTCTGTCCTTTGGCCAGATCATCGACAAGCTCGGCGCCTATAAGTCGCTGCTCATCAGCCTTGTCGTCACCATCGTCGCGCTCGTCATCATGTCGATGAGCTTTACGCAGAGCATGTTCTTTGTGGCGCTCGCCCTGCTCGGCTTTAGCTTTGGCGCCCTGCTCGTCATCTACCCGCCGCTCACTGGTGGCGCCTTCGGCACCAGCAACATCGGCGTCAACTACGGCATCATGTTTTTGGGTTACGCCGCCTCCACCTGGATCAGCCAGCCCATCACCGCCGTGCTGTATCACGCCGAGGCCGGCAGCGCCGCCTACCAGCAGTCCTTCTACGGTGCCATCGTAATCGCCGCAATCGCCGTCGTGCTCACCGTCTACATGATGGTCTCCGACAGCAAGAAGAAGTCCGCCTAGTTTTGCTTGATGCGGCAAGGACCGCCCCCTTGCCGCATTCCACCGCCACCAGTATTAAGGAGTCGAAATGTCTGAGCTCAACCCCGTCCGCATTGCCGTTATCGGCGCCGGCGCCATGGGCCGCAACCACATCCGCTTTGTCACCGAGGAGCCCGAGGCCGAGCTCGTCGCCATCGCCGACGCCTTTGAGGGCGCCCGCGCCACGGCCGAGGCCGCCGGCGTGCCGTTTTATACCGATCCCGCCCAGATGATGGACGAGGTCAAGCCCGAGGCCGTCATCATCGCCACGCCCAACGACCTACACCTGGGCGTTGCCCGCGAGGCTGTGAAGCGCAACATCGTGCCGCTGGTCGAAAAGCCGATCTCCAACGACCTCGAGGATGCCCAGGCCTTTGCCGCCGAGGCCGAGACCGCCGGCGTGCCCGTACTCGTGGGTCAGCACCGTCGCCACAATCCCTTCGTCAACAAGGCCAAGGAGATCATCGAGTCCGGCGAGCTGGGCAAGCTCACCGTGTCGAGCTTCCACTACATGATCTATAAGAATGACGAGTACTTCGATGTCGAGTGGCGCCGCAAGAAGGGTGCCGGCCCGATCCTGGTCAACCTGGTGCACGACGTCGACCTGCTCCGCTACCTGCTGGGCGAGCCCGTTGCCGTCCAGGGCATGCAGTCCAGCGCCGCCCGCGGTTTTGAGACCGAGGACTCCGCCGTGGTCAACGTCCGTTTTGCCGATGGCGCGCTCGCAAGCATGACCATCTCTGACGCCACCGCCAGCCCCTGGAACTGGGAGGCCACCGCTCGCGAGGATCCGCAGTACCGCCCCTTCGACGCCGACGCCTACTTTATTGGCGGCACCAAGGGTGCCCTTTCGCTGCCCCGCCTGCACCAGTTCTCCTACGACGGCGCATCCAACTGGCACAAGCCGCTGCAGATGGAGATCCCGGCCGTTGACCCAGCGCTGCCGCACAAGATGCAGCTCAAGCACTTTGTGAAGGTTGTCCGCCGCGAGGTCGAGCCCGTCGTGACCCCCGCCGACAACGTTAAGACGCTCACGCTGCTTAACGCCATCAAGGAGGCCGCCGAGACCGGCCAGCTCGTCGAGCTGTAACGCCTTAGGACAGACCGCGGCAGAAACCCCATGCCGAGCCCCTCGGTCCGCCACAAATATGCCCCTCTTCTTTGCCCCGCGAGCAGCCTCCTGCCCGCGGGGCTTTTTGCTACCTTAACGACGATTTTTCTGGGGCGGGGGCTATTTTGCACCTCGGCTTGATTCGTTCGCCACCAAATGGGCCTATCTACTACGTTTAACCGATTACCCTCAACCATGCCGAATTTCGCGAAATTAAAACCGCAGGTAGACGGCTTGCCGATTTTCGGAAAACCGGGGGATGGTCGACCCATACGGTTCAAACGTAGTAGATAGGCCCCTTTCGTGGCGCAACCCCAAAACAGTCTTTTGGGACGGGTGGTATCCTTGGTAGCCCTGTGCTGCAAACGCACCTTAAACGCAAGGAGTCCCATGGATCTTATCGCCCAGCTCGCCCGCGAGCTCAACCTTAAGGCCGCCAACGTCGAGGCTGCCGTCAAGCTCATCGATGAGGGCAACACCATCCCCTTTATCTCGCGCTACCGCAAGGAAGCAACGGGCGGCATGGACGACGTCGCCCTGCGCGCGCTCGACGAGCGCCTGTCCTACCTGCGCAATCTTGAGCAGCGCAAAGAGGACGTCATTCTGCTCATCGACGCCCAGGGCAAGCTCACGCCCGAACTCGAACAGCAGATTCGCGAGGCCACGCAGCTCCAGCGTGTCGAGGACCTCTACAAGCCCTACCGCAAAAAGCGCATGACCCGCGCGCAAAAGGCCCGCGAGGCCGGCCTGGAGCCGCTCGCCAACATGATCATCATGCAGGCCTCGGCCAAGGGCAGCGCACTCGACGCCGCCGCGGCATACGTCAACGAGGAGGCCGGCTTCGACACGCCCGAGAAGGCGCTCGCCGGCGCCGCCGACATCGTGGCCGAGACGGTAGCCGAAGATCCCGAGAACGTCGCCGACCTGCGCGCCTTTACGCAAAACACCGCCGACATCGTCGTCGAGGCCACCGACCCCGCCGAAAAGACTCCCTACGAGCCCTACTACAACTTTGACGAGCCGCTGCGCCGTATACCCAACCACCGCGTGCTGGCTATCGACCGCGGTGAGCGCGAGGGCAAACTCCGCGTGCACGTGAACGTCGACGGTGCTGTCGCGACGGCGCGCCTCGGCAGCCGTTGGCCCCGCCGCCAAGGCGTGTTCGCGCCCGTCTTTGACGCCGCCATCGCCGACGGTTACAAGCGCCTCATGGCCCCTTCGCTGGAGCGCGAGGCCCGCGCCAAGCTCACCGTTCGTGCCCAGACCGAAGCCATCAACGTCTTTGCCAAGAATCTCGAAGGCTTGCTCTCGGCACGCCCCGTGCGCGGCGCCCGCGTGCTCGCGCTCGACCCGGGCTACCGCACGGGCTGCAAGGTCGCCGTCATGGACGAAACCGGCAAGCTGCTCGACCACGGCGTGGTCTACCCCACCAAGCCGCGCCACGACGTCGCCGGCACCAAGCGCGAGCTCGCCCGCCTCGTCAAGAAGGACAGCGTCAACACCATCGTCATCGGCAACGGCACCGCCAGCCGCGAGACCGAAGAAGTCGTCTCGGAGTTCATTGCCGAGCAGGCACCCGGACTGCGATACACCATCGTCAACGAGGCCGGCGCGTCGGTGTACTCCGCCTCCGAGCTCGCCAGCCTGGAGTATCCCGACCTGGACGTCACCGTGCGCGGCGCCATGAGCCTGGGCCGCCGCCTGCAGGACCCGCTGGCAGAGCTCGTCAAGATTCCGCCCCAGTCCATCGGCGTGGGCCAGTACCAGCACGACCTTGACCAGGCCGAGCTCTCGCGCACCCTGGGCCACGTGGTGGAAGACGTCGTCAACCGCGTAGGCGTCGACGTGAACACCGCAAGCGCGAGCCTGCTGGGATACGTGTCGGGCATCACGCCGAGCGTGGCCAAGAATATCGTGGCCTACCGCGAGGAAAACGGCGCCTTTACCGATCGCCGTCAGCTTAAGAAGGTCCCCAAGCTGGGGCCCAAGGCATATCTCAACGCCGCGGGCTTCCTGCGCATCAGCGGCGGCAAGAACCCGCTCGACGCGACGAGCGTCCACCCCGAGAGCTACGAGGTGGCCACGTCCGTCCTGGAACGCGCCGGCGTTAAAGCCAGCGAGCTCAGCCGCGGCGGCGTGCCCGACATCGAGCGCCGTCTGGGCAGCATCTCGGCACTGGCAAGCGACCTGGACTGCGGCACCCTCACGCTCATCGACATCGTCAATGAGCTCAAGAAGCCCGGGCGCGACCCGCGCGACGACGCGCCCGAGGTGGTCTTTAGCCGCTCGGCGCTTTCCATCGACGACCTGGAACCCGGCATGGAGCTCAAGGGCACGGTGCGCAACGTCGTCGACTTTGGCGCGTTCGTCGACGTCGGCGTGCACCAGGACGGCCTCGTACACATCTCCAAGCTGGCCAACCGCTTTGTCAAGCACCCGAGCGACGTGGTACGCGTCGGCGACACGGTAAAGGTGTGGGTAGAGAAGGTCGACCGCGACCGCAAAAAGATCTCCCTGACCATGGTGCAGGGGAAGTAAACCGCCAAAGCAAGGGTCCCCCCGGTAGCGACGTGCAAAATCGCGAGTATTCTGCAAATTCCGCCGTTCCGGATGCCCCTCAGAGGCGAAAAAGCAAAAACAGCCCCCGTTTTAGCGTCGTCAGAGCCAAAACGGGGGCTGTTCCGTGCTTTATCTAGCTGGTAAAAGCCTTTACCTTGCTGAATACTCTCAATTTTGCACGGCGCAGGCGGGGGTACCTTTGCCCACGGCAGGATATGGAAACCAATCACCAACCTACTGGCAAGTTCGTGTCGGCAGCCCCGGCCTTTCCTTTGCCTGGCGCGACCCTCGCGAAGCGAGTGAGCGATAGAGGAAAGGAAAGGCCGGGGCGAACAACCCTCGGAGCAGCCAGTGCTCACGTTACGGCAGGATATGGAAACCGAGTGCCGCGATATCTTTGGCAAAGCCGCGGACGGTGTCGAGCGAGACCTCGTACGGGTCGCGACCGATGTTCTTGCGCTTGGCCAGGATGCTGTTGGGCACCGTGATGATCTGGCAACCGCAGGCCTCGGCCTGGTAAATGTTGATAAGCTCACGCGTGGACGCCCACAGGACCTCGCAGTTGGGCTTAGCGGCGGCCTTCTTGACCGACTCCGTCACAAACGGAATGGGGTCGACGCCGGTGTCGGCGATACGGCCGGCAAAGAGCGAGATGATGGACGGCGTCTCGGCGTCAACGGCCTCGACCATCTCATCGACCTGTGTAGGCGTAAAGATGGTGGTGACGTTGACCTTGATGCCATCGGCCGAAAGCTTGCGGACCAGCTCGGCGGTGGACTCGCCCTTGGTGGTCACGCACGGAATCTTGACGTAGACGTTGTCGGCCCAGGTAGCGATCTCGCGAGCCTCGACCTCCATGGTCTCGACGTCATCGGCAAAGACCTCAAACGAGACGGACACATCGGTGATGTGGGTCAGGACCTCCTTGGCAAACGCGCGGTAGTCCGTCACGCCGCCCTTCTTCATAAGGGACGGGTTGGTCGTGAAACCCTGAACGTTGCCGTTCTCGTACATGTCGAGCATGCCCTCGAGGTTTGCACCGTCAGCGAACACCTTGATTGCCATCTGCCTGATTCCTTTCGTTTGCATGCGGCCGATAAACTGCTAAACACTTTACCTATGTTTATCAAGGCGTGAGCTGCGGGTTTTTATCTTCTCGGCGAACGGTATAAACACCTCAGTGTTTGGATTGATAAATCGATTGAGCATGCAAAAGCAAAGAGTCGCAGTTTGAGCAAACGTCAGAACGCGGGATTCATTAGATGAGGCCGAAATGCTGCATCGCTGTGACGGTGCCGTCGTGTGCGACATCGTCGGTCACATAGTCGGCGACCGCCTTGACCTCGGGCATGGCGTTGCCCATGGCGACAGCCGTCTCGACCGCAGCGAGCATGCCCAGGTCGTTACCCGAATCGCCGAAGCCAAAGGTGCGCGCGTTGCCGGTGCGACCCAGGTATTCCAGCGCTCGCGCCACGCCCACGCCCTTGTCGATGCCCTTGGGGCTCAGCTCGCGATTCTGACCACCGGTGTTGCACAGCTCAAACTCGCGATCGATAAAGCCGTCATCGTTGGCTACGCGAGCCAAACTGGGCGCAGTGAGGCCTACCTTGCCCACGCGCAGACTGCCGTCGACGCGCATTTCCTCGGTGCTGTGCACCACAGAAGTGCCGATCAGAGACGACTGCTCAACGCCCGCGGGTTCCAGGGCAAAAGTAGCCACGTTGGTCTCGAAAAAGGCTTCAATCCCTGCCGCGACCATACGGCGAGCGAGCTCCGCAACAATGTCTTCGTCAAAGCAGTCCTCATGCACCACGCGGCCCTCGACCTCGAGCGTGGCGCCTGCCATGGCAACGATGCCCGCGGGGTCGAGCGCACGCAAGCTGTCCGCGATGAGCCACAGGGGACGACCCGTGCAGATAAATGCCTGGTGTCCCGCGTCGCGCAGACGATGAAACGCCTCGACGACCGTCTGCGAGGGGTGAACCGCCGAAAAGTCCTTGTCGGTCATGTTGTCGGGATCGAACGACGTCAGCGTGCCGTCCACGTCAAAAAAGAGCACGGCGGAATCGGGGCACGCATCAATCATATGGGTTCCTTTCGGGGGCGAGAGTAAACGAAGTATCCATCATATAATGGAGCGACGCAACCAGAGAGGTCACCCATGGAATTTTACGCAAGCTGCCCCGAGGGCTTTGAGTCCGCACTCGCCGATGAGCTTAAACGCCTCGGGCTTTCGCATGTCCGCCGCCTGAAGGGCCGCGCCACGTTTGAGGGCGAGCTCGAAGAAGGCTACCGCGCCTGTCTATGGTCGCGCCTGGCGAGCCGCGTGTTCGTGGTACTCGGACGCTTTGAGGCACAGGATGCCGACGAGCTGTACGATAGCGTTTACGACATCGCCTGGGAGACCATCATCCGCCCCGGAGCCACCATCGCCATCACCGCCCGCGGCGTGACCGAGCAGCTGCGCAACACGCGCTTCTCTGCCCTGCGCGCCAAAGACGCGCTGTGCGACCGCCTGGCCGAGACCACGGGCCGTCGCGCCGATGTCGATGCCGCCGACCCCGACGTTCACCTGCTGCTTTCGCTGCGCCAGCGTCGCGCGAGCATCAGCCTGGACCTTTCGGGCGATCCGTTATTCAAGCGCCTGCCGCCCGCAGCGACCCGCGCCGGCGAGGGCTCGCACGTGCTGCGCCCCGACTACGCCGCCCTGGTGCTTTCGCAGGTCGGCTGGACCACGCTGTGCGAGCGCGAGCTAACGGCCGACGATTACGAGAACGAAGCCCTGCCCACGCTGGTCGACGCCTCGTGCGCCGGCGGCGGCCTGCTGCTGGAAGCCGTGAATATCCTAACCGACCGCGCCCCGGGGGCCGCCCGCGAGCGCTGGGGCTTTGAGGGCTGGCAGCTGCACGACGCCGCCCTGTGGGAGCAGCTGCTTGCCGAGGCACGCGAGCGCGAGGCGGCAGCACGCGAGCGGCAGGCACGCATCGTGGCCGTGGATGTTGACCCCGCCGCCCGCAAGACCGCCGAGCGCATGGTCAAGTGCGCCGGCTACAAGCGCTTTGTCGATTTTTGCGCCGCCAAGTCCGCCACCGTGCTGGACCATGCGGGCGCCGTCGCCGGTGCCGCCGTGGTCGCAGATACGACCGAGGCACCGCTTTCGCTCATGCATGACACCATGACGCTCATCGGTGAACTGCGCCGCGCGCCCGAGCTTGACGCGGCGCCGGTCGCCGCGCTCACCCGCGACGGATTGCTGGCCCGCGCGCTCCACGCCGAGCCCGAGCACTCGATTGCCGTCATGCCCAATAACGAGGAGGCGACCGTCGAAGTCTGGCCCTCGCTCGACCATGCCGCCGCAGCGTTTGAGGCTGCGGCCAGTGCGGATACCGAGGCCGAAATTGCGGGTGCCAACGAAGTCAACGACAACGCCGCCGGCACCCCCATGCCCGAGCCTGCCGCCACGCTCGACCTGGGCGACGGCAAGCCGCTGCCCGTGCTCATCCCGGAGTCCGAGCAGTTCGCCAACCGCCTGCGCAAGAATGCCCGTCTGCGCCGCAAGTGGGCCAAGCGCGAGGGCGTGAGCTGCTACCGCGTCTACGATGCCGACCTGCCCGATTACTCCGCCGCCATCGATCTGTACGAGGGCTGCCCGCAGACGCCGGGCCGCTGGCTCGTCATCGCCGAATACGCCGCGCCCAAGACCATCGACCCCGCGCTTGCCCAGGCCCGCATGCTCGACATCTTGGCCATCGCACCGCGCATCCTTGATGTTCCGGCCGAGCATGTGCACGCCAAGGCCCGCATGCGTTCGCGCGGCGGCTCGCAGTACGGCAAGCAGGGCGCCGGCAAGGGCGCATCGGGCGAGCGCGCCAATATCGCACGCCGTCGTCTGCCGCTCATCGAAGAGGGCGGCCTCACCTTTGCCGTCAACTTTGACGACTATCTGGATGTGGGCATCTTCCTGGATCACCGCGTCACCCGCAACCTAGTGCGCGAGCACGCCAAGCAGGCGCGCCGCTTCCTCAACCTGTTTGCCTACACCGGCACCGCCACCTGCTATGCGGCAGACGGCGGCGTCGAGGAGACCGTGACGGTCGACCTCTCCAACACCTATCTGGACTGGGCCGAGCGCAATATGCGTCAGAACGGCTTTGTGGGGCCGCAGCATCATTTTGTGCGCGATGACGTGCTCGCCTGGATTCGTGACCAGCGCCAGACGCGCAACCGCTGGGACCTGATCTTTGTCGACCCGCCCACGTTCTCGAACTCGTCCAAGATGGGCCGTCGCACCTGGGATGTCCAGCGCGACCATGTTGAGCTTTTGGCCGGCGTGTCGCGCCTGCTCGCACAGGGCGGCCATGCCATCTTTAGCTGCAACCTGCGCGGCTTCCGCCCCGAGACGCGCAAGCTCGCACGAGCGGGCGTCGTGCTGGAGGACATTACGGCACAGACCATCCCCGAGGATTTCGCGCGCAACCAGAAGGTGCACCACTGCTATATCGTGCGCCGCCTGCCCATCGAAGATGCCATGGCCGAGGTCGGCTTTAGCGCCGAGGAGATTGCAGAGCGAACCGAGGAGCTGCGCAGCCCCGAAGCCCGCAAGCCCCGTGCGGCAGTACCCGCGCACGCGCAGGCCGGCAACGGCAAGTTGAACTTTGCCGGCAAACCCTCTCCTGCCGGCAAGCCCAAAAAGAAGAAGTTCTACGCCAGCAAGCCCAAGGGCAAATAACAAAGTTGCGGTGGAATAGTTCCTAAAAATGCCTGGCAAAGGCCAAACAGGAACTATTTCACCGCAACTCATATTGGGATGGTGGTTGGCGATCTAACCTTGGGTGACCAATCGGTAACCGATACCCACATGCGTCTGGATATAGCGCGGGTGCGCGGGGTCGGACTCGATCTTCTTGCGCAGCGTGCCCATAAAGACACGCAGGCTCGCCAGGTCGCTCTTAGTTGCCGTGCCCCAAATCTCGTGCAGGATAAACTGGTGCGTCAGCACTTTGTCGGCGTTATGCGCCAGCAGGCACAGGAGCTTGTACTCGATCGGCGTCAGATGCAGCTCCTCGCCATCCATCGTGGCGATGCCGGCATCAAAATCGATATGCAGCTCACCGGTATCGAACGAGCCCTCGGAGGCAACGCCGCCCGTTTGCGCATACGAGAGACGCCTGAGCGTCGTGCGAATGCGCGCGAGCAGCTCCTCGACCGAAAACGGCTTGGTCAGGTAGTCGTCGGCGCCGGCATCGAGCGCGCGAATCTTGTCCGCGTCCTCGCTGCGCGCCGAGACCACAATGATCGGCATGCCCGACCATGTACGCACCGACTCCACCACCTTGACGCCGTCCATATCGGGCAGGCCCAAATCGAGAAGCACGATGCTCGGCGTCTGCGATGAGGCGGCGGCGATGGCGGCATGGGCGGTCTCCACGGCCATATGACGCAAGCCGTGCGCCTCGAGCGCAGCAACGATAAGGTTGCGAACAGCTGGGTCGTCCTCAACGACCAAGATGAGCGGTTTTACGGCAGAGTTCGGCACGGCGCTACTCCTTATCAAACGAAACGTCAGCGACGGGAAGCTCAATCGTAAAGACCGAGCCGTGCGGGTCCGCCGCGGCAACCTCTATGCTACCGCCATGCGCTAACGCAATGGAGCGGCAGAGCGAAAGTCCCAGGCCCACGCTGCGGTGGCTGTCGGCCAAACCGTGGTTGGCGGTGTAGAACGACTCAAAGATCCGCTCGCGATCCTCGGGCGCGATGCCCGGGCCGTCATCGGCCACTGAGCACGTCACGTGCCCATCGTCAACGCCAATCGAAATCACGATATGCGAGCCTGCGGGCGTATAGGTGACGGCGTTGTTCACCAGATTGACCACCAGCTGCACCATCAGGCGCGCGTCGACGTTGACGAGCGCCGGCTCATCGCACGCCACCACCTTAAGGTCGTGCTCGCGCACGGCCGGACTTACGTGGCGCAGCGCCTCCTCGACGATATCATCCATGAGCTCGAGCGTAGTCGACAGATGCATGCCGCCGCCCTCGAGCTTGGTGATGGCGAGCAGGTTCTCGACGGTAGCGTTGAGCCATTGCGCATCCGAGCGAATGGACAGGAGCAGGCCGCGGCGCGTCTGGGCGTCGAGCACGGCGGTGCCGGTCGAGCCCTGGTCGAGCAGCACGTCGGCATTACCCGAAATACTGGTGAGCGGTGTGCGCAGGTCGTGCGAGATGGAACGCAGTAGGTTGGCGCGCAGCTGCTCGTTTTTGGCGAGCACCGCCGCCTCCTCGCGGGCCTCCATGGCGCGGGCGCGATCGAGTGCCAGCTCGCCTTCGCTCACGATGGCATCGGCAAGTGTCCGTTCCTCGTGCGTCAGCACGTCGGGCTCGGCAACGATAGCCAGCACGCCCACCACCGAGGCGGGGTCGCCCGAGCGCACGAAGCCGTCGCCCGAGCGCACAGTCAGGTATATACCGTAGAACGCCGAGCCGCCAAACGTGGCGTCGAGCGGCATCCCCACATAGGCGGACGCCGAGAGCCGCGGCGGCATCTGCGGCGCCAGCTCGTGCACCGGGGCGGCATCGCCCACGGCCGTGTACGTCGCACGCGGCAGCAGGTCATCGCCCTCGGCGTCGGCGCTGTACCACACGACCGGACAGCCCGAAAGACGCGCAAGCTGCGTGGCCATGGCGTGAACGATCTGATGCTGATCGGCGCACCGCTGCAGCATGCGGTTGGTCTCGAGCACCATATGCGTGCGGCGGTCGCTGGCGGCAGCCTGTGCCAAGGCGCGGCGCAGGGCCAACGCAATCGAGCTCGACACAAGCGAAACCACGAACATGATGAAGAACATGCCGGGATAGCCGCGGTCGATAAGCGACAGCGAGTAGCGCGGGTCGACAAACAAAAAGTTGTAGAGCGCCACGGCGGCAGCCGAGCTCAGCAAGCAATACAGGCGACTCCAGGTAAAGAATGCGCACAGCTGAACGGCGAACACATAGACGATCATGATGCTCGGCGCGAGACCCGGATGGTCGAGCAGCGCGCCCACAATCGTCGCCGCGACCAGCAGCCCCACCGATACGCAGGCGTCATACAGAGGAGTGCGGCGCGTCAGCGTTGTGCGCCGCCACCAAAAACTATCGGCAATATCGCCGTCCGTACGAACGTCCATCAGCGTCCCGCCCCTCTCTCAAAAACAAAAACCACCACAAGGGGACAGGCACCCTTGTGGTGGTTTCCCCTTGTGGTGGTTCCAAGTGTAAAGCCTTTGCAACCTGCGGTCGTTAGACAAACAGCACGTGCGCGAGCAGTGCGCACACGCACGCCGCGACAAGCACCGTCACCACGATCGAAATCACGCGATCGGCCATGTCCATGTTGGCACGATTCGTAAAGAACCGATCTTCGGCGGCATCGGCGCGTGCCTCACGCACCATCTCGGCAGCAAGATCGCAACCGTCAAGCACCTTTGCATCCATGGTTTCCTCCCAGGACTCAATCCCCATCAATACAAGCCCGCCCGTTCGCAGACAAACCTCGAGCGTCGACTACGGGCGCTCGTTGGGGGCCAGGCGCTGCATCTTGTTCACGGCTTTGAACTTGGTGAACAGCGGCACGTACTCAAAGCTCACGTTGGAGTTCTCCAGGCCGTACCAACGCGCAGGCGTGCCGGCGGCGCGACGGATGATGTACTTGAGCGTGATGGCCGTACGCTCGCTGGGCTCCACATCGCTTTCGGGCGCCAGAAGCTTACGGATCAGGACGAACTTGAACGTGCCGATGTTACCCGGATCCTTGTAGACCGAGTAGTCATGCGTCTGCGGCGGCAGCTCGCCGGTGGCAGCCAGGTCCTGAACGACCTGACGCAGGTAGGCATTGACGCGCTGGTTGATCTTGTAGCCCAGGTACAGATGCACGCGGAACACGTAATCGGTGCCGAACGTCTCGACCGAATAGGCAAAGGTGTGCGGTTCGTCCATGGTCTCGACATTCACAAACCACCAGGCGCGGGCGCGCTTGGGATGCTTGTCCAAGATCGAATAGACGATATCGCGGTCGATGTAGTCGGTATGGGTGTCCTTGGTCAGGTACACGACGTTGTCGCTCATGCGCTCGTAACGGTCGTCGTCGCGCAGGCGCTTGAGCTGCGGCAGGTAGCTGCGCAGCGGCAGAAGCGTAAACTGGCGCTGCTCAACAGCCGTACCGTTGTACCAGCACACCATGATGCCCATGATGAGCGCGGCCATGAGGATGGTGAAGTAGCCGCCGTGGAAGAACTTGGTAAGTGAGCTCACGAAGAAGAAGCCTTCGAGCAAAAGGAAGAAGGCCGCGAAGATCCACGGAGCAACCTTGAGCTTGCGCTCCTCGTGCAGGTAGAAGAAGAGCAGCAGCGTGGTGCACATCATAGTCAGCGTAATGGCAAGGCCGTAGGCGGCTTCCATATGCGCCGAGTTCTGGAACAGCAGCACCACGATGACGCAGCCGACAAGCATGACGTTGTTGACCATGGGGATGTAGAGCTGGCCCTTGGTCTCGGCAGGGTAGAAGACCTGCATGTGCGGCATGAGGTCCAGACGGCTGGCCTCGGACACCAGCGAGAATGCGCCGGTGATGAGCGCCTGCGAGGCAATGATGGCCGCGACGGTGGAAAGGCCGACGGCAAACGGGCGCAGGCCCGGGGCGAGCATCTGGTAGAACGGGTTGAGGTCGGCAATGCCCATGAGCTCGGGGTTGGCAGCGTTGTTCATAAGCCAAGCGCCCTGGCCCATATAGGAAAGCAGCAGGCAGCACTTAACGAACGGCCAGGTAGCGTAGATGTTGCCGCGGCCGACGTGGCCCATGTCGGAGTAGAGCGCCTCGGCACCGGTGGTGGCGAGGAAGCAGCTGCCCAGAATCATGATGCCCGCGTGGTTGTTGGGGCTCAGCAAAAAGGCGATGCCGCGCACCGGGTTGAGGCACAGCAGCACGGCGGGGTGCTGGAAGACAAAGAACAGACCCGTGCCGCCCAGGAACAGGAACCACAGCGTCATGATGGGGCCAAAGGCGTGACCGATCTTGGCCGTACCGATGCGCTGTACCAAGAAGAGCACGATGATGATGGCGAGCGTAATGGCGACGACGCGGCCTTGGTCATCGCCCAGCACGGCATGGACCGCCGGGATGGTGCGCAGGCCCTCGATGGCCGTGGTAACGGTAACGGCCGGCGTGAGGATGCCGTCGGCGAGCAGCGCGGCGCCACCTAGCATGGCGGGGATGATAAGCCACTTGCCACAGCGCTTGACCAGACTGTACAGGGCAAAGATACCGCCCTCGCCATGGTTATCGGCGCGCAGCGAGATGAGCACATACTTGATGGTGGTCAGCAACGTGACCGTCCACACGACAAGGGAGAGCGCGCCGAGCACGAACTCCTCCGTGACGCTTCCGATGCCGCCGTTGCCGGCAACGAGCGCCTTGGTTACATACATAGGGCTGGTGCCGATATCGCCGTACACCACGCCCAGCGTGACGAGCATCGCCGAGATGCTCACAGGAATCGCAGCGTGCGAAGCTGCCTCCTTGGCCTTTTGTTCCATAAGCCGGTTTCCTCCCAACTTTAATGTTCGAAGGAATTATAGGTAATCGGCCCATGTTTGAATGGCACTGTTTTCCCAGCTAGATAAACATTTATACGGCCTTTAAGCCACCTCGGCGATATGGAATGTGACAAAGGGACTGTCTCTTTGTCGCATCCGTCATTTTCCGAGCCAATTTTTGAACCACCACTCCATGGAGCGGCTCATCTCGGCCATAAAGGGACTCGTGTGCTTGCGGGTATAGATGTCCACGACGCGCTCCCCCACCACGCGGGCATGCGGACGGAACATCGCGTCCATCTCGGCTACCTGCGCGTCCATAGTCGCAGCATCGGCGCGGCAGTAGCGCTCCTCGTGCACCAGGTTCACCACGGGATGCGCAATGGCCGGACGCTCCTTACGGGGCGTGCCGATGATGAGCATCGACAGCGGCATGGTATACGGAGGCAGATCGAGCAGCTCGGCCACTTCCTCGGCATTCTCGACGATATCACCGATGTAGCAGCTCCCCAGGCCCAGGGCCTCGGCGGCGACCACGGCGTTTTGCGCAGCGATCACGGCGTCCTGGGCCGCGATGGCAAAGTCACCCAAACCCGGTGCACGGCGGGGCGCCTTGCCCGTGCGCTCGACAAACTCGGGCTCAAAGCAGCCCACGTGCTCAAACAGATCGATCCACTTGGCATAGTCGACCACAAATATAAGTGCCCAGGGCGCCTTGGCGATCATGGGCTGGTGGTCGCACAGGTCGGCCAGACGATCCAGCGTAGCCTGCTCGCGAATGCTCACGATGGAATACATCATCATGGCGCCCGCCGACGGCGCGCGACTCGCCGCATGCAAAATTGCCGCCCGCTGCTCGTCGGTCACCGCCACGGGACGGTCGTCGTCATCACGCGCGAAGGCACGCGTGGAGGAACGGTGCTCCAACGTGTCCAGCACCGCATTGCCCGTCGTCTCGACCGGATAGCCGCCCGCGTCCATGCCAGCGTCCACGTCACCCGCACTCGTCATACAAGCCCGTTCGTTCATCGCCTCATCCTCGCCAATTCTTTAAGAAGCCTTTACGTTTCCGTGTAATTCCCGTCCATTATCGCGCAGGTCGCCACTACATTGCGCCACACCGTCACACGTGCGCGTTAATATGGCTGGTTGTTGTGCGCAGACACCAATTGCAGCACATATCTTGGTAACAATCGGGTAAACCCCCGCTTTCGTACGTTTTAGTTTGTGAGGAGTCTCAGCATGTTCGCTGCCGCCATCTCGCTCGTCGGTCTTGCGGCGACCGTCTACCTTGTCTTGCGCGAGGCCAAGGCCATTCGCGCTCAGTCGGGCACCGTTGCCAAGGGCGCCTTCGCCTGGAGCGTCGCCTTTGGCCTGTTCCAGCTCTTTTTGACCGTCTGGGGCGCTATTGGCCTCGTCGCGCAGAACGAGCCGCTCGCCTTCGTGATGCTCATCCTGACCAACGCCATCCTCACCGGCTGCGCTTGGGCCAGCATCGCCCGCGACCGCATCGCCCCGCGCGTCTTTGCGTTCGCCGGGCCCGACGCCCCCGCCCCCACCGGCAAGCTCGCCCGCCTGCGCGGAGCCTTTGTGGGTAAACCGCTCGTCGCCGCCGTCCTGTGCCTGCTGCTCGCCGGCGTCTTTGCGCTGCTGGGCATGGAGGTCTCGTCCAACCACGACTTTACCTGGGTCTACCCCCTGTGCATCCTGCTCGAGTGGGCCATCATCACCACGCTCATGGTCGGCCTGTTCTTCCTGTTCCAGCGCCACGGCGCAGCCCCCGCGGTCTTGGCCTTTGCCCTCTTTGTCCTGGGCATTGCCGAGTTCTTCGTCATCACGTTTAAATCCATGCCCATCCAGCCGGGCGACCTTTCGGCCATCTCCACCGCCGCCGCGGTCGCCGGCACCGGCTACACCTTCTCGATCTCGCTGTTCTGCGTGCTGTCCATGGGCTTTACCGCCATCGCCATGCTGCTGTGCGAGTACGCCGGCCTGGTGGCACCGCACCGTCAGAAGGGCGCCGCCAACGCCAAGCGCATGCTGCTCACCAACCTGCTCGTCGCCGTGCTGTGCCTGGGCGGTGTGACCGCACACGTCACGCTCATCGACTACTACAACACCCTCGGCATCACCGTCTACACCTGGCGCCCGCTCGAGAGCTACTGGCGCGAGGGCTACCTGCCCGCTTTCATTAGCGCAGCGCAGTCCATCAAGCCGCCCAAACCCGCCGACTACTCCGTCGACGATGCCAAGGCCACGCTCAAAAAGTACGCCAAGGCCTATGACAAATCCGACGCGGCTAAGAGCGATGAGCGCGCCGCCGCAAAGGAGCAGTTCGACAGCGAGAAGCCCACGGTCATCGCCATCATGAACGAGACCTTCTCGGATCTGTCGATCTACCAGAACATGCGCGCCGGCTACGAGGGCCCGCAGTACTTTAAGAACCTGTCCAACTGCCTCAGCCGCGGCAAGCTCTACGTGAGCGCCTACGGCGGCGGTACCGCCAATACCGAGTTTGAGTTTATGACCGGCAACTCCATGGCCAACCTGGGCTCGGGCGTGTACCCCTACACCATCTACAACATGGAAACGACCGGGAACCTGGCAGAGCAGTTCAAGTCGCTCGGATATTCCACCACGGCCATGCACCCCAACCACGCCACCAACTGGAACCGCGAGAACGTGTACAAGGACTTTGGCTTTGACCGGTTCCTGTCCATCAACGACTTCCAGGGAGCCGACACTCTGCGCGGTATGGTGACCGACCAGGCGACCTATGACAAGATTCTTGAGCTGCTCGACCAGAACGCCGATCCGCAGTTTATCTTCGACGTGACCATGCAGAACCACTCGGGCTACGACACGGGCCTGCTGCCGGTCGACAAGCAGATGCACCTGAACATCGACACGACCGATCTGGACGCCAAGACCGTCGAGGACGGCACGCTCTCCGATGTCGACGAGTACGTCTCGTGCATCGAGCAGTCCGACCAGGCGCTGCGCTACTTCCTTAACGCCCTGAGCAAGCTCGACCGCAAGGTGGTCGTGGTGTTCTGGGGCGATCACCAGCCGTTCTTCCCGTCCAAGTTCAACGACAAGTGGTTTACCGGTGAGGACGACGCCACGCATCAGGAGCGTCTGTGGCAGACCGACTACATCATCTGGGCCAACTACGACGTTGCCGGCTGCGACCAGACGAGCGAGGTCGACGACCTGTCCACCAACTACCTGTCCACGCAGCTTATGCAGCTGATCGGCGCACCCCTCTCCGACTACCAGAAGGCGCACATGACGCTGCGTGAGTCGCTGCCCGCCATCAACTCGGTGGGCTACGAGGACGCCAGCCTGCGCTGGGCGCTCTCCTCCAACGTCACCGGCGACGACGCCGCCGCAGCAGCCGCCACCAAGGCGCGCGAGGATTACGCCAAGATGCAGTACTACGAGATGTTCCGCGACGGCAAGAACGTCTACACCGAGCATTTCCAGACCGAGGCCAACGAAACCGACCCCAACCTGGCACCGGGTACGACCAAGATCAAGTAGCGGGTCACTCATAACTGGTTCGTCTGCCCGGCGGCGCGGAACGTAAGGTTCCCTGCTCGGACAGTCCTGCTCGCACGGAGAGCACATTAAGTGCTCTCCGGCTCGTGCGGAACTCGCGATGAACCTTACGTTCCGCGTCGCCGGGCAGACGCCTTGTTGTTGGAGCGCGGCTTGTCGTAGGGGTATCCGCTGAACATATATAAGTCGAAGGCCACGTCATGTGGCCTTTTTGCATCCGGAAACCGTGTCCCAGAATTCACGTCCGGAACGGGATGCAGTTTCCGCTTGGGACCCGATTGGGAAAGTGTGTCCCACTATTCAGCTGGATTCCGGGATGTATTTTCCGGTTGAGGCTCGTTGGGAAAGTGCGTCCCACTTTGGGGGCTGATTCTGGGACGTGGTTTCCGGTTGGCTCTCATTGGGAAAGTTCATCCCATTTCTCGGCCTAATTATGGGACGCAGTTTCCCGTTGAGGACCCTTTGGGAAAGTGCGTCCCGGTCCGGGCGCTCAAACTGGGATGGATTTTCCGGATGAGGGCTTGACGGAAAATGTGTCCCGTTCCGGGCGCTAATTGTGGGATGCAGTTTCCGCTTGCGGAGTCTCCACTCAACAGAAAACCCGGGTGGCCTGTTTTTTGGCTACCCGGGTTTTTGGGTTGTCGATATGTTCGACTGGCTACTAGTGGGTCTTGCGGCGCTTGATCAGCATGATGAGGGCTATCACTACGAGCGTTGCTCCCGCTGCTGCTGCGGTGGCGACTAGGGCGAATGTTTGGTCGCCGGTGTTTGCGAGGTTCTTCGCTGTGGTCGTAGTCTTGACCTTGGTGTCGGTCTTAGCTCCGTTGTCGGACTTGGGCTTGTCCGGGTTCGTCGGGGTCTCAGGAGTCTCGGGGTCCTTTGAGCCTTCGGAATCGGTTGGGCCGGCGGTGTTTACCAGCGTATGGTCCAGGAACTTCTTGGCGCCCGCACTTGCCTGTGAGAACAGGCGGCGCGTGCGGATCGGGGTGGCGTTCACCGTTGTGGGCGCCGTCTCCTCGGCCTCGATATTCACGAGCGTCGTGCCGGTGTCGAGGCCCACGTCGTTGTATCCCACGTGGCAGTAATACTGCGCACCGTCATCGTCTGCGGTCAGGTCAATCTCGAGCTTTGAGGCCGTTCCAGCCGCGAGGTTGCCATCGGCACCCACGAGCTTAAACTCTGTCTCGCCGCGGCCCTTGCGGTACCACATATAGGTCGGTGCCAGCCCTGTTTCGCTATCGTCGGCACCGAGTTGCTTCACATGGCCAATCGCCGAGAGCGTCAGGTGGCTTCCCGCCGCGCGCTCAACCGAAGAGTCGTATCCAAGATCCGACCCCTCCGCAGCATCCGCCGCAGGTCCGCTCACGGTCATCGTCATGCCATCGGGCATGGTCTTGACCGTGATGATTGCCGAGCGAATACCTGTTTCGGTCGTGGATCCGTTCTTAACGACGGCGATGGCGAATCGATACTCCGTATTGGGCTGCAGCCCATCCCACTTGAGCGAGGTCTGCGTGTTGTCGGCAATCTTCCAGCTATTGACGACCGCATCCGCCGCATTGCTCTGCAGCATGCCCACGCCGTAGCTAAAGCCACTCTTGTTTGCGAGTACATCGTCCCAGCTAAACGTAACGCTGGTCGAATCGACGGCGTTTGCCGTAAAGCCCGTCACGGCCGGCGCGTCGGGCATCTCGACGTCCTTAACGTCATAGCCCACGATCCAGAACTGGTCGGTGTCCTTGGTGCCGAGCTTGTCGCCCGAGTCTGCCTCGAACTTGTCGACATCCACCGCGTTGACGCCCAGACGCCACACAAAACCGTACTTGCCCTGCGCGGCCTCGGGCAGGTTGTCGACGGTGCCGCCGTATTCGGTCGATTCACTCGAGGAGTTACCCGTAGTAAAGCCGGCGTTGGCACCAAAGCACAGGCCGCCAAACAACTCGTGCTTTGCGAGCTTCGCGCCCATGACAACGCTGCCGTTCAGCGTCAAGCCGAGCTCGAGCTCCTGCTCCTTGCCCTCCTCGACTTCGATGGTCTGCTCAATGCTCGCCCCCGACTGCGCGGCGGCGCCGTTAAACCCATCGTGCGTGTAGGCGCGCGTTACGCCAGGCTTGCCCAGGCCAAAGGAATCCCCAACGGGAGTCTCGCCGTTGAGCGTCGTTTGATAGGTTCCGGGTTCTCCCGACCGGTTGGTCAAAAAGTAGCTGAGCGGCGTCATATTGTGCTGTTTGGCAATGCGGTCATAGGCCTCGACATTAACGACCGAGGTCTGCGCGCCGAGCGACACGGGCGCCGCCATCACGCCCTTGCCACCAGTTTCCTCATTTTCGATCTCATACTCGTAATAGACCATCGGAATCGTGTAGAGCACGGCCTTGTCACCCTCGCCGGCATGCGACTCATAGCTTACGCTTGCGCTGACCGTGCGCTCGCTCCGGTAGTCATAGCATCCCTCGGCGGCAAAATCGACTGAAGCACTCATCGCGACCAGGGGCGGACCGGTCTGCACCTCGACGGCAACGCCCAACTCGGCGCCAATGGTATAGCCCTGGGATGTCCCCGTGCCCTTTTCCTCTCCGTATGACGTGCCGCCCAACACCAGATAGCCGTATGCCTGCTCCAGATCCTCAACATAGGGCGCATCCTGCAGCACGGCAAGCACGCGCGGGTTGGTATAGACCTTGTAGCGGTCCTTGTACGTGATCTTGACGCTGTCGTTGTCGACATCGGGCAGCGCGAGCGAGATAAATGTGCCGTAGGTAGTGCCGCGACGGTTGCTCTCGCTAATCACCTGCTCCTCGCCGCGGCGCACCTTTCCGTTCTCGTCGAGCGAAAAATGCGAGGCGGTCATCCAATAGTAGTCATCGTTCTTGCGCAGGTCCTCGTCGCGGTGCTTGCCCACCACGGCGATAAAGCTCTCGTTATAGCGGTCCGAACCCGAGACGCTGCCCGCCTTGACGTCGCTGATCCACACCTGTTCTATACCCTTGTGGTCATGCTTGTTGCTGCTGTTGTATTGCTGACCGCTCATGCTCATGGTTCCGACCATGGACCCCAAGCCCTGAGCCCCGCTCTGTGCCGTGTTGCAGGCAAAGTCGCGGAACACATCGCCGCCCACGAGCACCTCGTCAACCGCCAGCTGCTCGGACAGGCCGTCAAGGTTGGCAGTGGCAAGGGCAATAGGCGCCAAGGTGCACGGATAGCGCTTATCCTGAGCGCCATCCTTCCATGCGCTGTTGGGCACATGCATCAGCCCATAGGAGGCGAGGAGCCCGTCTCTGTATTCCTTACAATCGGAAAGCTTGAACTCGCCAGACTCCGAGTCAAAATACGCGTAGCGGTACAGCGCGCCGTACAGCCCCTTGCTGCCGTCAGAAGCGCCGTAATCAAAAGCGCTGCGTTGCCAGTCATAGCCCGCAAGAATAAGGCCCGTGACAGTTTCACCCGTCTTCTTTCCTTCTTCATCGTAGGCGGCAAACGTGCCGAACGTCGCATTCGCAGCGACCATGGTCTTGCCGTTCGCGGAGAGGGAGATTGCGCCCGCGTCGCCCAGAGCATCGACATGGACGAGCGCACCCTTGGATGCATCCCACGAAAACAGCTCGCAATGCGTCGACTTATCAATATTCTTCTTGCCGCAGGGTGCCGAGACCACGATGGCGAGGTCATCGCAAAAATCGCGATCGAGGTCGCCGGCCGCTAGCGAAACGACAGGAGCTGACTGAAGCTGCGTCCAGGAGTCGTTCCCGCCCTTGTTGTGCGTGGTGTAGTCCGCGGCGTTACCGGCATCGATCTTGACGACGCTTTGCTTCCAGTTGCCGCCCTCCAAGTCATACATGTCGACTACAGCCTTGCGCACGCCGTTCTCGTCGACATAGCAGCCCGCGTAGACAAAAAGCTCGTCGACGCCGTCGCCATCGACATCGCCCGCCTCGACATCAAAGACGGCGTCGTGCTCTTGCAGGTAACCGGCATCCAGGTACTTAAAACGGCCTTCGTACATCATATTAGTGTTGACCGTCACCGGCAGGTGTGTGTCGAGAGTGCGCGTACGCCCGTTGCTAAACGAGTAGAGGACCAGCTCAACCTTTCCGGCGTATGACTTGCCGTCAATCGTCGTGGAGGAACTGTCGCCGTAGGCACGGAGCTCGGCAACGCGGCTCTTTTTGCCCGTGCTGGCGTCGCTGCAGAACTCAACACTCGTGGCGTGAATGCCCGAGAAACCGTTGTTGTCGTTGGCGAGTACTGTTGAGGACTCATTGTTGCTTAGGTACGACCAGGTGCCGCCACCGTAGTCGCTATGCTTGTAGAGATCGCTGTTCGTATCGAAGTTGTTGACGTTTTGCCAGAACTTTGCGGCGCCCCACACACTTCCATAGCCATCGGTGAGTTTGCTGCTGCCGCCAATGTCACCGCGCTCGACGTTCTCGAGCTTGTCGCGCAGAGTGTAGCGATTGCCATGGCTACCGTTAGCTGCCATATAGACCTCGCTGCGCGTGGCAAACGTCGTGGGGGTATCAGTGGAATAGGGGCCAACGGTATCGGCCGGAATGTCCTCGCTCGTGCCCAGACCCAGGGCTTGATAATCCTGCTCGGTCATATCGGTGATTGCGGGCGCGTCTGCCGCCTGGGCAACCTGGGGCGTGGCCGTGAAGCAGGCGACGCTCGTGGCGATCAACGCAGCAAGCGCCGCCGTCCCAACAAGCGGGATTTTCGACAGCCTACGGATACGGAGGTGTGGAACGTACATGAGGGACCTCGCTTTATTCGAGTGGAGTGGACTCATTTTTGCAAATGATACGTCCGATGCCCGATATCACGTGTCTCATTTTCGCCAACGGCGTGTCTCATTTTTGAGAATCCGAGATGCCGCGGAAATCTTATCCCAGCTCAAAGGCCATTTCTGGGATGTATTTTCCGTCGAGTGCCTCATCGGGAAACTGCATCCCATTTCAAGCGTCGATTCTTGGACGCACTTTCCCCTTAGACCCTCAACCGGAAACCGCATCCCACTTTGAGCGCAAATTCCGGGATGCATTTTCCGCTTGAGCCTCATTGGGAAACGGCGTCCCACTTTGAGGGCTGATTGTGGGATGCATTTTCCGGTTTTGCTCTCATTGGGAAAATGCATCCCGTTTCTTGACCGAATAATGGGACGCAATTTCCCGTTGGAGCGCCTTTGGGAAAGTGTGTCCCACTTCGACCGCCCAGAGTGGGATGCACTTTCCGCAAAGCACCTCAACGGGAAACTACGTCCCATTCCAAAGGCAATTTCCGGGACGCATTTTTCGAAAGCCTGACCATCCGGAAAGCCCGTCCCACTTTGGACGCATCCGGGCACGGAACCATCGACCTATCAGGCCTCCCATCAATAAAGAGGCGTCCTCCCGGACGGCGGGGCACGAAGTTCATCGCGAGTTCCGCACGCAAAGAAGGCCACTTAATGTGGCCTTCGTCTTGCGCAGGACTGTAGAGCAGGGAACTTCGTGCCCCGACGCCCGGGAGGACGTTTCATTTAGAAAGATGGACCGACCGCCGTCAGCGATGGGAGCTACTCCCCCAGCACGGCCTTTTTGGCGGCTGCAGCCATGTTGTCCAGATCTTCCTTGGTGGGGTGATCCTTTGCGGCAACCCAGTTGTCGAGCAGCATCTTATAGCGCGCGTTGTCGGGATCTTGCTCGAGCATGGCCTCGTAGCGCTGCTTGACCGCGGGGCCCATCTTGCCCTGGCACATCGCCCAGCCCGCAAGCTCGGCATCCCCAGCCAAATTGGAAGTTACGCGGTCGATAATCTGCTGGTAATAGCTCTGATCGGCCCCAAAGCCGCAGGTGCCAAACAGGAAGACGCGCTTGCCGTGCAAAGCGGAGAGCAACGCCGCGACCGAAGGCGTGCACGCGCCCTTGTCGCACCAAAAACCGACGAGCACCGTGTCGGCCGCGCAGGCGCCCTGCGCCTCGAGCGCAACCTGATCTGCATCCGCATCGTCGCTCAACGCCGCGGCATGGACAAACTCAACACCCGCAGCCTGCAGAGCGCGCTTGATCGCGCCCGAAACCATCCTGGTATTACCGCTCTTGCTGTTAACCACCAAAGAGCACGTCATAGTCACGTTGCCTCGTTTCCCCCAAAACTAAAGCCACTAATGCAATTTATTAGATGAATATCTTAGTACTAACAACGCAGATGTAAACCATCTGCCGCTAATCGGTAGCCCCTACTGGGCAAACTGGCTGCAGTAGAGTTCGGCGTAGAAGCCGCCTGCCGCTAGCAGCTCGTCGTGCGTGCCGCGCTCGATAATCCGGCCGTCGCGCATCACTAGGATGCAGTCGGCGTTGCGAATCGTGCTCAGGCGATGCGCCACCACAAAGCTCGTGCGGCCGGCCATGAGCTCGTCGAATGCCGCCTGCACCTGCAGCTCGGTGCGAGTATCGATGCTCGACGTTGCCTCGTCCAGCAGCAGAATCGCCGGGTCGGTGAGCATGACACGCGCGATGCACAGCAGCTGTTTTTGACCCTGGCTAAACGTGCCGCCGTCCTCGCCGATGACTGTATCGTAGCCGCCTGGCAGCTGCACGATAAACTTGTGTGCGTGCGCGCGCTTGGCCGCCTCGATAACCTGCTCGCGCGTGGCATCCGGGCAACCGTAAGCGATGTTTTCCGCCACCGTGCCCTCGAACAGCCAAGTGTCCTGCAGCACCATGCCAAAGGCACGGCGAAGGCTTGCGCGCGTGTAGTCACGCGAAGACCTGCCATCGACCATGATGCGTCCGGCATCGATATCGTAAAAGCGCAGCAGCAGGTTGATGAGCGTCGTCTTGCCGCAGCCCGTGGGGCCGACCAGGGCAAAGCGCATGCCGGGCTTAGCCTCGATGCAGATGTCCTGCAGCAGCTTGCGGTCGGGCACGTAGCTAAAGTCCACATGCTCAAAGGTCACCTCACCCTGCGGGGCGGCAAGTTCCACGGCATCCGCCGCATCGGGCTCCTGCTCGCGCGCATCGAGCAGCGCAAACATGCGGCGCGCCGAGGCATACGCCGTCTGGATCTGCGTAATGACGTTGGTGACCTCGTTGAACGGCTTGGTGTACTGGTTGGCATAGGACAGGAAAATCTGCACACCGCCCACCGTAAGCGCCGCGGGCACGCCCGTGATCACGCCCACGCAGCCGATCACAGCGACCACGGCATAGATGATGTTATTGATAAAGCGCGTGCCGGGGTTGGAGAGCGAACCCATAAACTGCGCGCGCTCGCCCGCGGTGTAGAGCTCGGCATTGAGGGCATCGAAGCGTTGCTGAGCGTTCGAGCCATAGGCAAAGGCGTCGACAAGCTTCTGCTCGCCCACGTACTCCTCGATATGGCCGCCAAGCTGACCTTGAATACGCTGCTGCGCCGTAAAGCTCTTGTTGGAGAGTTTGGCGATGGCGCTGGCCGCAAAGATGGAGAGCGGCGTGACGAGCACCACTACGAGCGTCATGGTCAGGTTGATGGAAAGCATAAACGCGAGCGTGCCAACGATGGCAATAACACCGGTGAAGAGCTGCGTGAAGCCCTGCAGCAGACCGTCGCCCACCTGGTCGACGTCGTTGACCACGCGGCTCATAAGGTCGCCGTGGGCATGGCTGTCGATAAAGCTGAGCGGCATGCGGCTGAGCTTGTCGCTCGCCTCCACGCGCATGTCGCGCACCGTCTCGTAGGACAGGCGGTTGACGCAGTAGCCCTGTAGCCACTGGAAGGCCGCAGCACCTACGACGACAATCGCGAGCTTGGTAACGAGCGGCAGCAGTGCGTCAAAGTCCACCTGCCCGGCGGCAACGATCAGGTCGATGCCCTCGCCGATGAGGATGGGCGTGTAGAGCTGCAGAATCACGGAGATGGCGGCGCTCACAAACGACGCAACAAACGAAATGCGATGCGGACGAACGTAGCCCAGCAGGCGGCGGGTCACCGCACCCACGGGATAGCGCTCGGGATCGCCGGGCTGGCGCGGACCGTCGCCCAGGTCGTTGAGGTTATCGTTACCGGACACGTTGGCCGTCATCGTGGCGACCGAACCGGAGGAAGTGTACGGATTCATTTAGCAGCCCTCCTTTGCGCAGACGGATGTGGGGGCGCACACGGCGCCTGGGGCGGACGCGGGTCTTGGGGTGGGCGTGGGCGTCGTGCTCCCCTGCTGGCCCTCGAGCTCCTCGCGTCGCAGCTGCGACTGGCAAATCTCGCGGTAGAGCTGGCAGCTTGCATACAGCTCGTCATGCGTGCCCAGGCCCGCAACCGAGCCGTGGTCGAGTACGCAGATCATGTCGGCGTCGCGCACGGTCGAAACGCGCTGGCTTACGATCACCGTAGTCAGCGGCAGCCCGCCCTCAGCAGCGCCACACACGCTGCGCTCGTGGATGGCATGGCGAAGCGCCGCGTCGGTCTTAAAGTCGAGCGCCGAGGCGGAGTCGTCCATGATCAGGACCTGAGGCGAGCCCACCAGGGCGCGCGCGATGGTCAGGCGCTGGCGTTGGCCACCGCTGAAGTTCTTACCGTCCGCCTCGACCGGGGCGTCGAGCCCCTGAGGCTTGTTGCGCACGAACTCGCTCGCCTGCGCCATGTCGAGCGCCGCCCAGAGCCCCTCGTCGGTCGCTGACTCGTCACGCCAGGTCAGGTTACTGCGGATCGTGCCGCTCACCAGCGACGCGCGTTGCGGGACGGTCGCGACCACATGGCGCAGCTGATCGAGCGGCCAGGCGCGCACGTCGGAGCCCATCACGCTCACGCTGCCGGTGCTCGCATCGTACAGGCGCGGGATGAGCGAGACGAGCGTCGACTTACCGCTACCCGTGCCGCCGATAATGCCGAGCGTCTTGCCCAGCGGGAGCTCCAGGGTCACATCGTTGACGGCATTGGCCGCGCCCGCGCCAAACGAAAAGCTCGCATGGCTAAAGCTCAGCGCAGAGACCGGGGCGTCGACGTCCGTCGCGGGTGCCTGGGGCAGTGCGACCGGCTCGTTGTTCTCGTCGGTGATGCTCGGCTCGCAGTTGAGCACCTCGTTGATACGCGAAGCACTCGCGCTCGCCTTGGTAAAGACCACGACCAGGTTGGCGACATACACGATGGAGGTCAGGGTCTGCGTCATGTAGTTGACGAACGCCATGACCTGGCCCTGCGTGAGCTCGCCCACGTTGACCTGGATGCCGCCCACCCACAGGATGGCGCACACGCCCAGGTTCATCACCAAAAACGTGACGGGATTAAGGATTGACGAGAGCTTGCCCACCGCGATGGCGGTATTGGCCTGGTCATCGGCGGCTTGGGCAAAGCGCTCGCGCTCGTGATCTTCGCGTACAAAGGCGCGAACCACGCGGGCGCCCGAAAGCCCCTCGCGGCAAATGAGCGCGATGCGGTCAAGCTTTGCCTGCAGCTGCTTGTAGTACGGAATGCAGCGCGCCATGACAAACCAAAACACCAGGCCAATGGCGGGCGTGCAAATCAAAAAGATCATGCCGAGCTTAAGGTCGATGGCAAGGGCCGCGCACATAGAGCCCACCGCCAAGAAGGGCCAGCGGATGAGCATGCGCACGCCCAGCGCCACGGCAAGCTGCACCTGGTTGACGTCGTTGGTGATGCGGGTGATAAGCGACGGCGTGCCAAAGCGGTCGAGTTCGGCATAGCTCAGTTTGTTGATGTGCTCGTAGAGCGCGCCGCGAATGTCGGTGCCCATGCCCTGCGAGGTCAGCGCCGCCATCTTTTGGCAGACAAGCGTAAACGAGATGCCGATCACAGCCATGGCGGCAAGTAGCATGCCGTAGTGGATAACGGCGCTCACGTCGTGCGAGCCAATGCCCTTGTCGATCATCTGGGCAATCACCAGCGGCGTCAGCAGGTCAAAGATCACTTCGATCAGCTTACACGCAGGACCGATCACCATATACCGGCGAAACTTACCACCAAAACGCCTAAGCAGCTCAATCATAAAAAGGCGCTCCCTATCATCATCCACATTCAATTCGAATCATGATAGTACCGCCACCCCAAAAGAAGCGTAAACAACTCGTCATTTCTAACGGGATTCAGTTTTCAGAGAGGTATACGCGCGCACCCAGCCAGTGTCGGGTCGACCGCTTGGTATACTTACATTAGTGTTACCAAGTTAGTCGCCGACCCTTGAAATGAGGTGCCGAGATGAACGACATTCTCGCAAGAAGAGCAAAACGAGCAACCATGGGCATCGCCCTTTCCGCGGCACTTGTCGCGGGAATCGCCCCCGCAGCGGCGATCGCGGCAGAAACCAGTTCCCCCACCGGTGCAGTTGCCTTGCAGACGGAAGACGCGGCCGCCGCAAAAGAAAAGGCGTATGCAGCCATGCAGGAAGCGCTCAAAAACCTCGAAGCCGCAAAAAAGGCCGCGAGTTCCGAGAAAATTGCGCGCTTTAATAATGACATTGCCCGTTTTCAAAGGCTCTGTTAGACCAGCATTGACATGCAGCACTTTTTCAAGCTAGAAAGAAAATACCCGAGAGCAATTCGTTTTTGTTCTCGGGCATTAGTTTATTTCGGAGGTTTGAATGCTGTTAAAACTGACAAAGCACGTTCGTCTGAGTTGCAGATATCAATGTTAACCAGTTGGCTAACCTCTTCAAGAAGCGCTGCCGCCTTCTTTCGGGTTTCTGCTAGCTCCTCCATTCTTTCTTGAATAACCCGCATCGATTTTAGATTGGGAATCGGAAGTTGTAGCTCACCAAGGACATCCCAAGAAATTCGTGTCCTTCCGATACCTGTGGAAAGCAATATCAAATCTGAGCGGGCTGTATCAGATCTGATTAACGACCATAGCGTATAAACGGTCAATGGGTCTTTTGGCTGAATAACGGTATATTCAGAGGACACGTATAAACCAGCTGTATTTGAATCGACAACGGCAACGGCGCCATTAACGGCGTTGATGTTACTTAGAACGATATCGTCTTTTTTTAGCTTAAAAAGCTGTTCATAACTAACATCCTCTGCGTAAGATTCATCACCCGCGGCAATCGTTCCGTCATACCTAACAACTGCAAAGGTGACTTTCTTCTTCCTGTTATCCCCTCTGGTGTAAAAGAGGTCACCCGCTCGGCCCTCACAAGCGGCACCGGAAGCCCAAATGGGTTCAGCAATGTCTTTGACAGCACGGACTCTATAACCACGTTCGTTCCATTTTTCGACGTTTCTGCCGGCAACAAGAAGCGTGGCTTTTACATCCATCCGGTTTTCTATGCGTTTTGGATCAACCGAATACAGTCGAGCAATTTCAGGGTCACCATCTAAAAATGCTTTATATCCATTAACGATATCGGTGATCTCTTCTTTCGCCTTTTGCGCTGTAATTGCGTCAGACGGAAGAACTCTCTCCCTGTTTGGACTATCTAGCCCCACATACGAGCAGTATCGCATATAGACTCGTGGCTGATCCTGGGCGGCATCTATCTTCTTCTGCAAAAAGAGCAGCGATGTCTTGACTCTTGCCTGAGAGCGTTGGAATGCGTCACCGGGGAGCGATATAACTGCCTTGACGATGAAATGACTCCTGATCCAGTCCCTGACGTAAGAAGTGTCTTCACCTCCAAGTATTCCATCGTCTAGCACGGTTATTAAAGAACCACCAGGCTTTAGAATGTCGTAATAGCGTTCAATGAATAAAACGCTTGAGCGTACGGTTCCACGCAAACTCGAGACCCCATTTCCATCTGGACGATGCGCGATGGAGTAATCTTTGAGAAGGGTTAAATCAGACGGTTCGGAGCATTTATACTCCGCAGCAAACGGCGGATTGGTTAGCGCCAAGTCGAAATAGCCGTTACGCCCGGAAATTGCATCTCGAAATTCCTTTTTCTCGCTCCTTAATTCGAGCGAATCCGCGTCCTCTTCTACAGTGATGTTCTTATCAAGGGAATCTAGCTGGAAGATTTTGCTACCGCCGTCTCCATGAAGAAACATGTTCATACGAGCAATACGTGCTAAAGCTGGATCCCTAGCCGCATCGATGCCCCATATGCAATTTTCGGCAATGCTTTTCTTGATTTCCTGTTTTTCTCTCTTCGACAGAGAGGCATTGGAATCAACTTTTTCCCACATGCCATTCAGGGCCCCAATAAGGAACCCGCCAGAGCCGCAGCACGCATCAATGATTTGTGAGCAATCGGAGATGTTTCTACCAACGTGCAGGTCTGAGAGGCCTACAGCGATATCAACAATACTTCTCGGCGTAAAATACTGCCCAAGTGATTTACCCCTTAAAGTCGCGTTCAGAAACGTTTCGAACATGCGTCCGTTGAGGTCGTCTTCAATTAGATGAAGATCAACTCCTTCAAATCGCTTAACAAGTTCTTTAATCGTTCCTGCGGATAGACGTATCTTCTCGTTGGGTTCAAAAATGCGCTTCTTCTTTTTCTGGGCAATCAGATCCTCGAAGTTCTTTACCAACTTAGCGAAAAGAATCGTGTTGACGGGATTTGGGGTCGTTTCCTCGGCCTTTTTTATCCATTGGGATGAAAATTTAGCTCGTGAAATTGGCACCGAGTAACCTTCATCCGTTTCATATCCTTCACTGCATTCATGAGCTTCTTTATCGGAGGTCATTTTTAGGAAAATCACCTTCACAAATTCAGTGAATGCGGCTCCATAGCTGAGATGTTCGTGCTTATAGATATAGGAATGTGCGCTTCCGAATAGTTTATTAACCGCAGAGGGCCCGATTTGCTTCAACACGATGCGCTCTTCCTCTTTTTCACTCGAGAGCTCAGTAGGAGGAGTCGTGTTAAAAGAACGCGGTGACAGGTATCCGGCAAAGGTGTCGAAGGCCTTGGAGCCCTTATTCATATCAGAAAGAGACAATGTGAGAACGGGCTCTGCACTATCCCATCTGTACAGCTGCGTTTTCAAGCCGTTCGTTAAAACGAAGTATTGGACTGGATTGTCTTTATAACCCTGGTTGATTAGGAGGCAATAGCTTGAGCATTGTCCGACCCAATCGTCTAGATCTTCCTTGGTTGATTTGGCATCAATGACGAAACGCACCTTTCTTCTATACGAAAGTGCGTAATCGGGCTTGTAAGGTATCTTCTTTCGGCCCAAGTTTACATTGAGTGCCGAAATGCTTTCCTTTGTTTTTATTTGACTGTCTGACCAGCCCAGGCGCTTGAGAAGCCTGTCTACAAAAAACTGCTCTACAGATGCTTCATTACTCAAATCTTCTTCTCTGCAGATTGCTTTATTCGCCGTATTATTCATTCGGTTTATTTACTTTCATCTCAAACGGCATGCCACCCTCGCGGATCACCGCTCGGAGGAACATGTTCATCGCCGCGGACATGGACAGACCGAGCTCATCGAGGATGGCGGACGCCTCCTTCTTCACCTCCGGCTCGATCCTGATGGTGGTTGCGGGTATGTTCGACGGCATGGCGGCTCCTATCTCTTGTGTATACCACGGTGCCACCATTTTAACGGACTAAGCCGCCCTCGATACCCAGTAGTCCATATAGGGCGGTAGGACGTTGAACATGTCACGAATGCGGGTCGCGCAGGAGCCGTTGGCGAGCTGACGAGCGACCGTGGACTCCGCCGTGCGGGAGTCGGTTGCCATGAAGGTGCGGCACCAGCGGAACCAGTCGAGGTAAGCGCCGAGGTGCTTGGTGGACACTCTCAAAGCGCAGGTCCACCGTCTCGCTATAGCTCCTCGATTCCTTTTTATAGGAGGATATTGCTTGTCCCTTGTTCCGAAAGGACTTTGGGTAGCTGAACTCGTCATTTTCGATATTTGAGGTCAGATGCTCTCTGCCAATTTGCCCTATGATGTCAAGCCGCTTCAATTAGGACCACCGCCCAGCGGCAATCCCCATAGGTGCGAAGCGCCTATCTACTCTCTCCCTCTTGACCTCCGGCTCTATCCGGATCGTCGTGGCTGGTATGTTCGAAGGCATGGTTGCACTCTTTCTCGTATATCACGGTGCAAACATTCTACCGTTCCTATGCCGCTGCGGCATCCTAATAGTCCATGTAAGGCGGGCGGGACGTTGAACATGCCCCTGATACGGCTCTTGCAGACGCTGTTCGCGAGCTGGCGGGCGACAGCCCCTCTGCGGATTTGCAATCTTTAAAAAGTCTTTTCGCAAACCAAAACGCTGCGGTATCGATCGCCGCCAATCGCGGAAGAGCATGTCACCAACGTGATAACAGAGTCGGAACCAGAGGAATCCGACTTCGCGCTAGCGTGCTCAGCCAATGAAGTGAGCCAGGCCTTGAAGTCTAACTCTCCAGCAAAGTCAAATCGTAGAAGCAGATCAAAGTTTTTAGGAACTCTCATGCCAAGCAACGGCATATATCGAATGGTATTGCCATCTGCGTTCGTGAATGTCACGGCTCCAATATTTGCAAAACAATCCGTCCGATAACAATTCTGGAGTTCGGTAAAGCCCAGAGTTCCATATCCCATGTTATGAGCGTACACGAGCATGTTTGCACTTGATGGCGATGAGCCTTCAGCTATATACGGACACCCGGAGAATGACGGTAAGCGATCGAAACCGTGATTGAGGTAGAAACCGTTAGGGTCACCCTGGCGGCATGAGACAACGGGCGTTGAGATCGAGGTCCCTTCGACCGTAAGCCAACCGGCGTAGTCCGGGTTCTCGTCTTTTAGAGACACGCCGCCGTCTGCTTGCGCTTTCTGTTCAGCTGCATTTGCGATTGCAGCCTCTCTAACAATCTCGGCACCCAGGCATATGAAGATAAACACTGAGGCGACAAGAACACCAACCGTCAATTTCACGGCAGTGGAGCTTTTGCTACCAGATGCGACGCGCTCACAATTCCGATCGAAACGCCTTTTCGCAATTTTGCTGAACGGACCTACGAGGGGAATCATCCCTGCTTCTCCTTAAGATGCTCCTTAACGCCCGGCCATTTCATGGCCTTTTCAGGCGAATATTCTTCATGCTCATGAAAGCGCTTGACCTGAAAACCGCAACCGGACGCAAGCGCAAATGAACCGCCTCTATATTCCCAGCTGTTGGACTCACAGACGATGGACTTGCCGGGCTTAGACACCTTCAGCGCGCGACCGCACAACGGGCAGACTCCGTATTTCCTTAGATTCGTCTCCTGGGCGCGCCTCTTGCCGCACTCGATGAGTATAGTCGCATCCCTCTTGGTAAGGTCGTCGTAATCTAAGTCACCTGCAGAATCGCCCAAAAGCCTCCTGATAAAAGCAATCTGCGGTTCTGAAGCGGGGTCCTCGGCCCATTTTGCCGCGCGCTCACGGTCCCAAAGGGCCCTATCGTGTGAGGTCTCATAATTCGATTCAAGCCACAGGAGTATGTCCTGCTCGGCAACATCAAGCGACCTATAATACCTGCGCTGGGTCTCCCCCAGTCTCGTAAGGTCCGCGGTGCAACAGTCGAGAAGGTCAGGCTTGTATAGCGTGACCTGCCACCCCCTGTCGGATGCACCGGGACCGGCGATATTCCGATCGCCGTTGTAGTGCACGACCCAGGCGATGGACCCAGTGGAAGAAAGTACGTTGACCTTGCGCGACGTGAGCACCCAACCGGATGGACAATCCTCCACTTCCTCGACTCTTCTTCCCAAGTCGAGAAGCGAGCCATCGAGTTGTTTCCTGCCAACCCTGTCGGGAAAATCCCTCTCGTTGAGTCCGAATAAAGTCGGCGGCGTGCAGATACTCTTATCGTCAGATACGCCCAGGCAGTCGATAAGCCTGAGAGACTTCTTTTCATAGCCGGTTACGGGGTCGGTGTAGAGTCTCAGCCCTCGCCCAACCATCTGCGTGTAGAGCGATGGGTTCTTCGTCGGTCGGGCCAACAACACGGTCTCAATGAGTGGCATGTCCGTGCCCTCGGTAAAAACGCCGTAGTTGATGAGGCATGGAATCTCTCGCGCCGTGAACGCATCGATGATCTGTCGGCGCTCATCTGCCGGCGTGTTTCCGTCGACAACCACAGAGCCGGGAATGAGCTCGGCCAGCGAGTAGGCATGGTGCACGCTCGAAGCGAATACTAGTGTCTGGCCAATATGGAATTCTTTATATGCAGCTGCGACCTGACGGTTCGTCTCAGGGCGGTCAACGCGCTTTGCAAGCTCTCCTACCCGGAAATCGCCCATTCCGGTACGGACGCCCTTCGTCGACCAGTCCACGATGGTTCTACGGCAGTCGATATCGCAAAGATAGCCATTGGAGATTCCCCAGCGCAGATCTTTCTGAAAGACGATATCGTCGAAAACAGCCCCGAGGCCTCGATCGTCCCCCCTCCTCGGCGTCGCGGTGAACCCGATGTGGAGGCGCGGCCTCAAGTAGTCGTAAATTTTACGATAAGACGGTGCCAGGGCATGGTGCGCCTCATCGGTGATAACCATATCGAATTCGCCAGGCTCAAAGTCTCTCTCGAGTCGATTTGCGAGCGTCTGGACAGAAGCCGAGACGACCTCCTCGCCATGCGAGTGCCGTTCGGCCTTTTCGATGCCTACCGGGCAGCTGTAGTACTTAACCGGCTGGGTAACCAGTTCCTCACGGTGTGAAAGCAGAAGAACCCTACCCTTCCGGGCGATCCTGCTGAAAGTCACGGTCTTGCCGAGCCCCGTTGCCATCTGCACGAGATGCGATCCACTCTCGAGGGAGTCGCAGATATCCACACACTCCTGCTGATAGTCCCTGAGGACAATCTCATCGGGTGCCATCGCTCCAGCCTTCCTCAACGGTAAGCCCTTCAACGCCGGCCGCCAATCCGTTGACGAGCGCGGCGTGCGCGGCGGGTCCCATCGCAAGAACCTTGGCAATGAGTTTCTGGATGTTTCCGAAATACCAATCCTCGTTCATCAAGCAGGCGTCATCGTTGAAGCCCAGGCGATCTGGCAGCGTGATAGATAGACCGCAATCGAAATCAGATAGAGGGTCGCGCGTGAGGAGGGCAAGGCCATGGGACTCGACGAGAAGGGCCCTCGCTAGGTCGTCCGAGCTCACGACAAGCATCCTGTCACACAGCTCGCGATACTCGTCATTGTCGCCCCCGGGCATCTTATAGCTCCTATCGAGGAATATGCCACTGTCGGGATTAGATATATCGAGGTACTCACGCTGGAGTGCGACGCCTGATTCAAAAGACGGATCTGGCATATGCACTTCGTCGATACATCCCGTCTCGTAGTAAATCCTCAATGAAGAAGTGTTCATCTTTAAACCGTGTTCTTTCTCTCGGAAACCGTTCCGGCTTCGGGACGGACGTAAACCGAAGGCATTTGCGATTTCGCCGCCTTCTCAATGCTCTCGATGCGGTCACTGCCCTCCTGAAGAATGTGCCTTGAGGCGGCTGACTCCAATGCGGCGGCGACCGCAATCGAGTCCCTTGTCCGGATTGAAGTCGGAACGCTGAGTCTCCGGCCGTGTGACCTTCTCAGAAACTCACCGGCCGAGGGGACTCCCCTTAGGTCCCTCACTGTCCTGACTCCGATAAAACCCTCGATTGCAACGAGAGACTCATTTAGCGACTCGGCATCAGCTCGCGCCCTATCGAGCGACACGGAGAGCTCACCAAGCCTGTTTCTCAGCCCATCTAGGATTAAACTCGCTTCGACGGCATAGCGCTCAGCCCCTAATGCGTCGGCAGATATCTTTGATAATGCCGCGCTGCAGAAAGCGGTATCGGTATCAATTTGGGATAAAAGAGCGTTTCTCTCTTTCCTGTCTGCCGGCGTAAAAGATAATGACGACTCCAGCTCGGCAAGTCTCGCCCTGGCAGACGAGATCTTTTCCGAGCGTTTAAGAACCTCCTCCGCAATGGAAATCGATGACTCGATCTCATGGACCTCATGCTCCATGGCCTCGACCTTGAGCATCTGAGACCTGAAGGCACCCTCGACCTCCGAGACGGTGCTATACCCATTTGCGGAAATAACGGACAATGCTTTGACCCCGGCGCTAATTGCGCCGATGCCGGCGCGCTTCGATTTGGATGCAATCCTCCACTTAAGAGCATTGTCAAAACCCTTATCTCGCGGAGTGTAGCCAAGGCTCTTTGCCTTTGCCTCATTCAGTTTACGGTCGGAGATTCTTGATTCGATATTCCCGGCTACAACATCGACGGGTATTCCCAGCCGGGCACGAATGCCGAACTCGTCGTAATTTGAACCGAGTGAGGACGCAAGTACCTTCTTGTCGTGCCCGCCGCTATCGGGGTGCCTATAGCCGATACCCCTGCGGCTCCATTCGACCGTAAAGCCATCGGCCTCGAACCTCTCTACGAACTCATCCCAGTTGGAGCTGTTTGCGATTGACCTGTCTATGGCGTCTCTGATTTCCGCAACCCAGCTTCGGCCTCCACGGCGCCTAAGTGAGCGCTCAGCCTCACTCATGCGAACTGACTGAGCCGTTGGTTTCCTTCGTCCTTCACGTATTGCCTTGCGGCGTTCAGACAGGTCCGGCAACATCCCCATGCCATGTTCACCGGCAATCTCTTGTGCGACGCGCGCCATGGAATCGCTGTCCTCGGGCGTAATTTGAACCTTCAATCCGCTGTTCGCGTTCACCGCATTAAGGATGACGTGCGCGTGCATAACACCACTTGCGTTGTCGTCATGGACAGACCAGATCCACTGCCAGCCCCGATCGGCAGGCCAAACCCTCTCACACCATTCCTGGGCGAGCTGGCCAACCTCCTCTGCCGACGCGCGATCCCTGGGGTCCGGCGATAAAACCCACTGATAGTAGTTCCTCCAGACCAAGTCAGGGTTCGACCGCCTCTTGTTCTCAAACCACTCAGGAGGTTTGTCTTTTCCGAACCTCTTTCTAGTCGCATCCATTACCTTATGCCATCCGTAAGGGGTATCGGGCAGACCTGGAGAGTGCCCGAACGCCATGGAGCGCGAGGCAGACTTATCTCCGGCAAGATATTTTTCCATTCTCTCTTCGTGGTCCTCAGCGCTTCGATGTCCAAATGACAAGTAGTCATCGACCTGTTTACAGCTGCCTTCACCACCCGAGAGCGTCTTAAGAAAGGGCATTACGTCTCCTTTCAGTCGGATATTCAGCCTCGATTGCACGCGATAGACGCTCGCAGACATCAATCAGACATGGCTCGACGGTATCGATTGCCGAAAATATGGCCATAGACACCCTTCTCGCTTCGGCAGCGCGTGACTGTCCCGCTATCGCCTTTGCGTTTAAATTGAGCTCAGACAGTTGCGCCGAAATCGTAAATAGCTCGTCCCAGATATCCCTTAAGGTTGATCCTGATGAGGCATTAGTCTCGTAGAGCGCCTTGTACAGAATGTACTCAGTGACGCTCATGTTGAGGCTGTTTGCCAATGCACGAATGGCTTCCGCTTCCTCAACGGTGCTCCTGGCTTCTATACGCGCCCTTTTTGGCTTTTTCTCACGGGACGATTCACCCATGCGCCGTCTCCTAACTCATGCTTTAACTAGCGTAGAGCAGCGACACGTACCGTGCCGTACAGTTTGGTGACATGCGGTGCCAATGTTTTTGCAGGTGAATAGCTGTGGTATTGCCGAACTACGACATTGCTGAATTACGCACAAACTGGAATAGTGAACAGCGTAAAAGATGATTTGCTGAACAGTGCAATAGCGTAATAACGCGACTACGTAACTACGCAACAACGTAATAGAGGGAAAATCAAAATACGGAAGGTGTGGGGCGCTTGCCACAGCCCAGTTCGACGTTTAACAGCGCCCTTCATCTAAAGCGGTCACCGCAATTCAATGTCCTCGCCCTAATAGCGCAGCGAAACCGATCTTTCAATCGGAATCCATCCGATCGCTTCTCGATTATCTTGTGGGTCACGTCTTGGTTGAGAGCTCAAGGCAAGATGGATGGCTGGAGTCGATTACGGACATCCCATTTGGTTCAATTACGACGCATTGTTTCGTACATACCGAGATAGTGACTAATGAAAAGGCTCTGTTAGACCATGATTGACATCTTGCCCAATCATCTTTTTGTAATTGCAAAATATTCGCCCCTTTGCTGGATTTAAAACCGGCAAAGGGGCGATACCCTCAAGCTCGAATAAGTCAATCGTTAGGACTCTGTCGTTTCATCCCACTCTTCATCCGCATGTAAGATGGCATCAAGTTCGTTTTCTACGTCGGAAACGCCAATATAGGCCTTCGCGATATTCTCCCGTGCATTTCGCACCTTTAAGGCGATCTCCTTCTGCTTCTCTATGGGAGGGTAATAGACGAGAACCTTCCCGAAGTCAGAAGACTGCGTTCTCCTTCGATTGCTGTGGCCGGTGTTGATGGCGCGGAATGCCTTTTGGAAGCGGCGGCTTCTCAAGAGTATCGACAGAAACTCCGGGTCGATGACATTTGGGTCTTTGACCCGTAAGATCGGATATTCTTGCGTTACGAGGGCATGGTCGAATTCTTCGGTGACGAAGCATACGACCCCCTTCCAAAGATCGATTCCGGAGTAGACGATGTCGGAGGTTCTTACCTCAAACCAGTCGCTGCTTGAGTCGTAGAAATACATCCCCCGCCATTCGGGAGGGTTGTTTCCGACGCCTGGTTCCCTAAGCCTTGCAACACCAGTTTGGGAAAGAGTCAAGACCTTGTATTCCTTCATCGGCTCTTCCCCGAAGTCCACGTTCCTTCTCATCCGTTTCACTAGATCCATCATGGGTGCAGATGACCAGCCATGCGGCACGTAATCGCCCTTATGGGCCATGTAGACATGGTATTTCGGGTCCACTCTATGACTCGGATGGCTTCTCCATACTGACGAAGCCCTCTCGGCGACGCATCTCGAGTCGGAAACCGCCCCGTTTTCCTCCCAGACGTTCCACTCTCCCAATATCGAGCCAGTCTGGTCGTCTGAAAGATAGCCGTTCTCGTCGGCGATATAGAGGTCGTTTCTAGGATCAGGTCGACCGGATGGCGTATATCCGATATGAGATGCCTCCCCGAAAAAGATGTTGTAGTCTAGCCCGCTATCCTTGAGAGCAACCGCAATGTCTCCCTCACAGGCTTCCAGTTGATTGCTCAATCTAGCCGATTCCAGGTCGGAGAACTTTTCAAAGATCAATATCGAAGTCTTGTTCGTGGCGCCAGACCTGCGAAAAGCGAAGTCTGGAAGGGAGATCACGGACAGTATTCTTCCCGATTTAAAGAGCCATTCACGAAGGGCGGGACAATTTGATTGAGACCCGCTGTTGTTGAGAACCCCGTCGGGCAGGACCATGCCGAGCCTGCCGCCCGGCTTGAGCCAGGAGACGCTTTTCTCCAGGATAATTTGTTCCGACTGTATTGATTGCTTTCCGCAGCCTAGGACGAAGTCATCTAGGAATGCGCCGTCAAGCTGGTCCTCATCTCCATTTGCGACCTTGGTTCCGAAAGGCGGATTTCCCACAATCAGGTCAAACTGGCGATCCTTCTGGAGTCTCGGCTTGCTCAGGTTTGGGCTGAGGCAGCTCTTGTCGGCCTCGATGTTCGTGTGACCATCGTGGTGCAGGAGTAAGCTGATTTTGCAGATTCTAGCCAGGGTCGGGTGAATTTCGATTCCGTAAACGTTCTGCGCGGCAAAATCGGATTTGATTCTCGCGAGGTTCCCCTGCCCGGCAAAGCCCGCATCGGTATCGTTCCATACTTGAAGGAGAGTTTCGAGCAAAAAGCCTCCCGAGCCGCACGTCGGATCTAGAACGTAATCTTCGCTCGTGGGATTGAGCATCCCTACCGTGAATCTCGCTATCTGCCTCATGGTGAAATACTGACCAAGGCTTCCGCGGAAGACCGATCCGAAGAAATCCTCGAAGGCCGTTCCGATGACGTCGGAATCTGTATCGATGAACGAAATCTCCTGAATGACGCGAACGACCTGGGCGACCTTGCTGTCCGGAAGCTCGATTTTCTCATCACGCGGGAAAATGGCCTGATCTTGCTCCTTAGCGTCGCTAAACAGCTTGTGGACCCTCGTGGCGATAGCCGAGTCGGACTCGTTGATACCAGCTTGGAACGAGCGGGGGTGGCCGTTTCGCGTGTAGCGCTCGTCGCGGACCTTGGCGAACATCAGCTTGCTCCACTCATCGAAAGCCGATAGCGGATCGCGTTTTCCTCCAGCCCAAATGATGGAGTGCGCGCGCCTGATGGCGATGCTGATATCGAAGGCACTCGCCGGCTTGATATCCATTTCCGTGCCCGCGTGAAGCGGATACACCATATCCTGAGAGTAGTTCCTCGGAAGAAGTTCTCTGTCGCCCAGCTTATTTCTCCTGCGCTCCCTAGCGCCGAAGCCCTCGAGCTGCCAGACGCATGACTCGTCTCCGTAGTCCTTCATGGTGTATTTTGCGCCCAGCGCGATGCCGTTGGCGAAGGCCTGCGCTTCCCCTTCCGCCCTTTCAGCCGGAGTCGCGCCCTCTTTCTTGTTCTCGACGACTAGCCAGGGCTTCGTGCATCTGTCGTCTTCGTAGAGTACGATATCCGCAAAATCGTTGTGCGAGCCTTCCACCTCGGTATCGATCTTTCGCGAATCATAGCCTTTCGACAGGACCAGAAACGCTACGGCGTCGGCCCTGACCTTTTCCTCGGGATCGCTGATCTGATAGCTTTTCGTCCTGCGGAAGGAATACTTTATCTGAGTGCCGTCCAGCGAGAAGAGCCCGCGCATGATCGCGGTTTTCGACAGCTCCGACAATCCAAGCGAAGAGGCCAGTGCCAGCTGCGTTTCAAGTTGATTTGCCAACTATCTCACCGTTTTTCCGTCAGATGCCGACGTCTTGACCTTCATCTCGAATGGCATCCCGCCCTCCCGGACGAGAGCCTTGAGGAACGCATTGACGGCAGTGGACATAGACAGGCCGAGCTCGTCGAGGATGACGGTAGCCTCTTTCTTGACCTCCGGTTCGATGCGAATCGTCGTGGCGGGTATGTTCGACGGCATGGTTGTACCTTTCCTCGTATATCACGGTGCAACCATTTTATCGTCTCTATGCGGCGGATGCGACCCAGTAGTCCATATAGGGCGGCAGGACGTTGAACATGTCACGGATGCGGCTCCTGCATACGCCGTTCGCGAGCTGTCGCGCGACCGTGCGCTCGGCGGTGCCGGAATCGGCTGCCATGAAGGTCCGGCACCACTTGAACCAGGCGAGGTAGGCATCGAGGTGCTTCGTCGACACGCCTCTGAACGGCTCCATGAAGGTGCTGAGGAGCGAATGGACGGTGTTGATCCGGTTGATGGTCCCCTCGGAGCGGTCCTTGGAATCGTAGGCAGTATGCGCGGCGACCTCGAGCTCGGCGAGGACGTCGACGTAGGCGGACGCCTTGTCCGTCGCCACGACGGAACCGGACATGATGCGGCCCCTCAGCACATCCATGGCGCGCTTCCTCGACAGGACGCCCCGCCCCGAGACCTCGAAGAACGTTTCGTTCGAGTCGTTCACGCCGGTCATGACGCAGATCTGCTCGCGCGACAGCCCGCGCTTGTGCACCTGCTTGCCGCGATGTCGGGAGGGACGCGGCATCGTGAACGACCCCTTCGTGTGGTTGCCCTTGAACGACTCGGGAAAATAGGTCTCGTCGAGCTCGCAGCCGCAGCCCCGTTCGACCTTGAACGAGGGGGAGTAGGCCGAAAGGCACTCGATCAGCCTGTGGCGCATGGTGTAGGCGGTCTTGAGGCAGACGTGGCAGCGCTTCGCGCATTCCCGCAGGGGCAGCATGAGAACGAAACACTCGGCGTAGGCCATCCAGGTCTCCTTCGGGAGCTTGCTCGTTCCCAGGATACGCTCACTGCCCATGCCGAAGGTCCTACCGCAGTCTCGGCAGAGGTAGCGCTGCTCTCCGTTCTTGGCCTTCCCCTTCTTCACGATCGCGACTGACCCGCAGCGCGGGCAGCATTCGACTTCATAGGAGGAGCCGGCCGCGTCATCGAACATCGCCGCGCGGATCACGTCCCTGACGGATTCGATCGCGCGGCGGCGCTCGGTTTTGCTGAGGTTCGCCATGTTCTTTTTGAAGGTGATGACCAGGTCTTCGGCGTTCATGATGCTCCAATGCCGTAGTGCTTATGGATATTATACCACGGTGGCATCACCTATATGTCAATGTTGGTCTAACAGAGCCAAACAATCTACCCTGTCCCCTACCTGGCGTGGCTGGGATTTCCGAGCCCTGGGTTTGTTTCAGGTGATTACTACCCCATCATCCCGTTTATCTTTATGTATCTTGCAGGATACTTCGCCGCACATATAGCGCAGGGAATCGATAAGACCGTCCCTAGCTGGACCTACGCCAACCCCCTACCGGCGCTCGCCAGCCTTGGACGTCACGCACTCCCCTTTTATCTGCTGCATCAGCCCATCATACTGGGCATTTTGGAGCTCGCCTACTCGGTGCGATAACGCTCGAGCCGCGGCGCAATACGAGCCGGCAGCTTCGCCACAATACGAACGCCATCCTCAAGATATTCCTCGTGCAAAAGGGTTCCCTGCTCATGCACCAGCGTAATGAGGGCGCCCTCGCGATACGGGATATCAGCGGAGAGCAACACATCGGTGGCAGCCGCCTCACGAGCAATTCGGTCGACGAGATTGTCGAGCCCCTCGCCTGTCTGGGCCGAGAACAACACGGCCTCGGGATAGCGACGACGGAAACTCAATCGATCGACGCTATCGAGTAGGTCGATTTTATTGAACACCGTAAGCGTCAAACGCTCGCCAGCACCGATCTCGTCAAGAACGCGATCGACTGCCTCGAGCTGGCGCTCGTAGTCCTCGTCAGAGGCATCCACAACTTTAAGGATCAGGTCGGCACCAAGGACCTCGGACAGTGTGGACTTAAAGGCATCAACAAGACCATGCGGTAGCTTTTGAATAAAGCCAACCGTATCGGTAATGGTCATACCACGACCGCCGGGCAAGCGATACGAGCGCGTCGTCGGATCGAGCGTGGCAAACAATTTGTCCTGTGAAAGCACTGTAGACCCGGTCAGGCGATTGAGCAACGTCGACTTACCGGCATTGGTATAACCGGCTAAGGCAACGCGAAACGCCGGCGACTCGATACGACTCTTTGACTGGACATCGCGGCGCTGTTCAACCTGCTTAAGCTCGCGACGAAGCGCGGCAATCTTGTTGCGAATCAAACGTCGGTCAACCTCGAGCTGGCTTTCGCCCTGGCCAAAGCGCGAACCAATGCCACCGCGTGTCTGCTCTTTAGCAAGATGGCTCCACATACCGCGCAAGCGAGGCAACAGATACTGCAATTGGGCTAGCTGCACCTGCAGGCGGCCCTCACGGGTCTGAGCGTGCAGGCCAAAGATATCGAGAATCAACGCCGTGCGGTCGATAATCTTAACCGGTTCGCCCACGGCTTTCTCAAGATATGACTGCTGCGAGGGCGTTAAATCGTCGTCGAAGATAACAACATCGACATCCATACAATGCACGAGCCCGCAAAGCTCCTCAACCTTACCGGAGCCGATAAACGATTTTGGATACGGCTTAACCAGACGCTGTGACAAACGCGCCACGCACTGGGCGCCAGCCGTATGGGCCAGGCGCTCAAGCTCGTCAAGCGAACGATCGAGCGGCCAGGCGTTATCGCGCCACTCAACTCCGACAAGAACGGCACGTTCAGGCTCAGGCGCTGTGGGAACGAGGGGAAACCGAGCCATTAGGCTGCCTCGATACGATGAAGGATATCATCAACGACCTCATCGATCGTAAACTCGTCCATATCGAACCACACGATGCGGTCATCGCGTTTAAACCACGAAAGCTGACGCTTGGCATAGCGACGCGAGCGCATCTTGATGAGTTCGCGAGCCTCATCCATAGAAATCACGCCGTCAAAGGCATCGATGATCTCTTTATAGCCAATCGCTTGCATCGAAGTCAGGGCATCTCTCAGCCCCTGGTCCATAAGACCACGAACCTCATCAACAAGACCCTGCTCAAACATCAGATCGACGCGTAGGTTAATTCGCTCGTAAAGCGCCTCACGATTACGCATCAATCCAAACCACAAAGCGTGATAATGCTCGCGCGGAACACTAAACTGCAACTTTTGCTGCGCGTAGGACACGCCATCATCGTGCATTTCCAGCGCGCGAATCACGCGACGAACATTATGGGGGTGGATGACCGCGGCGGACTCGGGGTCACGCTCGGCAAGCAGCGCGTGCAGCGCTTCCTCGCCAATGCGCTCGGCAAGCTCCTGATACCCCGCGCGGCGATCGTCCTCAAGTTCGCCCGAGGGAAAATCCATCTCATCCAGGGCCGCCTTGAGATACAAGCCCGTACCCCCGCAAAACACCGGTAGGCGACCCTCGCCCAGCAAGCGCTCAACATGTACACGAGCGTCTGCCTGATACAACGCTGCAGAATATGCAACGCCCGGTTCAACAATATCGACCAGGCGTAGAGGCGCACAACATTCCTCAGGCGCCATCTTTGCCGTGCCGATATCCATACCTCGATAGATTTGCATCGCGTCACACGACAGCACTTCGGACGAAAGACGAGCCGCTAAACGATCTGCGACATCACTTTTACCAACCGCGGTCGGACCGACAATCGCAACAGCAGAAAGGCTTGCCCCGTGAGAAATCATTAGCGCGGCTCGCCCACAACGGATCCGGACAGATACCACGTCTTGGCAACATCGATGTCAACATCGACAATCTTGCCAATCAACTGATCGATGCTGTAGCCCTCGGGAATCGGTGCATGAACGGTCTGATTCTTAGGACTCTTGCCCAGCAGCACCGCGTCATTCTTTTTGCTCGTACCCTCAATAAGCGCCGGCACGACGGTGTGGAGCTCACCCTGGTTATACTCGTGCGCAGTGGTCTCGATAACCTTCACCAGACGGTTGAATCGCTCAAGAATCACCTCATGCGGCGTGGGATCGTCAATCTCGGCGGCCGGAGTACCGGCGCGCTTGGAATAGATAAACGTATAGGCCTGAGCATAACGGACCGTCTCGGCAAGCGAGAGCGTCTGCTCAAAGTCTTCCTCGGTCTCGCCGGGGAAACCCACGATGATATCGGTCGAAAGCGCGATATCGGGCATGCGATTGCGGATGCGATCGACGAGCCCCAGATAATCCTCGCGCGTATAACGACGATTCATCTCTTTAAGGATGCGCGTCGAGCCCGACTGAACTGCCAGATGCAGCTGCGGCATGACGGCAGGCGTCTCGGCCATAGCGTCGATGGTCTCGGGCAGCAGGTCTTTGGGGTGCGAGGAAGTAAAGAAGATACGCTCTACACCCGTTTCGCCCACGGCGCGCAAAAGGTCGGCAAAGCGCGGCTTACCAAACAGATCGCGACCATAGGAGTTGACGTTTTGACCCAGAAGCGTGACCTCACGCACGCCCTGGCGCACTAGACCGGTCACCTCGTCGACAATCTCCTCGAAAGGGCGGCTCTTTTCGCGACCGCGCACATACGGCACGATGCAATAGGTGCAGAAGTTATTACAGCCCGTCATAATGGGGACCCAAGCGTGATACTGGGTCTCACGATGCCACGGCATGCTCATGGCATCCGTGTCCTCGTGCTCATTGGTGCGAATATGGCGCTTACCGTCCAAGAATGCCTCGGCAATGAGCTCGGCCACATGCGCGATGGAATGCGTGCCAAAGATAACATTGACGTTATCGACATTGGTGAGCAGGCCCTCGCCGTCTCGTTGGGCAATGCAGCCGCCCACGGCGACCACGCGCTTGCCCGAGGGCGAAGGCGGGAGGCTCTTACAAGAGTTGCACTGACCGTACAAACGGGTGTCGGCGGCCTCACGAACGCAGCACGTCATGAACACGACAATGTCAGCATGCTCCGGATCGAGCCCCATGAGGCAGCCATATGAGTCGAGCAGACCACTCACGCGCTCGGAGTCGTGCTGATTCATCTGGCAGCCAAAGGTGCGGATAAAGTAGGTTTTACCGGCAAGAATATCGCGTACGGAACCCTGGTCCATGTGTATAAGTCCTAACGAGGTGGAATAAGCGGGATCAAAGAGGGCGGGCAAAGAGTAAATACTCTATGCAACAGGCTTAACGTCGTCCATCACAACGTTATCCATAGCAGCTCGATTAATCTGATGAACGTAAATAGAAAGACGGATGGCCGTGCGCGACTCCCCGTTGATGAGGATGTCGGAGAACACCGGCGCGCAGGAAATATCAAACCCGGTCGGAATCAAAAATCCGCGTGCAATGGCCACAGCCTTAATGGCCTGATTGACGGCACCCGCGCCGACACACTGAATATTGACGGGAACACCATCTTTGACCATGCCGGCAATGGCGCCGGCAACGGACGCGGGCGATGATTTGCTTGATACCTTCAGGCAATCCATGAAGAAACTCCTGCGTTTAAAAGTACGTTTTAACTGCAATAACTGTATCGTACCGAACGGACTCGGTAAAGATGCTATTCCTCTTTGGCAAGATCGAACGTCACAGTGATGCGATCACGTGAAACACGAATCTTGGGGTCGCCGCAAAGGTTGAGATAGTACCGCGATGCAAGATCGTTAAAGTCGCGCTCCACGGCTCGCGAGAACTGCGCCATGTCGTCCTTGGCAATACGCAGCCCGCGACGATCTTTAGCAAGATCAACCGGAGCAGACGCATGCGAGGATGAATCGCGCTCGCGAAGCAGGCGTGCGGTCACACCGCGAACGGGCTTAATCTGGCCCGCCAAGATACGATGCGCCGTACGCTCGGACATCTCAAGGCCCAAACCCGAACAGATACGGATAAAGTCTTCCGCATCCGAAGCAAGACCCAGACGATCGACCACGGGAAGCTCGGCTTCGTCGTCGATAAACAAAAGACGAGAAGCATCGAGACGGCTGGAGGCCTGTGCATGCAGCGTCGCGGCGATCTCGGACGGAGACCCCAGATAGACATCACAGGCGCGCAGCTCCTCGAGGGCAAACTCACAGGCGGCGCGAATGATGTTGTGAGGGCCGCGGGCGCAGACATAGTGACCGTCCTCGTCCTTCACGGCCTGAGGCCAGCTGGACTGATCGGCGCGCTCGCCAAGGCGGTCGGTAGCGACGCTCACTTTAAAAACCGAGCCAAGGTCAACATCCGACGCGACAACACGTGCCTCGTCGGTATTCTGCTTAATCGAGAACAATGCCATGCCTCGACCGTGAACGCCCCAACGATCCATCTTCATGCTCTCGAGCTTGGAAGTAACGCGGGCATCGAAGATGCGCTCCTGCATATCCTGCGGCACACCCGAGCCGTTATCCAGAAAGACGAGCGTACGGACGCCATCTTCCTTGGTCGTAGCGAGATAGACCTTGTCGGCGCCGGCATCACGAGCGTTGCGCAGCATTTCAATGACAATATCCTCGACATGCTGAATGTCGTGCTTTGCCTGGCGCCGTTCAGCCTCCGAAACGCGGAGGCGGACATACCCCTCGCCAAGGTTCTCCTCGACGCGAAGGTTGCCCTCCCCCGACATCGACGCGATAAATGAGATGAGCTCGTTCGCGTCGTTCATGTTATTTAGCGATATCGACAGCGCGACTCTCGCGAATCACGACGACGCGCACCTGACCGGGATACTCCATCTCTTCCTCGATTTGATGGGCGATGTCATGAGCCAAGACCGTGGACTGAGCATCGGAAATCTTGTCCGGCTGAACCATGACGTGGACCTCGCGACCAGCCTGCATGGCATAGGTACGCTCGACGCCGTCATGGGAATTGGCGATCTCCTCGAGCTTCTCAAGGCGTTTGATGTAATTCTCGGCCGATTCGCGACGGGCACCGGGGCGAGAGGCAGAAACGGCATCGGCAGCCTGGACCAGAACATCGAGCACCGTGTTGGGGTCGACGTCGGCGTGATGGGCCTCGATAGCGTGAACGATAACGGGCTTCTCGCCATAGCGACGGGCGAGCTCGGCGCCGATAACGGCATGCGGACCCTCGACGTCATGGTCGATAGCCTTACCAAGATCGTGCAGCAGGCCGGCACGCTTGGCGGTCACAACGTCCAGGCCAAGCTCGGAAGCCATCACGCCACACAGGTCGGAAACCTCGAGGGAATGCTGGAGCACGTTCTGACCAAACGAGGTGCGGTAGCGCAGAGCGCCCAGGGTCTTAACGATCTCGGGATGCAGATCGTGGATACCGGTATCGAAGGCAGCCTGTTCGCCAGCCTCGCGCACGCGCTGCTGAACCAAGTCGGCGGCCTTGTGATACATCTCCTCGATACGGGCAGGATGAATGCGTCCGTCAGCAATAAGGTTCTCGAGGGCGACGCGGGCGGTCTCACGACGGACCGGATCGAAGCTCGAAAGCACGACGGTCTCAGGCGTGTCGTCAATCACAAGGTTGACGCCGGAAACCTGCTCGAAGGTGCGAATGTTACGACCCTCGCGGCCGATGATGCGACCCTTGAGATCATCGGAAGGAATATGCACGGAGGTAACGGTGACCTCGGCGGTGTGATCTGCGGCACAGCGCTGAATCGCCAGGGACAAGATCTCCTGAGCGGTCTTGTGGCACTCGGCGCGAACCTGCTGCTCGGACTCACGGATGATCGTGGCGGCCTCGTGGGTAACCTCGCCACGAACCTTGTCGAGGAGCTCCTTGTGAGCATCCTCGCGGGTCAGGTCGGCGATGCGCTCGAGCTCCGAGGTCTGCTTGGCGCAGAGCTCCTCAAGCTCGCGGGAGCGCTTCTCGACCTGGCCAGCCTGGCTAGACAGCTGATGCTCACGCTTGTCGAGGGCATCGTTGCGGCGATCGAGAGACTCCTCACGCTGCATCACGCGATTCTCGAGCGTACGAATCTCACTTTTACGCTGCTTGTCCTCGGCCTCGGCAGCCTGCTTGTTCTTGATAATCTCTTCCTTGGCCTCAAGCAGAGCCTCTTTTTTGAGGGTCTCGGCTTGACGCTTTGCATCACCGATTAGGGACTCAGCCTGTGCGTGAGCCGACTGGATCTTTTCGTCGGCCTCGTGAAGACTACCCTGCTTGGCGGTGCGCATGTAGGCAATGGCGGCGATGGCACCCAAAACGATGCCAACGAGCGCTGCGATGATAGGCATGCTCACTCCTTTTTATGGATTCGTTACACAACAAAGCGAACCGTCCTTACGAACGGCTCGCGACATTTGAGTAATATGGGCGCAGCTTATGCGGGTCGGATACAGATAAACATATAAACAAACTCATCAAAGATGAGCACATATCACAAAGCAAATGACAGTGTTTATCGTACGTTGAACCGCAACAACTGTCAAATAAATGGACCCAGCACGGCGGCTAAAAGGCGGTGAACGGCAGGTGCGCAAAACACATGCGTCTAGCATGCGTCTAAACTGCACATTCCTCACGTTCGGCATCGAGACGCGCCTTAACGGCATCGGCGGCGATGTGGTACGAAAAGCCCTTGCCCATTAAAAACCGGACGAGCTTTTCGAATCCACGTGTCTCGGGAACACGACGCTTCGCGAGTAAAGCCGCTGCGCGAGCCAAATCGTCCTCCACGGCAAAATAATCCTCAGGATAGCCGGGGATATCATCGAGTACGACATGGCGGCGCTTGAGCTCGGTCTCAATCTTGCGCTGTCCCCAGCCGCGTCGCTTGCGTTCCTCGATAAAATACGAACAAAAGCGGTTCTCATCTAAAAACCGGTACTCAGTGGCACGCTGGACGGCGAAATCAATTGCGGCCGCGCGAAAACCATAACGAGCCAGCTTGTCACGGACCTCACCCGTGGCATGGTCGCGACGCGACAGCATCTCAGTCACCATGGTAAGCGCGCATTTACGCTCAATGAGCTGCACCGCCTCGCGAAACTCATCCCAATCGCAGGGAAGTTCGGGGCGATTTTTAAGAAACAGGCGCGCAACACGAACAGGAATCCAGATGGATCGTTCAAAACCACCCTCGAGCTCGCAGTCGATATGTGCACAAGGCTTTTTTGATGCATACCCACTCGAGAACGAGGAGGTCGCCTTCTTATCGGGGAAGACGACCGTGGCCTCGGTCACCGTATACGACATGAGGGCAACCGCTACTCGTCGTCATCGAGCATCGCGGAGCCATCGATGGCGTAAAGCTCATCGAACTCCTCAGTTTCGGGCTGATCGGTCAGCTCGACCTCGGACGGAGCATCGTCATCGAATTCAAGGCCGCAGGCGAGGCGAACCTTATGCTCGATCTCGTCAGCACAATCGGGGTGCTCGCGCAGGAAGGCCTTAGCGGCCTCGCGACCATTACCGAGCTTGTCCTCACCGTAAGCAAACCAAGAACCCATCTTTTTGCAGATACCGCACTCGACGGCCATGTCCAGAATCGAGCCCTCCTTAGAGATGCCCGTGCCGTACATGATGTCAAACTCGGCCGAGCGGAACGGAGCGGCCACCTTGTTCTTGACGACCTTGGCACGCACGCGATTGCCGATAACCTCGTCCTTGAGCTTGATGCTGTCGATGCGGCGAATATCGATGCGCACCGAAGAGAAGAACTTGAGGGCGCGGCCGCCCGTCGTAGTCTCGGGGTTGCCGAACATGACGCCGATCTTCTCGCGCAGCTGGTTAATGAAGATGCAGGTCGTTTTAGATTTGGCGAGCGAGCCTGCGAGCTTACGGAGCGCCTGGCTCATCAGACGGGCTTGAAGGCCGACCGTAGTGTCGCCGATCTCGCCCTCGATCTCGGCACGCGGAGTCAAAGCGGCGACAGAGTCGACGACAATGGCGTCGATGGCGCCAGAGCGAACGAGCATGTCGACGATCTCGAGCGCCTGCTCGCCCGTATCGGGCTGGGAAATGAGGACCTCATCGATGTCCACGCCGATACGCGCGGCATACGTGGGATCGAGCGCGTGCTCGGCATCAATAAATGCCACGACGCCGCCCATAGCCTGGGCCTCTGCCAAAATCTCGAGCGAAAGCGTTGTCTTACCGGAGGACTCGGGGCCGTAAATCTCGACGATACGTCCGCGCGGCACGCCGCCGATGCCCAGAGCGGCATCGAGGGCCAGGGCGCCCGTGGGAATGGCCTCGACCTCGAGCTCGGGACCACCGTCACCGTACCTCATGATGGAACCCTGGCCGAATTTCTTCTCGATCTCGGCCTTGGTGGTGGCGATCATCTCATCGCGCTCTTTACCCGTCGTGCGAGCATGAACGGTACGTACGGGACCTGAATTCTTGGCCATGAATAGCCCTCCTCTTAACAACCTGCATCGATAATAAACGAACGGCTGTTCGTGGTCAACCGTTCAGATAAATCATATGCAGCCGACCTTTCCAAAACCCAACCAAACGCAGACCAAAAACTGACCAAAAACTTGACCGCAGGTGAACCAAGCAAGGCATGACGAGCAAGATTACGACTACTACCTGCACAAAGATCAAATTCGCCTAAGGTCCCTATCTCCACAATTAAGGGGCCCGGAGGCCCCTTAAAACACGTCTATTCCATAGGGTTGAGCACAAGGGCAATGCGACCCAATGCCTCCGTGACCGCATGGGCACGAACACACGAACGGTCGCCCTCATAGTGGCAGCGCACAGAGTCCACGACCGGCACTCCCCCATCGGCGGAACGATGTGCCCAGCCAATATAGAAAGTGCCAGCAGGATCGTCCTCAGTACCACCGCCGGGGCCGGCATAACCCGTTGCGCTCACTGCAATATCGCTCTGGTACAGCTCCAGCGAACCCGACGCCATCTCGCGCGCAGTTTGATGCGACACCGCGGTGTAGCGGTCGAGCGTCTCCTGCTCAACACCCAGCACGCGATGCTTAATCTCATCGCAATAGGTCACCGCACCGCCACGCAGCGCCGCCGAGGCGCCCGGGATATCCGCAATCGTCGAGGCGATCATACCCGCCGTCAGCGACTCAGCCGTCGAAACCGTCACACCCCGAGCGCTCGCGCGCTCGACGATATCGCGCGCCAGCTCCTCGTTATGTGCGGAAATCTGCTCAAAAGAGTCCGTCATACCCACCAGGACCTAGACCGAAAAGACGATCTTGCGGCAGTTCCAGAAGTACTGGGCGCCCGAGATAACGGTCAAGACAACGGCAACGGCATACAGGAAGCGCGACACCGAATAGACACCGAGCAACAGCGACACCGGCCCCAGCTGAAGGCCGGCCATCGCAAAAACGCACAGGTAACCGCAGATGGAGACCATCGTGGTTGCCGTCTTGTACTTGCCGAGCTTATCGGCCGCAACGACCACACCGGCCGCACTCGCAACCATGCGAAGGGCGCTCACCAGAAGCTCACGGAACAGGATAATGAACACGGACCACACGGTCACCGCGCCAAAATCCAAGAACAGCAGCAGGGCCGAGAACACGAGCAGCTTGTCGGCGATGGGGTCCAAGAATTTACCGAAGTCGGTGATCTCGTTGCGCGAACGCGCCAGATAACCGTCAACCTTATCGGTGCACGACAGGATCACATACAGAATGAAGGCAGCGGCGGCGAGCGGGCCGTCGAAGGTGCTCCAATCCGTACCGGCAACACTCGTGTGAGAAAGCGCCGACACGATCATGAACACCGGGATAAAGACGATGCGAACGCACGTCACGATGTTGGCGGGCGTCCAGACACTCGTCAGTTCCTTATTGCTCTCGTTAGCCACGACGCTCTCCTACTCCACAACATGGCCGATAAGCTCATAGCAGAAGCTATCGGTAAACTCGACAGTCAGAATATCGCCCACGGACGCCTCGCTGGCGTCCAGATGCACCGCGCCATCGGAATCGGGCGCCTGGAACCAGGCATGGCCGATCAGCTCGGCGCCGTCCTCGGTCTCTTCGATACCGTCGACGATCACCTGGGCGCGCTCGCCCACATGTGCGGCGGTAGCGGCAAAACCGAGCGACTCGGCCAGGTCAATGGCCTCCTGGGCGCGCTCGAGCTTAACCTCTTCGTCGACCTGGCCCTCCATCTTAGCGGCCAGGCTGCCCTCCTCCTGCGAGTAGGCAAAGACGCTCGTATAGTCAAACCCGACGGTGTCCATAAAGTCGATAAGATCGCGGAACTCGTCGTCGGTCTCGGTCGGAAAGCCGACCATAGCCGTGGAGCGAATCACGATGCCGGGGATGCGCTCACGCAGATCGCGGAACAGGTCCTCGAGCTCCTGGCGCGAACCGGAGCGACGCATAGCCTTGAGGATGCGCGCGTCGCAGTGCTGCACGGGGATATCGATATAGGGCAGGACCTCGGGCGTATCGCGAATCGTCTCGATGAGCTCATCGGTCATGCCCTCGGGCTGCAGATAGAGCACGCGGACCCAGACGTTGTGCGGGCGCACGGCCTCGGCGACGGCGCGCAGCAGCTGCGCCAGATTGCGCGGCGAGCCCTCGGCGGCGTCCTCGTCGGCAAAGTCGGTACCCCAAATGCCCGTGTCCTGGCCGATCAGCACGATCTCGCGCACACCGCCGGCAACCAGGTCGCGCACCTCGGAGATAATGCTCTCGGCATTACGCGAATGATAGCGACCGCGAATGTAAGGGATCATGCAGAAGCTGCAGAAGCGGTTGCAGCCATCAGAAATCTTGACGTAGGCAACGGCACCCTCGACGGTACGCTTGACCTGCGGAATATAGGCTGCGATCTCACGCTCGACACCCAACACGCCATCGATGACCGCCACGATGCCGTCCTCCTCGTCGGCCTTCACAAAGGCAGCGACCTCGGGCAGCTCGTCAGGCAGGTCGTCGCCATAGCGCGACGGCACGCAGCCGCACATGACGATGGGACAAGAACGAACGCCGTCCTGAACCTCGTTGGCGAGCTCGAGCGTGGTCTCGATGCTCTCGGACGTTGCGGAAGCGAGGAACGAGCATGTATTGACGATGGCGATATCGGCATCCTGCGGGTCGAATGCTTCCTCGTAGCCTGCGGCGGTCAAAAGAGAACGCATGCGGTCGGTGTCAACCTCGTTCTTAGCGCACCCGAGGGTGATGTAGAGCACGGAGCCCAACGGTGTATCCATGTTGGAGAGCAGTCCTTTCGATTGATATTAGCGGTAGTTGGTGAACTGCAGCGGCTGGCCGTAGTCCTGGTCGCGCAGGAACTGGATCACGGTCTGCAACGCGTCCTTCGAAGCAGAGGAAACACGCAGCTTGTCGGCCTCGATGGTCACCTTGACCTTGAGCTTTTGATCCTTGATGTCCTTGTTGATCTTCTTGGCGGTCGCCTGGTCAATACCCTCGACGATATGGCCGAGCACGCGCACGGTGCCGCCCGATGCCGCCTGCGGAGCATCCCACGAGACGGCCTTGAGGTCGATGCCGCGCTTGATGAGCTTGGAGCTCAGCACGTCGACAATCTGTTTGGAGACAAAGTCGGCCGGGGCGTTTATCGTAAAGAGCTTGTCGCCCTTCGAAAGCTCGATCGTGGCGCCGGAATCCTTAAGGTCATAGCGCTGGGAAATCTCGCGCGTGGTCTGCTGGAAGGCGTTGTCGACCTCTTGCATGTTGACCTCGGACACGACGTCGAAGCTGGAATCTTTAGCCATGATGTTTCCTTTCGCGTACGAGCGGCCTAGTAGCTATCGTACGAATTGTCGGTAGAATCGGTGGGTGTCTGACCGTCAGTTGCGGTATCGGCGCCATCCGTGGACTGGGCATCGGTACCGTCGGTGGTATCGGTACCATCGGTGGTGTCGGTACTATCAGAACTTTCACCATTCTCGGAATCAGACGTCTCCTTCTTGGGAACGGTGATCGTCACGCGCGCCACGCCCGAGGTCTTGGTATCGTAACGGACCTTTTCACCGTTCTTGGTAACGGTGACATCGGAAGGCTTGGACGTGGTGATCTCGATCGAGGACTCGGGCGTATACTCCTGCTCAAAGGGGCCAGTCGCCTGGGCGCCATAGACCGACTTGCCGTCGACCTTGACCTCAATCCACGCGGTCTTTCCCTTGGCAACGGAGACCTTGACCTTCGTGACCTCGCTCTCTTCCTTCTTGGCCGTCGTCTTGGTAGCGTCCGAATCAGTCGACTCATCCGTCGCCTCATCGGTGTCTTCGTCCTCGTCGACCGTTTCGGTCTTCTTAGAAGACTTCTTGGTCGAAGTCTTGGTAGCAGTGGGCGTCTCGGGCGTGTTCTCGGGCGCCGAAGAAGCGCAGCCGCGCAGAAGCACCACGATGAGCACAATCAGCAGCAACACCACGGCACCGATGCCGGCGTAGACGATACGCGGATCGAGCCCGTTGTTTTGAGGAGTACGTGATCCGCCGCGTCCACGACTGGAACTGTTGCGGCCGCCTCCCTGAGGCATACGACCACGATTGCTATCGGAACGGCCGCGATAGCCGCCCTGGCCCTGAAGGCTGCGCTGACCCGAGCGGGGCGCAAGTTCACCGCGGCCTTGATAGCCACGTTGGCCCGAACGCGGAGCCGAAGAGCGCTGGCCATACGGCTGTGATTGAGAGCGAAGACGCGGCGTCACCTGCGTGGTATCGGCATCCGCATAGCCACCGCGAGAGCGTCCGGTGGAGACACCACGGTGACCGCGATCGGAATAGCCGCCGTCGCCGTAGCCGGCACGAGGGTCACGCGCCACGCCGCGGGCAGCGGGAAGTGCACGGTCCTCGGGCATCGGCGTACTGCGGAACCGGTCACGCTGTGAGCGAATCTCCTCGCCCGAACCCGTCTCAGTAATATAACCGGCCTGCTGAGGACGCTGTCCATAGCGGGTCGAACGACCGCCCTGAACCATCAGGAAGCGCCCGTTATCGACCGACGAACGCGAGTTAACGTAGCCGGCAGCATCCTGAAAACGACCGCCCTGCTGCGAGGTCTCGCGTTCATATGCCATGAGGTCATCAAAATAAGCGTTGACGACCTCGCGCGGGTTAAGCCCCAAAAAGCGAGCATAGCTCGAAATCATGCCCTGCGCATAGCCGCGCGGAGGCATCGATGCAAAGTTACCGGTCTCGAAAAACTCGATGATCTGCGGCCTGATTTTGATGGTGTTGGCGACCTGCTGGATGGAAAGGCCCATCCGGCGACGCTGCTCGAGCAGCATGTCACCAAAGCGTGCAGCCATCAGAATCCTCCAAACTCACGATCTTCACGTGCCATCTCGGCGTCGACAGACTCCAACGCGGCGAGCCCCTCCTCGTCCAGCAGGACCTCGCGCGGCTTGGAACCATCGGGCGGGCCGACGACACCCTTTTCTTCCAGCATGTCCATAATACGCCCGGCGCGCGCATAGCCAACCTTGAGGCGGCGTTGCAGCCCAGATGTGGAGCCCAGCTGCGATTCCACCACAATATGGGCGGCCTCCCAGATAAGAGGGTCGTCATCTTGCGGCTCGGCAACGCCCGTGCGAACAACGCCGCCACCAGCCATGGACATGGAAGCGGGCGCCACGGCAGAGAGAATCTCCTCATGGTAGTCGGGCTCGCTTTGCGACTTAACGAACTCGACGATCTCGTTGATCTCGTCGTCCGAAACAAAGCAGCCCTGGATACGGCGGGGCTTACCCCAGTCGACTTTGGAGAACAGCATGTCGCCCAAACCAGTAAGCTTTTCGGCGCCCATCTGGTCGATAATGACGCGGGAATCGATGCCCGTAGCCACGTTAAAGGCAATACGATTGGTGATGTTGGCCTTGATAAGGCCCGTCACCACGTTGGAGCTGGGGCGCTGCGTAGCCACGATAAGGTGAATACCAGCGGCACGGCCCAGCTGGGCGATACGGACGATCGAGGCCTCGACATCCTTGCCGGCTACCATCATCAGGTCCGAAAGCTCGTCGATGATGATGACCAGATAGGGCATCTTTTGCGGCGGGTTATCGTAATGCTCGAACTCGCCGGCGGCCTGCTTTTCGTTATAGGTCGAAATCTTGCGAACGTTGAGGCGCTCGAAGACCTTCAGGCGACGCTCCATCTCGGACACGGCCCACTGCAGCGCACTGGCAGCCTGCTTGGGCTCGGTCACCACGGGCACATAGAGATGCGGCAGGCCGTTATAGCCCGCAAGCTCGACGCGCTTGGGGTCGACCATGATAAGGCGAACGTCCTCGGGAAGGGCGCGCATGAGCAAGGTCGTGATGATGGAGTTGATCATGACCGACTTACCCGAACCGGTGGTGCCGGCGATCAGCAGATGGGGCATCTTGGCGAGGTCGGCGACAACCGGCGTGCCCTCGGCATCGCGACCGATGGCAAGCTCGAGCGGACCGCCCTTCACATAGGGAAGCACGTCGCCCAGGTTGACGTTCTGACGCTTGCGATTGGGGATCTCGATACCCACAAGCGAGGTGCCGGGAATCGGCGCAAAAATGCGCACCGACTGGGCGGCAAGCGAAAGCGCGATATCGTCCTCGAGGCTCGAGATCTTACTCACGCGCTCGCCCTCACCGGGCTGCAGCTTAAAGGTCGTGACCGTGGGGCCGGCAATCCAGCCGACGACGCGGGCGCTACGGCCAAACTCAAGCAAGGTGGACTGCAGCGACTCGGCAGTCTGTTCCAGCTCCTTGTCAGAAGACGCGGAGGACGCCGACTGCGGGTTGGCATGCAGGATTTCGAGCGGCGGGAGCTTGAGGCCGTCCTCTTGGTCGCCCTCGGCATCGGCATTGGTACCGTCCGCTCCCCCATCGCCGGTTGCAACAGAAGCAGCGGAAGCCGTGGGGGCGGAGGCATCGGAAACCTTGGGATGCTTTAGGAAGTCAGGGATCTGCGGAGCTGCCGAAACGGGATTCACGGCAAACGGCGGCTCGGACTCGTCAGCCTTGTCCGGATCGTCTTCCATCGAAAACTGTCCGGTGACCTGTCCTGCCTTGGCACGGCGACGCGGCAGTAAGGTTGTCTTGGCGGTCTCGAGCGGAGCCTCGTCGTCCTCGTCATCGCCCTCGGTGAGTTCGATTTCGCTATCGGACCAAGACGGGTCGGGCTCGCTCGTGTTGAGCTTGGGCGCGGCCTTGCCCTTCTTGGTATGGCGGCGCGGCAGCAACGTGGTCTTGGCTCGCTCGGCCTCCACGGTCTCGGACACATCGACAAACGGGTCATCGTCCTCGTCGTCATCCAAAACCGAATCGACATCGCCACCCATGACCGTGGTCACGGCGGCGTCAGTTCCCTTCTGACGCAGGATGCTCAGGTGCGGACGGGCGACGCCGGGAACCGACAGGGCCTCTTCGTCGCCCCACGGGCTCGCATTGACATCGGCACGACGGCGCTCGGCAAAATCGGCGGCGCGATCGCGTGCGGAGCGCAAAACGCCGCCCACCGAGAAGCCGATAATGACCAGGCCAACGACGACAAGGCCCAGCAAGACAACCATGGCAATAGGTTTACCCAGGGCGTTTTGCAAGGTACTTGCGATAAAGGCGCCAATGTAGCCGCCCGAGGCGGAAAGGTTCTGCGGCGTAAACATGAGGTCACACGAATCGCTCGTGCCCGGCACCATCAGCGACAGGATAGAGACAATGGCCACAAAGACCACGGCGCCGCCCGCGACCGAGCGAATGTTGAGCGGCGAGTCCTCACCCAAAAAGAGCGTGGCGGCGAACAGCAAGATGACGATCGGCAGCACGTAAGCGCCCAGGCCAAAGCCGAGGTGATAGAAGCCGGCGACAGCAGCCGTCACGGGCGCCGTTGCCGGCGAAATCACGGCAATGAAGGATGCAATCGCCAAAACGGCAATGACCACGCCGGCGATATCGCGATTGGCCGAAGGCTCGACCAGGGGCTCGAACTCATCGAACTCGGACTCGTGGCCCTTATTGGCACGCAGATGGGAACCGGCACCCTTCGCAGATGCCGGTTGGTTGTTGGCCTTATTGCCTTTGGCGTTTTGTGCAGATCCGCGCGCCAAACTAAACCTCCATGACGACCGGGATGATCATCGGGCGAGTGCGCGTACGGCTCCAGATAAAGTTGGAGAGCGAATCGCGCACGGCTTTGCGAATGGCATCGGAGCCGCTGCTGGTAAAGCTAAACTTGCCCTTCTCGATCGTCTTCATGATGGCTGCGGAGGCATCCTCGGAGAACTGATCGTCGATGGCAAACGAAACGCCGCGGCCCGAGAACTCGATAGCCTCGATCTTCTTGTGCTTGAGCGAGACGATGGCAACGGCCGTGACCATACCGTCGTTGGCGAGCTTTTGGCGATCGCGCAGGACGATGGGATCGGTGTCACCGATGCGCAGACCGTCGACATAGACGACGCCGGACTCGACGGGCGTACCGCGCTTTACGATACCACCGCGCATCTCGAGCGTGTCACCGTTGTCGAGGATAAAGATGTGATCGTCCTTGATGCCCATCTTACGGGCAAGCTGGGCATGGGCGCGCAGATGCACGGCTTCGCCGTGAACCGGCATAAAGTAGGTAGGCTTGGCCATGGCCATCAGAAGCTTGAGCTCCTCCTGGCTGCCGTGGCCCGAGACATGAACGAGTGCGCGATTCTTATCCCAGACGTCGCAGCCGAGCTTGGCCAGGCTGTTGACGACCTGCTGGACGGCCTTCTCGTTGCCGGGAACGGGAGTTGCCGAAAGAATGACGGTATCGCCCTCGTGGATGGAGAGCGTCTTGTGCTCGCCGTTAGCCATGCGGGACAGGGCCGACAGCGGCTCGCCCTGCGAACCGGTGCACATGACGACGATCTTATCGTCAGGCAGGTTATCGATATCGAAGGCATCGAGGATATCGGCATCGTCGATGTTGAGGTAGCCCAGCTCGCGCGCCACGCGGGTGTTGGTGAGCATGGAGCGTCCGGTCACGACGACCTTGCGGCCGCACTTGCGAGCGGCGTCGCAAATCTGCTGTAGGCGATGGATGTGGCTCGAGAACGACGCGACGAACACGCGGCCCGGGGCGTTCTTGATGGCGTGCAGCAGGTTGGGGCCGACTTCGGCCTCGGACTTGGTAAAGCCCGGAACCGTGGCGTTGGTGGAGTCGGAAAGCAGCAGGTCGATGCCCTGTTTAGCAAAGCGGCTGATGGCGGCATAGTCGGGCGTGACGCCATCGATGGGCGTCTGGTCGAGCTTAAAATCGCCCGTGTGCATGACGGTGCCCTGATTGGTGCGAATGAACACGCCCAGAGCGCCGGGGATGGAGTGCGTCATGGAGAAGAAATCGAGCGAGATGCCACCGAGATTGACGTGGCTGCCGCCCTTGACCTCACGGAACTTGGGCGCGCGAATGCGGAACTCGGAGAGCTTACCCTCGATAAAACCGAGCGTCAGCTTGCTCGAGAAGATGGGCACCTTGTTGTTGAGGTCCTGCAGCAGGTACGGAAGCGAACCGGTGTGGTCCTCGTGGCCATGGGTGACGATGATGCCGCGGAGCTTCTCCTCGTTCTCCAGGACATAGGTGTAGTCGGGAAGCACCAGGTCGATACCGGGCTGGGAGTCGTCGGGGAACATGAGGCCGGCGTCGACGAGCACCATGTCGTCGCCGCACTCGAAGACCGTCATGTTCTTGCCGATGCCGTCAAGGCCGCCGAGCGGGATGATCTTCAAGGGAGATGATTTTTTAGCTGCCATAGGTTCGTGTGGTTTCCTTTCTTCGAAACGGGTCTGGAACAACCGACGGGGCGCTTCTGGCAAACCGACCGCCGGGAACGTACAAACATGCATCACAGAGTCGATGCAGTAACTACAGCATCATACCCATTTGCCCACCAACAGACCACCCATGCATCAAAGCCCCATCTGAACGGTCTATCCCGTCGGTCTGGGGCCATCGGGAGCCGGGGCGGGTTAAGTTTGCTGCTCTACAGTCCTGCGCAAGACGGAAAGCACATTAAGTGCT
>OFMV01000105.1_pt1 | contig 76674 bp, 74 predicted proteins | sample 1541881 | NCBI WGS metagenome assembly OFMV01 (sample SAMN04209220, study PRJEB22552) | human gut metagenome | biome: gut; material: feces | host: Homo sapiens | place: USA: Oklahoma
ACTATCAGATCTCCGGGGAGGAAGAGCCTTATAAAAAAGCGATAAAAGAGTGCATCGAAAAAGGAATTCTTGCTGATTATTTAATGCGAAAAGGAAGCGAGGTTGTCAATATGCTGTTGGATGAATATGATTATGAAACAGATATCGAAGTGCAGAGAGAAGAAGCAAGAGAGCAAGGGCGAGCAGAAGGCAGAGAGGAAGGACGAGAACAAGGACGAGCAGAGGGAAGAAAGCAAGGGAAGGAAGAAGGCAGAGAAGAAGGTCGAAAAGAAGAAAAAAGAGCTCTCGTTCAGAAAAAACTTGAAAAGGGGAAAACAATTTCTCAAATCGCAGATGATCTTGAAGATACAGAAGAAAATATTGCTCACCTGATCGAAGAGTTTCATCTTCGGGTGTAGAGCGGCGGCAGTTTATCAAGAGATCGGATAGCGCCCATATGCAGACAGATTTTCCCGAAACAGCAAAAGAAATAAAAACAAAAGCAAAAAAATAAAAAAATTCGTTTGTTCTATTGACATTTCATAAAAAGTGGTGGTACTATTATGCACAAAATTTTTATGTATAAATACAGGCATCAAAGGAGGATGTGGAACAATGTGTGGAATTGTAGGATTCATCGGAGAACAGCCGGCAGCGCCGATTCTTTTGGAAGGGCTTTCAAAGCTGGAGTACAGAGGGTATGATTCGGCGGGAATCGCGGTTCGTAATGAAAAGACGGATAAGATCGCGATAGTAAAGGCAAAGGGGCGTTTGAAGATCCTTGCAGAAAAAACAGATAACGGGAAAAGTGTGCGAGGCACATGCGGGATCGGTCATACACGATGGGCCACTCACGGCGAACCTTCCGAGAATAATGCACATCCTCACTGCACGGATGATAAATCCGTTGTTCTTGTGCATAACGGGATTATCGAAAACTATCAAGAATTAAAGACAAAGCTTCAGAAAACGGGATATACGTTTTATTCACAGACAGACACGGAAATCGCGGTAAAACTGATAGATTATTATTATAAGAAGACCGGAACACCTCTTGAGGCGCTTACAAGGGCTATGCTTAGAATAAGAGGATCATATGCTTTCGGAGTGATGTTCCGCGATTGTCCGGGCAGATTGTTTGCGGCCAGAAAAGACAGCCCGCTTATTATCGGAAAGAGTAAAAAAGGCTGCCTGATCGCGTCAGACGTTCCGGCGATTCTGGATCGTACAAGAAACGTATATTATATAGGCAATCTTGAAATAGCGGAGATGACTTCGGAGGAAGTGCATTTTTATAATATTGACCGGGAAGAGATACAAAAAGAAATGACAGAGATCAAGTGGGATGCCGAGTCAGCCGAAAAAGGCGGGTATGAACACTTTATGTTAAAAGAGATACATGAGCAGCCGAAAGCCGTTCAGGATACGCTGGGCGCTTATATAAAAGACAGTGCGATTGACTTTTCGGAAGCAGGTCTGACAGACGAGCAACTAAAAAGCATTGAGAGGATCTATGTTGCGGCATGCGGATCGGCGTATCATGTCGGAGTTGTCGGAAAATATGTGACGGAAAGTCTGGCAGGTATTCCGGTAGAAGTGGATCTCGCATCTGAATTCCGTTATCGCAACCCGATTCTTGCGCCGAATTCGGCGTTGATCGTCGTATCACAGTCAGGAGAGACGGCAGACAGTCTTGCCGCCTTGCGTCTTGCAAAAGAGAAAGGAATTCCGGTTATCGGGATCGTCAATGTAGTCGGCTCAAGCATTGCAAGAGAAAGCGATCATGTCTTATACACATATGCAGGCCCCGAGATCTCGGTTGCGACGACAAAGGCGTACAGCGCACAGTTGGCGGCAATGTACCTTCTCGCCGTACAGATGGCAAAAGTAAAAGGCAGAATAGATGAGAAACGGCATGGAGAATTGCTCGAGGAACTGTGCAGAATTCCCGATAAGATTCAGAAAGCGCTTGACGATAAAGAGCGGATACAGTGGTTTGCAAGTAAATATGCGAATGCAAAAGATGTATTTTTTATCGGGCGCGGCATCGATTATGCAATCAGTCTGGAAGGAAGCCTCAAGATGAAGGAGATCAGTTATATCCATTCAGAAGCATATGCGGCAGGAGAGCTGAAGCATGGAACAATCAGTCTCATCGAAGACGGAATTCTTGTCGTGGGAGTCTTAACTCAGAACGATCTGTTTGAGAAAACATTGAGCAATATGGTCGAGGTAAAAAGCAGAGGCGCATATTTGATGGGACTTACGACATATGGAAACTACAGCGTGGAAGATACGGCGGACTTTTCCGTTTATGTGCCGAAAACAGAAGAATATTTTTCCGCAAGTCTTGCGATCGTGCCGCTTCAGCTTATGGGATATTACGTCAGTGTCGCAAAAGGTTTGGATGTTGACAAACCGCGGAATCTGGCAAAATCCGTAACAGTAGAATAATTTTTACATCGTGTGAAGAAATTATACTTTTAATATCTGAATAAAAATGCATATTCTCTCTTTTTAATATATTTATAAGAGAAAATATGCATTTTGTATTTGAAAATATACATTTTGGAGAGTTGACAAGGAACAGATGTTAGCCTATTATTAAAAATGTATCGTGAAAATTATGATAAAAGTAATGTTTGTTTATAGTGAATTTAAACAGCGGTCTATAAAAGGCAGCATATCTATCTAATGTGTTTTATTGAAAGTTGATAAATGACATAGGGATATGCTGTTTTGGCGTGTCATGAAAAAACTTAAACACATTAATGCGTTATCGCAATGATAGAATGAAGCGCCGTGAAAATGTTGAAACTAGGTATTGGAATTCAAAGTTAAGGAGCGGCGCACAAAATGGCAAAAATAATTGATACACACAGTCATATATTACCCGGGATCGATGACGGGGCTGGTTCATGGAAAGAAGCGCTTTGCATGTTGAAAACAGCGCAGGCTCAGGGAATCAGAAGAGTGATCGCAACTCCTCACTGGGGAGGACCTTTCGGTTATACCGATCCGGTGCAGATCAGAGAACTCTGTTTTACATTACAGGAAAAAGCAAGACGTCACAATATCAGTGTGAAAATTTATCAGGGGCAGGAAGTGATGTACACCGAGGAAGCGGCGGACAGGATTGCAAACGGCGAGATCCTTACATTGGCGGACAGCCGGTATGTACTGGCTGAATTTTATCAGGGAATCGGGTATTCGGGAATTTTTCGGGCAGTACAGCGCTTTACACAGTCGGGATACAGTCCGATCATCGCTCATGCAGAGAGATATGAAGCGCTGAAAGATATCGGGCGTCTGGAAGAACTACGAAAGCAGGGAGCATATATACAGTTGAATTTCAGGGCGATCGGGGGAAAGTGGCATGATTTTACAACACGTTGGTGCAGGAAAGCTCTGAAAGAAGGATTTGTTCATTTTGTCGGAACGGATATGCATAATATGAGAACGAGAAAACCGGAGACAGAATCCGCAGTAGTGTGGATGGAGAAGCATCTGGAGCCGGATTATGTAAAAAAACTGTTTTTAAAAAATCCCGAGAAGATTTTAAGAAACGAGCGTTTGTAAGAAAAACATTGTAAAACATAGTCAATTTATGTAAAAAAGACGCATTGTAAAATGAGAAACAGGGAAAAAGTGAAGAAAATACTGGTAAATGGAATTAATTTATTTCCTTATAGAAAAATATGATATATAATTAGAAGGATTAATATATTACGAACAGAGAGACGGATAATAGAGGAAGTGATAAAATATGGAAAAAACACATGATGAAGAAATGGCAATCGACCTGTGGGAGTTAATTTCCGCACTGAAAAAGCGGGCGCTGATTATTTTGGCGGCGTGTCTGCTTGGCGGTGTTGTGGCAGGTGTATATACAAAACTTTGCATCACCCCGATGTATACGGCGACATCATCGATGCTTGTGACAACACAGGAAACAACGCTTACGTCTATTGCGGACCTTCAGCTTGGAAGCGCTCTTACGGGAGATTACAGTATTCTTGCGACAAGCCGGAGCGTTCTTGAAGAGGTGATCGAAGATCTGGGTCTGAACATGAATCATCACCAACTGAGAGGAAGTATTACGATCACCAATCCGGAAGGAACGCATATTATGGAAGTGACGGCCAGAAGTTCCGATCCCGAGACCGCAAAAAAGATTGCGGACACTATGGCGGTTGTTTCAGCGCAGTATATAAAAGAAAAAATGGAGGTGGCTCCTCCTAAGATCATCGAAGAGGCGGAAGTTCCGTCATCCCCGGTCAGCCCGAGTATGAATAAAAACGTTATGATGGGCGCGCTGGCAGGATTTGCTCTTGCGGCGGCGATCGTGATTTTGTTTGCGATCATGAATGATTCGATCAAAACAGAGGATGATATCGAAAGAGCGCTCGGCATTCCGACACTTGCCGTGATTCCGGACAGAAAAGATTATATAGATGATCATGGCGGCAGTAAAAAGAAGAAAGGCAAAAGAAGGAGGCAGAGTAAATGGCGGAACAAAAGGTGATAATGACAGATCCGAGACAAGAGGATTATTTTTATCAGGAAGCAATTAAGACGCTGCGAACGAATATCCAGTTTGCCGGGATGGATGTAAAGACAATTCTGTTTACAAGCTGCTATCCGAACGAAGGAAAGAGCGATATTACGTTCCAACTTTCGCAGGAGATCGGAAAATTAGGGAAAAAGGTACTTCTTCTTGATGCCGATATCCGCAAGTCGATACTCGCATCCCGGTACGGAGTGGGAAAACAGGTTCAGGGATTATCAAATTACTTGAGCGGTCAGGCTTCTATCGCGGAGATTATTTATCGTACGAACTATGAGAATATGGATATCATTTTTTCAGGTTCATTTGCGCCGAATCCGTCAGAACTGCTTGGGCAGGAAGCGTTTGGAACGCTTTTGGGAGCGGTGAGAGAACATTATGATTATATCATTGTAGATACGCCGCCGATCGGAAGTATTATCGATGCGGCGATCGTCGCAAAACAGTGCGACGGGGCGGTGCTCGTATTTGAAAGCGAACTTGTGAGCAGTAAGGAGGCGGCTCGAGTCAAAGAACAGCTTCTGATGACAGGGTGCAGACTGATCGGAGCCGTGCTTAATAAGGTAGATGTAAAGAAGAATAAATACTATCACAGATATGACTATTACTATCATGGATATCAGGAAAAAAAGGAAGTTACAAAGAAAAATAAAGAAAAATAAAACGGTACTCAGATAATGGGAGGGGATCGGAAAGAAACAGATGAAAAAGAAAAAATATTTGAAATGGTGGATCGCGGCGGTATCAGCGGTTTTCATTGTAGGAGCGGGAATATTTGTATATACGCAGTATAAGGCGGCACAGACGTCGGGAGACGTCGCCACGAAAGACGGAACATCCGCCTCGGCATCGGATATTACATGGAACGGCAAGACATACAGTTACAATGAACATTTGAGTAACTTTTTGTTCCTCGGTATTGATACAAAAGAAAAGGCAGAGACAAAAACAGGTCAGGCAGACGCCGGGCAGGCGGACGCGTTGTATCTTCTGTCATGGAATCGGCTGGAAGGAGATATTACAGTGATCAGCATTCCGAGAGATACGATGACTCAGATCGAAACGTTCGGTCCGGGCGGAAAAAGTCTCGGAAAGAGCAAAGATCATATCAGTTTATCTTATGCATACGGTGACGGCGGATATGAAAGCTGTGAGCTGGCGGAAAATGCAGTTTCCGAATTGCTTTACGGACTGCCGATAGACGGGTACTGTGCTTTGAATATGGATGGACTTCCTGTTTTGACAGACAGCGTCGGAGGCGTAACAGTAACCGTGCCGAACGACAGTCTGGCGGAAGTTGACCCCGGATATGCAAAAGGAGCGGTGGTCACTTTGAAAGGTGAAGATACAGAACAGTTTGTTCGATACAGAAATACGGAGATCAGCCAGAGCGCGATCGCACGTATGGAGCGCCAGCAGGAATATATCAGAGCATTCGGCGAAGCTTTAAAAAAGGCATCTGCAGATAAAGCGCTTGTTACCGATCTGTACAAGGCGATTGAACCGTATATGGTAACGAATATGGGGAAAAGTCGTTTTGTTGATCTGACGGAAAGTGTATCAGAAGGCAAAAAGGTGAACCGATGGACGATTCCGGGAGAAGGAATTCAAGGTAAAGAATATGATGAATACGTCGTAGATGATGACGCTTTGTATGAAAAGACAGTTGAGACATTTTATGTAGAGAAAAAATAAAGTGCAGAAAGAACAGAGACGGCATATGAAAAAGATATCTAAGATAATAGGAAGCGTTCTTATCACAGCCGCAGCAGTTTGCCTTGGCATCGGAGTTTATCAATTTACGAAAGAACAAAACGCCGGAAAAGGGTATCAGGATCTTTCGGAAGAAGTGAAAAAAGAACCGGAAGATGAAGGTTCAAAATCAAAAGTTGATATCCCGATCGATTTTGCGGCGCTAAAGGAAAAGAATCCCGATGTGTATGCGTGGATCAGTATACCGGGAACGGCGATAGACTATCCGGTTCTCCAAAGGGAGAATGACAACACATACTATTTGGATCACACGATCGATCATGAAGAAAAGACCGAAGGAGCGATTTTTACGGAGAATTACAACAATACTGATTTTGAAGATCCGAATACGGTCATTTACGGGCATGACATGAGAAACGGTTCGATGTTTAAAGGACTGCTCGACTATCGGGATAAAACATTTTTTGATCAAAACAAAGAAGTGCTGATCTATACGCCGGATGCAATACGACATTATAAAATATTCGCTGCGTATCCGTATGACAGCAGACATTTGCTTAGAAGTTTTGACTTTACAGATAAAGAAGTGTATCAGCAGTATTTATACCGTATCTTTGCAATCCGCGATATGAATGCGAGCATTGATACAACAGCGCAGGTGGGGACGGACGATAAGATCCTGACCTTATCAACATGCTATGCAAACCAGCCGGATATGAGGTTTCTTGTTCAGGCAGTGTTGGTTTCCATAGAACAATAAGGCAAAAGAAAATCATTTATCAGAGAAAGGAAGAGTGAACAATATGAAAAAGAAAATCATGGGTGTAATTTTGGCGGCAACGCTTATCGTATCACAGGCAGTAACGGCGTTTGCAGGAAGTAAAACGTCAGAAGTTGTGCTTCCGAATGATTTTGCGGCTTATTATACCGTAACGGAAGGAACAAGAGAGGCATTTGCAGAGGCAGAGGCAGTTTCCCCACAGACAGTTGACGCGATCATGGAAGTAAATAACGGAAGCATGACTCTTGCACAGCTTGTTGCAGATATGAAAGAACTGCTCAAAGCAGAAGGCGCAGCAGGACTGAAGATGACAGAAGAGCAGGTCGACGCTCTGGCGGCAGATCTGGGTTCCAGAACGTTTGTCACAAAGTTTTTTGACCTTGAGCCTGTAAACGGCGGGATTAAAGATGACAACGGAGACTACCTTGTAACATTAAGCGTGCCGGCAATTTCCACAGCTATGACAGAAGTAGCGTTTCTTCACTTCAGCACAGACCGCGCGGCATGGGAAGTTGTGGAAGCGTCAGACGTAGATTATACAAACAAAGAGATCACTGCGTCCTTTAAAGATCTTTCGCCGGTTGCCGTGATCGCAAAAGTAGATACGTCCGCAGACAATGCGATCGGAACGTCTCCGCAGACAGGAAGATTCCCTGTTTCCGTACTTTGGATCGGTGCAGCAGTAATCCTTGGTACGACAGGCGTTATTGTGTTAAGAAAACGCAAAGAAAAATAAATATTGAATGTGCCTTGAAAGGCTGACGGTAAGGAATGGCTCGATGATAAGAAATATTTTCGGGCTATTTTCTTGCAAAAATCAGGGGAAAAACGGCTATTTTCCGGTAATGTATAGTAACAAAAGAACCGGATACGCAAAAGACAAAAATTTACGAAACAGTAAAAAGAAAAAGAAAGAAATAGCAGTTAAAGAAGTATGAAAGATAAACTAGAGGGACAGCAGTTAAAAACATCAAAACATGAAAGATGGATTTGGAGAGATAACAGAGGAAATTACAGATGAGAGGAAAGACTACATTTCATATAAGATGGAAATTATTTTTTTACGATGTGATCGTATTTGCAGTGACGTCTGTATTTCTGCTTGTATTATATGAAGGACCGGTAAAATTGACGCAGAGAGGGAAATTGCAGCAGATGCTTCTTGCATTTGTATGCGTATTTGCCTGCCGGCTGGTCGGAAAGATATATGGGCAGATATGGAGGTACGGGGGAATTCAATGCTACATGCGTTTAGTTTGTACGGATTGTGTGGCATTTTTAATATATGTGATTTTGGAATCTGTTCTTCCGGTCGCTCATATCTCATTTCCGCGCCTTCTGGCGTTGAGTACGGTAAACACCATGGGAGCGCTGATCATGAGAATGTCTTACCGTTATGCGTATAAGTGCAGCAACCTGGAAACTTTTTCAGGTAAAATTTTAGCCGCACTGCTGAAAATATTTGCCGGAATTGAAGTGGGGGGAACAAGAGACGATCAGAAGATCAAAGTGGCGATCATAGGGGCAGGAAATGTCGGAGTTACTCTGGCAGGGGAACTGTTGGCAAACAAGATGGCATCCTATGTGCCGAAATGTTTTGTGGATATCGATAAATCAAAAGGCGGACGAGAGATACAGGGACTTCCCGTATTGTCTGAAAACGAGGCGACGTTTCAGAAACTGAAAAAATACGGAATACAGGAAATTATCTTTGCGCTGCCGTCTATGGCGGATGAAAGAAGAACAGAGCGATATCTTTATTATAAAAATGCCGGATATAAAGTGAAGATGTACGATTATCCTAAGATGCAGATGGCAGGCGGAAAGAGAGCTCTTCGAGAATTCGATATCGAAGAACTGCTGTTTAGAGCGCCGAGAAAGCTTACGAACGAAAAGACAAAAGATTATTATAATAATAAAGTCATTCTCATTACCGGAGGAGGCGGATCGATCGGTTCGGAACTGTGCAGACAGATCGTTAAAATGGGACCGGAGAAACTGATCATTCTGGATATCTACGAGAACGGAGCTTATGATCTTCTGCAGGAATTAAGGATCGCGTATGGCAATGAACCGGGACTCAGCGTAGAGATTGCTTCTATTACAGATTCAAGAGCGATGGAGAGGGTATTCCAAAAATATCATCCGCAGATCGTGATCAATGCGGCAGCACATAAACATGTGCCTCTTATGGAGAACAACTGTATCGAAGCAATTAAGAACAATGTATTCGGAACAGCAGTTGTTGTTGAAATGTGTGAGAAATACGGTGCGGAACGTTTTATGATGGTCTCAACGGATAAAGCGGTCAATCCGACAAACGTGATGGGCGCGACGAAGAGAATGTGTGAAATGATCGTACAGAGCGCAAGTATTAACGGAAAAGTAAAATACAGTGCGACGAGATTTGGCAATGTGTTGGGAAGCGCAGGAAGCGTGATCCCTCTGTTCAAGCGTCAGATTCAAAACGGCGGACCGATTACAATTACAGATAAGCGGATTATCCGCTACTTTATGACAATTCCGGAGGCATCTCAGCTCGTATTAGAGAGCGGTGTGCTTGCCCATAATGGAGAACTGCTTGTTCTCGATATGGGAAAACCGATCAAGATATTAGATCTTGCAGAAAATATGATCCACCTGTCAGGGGCGCAGAATATCGAGATCGTAGAGACAGGACTCCGTCCGGGAGAGAAACTGTACGAAGAACTTCTTGTTAAGACAGAAGAGCTTGATAAGACGGAAAATGACCTTATCTTCAGAGAAAAAGACAGACCGCTGTCTGTAGAACAGATCCGTGAAAAATTAAGGATGCTGAAAGATGTATGTGACAACGGAGATGACGATCAGGCTAGAGAAGTACTGCGAAAAGTTGTGCCTACTTTTAAAAGACCGGAAGAAGTGAATAAAGAAGTAGGAGCGGAAGTAGAGCCGGAAGATAACAGTTTGCCGCAGCGCAGGGTAAGAGCCTGAGAATTTGGAAAAAGACAAAGGGTCAACAGATGTCATCAGACAAATATGCGGCGCAAGTACTCAAAAAGAAGATGTGATAATAAACATAAGTAAAAAGAAGAATCTACAGGAGAGAGAAGATGAAGAGGAAAGCTTATGATGGGGTTTATAATAAGTTTATTAAAAGAGGGTTGGATATTGTTATCACCGGTTTAGCGCTTCTTATCCTTTGGCCGCTTTATTTGATTTTATCATTAGTTATTGTAGTTGAAGATGGATTTCCGGTTTTTTATAAGGCCGATCGAGGGGGCTATAAAAACAAGACTTTTCAGATATGTAAATTTAGAACGATGATTAAGAATGCGGATAAAGTGGGTGGTGGAACGACTGCTTTGAATGATCCGAGGATAACGAAAGTAGGAAATGTTTTAAGAAAAACAAAATTGGATGAAATTCCCCAATTAGGTCAGGTGTTTATCGGAAAGATGAGTCTGATTGGTCCAAGACCGGAATTAGTAAGATATACGAATCAGTATGAGGGAGAAGAAAAGGATATTTTGAAAGTTCGTCCGGGGATTACAGATTTCAGCTCTGTGGAATTTATTAATTTAGATGAAATCGTAGGCGGTGAGAATGCGGATGAGATGTATGAAAAATATGTGTTAAAAAAGAAAAATCAATTACGCATTAAATATGCTCATGAAGTATCGTTTAAGACGGATGTTTCTATATTATTCAGAACATTAGGAGCAGTGTTACATAAGAGTTTTGGCTTTTTGTTTAGAAATGAGCATAGATAGAGGAGTGTTTGTTTATGGAATATACAATGCTTAGAAATTCAGATTTAAAAGTTTCAAGACTTTGCATGGGAGGATGCCCTATGGGAGGTTATGGATGGGGAGATACCCAGGAAAACGAGCTGATAGAAGCAGTACATACGGCGGTAGATCAAGGGGTTAATTTTTTTGATACCGCAGATACATACGGACTTGGTCAGTCAGAAAAAACTTTAGGAAAAGCGTTGGGAAGTCATCGGAAAGATGTAGTGATTGCGTCTAAGTTTGGAGTGCGTATAGAGAATGGAAAAACCTTTTACGATAATAGTTCATCATGGATAAAAAAAGCTGTGGAAGGAAGTCTTCGCAGATTAGGAACAGATTATATTGATTTATATCAAATTCATTACCGTGACGGGAAAACGCCTATAGGTGAAGTGATAGAAACATTAGAAGAAATGAAAAAAAAGGGATATATACGATATTATGGTCTTTCAAACATTCATGAAGATGATATAGAAGAAATAAAGCCGTTCCGCGGAAAATTTGTTAGTTTTCAGGATGAATACAGTTTGGCCTGCAGAAAAAATGAAAGTGATATGAAATCTATTGCTCAAGATTTGGAAATGACAATTTTGACATGGGGAAGTTTAGGTCAGGGAATTCTAACCGGAAAATATACAAAAGAAAATGTGAATTTTGGAAATGACGATAGAAGAAGCAGGGATATTTATGTGAATTTTCATGGCGAAAAGCTTTTGAAAAATTTAGAGATCGTTGAAGTCATGAGAACGATAGCTGATAAATATGAAAAACCGGTTGCAGCAGTTGCAATTAGATATATTTTAGATTTTCTTTCGGATTCTGTCGTACTTTGTGGAGCAAAAAGACCTTCTCAGATATTAGGAAATATAGAAGGACTTGGTTGGAATCTGGAAAGGGAAGATATAAAACGATTGGATGAGGTTTCCAAATGAATTTATCAAAAAGATACCCTAAGATAGATATTTTATATACAATCGGGATTTTACTGGTTCTTTTTGGACGCTTGTAATAGGTTTGTTTCATATATATTATATATGAAACATTTGATCGGATACATAATAGGGCGTTTGATCTTATATTAGGTGTGAAATAAGTTGGAGGGAAAACATATGACAAGTGAACAACTGGCATGGAAGATAAGAAGACACGGAATTGAAATGACACATTTATCAGGAGGTAGTCACATAGGGGCAATTTTATCTATAGCAGATATTATTGCAGTTTTGTATAGCGGGGTTATGAATATAGATCCCGGCAATCCTAAGAAAGATAGCAGAGATCGATTTATTTTAAGTAAAGGGCATGCGGGCGCTTCAATTTATGCCGCATTAGCGGAAAATGGATTTTTTGAGGTAGAAGAGTTAAAAACACATTATCAGAATGGAAGCAGATTGTCAGGGCATGTTTCCCATCACGTTCCGGGAGTGGATTTTTCTACGGGATCGCTTGGACATGGCCTTTCAGCTGGAACAGGTATGGCTTATGCAGCGAAAAAAGATGGGAAAGATCATAAGGTTTATGTGGTTTTAGGAGATGGAGAATGTGATGAGGGATCTGTGTGGGAAGCGGCTCTATTTGCAAATCATTTCCGTTTGAGTAATTTGATAGCAATCGTAGACCACAATCATATGCAGAGTATGGATTTCCAAGAGAATACACTTGAAATAGAAGATTTTGGGGAAAAATGGAAAGCATTTGGTTGGAATGTAATTGAAATAGATGGAAATAATCATCAAGAATTAAGAACAGCATTTGAACAGGCAGAAAAGAACAGTAAAGCAGAAGCGCATAAACCAACTGTGATTATTGCAAATACAATTAAAGGGTGTGGAGTATCTTTTATGCAAAATGATATTTTGTGGCATTATCGTTTTCCGCATGAGGGTTGGGAATATGATTGTGCGGTGGCGGAACTGCATAGGCATAAACCGGAAGGAATAGAAGATCCATATACACCAAATGGAATTGAAAATCCGGTTCAGCCTGATGAAAAAGATGATATTGGAAATGATCATACGTTTTCTTATACATGGAACACAACTTATCCGGAGAAAATGCGTCGTGTAGAGGCAAAATCAGGAAGCAGTGAAAGAGAACACAGAGTATAAGGAGAGAAAAAATGAGAGATACATTTGTCAAAACGTTGGTTGACTTAGCAAAAGAAGATAAAAATATTGAATTGGTTACAGGAGATCTTGGATTTGGCGTATTAAAGCCTTTTTGGGAAACTGTTCCGGATCAATTTACAAATGCCGGTATAGCGGAGCAGAATATGACAACTGTAGCGGCTGGTATGGCATTAGAAGGAAAGACAGTGTTTACATATTCAATAGGTAATTTTCCGACATTAAGATGTTTAGAGCAGATAAGAAATGACTGTGCTTATCATAATGCTAATGTAAAGGTTGTTTGTATTGGCGGAGGATTTGTATATGGATCGCTTGGAATGAGTCATCAGGCGACAGAGGATTTGGCAATTCTTAGGGCATTGCCGGATGTTGTTGTTATGGCACCTGCAGATTTGGTTGAAGCAGAAGAATGTACGAAAGCATTGGCAGCATATCCAGGAACAGCGTATCTTCGACTTGGCAGAGGCGGAGAAAAAAGAATTCATGATCACATAGAAAATTTCCAGATCGGGAAAGCAATTAAAGTAAAATCAGGGGAAAAAATTGCAATCTTTTCTACAGGAGCTATTTTTGAAGAGGTGAATGCAGCATATGACATACTTGTGTCTAAAGGATATAGTCCTGCAGTTTATACATTTCCGACAGTAAAACCGATAGATAAAGAAGTGATTGAAGATTGCGCCAAAGAATTTGAAGTTATAGTGACTTGTGAAGAGCATAATATCGTAGGTGGATTTGGAAGCGCTGTTGCAGAAGTAATGGCAGAGATGCAGGCTAAAAAAGCGTATTTGTTAAGAATAGGATTAAATGATGAATATTCTGTTAAAGTAGGAAATCAAGAATATTTAAGAGAACAATATGGTATGGATAGCAAAGCTATAGCAAGAAAAATAGAGGAAACTGTGAATGAGTAAAAAAATTCTTGTTACATCGACAGATCTAATGATGGTTCAGTTTTTACTGCCCCACATTAGGAACTTGTTTGAAAACGGATATGTTGTAGAAGTCGCCTGTTCGGATGTGGGCGGACGGATGGATGAAATTCATGAAAAAATCAGAGACTGTGTAAGAAAAATTCATACGGTAGATTTACATAGAAGTCCGGCTGCACCGGGGAATTTCAAAGGGTATCGGCAAATGAAAGCAATCATTGAAAAAGGGCATTATGATATTATTTGGACAAATGAACCGGTAATGGGGGTTGTTACGAGATTAGCAGCGCGGCGAGTGAGAAAATCAGGAACGAAAGTGCTTTATATGGTTCATGGTTTTCACTTTTATAAGGGCGCGCCCCGTGTAAACTGGATGATTTATTATCCGATTGAAAAAATCATGGCATCTAAAGCAGATGTGATTTGTACGGTGAATCGTGAAGATTATAAAAGGACGCAAAAATTTAACGTTGAGCAAGTTCGATATATCCATGGGATAGGAATAAACACTGCGCGTTTGACTCCCGGAAAAAAGCAAAATGATATCCGGCTTGAACTTGGATTAAATAAGGATGATTTTATTGTACTGTCTGTTGGTGAATTGAATGAAAACAAGAATCAAAAAGTGATTATAGAGGCATTATCTGTTCTTAATGATAAGAAAATACATTATTTACTTTGTGGCAAAGGAAATCAGGCAGACGCATTGAAAAAACTTGTGGCAGAGCGACACTTAGAGCAGAATGTTCATTTTCTTGGGTATAGAAAAGATGTAGTTGATATTTGCAGTCAGTCTGATGTATATGTAATGCCGTCCAAACGAGAAGGATTACCGGTAGCTTCATTGGAAGCGATGTATTGTGGACTTCCGTTAGTGACATCGAATATAAGAGGATTGACTGATGTGATGGAAAATGGAAAGTCAGGGTATATGTGCTCGCCGGATGATGCGAGAGGGTTTGCAGAAGGAATTAAATGTTTGAAAGCGAATCCCAAAATGCGGAAGGAAATGGGAGAACGTAACCGAGAGACTGTGAAGCCCTATTGTATTGAAGAAACAAAGAAAGAAGTGTTAGAGTTATTAGCAGAATTGTATAACGAAAGAGGAAAGTGACATGGTGAGAGTGCTTCATATTTTTCATAATATGGGAAATGGCGGAATTGAGCATTTTGTGATGGATTTTTATCGTCACATTGACAGAGAAAAAGTCCAATTTGATTTTTTGACTTCAGTTGAAGAAAGGGGATATTTTGATGATGAGATTCTGTTATTAGGGGGGAAAATATATAGGGCATATCCGTTGAAAAAAAATCCAATAAAGAATTATCGAGATATTGCGCGTATTGTTCAAGAAAATCATTATGATATTGTACATCGTCATACAGGGAGTGCATTTGGATATTATGATCTTAGGGCGGCAAGACATGGAGGTGCGAAACATTTGATTTTACATTCGCATAATCCTCAAGTAGGGAAGCCATGGATACATCATGTTTGTGAAAAATTATTGAAAATTGAGTGTATTCCGGTAGCTTGTTCAAAAGAGGCAGGAGAATTTTTGTTTGGAAAAAATACGCAGGTGAAAGTGATTAATAATGCAATAGACTGTGACAAGTATAAATATAACGCAGATGTACGACAGAAAGTACGAGAGGAATTAAGAATATCAAATGCTTTTGTTGTTGGACATATCGGTCGTTTTGAAGATCAAAAGAATCATAAAAAACTGTTAGAAATTTTTGCTGAAATATTAAAATTAAATCCAAATAGTAAATTAGTATGTATTGGATCGGGATCGTTGCTGGAGGCATGTAGAAAACAGGCTGAAGAGTTAAAAATCAGTGAGCATACTCTCTTTCTAGGCAACAGAAACGATGTAGAGCAAGTGCTGCAATCATTTGACGTATTTGTGTTCCCATCGTTATATGAAGGATTTAGTATCACACAAATTGAGGCACAAGTGAATGGATTAACTGTTTTTACATCGAAAGATCGTGTTTCAAGCAGTTCCAATATTACCGGAAATGTTCATTTTATTCCGCTGGAGGAGAGCGCAAAAATATGGGCAGAAAAAATATGGGCAGAGGATTTAACAAGAGATTATCGGGCAATAGACGTGGTGAAAAATGCAGGATATGATATATATGATATCGCAGGAGAGTTGAGTGAATACTATCAAAATATGGGACAAAAGGAGTAGGGAAAGTTGTTTTTTAGTGTGATTATACCGATATACAATGTTGAAGACTATCTTGAACAATGCGTTAATAGTGTACTTAATCAGACATATAAAGATCTTGAGATTATTTTGGTCAATGATGGATCTAAGGATAAGTGTCCTGAAATGTGTGACGATTTTGCTAAAAAGGATGAAAGAATTTTAGTACTTCACAAGAAAAATGGAGGTTTGTCAAGTGCAAGAAATTTCGGGATGGATCATGCTTCAGGTAAGTATATTTTATTTTTAGACAGTGATGATTATTGGAGTGAAAAAGAAGCTCTGAATAAGCTACATGAAGAATTATTGAAAGTAAAATGTTTATCAGATGCCTTAATATATCATAATATATTAGAATATCCGGGAGGAAAACAAGTAATCGATCGCGAAGGGCGCAAAGTTAGTGGTGATTTTAATGAATTATCAGTAGAAGATAAAATTATTGAAATGGTGAAACGAGATGTTATTCCGGGAGGAGCTTGTACGTTAGCTTTAAAACGAGAATTTCTTGTGAATAATAACTTATATTTTAAAGAGGGAATAAAGAGTGAAGATATAGAATGGATGTTTAGAGTTTTGAATTGTAAACCTGATTTTCGTTTTACGGATCTACGTTTTTATGTATATAGAAAAAACAGAGAAGGTTCTATTTCGAGTGCTCCTGACTATAATCATTTACTTCAATATGTAGAAATTCTTAATGAATGTAGAAAAATTCAGTTTTGTAATGAAAAAATAGAAAGGGCTACTTTAGCATATGCGGCATATCATTTGACAATTTTGATGGGATTAAGCGGATTATTAGGTGGTCAGAATACTAAAATGATTAGAAAGAAGCTTAGAGAACTGAAAGAGTTATTTTATTATGATATTCATCCAAAGGCAAAAAAAGTAAAAAAAATAGTTAGAATGATTGGGTTTAATAACACAAGTCGGATACTAAGCGGATATTTAAAATACAGAGCTGTTTGGAGGAAATAGGATGAAGGAAATGTTGACAGTATTTACGCCGACATTTAATCGTGCCGAATGTTTAAAAAAGGGGTATGAAGCACTTTGCAGACAAACATGTAAAGAATTTGTATGGCTTGTTGTTGACGATGGTTCAACAGATCAAACAAGATTATTGGTTGAACAATGGAGTCGGCAAGAGAAAGGATTTGAAGTTCGGTATATTTATAAAGAAAATGGCGGTTTACATACAGGATATAATGTGGCGATTGCTAATATCGATACGGAATTGAGCGTATGCATTGATTCAGATGATTATATGCCGGATGATGCCGTAGAAAAAATATTAACATTTTGGAAAAAAGAGGGCAGTGATAAATATGCAGGGATTGCTGCGCTAGATGCATTTGAAGATGGAACGATTATTGGAGATCCGTTTCCAAAGCAAAAGTCAATCAATATTTTAGATGTGTCTCTTGGAAAATATCATTACAAGAATGGGGATAGAAAGCTTGTTGTTCGGACAGCATTATACAAAGAAGTAGCTCCAATGCCAAGTTATGAAAATGAAAAGAATTTTAATCCGCATTTGATGCACTTACAAATTAGTGAGAAGTATGATTTTTTAATTTATAATACGGTGCTTTGCGTTGTGGAATATCAAGAAGACGGAATGTCTAATGGAATTTTTAAACAATATCTAAATAGTCCAAAAAGCTTTGCTCATATGAGAAAATATATGTTAGGACTAAAAGGAACGACTTTCAAATTTAGAATGCGACATGCAATTCATTATGTTTCAAGTAGCATTATAGCTCGGAATAAACGGTTTTTGCAAGAAAGTCCCAGAAAATGGGATGTTATATTAGCAGTACCATTTGGAGCTGTTCTGACAGTATATATAAAGAATAAAGCAAAAAAATAGAAGAAAAGGTGTATTGAGAAACGATGATTATTTACTGGTCGATGATCGCATTAACTGGTTTTTTGGCAATTATGCAGGTCAAAATGGGGAAAGCTGAGATCTTTATTAGAGGGAAGCATTTATGTAAAGGGACAGCATTATTGGCGTTTATTTGGACGGCTTATATTATTTTTTGGATAGGATTGAGAAGCGGAGTGGCAGATACACCGGCTTATATTTCAGGGTTTAAGGAAATTCCGGTAGGGTTTGAACATTTTGAATTTTATTTAAGTACTGTAGATAAAGGGGTAGGATTTGGTTTCATAGCTTTTCTATTTAAAAATATGGTTTCACAGAATTACCATGCTTGGTTGTTTTTTATAACTTTAGTTAGTACGTTTTGCGTTGTAAGAGTTTATTATAGACAATCAGAAAACTTCTTTTTTACAGCATACCTGTTTCTTGCATCTTGCATTTTTACATGGTTGTTTAATGGAATTCGACAATTTTTAGCAACGGTTATTCTTTTTGCTTTTTCAGATTTAATGGTAAAAGGTAAAACATTTAAATATATTGTATTAATATTGCTTGTTTCTTTGATACATAATACAGCATTAGTAATGCTTCCGATTTGTATTTTCTTTAGAAAGAAAGAACCTTGGAAATGGCAGACATTTGTGTTTGTAGTTGTATTTGTAATTGGGGTTTTTTATGCAGATAGTTTATTAAATTTGTTTATGCAAACGGAGGCAGGAGCTAAATATGCAGAAGGACTTGCGCTATCAGAAGGAACAAATATCTTGCGTATAGGAGTTGCGGCAGTTCCTTGTGTTCTCGCATTTATAGAACGAGATGTGGTTTCTAAGGAAAAAAATGAGTTCATTAATCTTTGTGTGAATATGTCGTTTGTTTCTTTATGTTTTTATGTTTTGTCATCAGTAACTAGCGGCGTGCTGCTAGGTAGATTGCCAAATTATTTTGAAGTTTATAATATGATTCTATTGCCGTGGTTGTTAAAGTATGGATTTAAAGGAAGTTCAAGGAAATTAATTCAAATTATATGTGTTGTTCTATATTTGGTTTTCTTTTATTATCAGATGACTCAGGCATGGAACATGTATTATATTAGTGATTTTACAGGAAGGATATAGTAATTATGATTCCTAAAATAATTCATTACTGTTGGTTTGGAAAGGGTGAAAAATCGACACAAGTAAAAAAATGTATAGAGTCGTGGAATAGGATACTTATTGATTATCAAATTATTGAATGGAATGAGGAAAACTTTGATGTTGGCGTTAATGCCTATACAAAACAGGCGTATGAAAATAAAAAATATGCGTTTGTCAGTGATGTGGCAAGATTATACGCGTTGTTAAATTATGGAGGAATTTACCTAGATACTGATGTTGAAGTATATCGTTCATTTGATGAAATTTTAGAACATAGATGTGTATTTGGGTTTGAATATAAAAATTGGATTGCAACTAGTTTTTTGGCAGCAGAAAAAGATCATCCATTAATTCAAGAATTTTTTAAACAATACGAAAATATTAGTTTTGGTTTAAATAAGACAAACTTTAATATGGAGACAAATGTAGAAAAAATAACGAAATTACTAGAAGATAAAGGAGTTGTCAGAGATAATTCATATCAAGAGATTGCAGAAGGAATCGTTGTTTATCCTAAAGAGTATTTTTCACCGTATGATTATGGGAATTGTGTGTTGGAGAAAACAGAGCATTCCATATGTGTGCATCATTTCTTTGTTTCATGGCTACCGTGGCAGGAGAGAATAAAAAAGAAATTGAAAAGAATATTAGTAGGTATTATTGGAAAAAGAAAGATGGTAGAACTTAGAAATAAGCTACGGCATCAGAATGAGGTGGAGTAATAAGTAATGGAATATTCGATCGTAATTAGAACTTTGGGGAAAGCAGGAACAAAATATTTGACGATGCTTCAGTGTATTGAGAAATTAGAAAGTAAACCAAAGGAAGTAATTGTAGTTATTCCAAAAGGATATGATTTGCCAAAGGAACGACTAGGATATGAGCGGTTTGTAAGATCAGAAAAAGGGATGGTGAAACAACGCTGCAAAGGGGCGGAAGTAGTTACTTCGGAGTACATTCTTTTCTTAGATGATGATTTGGCATTTCCGCGTGATTTTGTAGAAGAATTGAAAAAACCTTTAGAAGAGGGAGTGGCAGATGTGTCATTCCCCCCATTATTGGATTTGTTGCCACAAGGGAAAAATGTTATTAGTGCGTGTATCGCAGGAAGTGCGATTCCGATGATATTTGGCAGAAAGGAATATTATCTTAAAATATTGAGAACAGGTGGATATTCCTATAATAATAAAATATTAAGTTCAAAAAGAAAATACTTTTATGCTCAAACAGCTCCGGGTGCATGCTTGTTTATAAAGACAGAAGTATTTAAAAGGGTGCATTTTGAAGAGGAAGAGTGGTTGGAGAAATATGGTTATGCTATGGGAGAAGATCAGGTTTTATTTTATAAACTTTGTATTTACGGTTATAAAACAGTATGTGTTACTAATCTCAAATTAGAGCACCTAGACGCAGGAACATCAACGGGGGGGAATGTTGAAAGAACAGCCTTTGGGGCAGGTTGGTTTAAATCAGTATTTTGGAAGCGATTTATTTACGATAGAGAGAAAAATAGAGTATTGAAAGTGGTTGATAAAATAGCATTTTTTTATTGCTTTTATTCTTATGTTATAGTGAATAAATTGAAAGCGTTAAAGAATAAAGATCAAAAAAGATACATAGACGCGTTACTGGCTGGAAGAAGCGCTGCTCAGCAATTTTTAAAGAATAAATGATAGAAGGCTAATTAAGAAAATAAAAAAGGAAGAGATAAAATGAATGTTGTATTTTTTGTAGTAGCATTGTCAAGTTTGACATGGCGGTATGGTGTGTGTGTGGGGGGAGACGTGTTGCTATACAAAATAATCCAAGCGTATGTTGTGGAATTCTTATCAATGAAAAAACAGTTGCTCTAAAAGGGATCGCGGCGATATTGATTATGTTAGGGCATTGTTCGAATGCATTGAATATGGATGGAAAATATTCATTTTTAAATGTGGGATGGTATTGTGTTGCGCTATTTTTCTTTCTTTCAGGATATGGTATCATGCAAGGATACATGAAAAAAACTACATGCAAGAATTTTTGGCAAAGAGAGTAGTTGGTGTGATGATTCCATTTTTGGCTGCGCATATTATATATGGAGTTATAAAAATCCTTATGGGTACGGAATTTACTTTGCAGGAGATATTGTTAGGTTTATTAGGAAACTGTACGATTGTTGAAAATTCTTGGTATCCTGTGGCGGCAATAGTGATGTATCTTATTTTTTATTTTTCTATGAAATTTACCACTAATACTAAAAAAGGTGTGTGGTGCTGTGTTATTGTGGTTATTATTAATACGATGATAGAATACTTAGTTTTGCAAGAACAGTCATGGTGGTATATTTCAAACTATGCATTTGTAGCAGGAATACTTATTTCATTGTATGATGAAGAGTTTGTGCATTGGAAAGGGTATTTTGTTATAGGTATAACAGGTTATCTTGTAGTCTCATTAATTGGAAAATATGGTTTAGGAGAAGCTGGGGTAAGCGCGTTTATAAACATAGTGTTACAGAATTTTAAGAGTGCATTCTTAGTAGTAACTGCAGTGGTGCTGATATTAAAATTTTTTGGTGAACAAGCTAATGTATTAGCCCAATTTTGGGGAAAAATTTCATATGAGATCTATCTTATGCATGGGTTATTTATATTTATAATACATAATATGTGGGAAGCCGCATCCTTATCCGTTTTTTTGTAGTAGTGTGTGGGTTGACAATTTTGGCGTCTATAGCTGTCCATTATGTGGATCAGATAAGTGTAAAAGCAATATTAAAATCGAGACATTAGTTTAATGAGTAGTGTTGATCATGGAGAGTTTTAAATGGAAAAAAATATAAGAATATTTATGGTAGGCATGTCTGATCATGCAGGAGGCGTAGAAACGTATATTACGAATTTATGTGAGGAGCTAGATAAAAGTAAGTTTGAAGTAATTTATAATATGCCTAAAATGAATATTGAAGGCAGAGAATGGGTTCGCCCTTCTAATCGTCATAATATTGTAAAATATATTATGTTTTGGAGAAAGTTTTTCAGGGATAATAAATTTGACGTTGTTTATTATAATACATGTGATATGGTAGCGCTTGATATATTAAAATTTGCCAAAGAGGCTAGTGTTCCCGTACGGATTATTCATTCGCATTGTGCTAATGATACCTGGGAACTTAATTTCTTTCAAAGACTGCAAGAAAAAAATAGTAAAAAAAATGTAGATAAATATGCTACCCATTTTTTTGCATGTTCCAAAGAAGCGGGGAAATGGATGTTTGATGATCGAAAATTCGTAGTGATAAAAAATGGAATTGACTATTCAAAATATCAATTTAATGTGCAGGTTCGTCAAGAATGTCGCTTGGAATTATTGTTAACAAATGAAAGATTAATAGGTGTAGTTGGGCGTTTGACGAAACCTAAAAACCCATTTTATTGCATAGATGTTTTTGAAAAGACATTGGAGAAAGATCCGAATATAAAAATGGTGTTTATAGGTGATGGAGAATATAGATTAGCATTAGAACAAAAAGTGTCAGAAAAAGGGCTAAAGGAGAAAATTTATTTTCTTGGAATTAGAAGTGATGTTAATAAATGGATGTCAGCAATAGATTGTTTGTTAATGCCATCTTTATTTGAAGGATTACCATTTACATTAGTAGAGGCTCAGGCAGCAGGGCTACACTGTGTTGTGTCCAAGAATGTACCGGAGGAAGTGAATATCACAGGAAAGGTAGAATTTGTCAATTTAGAAGATGATCTTGCCTTGTGGGCTGAAAAAATTATAATGGCGTGTGAAGCAGAAAGAACGTCTAAATTAGAGGAATTGACGGAGGCCGGATATTCTATTAAGGACACGGCAGAGCTAGTGGTGAAGATAATAGAGAACGCTCTTTTGTAGATAAAATTCAAAAATGCTTTAAATTAAATTTGAAAGATTATTGTGCAAAGAGAGAAGTGTTCGGTAAAGAAATAGGAAAAGAATATGATAATATTAAAAGTAAAGAATAAATTTAAAAATTATGTTTGGAAAAAGAATCGTAAAAAAGTTAATATAGAAAATCAGAAACGGCTAAGAAATAAAGACGTTACTATCATTTCGACAAATTGCACTGGAGGAATATTGTCGCACGATTTAGGACTGCAGTTTAAATCTCCAACAATTAATATGTTTTTTCGGGCAGAAGATTTCATGAGATTTTGTGAAAATTTGAAGTATTATATGTCTATAGAAAAATTAGTAGAATGTCATGATGAAGAAATAATAGAAGATCGTTCGTATCCGGTAGCATACTTGGGTGATCTTACGTTGTTTTTGGTGCATTATAATTCTATTGAAGAAGCACAAAAGAAGTGGGATGAGAGAAAAAGACGTATTAATTGGGAAAACATCGTGATTATTAATACCGATCGGGAAGGTATGACAGAAGAACTGAAGGATAGGTTTGAAAAATTGCCGTATCGAAAAGTTATGTTTGTCAATTCTCCCCCCCCCTTGTATAAAAAGTACCCAAGTTGTTTTTATATTAAGGGATATGAAAAGGAAAATTCAGTAGGAATTATCACAAATCCGATAGGATGGAAAGGAAAACGACCAATCGATCAGTTTGATTATGTGAGTTTTTTGAATGGAAAGGATTGCGTTTAAGAGAAGAGGGATGGAAAATTTTGAGAGCAGAGCAGAGCAGAGCAGAGCAGAGCAGAGCAGAGCAGAGCAACTAATTTGGAGATTTTAAGGATTGTCAGTATGTTATTGATTGTTGCAGGACATTCAGTAACACATGGCGGTTTCAATGAAATACCACGAACATTTAATGGAATAACAGCGATTGTGCTTACACAGGGGGCTAGAATCGGAGTTGACATATTTATACTTCTTTCAGGTTATTTTTCTGTGAAAAAAACAGTTTCAAGTAGAAAAATAAAGAAACTATATGTACAGGTATGGACATATTCCGTACTGATTACCGGAAGTCTGATTGTGTTTGGAATTATTCCGGCGGGATTGAAAACGGTTATTTCGATGGTACTACCGATATCAACATCGCAATATTGGTTTGTAACATGTTATATGTTGTTAATTTTAATGAATCCGTGTTTCCAAGCGTGTATAGAGAAGTTGTCGCAAAAGCAGTTTAAAAATATTTTAATTGTGTTTGGAATATTGTGGTCAGTTGTACCGACACTGCTGATCGGTTCGCCGGGATATAGTAATTTGGGGTGGCTTGCATATGTGTATTTACTGGGAGCATATATACGAATTTATGAATCGTCTATATGCAAAAAGATCAAGGTATGGCATGGTATAGTATGGTTGCTGGGAATATGTGTATTGGCAGTAGGAACATATTGCTTAGGCTATTCATTGATGTTTTTTAGAAGTAATGCGGTATATTTATTTGCAGAAATGAATAAGCTGCCTGCAATTATTTGTGCTGTATTGTTATTTCTTGGATTTAAAAACTGGGATAGAAAGCAAAGTCTATTTATTAATAAAATTGCTGCGTGTACTTTTGGTGTCTATTTATTGCATGATAATCCACAAATCAGGGCCTTTTTGTGGGAAAAATTGTTGGGGAATGAGAAGTATATGGCATCTGCATCATTTCCGGTACGCATATTAGGTAGTATTATATTGGTTTTTATAGTTGGAATTATAATTGAATGGATCAGACAGTATTTGGAGAAAAATATTCATGGTTTAGTAGGGAGAAAATAGATGGTTAGTATTATCGTACCTGTTTATAAAGTGGAAAAGTTTTTGCCAAAATGCATTGAGAGTGTTTTAAATCAAACTTATACTGATTTTGAATTAATACTTGTAGATGATGGGTCGCCGGATAAGTCACCGGAAATATGTGATAAATATGCTGAATTGGACAAGCGTGTTGTCGTAATACATCAAAAGAATGCAGGTGTGTCTGCTGCTAGAAATGCAGGACTTGAAAACGCAAAAGGCGAGTATATCGGATTTGTAGATCCAGATGACTGGATTGCGCCTAAAATGTATGAACAGATGATTTTTGCGATGGAAGGTTCAAATGCGGATTTGGCAATTTGTGGATATGATTATTATGATGAAGATTATCATGTTGATGAACAAAGAAGATATAAAGTGCGTTCCAACGAGGTAGTTGATCAACGAGAGATCATGAATCGATTTTCTGATATGCCCCCTTCCATACGCCATGGCGTATGTAATAAATTATTTAAAAATAATTTATTACATACCCAACGATTTATAAATGGCTTGCATTCTTCAGAAGATGTGTATTTCTTAAATGAGTATGTACAAAAAATACAGAGCACTGTTATCGTGCATCATCCATATTATAAGAATTTGGTGCGTCAAGGCAGCGCAACTCATGGAGGGTTAAGCATACAAAGTTTGGCAGAATCTTTTGTGGCACATGAGCAGATGTATAAGGATGCAGTGGGGAAATACCCGGATTTAAAAGTACATAGTCAAGCGTTTTTATTGGACGTATGTACGTTGAAATATAATGAAGCAAAAAGGAAAATGAGTAGTCTTTCAAGTAACGAACAAGAGCAAATGAAGAAATATTTGCAGGAAATGAGACAATTTATAAAACAGTATGCCAGAAAAGCGATGTTTAATAAGGAGATTTATTGGAAGACGAGGATTTATTATTTGTTAAATAAATGATGAGAAGATAGGTTAGTAAATTTTGATTGAAGTGAAATAGTAAGAAAGAGGAATAGATGAACCAAGAAATTCGTAAAATTCAGTTAAAATGTTTGGAGATTTTAGAAATTGTAGATAAAATATGTCGAGAAGAAAATATCCAGTATTCCTTGTGTGGCGGAAGTGTTGTAGGGGCGCATTTGTATAAGAAATGTTTACCATGGGATGATGATGTGGATCTAATGATGACTAGAAAGAATTATAACAGATTTATACAAATTTTACAGAATAAATTGCCAAATGGATTTTCAGCACATAATTATCAGTTAACAAATGATTTTCAAACATTGTTTACAAAAGTCATGAATGATAATACTACTGTTGTTCAACAGGATGGGACAGTGTCAGGTGTTTTTTTAGATATAACGGTGTATGATAAAATTCCTAGAGATTATCGTTTTAAATGGGATATATTACTTTGGAAAATATCTCAAGTAGTAACTATTGGAAAAATAGAAGGGAAAAATATAAAAACAAGACTTCGAAATTTGGTTTTATCAACAATTTTGAAAGATAAGATAAAGTATTTAAAATTTTTTCAGCAACAAGTAGAAAAATTAGGAGATAGATCTAAAGTATATTCTTACGCAGAGTTATTTGGTGCATTTTGCAACACAAAACCATATGAACCTGAGATATTTGAAAATTATGCAGAAATAGATTTTGAGGGGAAAAAGTACATGATTGTACGGGATTATGTAAAATATTTGGAAACTAGATATGATCGTACAGATTTTAGAGAACCAAAAGAAAAGCAGGTTGCTCCACATTATAAATATGTTGATTTATCTATGCCCTATAAGAAGTATATAGAAACTATTGTTAGAATTTAGGAGTGAGAATATAAAATGGAAGATATAAAGGTTAGTGTTTCTTGTTTAGTATATAATCATGAAAAGTATTTGCGTCAGTGTTTAGATAGTCTTCTTATGCAGGAGACAAACTTCAAATACGAGATTCTTATTCATGATGATGCATCTACAGATGGATCGGCAGATATTATTCGTGAATATGAAAGCAAATTCCCAGATATTATTAAGCCAATATATCAGACAGAGAATCAATACTCTAAACAAGTGCAAATATCATGGACATATCAATACCCACGAGCAAGGGGAAAATATCTTGCGTGGTGTGAGGGGGATGATTTTTGGTCTGATAAGAAAAAACTTCAGAAGCAATATGATATAATGGAGAAAAATTCAGATTGTTCATTTTGTGTGCATACAGTAAGATATGTGAAAGAAAATGGGGAAATTACAGAGAAGGTTAAACCTTATGGAGAAAATCAAGATTGCAAAAAAGGTTCAATTCAAATGTTGAAAACAATTTTTTACCAAAATGTATGTCCTTATCAAACAAGTAGTTTTTTTGCGAGAAGAGAATATGTGATCGAAGAAATAGAAAAAATTCCCGAATTCATTTCAAAATGTAGAGTAGGAGATGTTCCGTTAATAATGCTTTTTTCCTCAAAAGGAAGTGTTTATTATATTGCAGAAGAAATGTCATGTTATAGAATGTTTAGTATGGCAAGCTGGTCAAGAAAGTTTGAGCGAGATCAGAATAAAAAAATAGCGCATCTTGAAAATTTAAAGGACTGTATAAAAAATTTTGATGAGTATACAAGCAAAAGATATTCCGAAATGATAAATTATAAAATAAAAGAAATTGAATTTAATATTCTACGGTTAAAAGAGTTATATAGAGAAATGATTTCCTCAAGATATAAAGAACAATATAAAAAATTGAATGCAAAAGAAAAGATTTACTATAAAGTATTTGGTTATTTTCCAAACCTCTATAAAAGATATAAAGAATATAAAAATCGATGAAAAAATATGAAAAGAAAGGGATAGCAGTATGAATAGCCGTTCAGTGCTTTCTAATTTTATATGGCGATTTCTTGAGCGATCTGGTGCTCAAATAGTTCAGTTAGTAGTTTCGATTGTTCTTGCGCGATTGCTTGCGCCAACGGATTACGGAACAATCGCGTTAATGAATGTTTTTATTTCCGTATTAGGAATTTTTGTACATTGTGGTTTGACAAGTGCTCTCATTCAAAAAAAGGATGCAGACGATACGGATTTTTCTACGGTGTTTTATGCGCAGATGCTATTTTGTATAGTGATATATATAATATTATTTATAAGCGCTCCATATATTGCACAATTTTATAATGATCCTCAAATGACATGGATGATTCGTGTGTTAGGTTTAACATTGATTATTGCAGGCGTTAAGAGTATACAAACAGCATATGTTTCTCGCAATATGCAGTTTAAGCGTTTCTTTTTTGCAACGCTTGGCGGAACGATAGGGGCAGCTTTTGTAGGAATTGGACTTGCGGTTGCCGGATTTGGGGCATGGGCTTTGATCGGACAGAGTTTATTCAATAATACAGTAGATACAATTATTTTGTGGGTTACGGTGAAGTGGAAACCCAAAAGAGTATTTTCTTTTCAACGATTGAAAGGACTGTTCTCTTATAGTTGGAAGTTGTTGTTTTCTTCTTTGTTGGATACGGTTTATAACAATTTAAGATCCTTAATTATCGGAAAAGTCTACTCGTCAAAAGATTTGGCATTTTATAATAGAGGACAAAGTTGGCCTAACCTGATTATTGAAAATGTTAATTCCTCAATAGATAGTGTGCTGTTTCCGAGTATGTCAGCGTCACAGAGCGATAGAGAGCGTGTGAAAATGATGACACGAAGAGCTATAAAAACTAGTACATATATTATAGCGCCGCTGATGATGGGACTTGCATTTTGCGGAACTCCGCTTGTACGGTTAGTTCTGACTGAAAAGTGGTTATTTTGTGTTCCCTTTCAGGTGATTTTCTGTATTACATATATGTTTTATCCGATACATACGGCAAACTTAAATGCAATTAAAGCAATGGGGCGAAGTGATTTATTTTTAAAATTGGAAATTATAAAAAAAATAGTTGGATTGACTGCATTGGCAATTACTGTTCCAATCAGTGTAATGGCAATGGGATATAGTTTGTTGGTAACGAGTGTTTTGAGTCAGATTATTAATTCGTGGCCAAATAAAAGATTGCTTAATTATGGTTATCTTGAGCAGTTGAAGGATATTTTGCCGGGAATTGCGTTAGCTGTAGGGATGGGAATTTGCGTTTATCCGATACAGTATTTAGGATTACCTGATGTTGTAACATTATTATTACAAGTTGTAGCCGGAATGATTATATATATTGGGGGGTCTGCATTGTTTAAATTAGAAAGTTTTGTATATTTAAAGGATATGATGAAGAGTTTTAAGCGTAGATAATAGTTTTTAAATATTAGGAAAGGAATGAGAAAAATGAAAAAATTATTACTTTTGGGTGGATCGAGATATTTAGTACCGGTTATTGAAGCGGCTCATAAATTAGGAGTGTATGTTATTACATGTGATTATTTGCCGGATAATGATGCTCATAAATTATCTGATGAATATCGAAATATTAGTATTATTGATAAAGAAACTGTATTAGCTGCTGCTGAAGAAATGCAGATTGATGGGATTATGTCTTTTGCTTGTGATCCTGGGGTGGTGACGGCTGCTTATGTTGCAGAAAAAATGAATCTGCCATTTCAGTGTTCCTATGAATCGGCATCTATTTTACAGGACAAGGGATTGTTTAGACAGTTTTTGACGGATCATAAATTTAATTGTCCACATGCAAAGCGTTATGAAGATAAAAAAGCTCCTTTTGCGGACGTTGATTTCTTTCAGTGGCCTGTGATTGTTAAACCAACAGATTCGGCAGGAAGTAAAGGAGTTACCCGAGTAGAAAGTCCTGAGGATTTGGAAGAAGCGATTGAAATAGCACTAGACGGAGCACATAACGGAGCATTTATTATAGAAGATTTTTTGACATTTGAAGGATATCATTCTAGTGCAGATCCATTTTCTGTAAACGGAGAAGTGAAATTTGTAACGTATTCGGATCAGTTGTTTGATCCGGAGGCTGATAATCCGTATACTCCTGCATATATTATATGGCCGTCCTCTATGACGGAGACACATCAGAAAGTACTAACGGAAGAAACACAGAGACTTGTGAAATTATTAGGAATGCAGACGGGAATCTATAATATAGAAACATGCGTTGCAAATGGAAAACCGTATATCATGGAAGTTTCTCCTCGTGGAGGCGGCTGTAAGATTGCAGAATTACAGAAATTAGCTTTTGGTGTGGATTTGATTGAAAATGAAGTGAGAAAAGCGGTGGGACTTCCGATTGAAGGTGTAAAACAGACGGAGTGTGACGGACACTGGTGTGAAATGGTAGTACATGCCAGACCTGGTGAGAGTGGTATTTTGAAAAAGATTTGGGTAGATCCAGAAATAGAAGAAAAATATTTGAAAGTAGTAGATCTTTCAGCAAAAGAAGGAGATTATGTAAAACCATTTACAGGAGCTAACATGGCTCTTGGAGATATGTTTTTCCGTTTTGATACGCGAGAAGAATTAGATTCGGTAATGTCAAAAGTAAAGGAATGGCTACATATTGATATGTGCTAAAAGTAGTAGGAATAAACGAGAGTAGAATGGAGATAGATTATGAAGAAAATTATTGTTTTTGGAGCGAGTGGAGATACCGGAACTTATTTTGTTAAGTATTTTTTGGATCATTATACCGAGAATAATTTTGAATTGATTGCAGTTGGTACACGCAAAACAGATAAGTTTGAAAAAATGGGCGTTACATATTATGAAGTTGATATTACAAAGAAAGAAGAGTTTGAAAAACTTCCCAAAGATGTTTATGCAGTAGTAAATCTTGCAGGGGCGATGCCGGCTCGAATGGAAGGGTATGATCCACAAAAATATATTGATGTTAATATTACCGGTAATTTGAATGTATTAGAATATTGTAGAATAAATGGAGCAGATAGAATTCTTTTTGCTCAAAGTTTTGGAGATATAAAAGATCACGGAGAAACAGACATTGTATTGAAAGTTGATATGCCGCGTAAATTTAGTTTTTCTACAGATCACACAATTTATGTATTGACCAAGAATTTTATGGTAGATATGATGGAAAATTATCATGAAATGTATGGATTGAAAAATTTTGTATTCCGATTACCTACAATATATTTATGGGCTCCTGAAGATCAGTATTTTGTTGATGGAATCAAAAGAAAGATAGGATATAGAATATTGATAGATCGAGCCATTTCAGGAGAAGCACTTGAAGTATGGGGAGATCCAAGTCGTGTAAAAGATATGGTCTATGTAAAAGATTTTTGTCAGATGTTGTATAAGGCGCTTTTTGTGAAAAGAGAAAAAGGTCATTATAATGTTGGAACAGGCGTTGGAACTAGCCTTTTGGATCAAATAAAGGGGATTGCAGAAGTATTTTGTTCTAAGGATAAAAAATCAGAAATTATTATGAAACCGGAAATGCCAAATGCACCACAGTATATTATGGATATTACTCCGGCTAAAGATGAGTTGGGTTATGTTCCTCAGTATAATTATATAGAAATGCTCCAAGATATGAAAAGGAATATGGAATATGAAAAGTATGACTAAAGAAAGCATAAAAAATCGGGGGGGGGCGTGACTCGAATTTCGAATTGTTCAGAATTATACTTATGCTTTTGATTATTGCCCATCATTATGTGGTGAATTCGGGATTTGGTCAACTATATGATTTTGATCATATAACAGGAAATATGATTTTCCTTCAGTTGTTTGGATTTGCGGGGAAAATTGGTATTAACTGTTTTGTGTTTATTACGGGATATTTTATGATTAAATCTCAATTCAAATTTCAGAAATTATTGAAATTATATCTAGAGATTAAATTTTATACAGTGGTGATTTACGGAGTGTTTTTGATTACCGGGTATGAAATATTTAGTTTTTCAGGCTGTTTAAAGACTGTTTTTAATGTTATATACGGAGTGCAGGAAGGGTTTGCAGCAACATTTGTATTTATGTATATGTTGATCCCATTTATAAATGCCATGTTGTTGAACATTAATAAACGTATGCATTTAACATTGATTGGGATATTAGTATTTTTATATACGATGATATCTACTTTTTTGTTGCACGATACATATAGTAACCTAGGATGGATGATTACTACTTACATAATTGCTGCATATGTCAGATTATATCCTTGTAAATTGTTTGAGAATAAGAAACTATATATTTGGGGTACGATTATTTCAGTAGGATTATCGTGGTTGAGCATTTTAGTAGTAGATTTTATCGGATATAAAATAGGATTTAGAAGTTTTTATCATATGGTGGCAAATGAACATAAATTTTTAGCTTTGACTTGTTCATTTTCTATGTTTATGCTTTTTAAGAATATTAAAATAAAGCAAAACAAGGTGATTAATACGATAGCAGCATCTACTTTTGGTGTTTTGATGATTCATGCGAATAGTGATGCAATGAGAACATTTTTGTGGCAGGATTTATTGAGAAATACAAGTTATTATAATTCTCCGTTTTTAGTCGTACATGCAGTTGTTTCAGTTCTTTTGGTTTACATAGTGTGTGTACTTATCGATCAGGCAAGAATTCGTTTTTTGGAGAAACCGTTGTTCCAATTTATTGAAACTAGAAATTATCAAAAACAGAAATAAATTATTTTGAAAGAAGTGAAAAAGATGGAAAAAATACTGGTGACAAGATCATCTATGCCTTCGTTTGAGGAATATGTGGATGAGATTAAAGAATTGTGGGACAGCCATTGGCTGACAAATATGGGAGCAAAACACAAGGAGTTAGAAGCAAGATTGCAGGACTATCTTGGAGTGGAAGGCGTTTCTTTATTTACGAATGGCCATATGGCGTTAGAACTTGCGATTCAGGCAATGAATTTATCAGGAGAGGTAATTACAACTCCGTTTACATTTGCATCGACAACTCACGCGATTGTGAGAAATGGTCTTACACCGGTATTTTGTGATATTGATCCGGAAGATTATACAATCGATGTGAAACAGTTGGAAAGTTTGATCACGGATCGGACATCTGCAATTATTCCTGTTCATGTTTATGGAAACGTATGTAATGTTGAGGAAATTGAAAGAATTGCAAAAAAATATGGTTTGAAAGTGATTTATGACGCGGCTCATACATTTGGCGTGAGATATAAAGGAAGAGGAATCGGATCTTACGGAGATGCGTCTATGTTTAGTTTTCATGCGACGAAAGTTTATAATTCGATCGAAGGCGGAGCGATTACGTTTCATGATCAGGAGTTTGGCTTGGATTTGTATCGCCTTAAGAATTTCGGTATACGCGGAGAAGAAGTGATAGACAGTATCGGTGCAAACGCAAAGATGAATGAATTTCAGGCGGCAATGGGACTTTGTAATTTGAGACATGTAGATGAGGAGATCGAAAAGCGGAAAAAAGTATTTGAGAAATATATGGAATTGTTGTCGGGAGTGGACGGAATTCAGTTATTAAAACCGCAGAAAGATGTACAGCCGAATTATGCGTATTTTCCGGTTGTATTTCATGAAAAAGAGTTTGGCTCATCTCGAAATGAAGTGTGTGAAGCATTGAAAGCGCAGCAGATTTTTGCCCGTAAATATTTTTATCCGCTGACAAACACGTTTGATTGTTTTAATGGAATGTATGATGTGAATGAGACACCGACAGCGCTTCATATTTCCAAGAGAGTGCTGACGCTTCCGATGTATGCAGATTTAAAAGAGGAAGATGTGGAACGAATCTGCGGTATTATATTGGAGCAGAAAAGATAAGGGAGAATGTGAAACGAGGGAAGCAGCAGTAAGCTGAAAGAGCAGGAGGAATGCAGAATGAGAACTTATTTAGTGACAGGCGGGGCAGGATTTATCGGATCGAATTATATTCATTATATGTTTAAAAAGTATGGAGATGAAATTCGTATTATCAATGTAGATAAACTGACCTATGCAGGAAATTTGGAAAATTTGAAATCCATAGAAGACAGAGAGAATTATGCCTTTGTGAAAGCGGATATTTGTGATTCGGAAGCGATTCATAAGATTTTTCAGGAAAATGAAATTGATCGTGTCGTACATTTTGCGGCAGAAAGCCATGTAGACCGAAGCATTCGTGATCCGGAAGTATTTGTGAAGACAAATGTGTTAGGAACGCTTGTAATGCTGAATGCGGCAAAAGCTGCATGGGAGCTTCCTGACGGAACATTCAAGCCGGATAAGAAGTTCCTTCATGTGTCTACAGATGAAGTGTATGGTTCATTGGAAGATGACGGAACATATTTTTATGAGACAACACCGTATGATCCGCACAGTCCGTATTCTGCAAGCAAGGCTTCATCAGATATGTTAGTGAAGTCTTATATGGATACTTATAAATTCCCAGCGAATATTACGAATTGCAGCAACAATTATGGACCGTATCAGTTCCCTGAAAAGCTGATTCCGTTGATTATTAATAATGCATTGCAAGGAAAAAAACTTCCGGTTTACGGAGATGGAAAAAATGTGAGAGACTGGCTGTATGTGGAAGATCATGCAAAAGGAATTGATATGGTTCAGGAAAAAGGGCGGCTCTTTGAGACATATAATATCGGCGGTCATAACGAGAAGCAAAATATTGAGATCATCCACATTATTTTGGATACGCTTCAAGAGATGCTTCCGGCAGGAGATTCGAGAAAAGAGTTAGTAAGTGAACAGTTGATTACATATGTGGAAGACAGAAAAGGTCATGACCGCAGATATGCAATCGCGCCGGATAAGATAAAAGAAGAAGTAGGTTGGGTTCCGGATACGATGTTTGAAGAAGGGATCAGACTTACGATCAAATGGTTTTTTGAAAATGAAGAATGGATGAAAAATGTGACAAGCGGCGATTATCAGAAATATTATGAAGAAATGTACAAATAAGAAGTGACCGCATGAAGCGGAGAATCCTTCTTGAACGATAGTTTAAGAAGGTTGCGCATTTGTCAAAAGTGGAATTTATTGTCAGGTTTAACAAAGGAGAAGAGAGTATATGAAAGGTATTGTATTGGCGGGCGGTTCAGGAACAAGATTATATCCATTAACAAAAGCAATTTCAAAACAAATTATGCCGGTATATGATAAACCAATGATTTATTATCCGTTATCTGTATTGATGCTTGCGGGGATCAATGAGATCTTGATTATATCAACTCCCAGAGACCTTCCGGTGTTTCAGGAACTTCTCGGAAGCGGAGAGCAGATAGGGCTAAAACTTTCCTATGCGTTGCAGGAACAACCGAGAGGACTTGCTGAAGCATTTATTATCGGGGAAGAATTTATCGGAGACGATCGTGTGGCGCTTGTTCTCGGAGATAATATCTTTTATGGACAGAGCTTTTCATCGACTCTGAAGAAAGTTGTTGAAAGAGAAGAAGGAGCAACTGTATTCGGTTATTATGTGAAGAATCCGGAAGAGTACGGTGTTGCTGAATTCGATGCGGAGATGAATGTAATTTCAATCGAAGAGAAACCGGAACATCCGAAGTCTAACTATGCAATTCCGGGGTTATACTTCTATGATAATGATGTTATAGAAATTGCAAAGACGATTACTCCGTCCGCAAGAGGCGAATTGGAAATTACAAGTGTTAATAATGAATATTTGAAGCGCGGAAAATTGAAGATGCAGCTTCTTGGCCGTGGTTTTGCATGGCTGGATACAGGAAATCCGGATGCTTTGATGGAAGCCGCTAATTATATTGCGACAATTCAGAAAAGACAGGGATTGTACGTGTCTTGTATCGAAGAGATCGCCTATAAACGAGGATTTATTAATAGAGAGCAGTTGAAAAAAGTGGCACAGGATTTGTTGAAGACGCCTTACGGAGAATACTTGATGGAAATTGCAGAAGGAAAGTAAAAAATATGTTGTTTTTTAAGAGATTATATCATGTATAAAAAAGAAGTTCATGTGACGCCGGAAAGCAGTGTAAAAGCATCCCTGTGCCTGATTACGTAGAAGAGAATGTATCCACAAAGGTAGTAAAGATTATTCAAAGTTATACCGGTATTGTGAATAAAATGGTTTGGAGAAAAATAAATTAGATGGATTTATATCAGATATTTATTACACATAATCGTTTATGGTCGGCTCGGGAGATTATAATATTTCTTGTGCTGCTGTTTTTGATCACGGGGGTATTGTTGATACAACTAAAGCGTGGAAAATTGAAAAAAATTCAGTTTTTTGCGGGGGTTGCATTGTATATTTTCTTGAGTATCGTTTTTGCATCCACAGTATTTACACGGACTCCCGGAAAAAGAATGTATGAATTACTTCCGTTTTGGTCGTGGAGAAGGGTGATTTTTGAGCATGATTTTATGCTTCTAGAGGAAAATCTGTTGAATATACTTTTATTTTTTCCTATAGGAGGGTTATTAAAGCTTTGTTCAAAGAAAATTAAATGGAAGCATGCAGCAGCTATAGGATTAGGAATATCTGCTGTAATCGAATTGAGCCAGTTGATTTTATGCCGGGGCTGGTTTGAGTGGGATGATATGATTCATAATATGTTAGGATGTGTGTGCGGTTATCTGATTGTGAAAAGGTTGTATGGTTTAAAATGTAAATTTGAAGATTATTAAATATATGTGGATCATATTTGAACAAGCTTTTTAAATCAGTTATAAGTTTAGAGGTGAAAGAATTAGAGCTAACCATATAAAGTCAATAATATTTTTTAACATGCAGGAGAAGATGATTTCGTGAAATTTCAAGTAACGAATAAGGGAGATGAAGGATGAAACTTACTTTGGATACAATTTTAGTTATAGTTTCCGGTATTGCATCTTGGTTAACAGCTTTAACCGGGTTAATATTTGGATATAAAAGTTGGAAAACGTCAAAAGTAGATGCGGCGAAACAATTTATGGAGGCGGAAAATTCAGAAGAACTTTTTAAAGCAAGACATGCAATTTATTCATGTAAAGATATTTTTAAAGTTAAGGAAATATATCTTACGCAAGTTGCTTCGCACTATCATTTTTGGGGCTTGATGGTGAAAAAAGGTTTTCTACCTAAGTGGATTTTTCAAGGAGAGCCAGGGGAATCGGCGCTTCAGCTATATGATCGTTTAAAACCATATATTGATAAAAGAAGAGTAGATAAAAAGTAAGCGCTTAATTTTTAGGTATGATAGAAAAAATCCCCGACTACTTTTCAGTAGCCGGAGCACCTTGACAGTTCACATATAATTGATTTGATTCGTTTACACGATGTTCGATTTCAGCTTTGACAGTTTCGTTCCATGGAGCCAGAAGTTCTAATTCATCATCGCTCATCCTATCATTAGGCACTTTTTCCAGCAGATAAGTAAGATAGTGATAGACGTTTACTCCATTGGCTTTTGCCATTTCTACCATAGTGTACACAACAGCACTGGCCTGGGCTCCATTTGGTGTGTCACAGAACAACCAGTTTTTACGGCCTACTGTAAATGGACGGATCGCATTTTCGCTGAGATTATTAGAAAAACTGCAGCGGCCATCTTCTAGATAGGTGGACAGATAGGAGCGGCGGTTCTGAATGTAGGTGACAGCTTTATCCATTCTGCTTCCACGGGTAGGGTTCTGCTGATCAAGCCACGACAAAAAGCCTTCTACTACCGGCTTTTCTTTTTCAAGACGCGCCTTTTTGATAGCATCGAAGGAAGAATACTTTGATCTGATCACATCTTCCAGATGGAAGAGCTGGTTAATGTACAGCATTCCCTGTACGGATGGCAGGGTATAATCCAAAGCTTTTCCTTTGGGAATGGCATCTGCCAGATATCTTCTGATGTGTGCCCAGCAAGCTGTGCGTTTGGCATCTGGAACTTTATTGTACCCACTATAGCCATCGCACATCAGATAACCCTTGAAGCCGTGAAGAAAATCCACAGCATTGTCTCCGGCCCGGGTCTCCGAATATTTATAGAGGATAATAGGTATTCCTCCGTCTTCACCGCTGCGGAACAGCCACATATATGACTTTGTCTGAGCGCGGCGTTCCGGTTCATGCAGAACCTGAAGTGGCGTTTCATCTGCCATCGCGAATCCACGTTCCAGAAGTTTCCTGTGGAAGTATTCGTACATAGGAAGAAAAAACGCTTCGGAATTCCGGATCACCCAGTTTGCCATAGTAGCTCTGGTGATCTCTACGCCATACTGTTTCCAGTCCTTTTCCTGACGGTAGTATGGAAGACCATTACAAAACTTCTGGTACATTACCCAGGCAACTGTTCCGGCAGAAGCCATTCCATAAAGCATATGGGCTCTGCCATCTTTTCCTTTTTTAATGACCGGAATATCCTGAAGTTTGCACTGCGGACACTCATAGTTCTTACTATAGTATTCATATACTTTCAGTTTTGCCGGTACAAAAACCAGCTCCCGGCGGACAAACTCTTCCCCGATTTCTTTCAGTGGAGTACCACAGGAAGGGCAGAGTTTCTCTTCCTCAGAAAGTTCCAGATACTTTTTCTCAACAGGAACTCCCTTAAACCGTTCAGCGTCTGTAGCTCTTGCTTTTCGTTTTTTTGCTGTTTTTTCCGGAAGAAGTGCTTCAAGATCCTCTGCTTTTACAGCTTCTGGATTCTGTTCCAGTTCCGCTTCATTGAAAAAGTTTAACTGGCCTGGAATATCGATGGTTCTTTTTTCGCTGGAGGTGCCAAACAGTTTTTTACGGAGAAGGTCTATCTCTTCTTTCAGGTTATCCCGTTCCTGGGTAAGAGACTCTTCCCGTTTATTGGCAGCATCGACAGTTGCCTGAAGTGTTTTTATCATCTTTTTGAGATCGTTTATCATGTCCTTCAGCTCATGGAGCTGGATATCTTTAGAACTGTCTGCCACTGCTTTTTCCTCCTGTTTCTGATATTTCCATTATACCAGAAAACAGGGACTTTTCCCAGCAAAACAGCGGATTTACCAAGACTTGAAAGTGCTGAAAATACAGCAAAAAATGCGAGTTTTATGTGCATCTTTTTCATGTTGACTTAATCGCTTTTGGCTGCTCAATATCAAGGCCAGACATCAGCCAGTCGAACTCCCGCCATGTAAGATTCCGGACTTCAGATTTATTTCTGGGCCACCGGTAAGAACCTTGGGCAGTCAGTCTTTTGTAGATCATAACGATTCCATCCGGTTCTTTTAAAATAGCTTTGATGCGGTCACATTTACGTCCACAAAAAAGAAAAAGTGCATGGTCGATCTCCATCGAAAACTGTTCCTGGATGATCGCACACAATCCATCAATGGACTTGCGCATATCGGTTCTGCCACAGACGATATAGATTGCATCAACACTTGAGATATCCGCTAACATAGTGACTCCTTCAGCGTATCCATAAGCATCTTCAGAAGTACCGGTTTGATCTCATTACTCATTCGTATAAGCAATCCGTCTGCTTCGATTTCAATCGTATGTGAATTGTCAAGGTGCATAGGACTGTTTCCATTATCTGGAATCAGTCCTGCCGGAGAAGACTCCGGTTCTATAGCGATCTGGACTACATCCTGTTTATGGGACGTAAGGTGAAGAGTGCTAGCTTTTCCAACTGGATCCGGTATCTGGCAGGCTTTTTTGCGGAGACGGGTAACTGCATTGTAAAAACAGCTGGGAGATATCCCGTGTTCATTACACCATGCAGCATCTGTCAGGCCACTTTGTCTGCATTCGGTTACCAGTTCCATCCATTCATCCAAGGAACGTCCTGGAGCACGTTTATTACTCATAATGAAACCTCCAAATGTAGTAAATTTCTATCTCCTATCAAGGGGAGTGTAGAAAAAATCTATTTACTATCATTATGAGTTTAAAAACGTAGACAGTAAAGCTACCCAAGATTTAAGCGCTTACGAATCACTTAATGCATGTTCTTTATGATTAAACACTTTAAATGGGAAATAGTGATCCCACGCTTCTCCTACCTTTGCATTTCTTAATTCAGGAACGTCTTGCTGAGATCGAAATAATTTATCAACAACTTCAAACAAACCTGATGTTCTGTAATGCTGATAGGTGGTTCGCCATTCCAATAAAACACAATTATCGTTTAATTTATTATTCATGTTATGTAACCCCATCTGATCAAAAATATCAGGACGAATCAATAACATAATCTTAAGTTTTTTTAATGATTTTTTACTTTGAAAAGTAGAGGTATTTAACACCCATACAGCTTGTGCCAACCCTTTTATACACTCTAAATATTCATTATAATTTATATTGTCAGGTCTAACATCAATACCATCGATAAAAATTATATGCTTCTTAGATACCTTAATACCTTCTAATGCACTAATAAATTGCTTTTCAAGAAACATTAAATTACTTTGAAATCTAGTGTCACTAAATTTAATTTCTTTAGAATCTCCCATTTCTCCACGCAAATGTTCAAAAACCATTGTCGCAGAATCTTTTGCCTGTTCTACAAATTCAATCGCCGATTTTATTTCTGGTTTAAAAGCACAATAATAAAAATCATCAATCGCTTCTTTTAACTTGCTAAATGATTTACCATTAAAAATACTGCGATCTTCTGTTTTATATATCTTATCTGACATAAGAAGAAGTAATATCACTCTCCACACATCCGTATAATCGCTCAAAATTAAATCCCTTTGTTCTTTTAATCTCACAAACTTTCCATATTCTGTTTCACCCATATAAACAATAGAAGCATATGTATCATCTACAATATTATTAGACAAATAAACAGAATATGCCGTTTTTCCAGTACCTTTATCGCCTAATACAAAATACTTGTTATTTTCCAAGATTTGATCCACTCTATTATCACGATAAAAAATACGATTAAATAAATCTCTACTTGAACTATCGCGATAGTTAGTAGCATCATATTCTCCAAAATTTATATCCGTAATTTTTTTATATCCACTATCCATTTTTCACTCTTATATGATGTTTATAAAGAACCAAACAACATAATCCTTTCATTTTTCTTAAACAGTACTTTAATATCTCGACCTATTTTTCTTATAATCCCAATATTTAACCAAAGCATATTATTGCTCTTTTCCTCTAAATTATTTTATTTGCTTCACTGCTCAGTGTAAGTCTAATACGTTTTTATACTTACAAAATACATTTTGCAAACAAACAATTTACATATTGGTTCAAAACACAAAAACAGGTAATAAAATACCTTTTTTACTAAAATAAGATAATTATTACCTGTTCATATATTACACCACGAATTAATTATAGCACAATATATTGATTAATCAATATATTGCTTCCTCGAATTTACACCAAAATCACCTTTCCCCTCCACTCTACTTTTCTAAGAAAGTATGTGAATTCTACAATAAAAATCCTCTTTGTACCACCTAACAGATATGTGTATGGAGAAGTATTGTTCACTTTATATTTTCTCCAATTCTTTCAATGCTAAACTTATAACAGATGTGACATACTCCCACCATCTAAAGATGGGGATTCTCGCTCAAGCACTCTGGCGAGTGCAGTATCAGATAGCGAAAAATGACTAATCTATATCATAAAATCGCACGATTCTGTTGATAAAATCGTGCGATTTTCATATAATATAATTGTAGTAAATTTTTACATCTAATTTTCGATTATCCTCATAAATAATATATAAGGAGTGTATCTTAATTAGAAATATAAGAGTTAATCTCTAATGGATTTTTTATTCAGTTTCGTTTTCTGCTTCTAATAATCTCAGAAATTCCAAGGGTTCACATACCTTAATAGATGATTTCGTATAGTCTTTCACATTTCTGGTAACAATACAATCCATCTCTGAACGGATAGCGGTTTCTACCATAATAGCATCCTCATAATCATTTATTTCAGAAGATATTGCTTTTCGACAGTCCAAAGAAGCAGTATCCAACAAATGAAACAATGTAAAAAGTTTGCTCAAAATTTTGCGTGTTTCCACATCGCTATGAGTTAACCGATGTGTCAGATAGTATATATCTGTAACTGACTTTGCTGTGAGATATCCTTCAAAATGCTTATTTGCAGAATGTATAAAAATCTTTTGTGCAGCTTCTGCAAACGGAACGCGAGATTGCAAGGCGTCAATGATAATACAGGTATCAACTAAGACTTTCATATTGTATTCAACCTTTCTTCTTGTGCTTCCTCTAAAGTCATATCTGCAGGAAGAATTCCGAACAGCGACTTAGCAACCTCCACTCTGTCCTGATATGGATTAGATAGTTTTGCTACGACTTTTCCGTTGCGGGTTATATAAATATCCTCTGTTTCTGCAAGTGACAGATATTTGCCAAGGTTAACTTTTAATTCAGTTGCGGTAATTGACATATCGTCATCCCCTTTCCATTGAAATATTCATAATCATCATTTGAAACATACAATTCTTTGTTTCAATTATATTATATGAAAATCGCACGATTTTATCAACAGAATCGTGTGATTTTATAATATCGATTAGCCATTTTTCGCTATCTTAGAAAATACATGACTGTATTATTTATCCGTGATATAATTGTCGATGAAGAAAAATAATAAATCGGAATATTATACCGGAGGAGAAACGAAAATGATATCAGAAAGTTATATTAAAGACCTTCTCTTATCAATGGGTTACATAAAGAAAAATCATATTTATGAAAAATTTTTCCCATCTGTCGATTGTTATATTAAAGTGGATTTGAAAAACAGAACAATAATCTATCCTGAAGATCGGGGAATGACGATTTCTAATAGAACGACGTGCAATTTTTCCGCTCCTGAAAATTTTGTCGTATTGGAATGTGTGACAAGGCTGTTTGACAAGGGGTATCGCCCGGAGCATTTAAATTTAGAAAAAGAGTGGACGCTGGGGCATGAGTCGAAAGGCGGACGGGCTGATATTTGCGTATCTGATCAGGAAGGGAATACGCTGTTTATTGTTGAGTGTAAAACTTACGGCAGAGAATATGAAAAGGAATATAAAAATATAGTAAATGATGGTGGCCAGTTATTCTCATATTGGCAGCAGGAAAGAAGCTGTAAGTTTCTCGTTCTTTATGCGTCGAAATATGAAGGCAAGCAGATAAAATGGGATACGGAAAGTATTGATTGTTCTGACGATGCGAATATTGTTGCTTTATCCCAAAAAGATGACTCTATTAAATTATTTAAAAATGCACATACAGTTTCGGAATTATATTCGGTGTGGGATGAAACGTATGAAAAGCGATTTTCGGGAGATGTAATTTTCAGAGATGATTCAAGCGCATATCAAATCGGGGTAAAACCGCTTAGAAAAGCGGATCTGAAAGATTTTGCGGACAATAATAAAATTGTAAATAAGTTTGAAGAGATTTTACGTCATAATAATGTTTCGGATAAGGAAAATGCATTTAACCGTTTAGTGGCTCTGTTTATTTGTAAATTAGTCGATGAGATTCAAAAAGATATGGAGGAGATCGTAGATTTTCAGTACAAAGTCGGCACGGATACTTACGAAAGTTTGCAGGACAGGCTTCAGCGTCTACATAAAGAAGGCATGGAAAAATTTATGAAAGAAGAAATTTTTTATGTGCCTGATGACTATGCCGAAAATTTAGTTCGTCAATATACCGGACAAGAGAGAAAAAATATGATCGCTCATCTGAAACATACGCTGCGTATATTGAAATTTTATACAAACAATGATTTTGCGTTCAAAGACGTTCACAACGAACAATTATTTTTACAAAACGGTAAAATATTAGTAGAAGTTGTTCAGTTGTTTGAAAAATTCAGAATAATAGGATCTGAAAATCTTCAGATGTTAGGAGATTTGTTTGAACAACTGCTCAGCAAAGGCTTTAAGCAGAATGAAGGTCAGTTTTTTACTCCTGTTCCGATCACAAGATTTATATGGAACAGTCTGCCCGTCGAGAAAATACTTAAAACCGAAGAAGGTGCGGGCTTGCCGAAGATCATCGATTATGCCTGCGGAGCCGGACATTTTTTGACGGAAGGGTTTGAAGCTGTCTCAGCATGTGTTAAGGCAAATGATAGTTTAAGAGAGCTTGACCGATCTTTTGCCGAGAACAATATTTTCGGGATTGAGAAAGATTACAGATTAGCCCGCGTATCTAAGATCTCGCTGTTTATGCATGGTGCAGGCGAGGGAAATATTATATTCGGAGACGGTCTGGAAAACTATCCTGACAAAAATATAAAACCGAATACATTTGACATTTTAGTAGCGAATCCTCCGTATTCTGTATCTGCGTTTAAGCCCCATTTAAAGCTTAAAAATAATTCGTTTTCTATATTAGATACTATTTCAAATAACGGATCTGAAATAGAAACATTATTTGTCGAGAGGATTTCCCAGCTTTTGAAACCGAACGCAGTGGCGGCGGTTATTTTGCCGAGCAGTATATTGAATAAGGAAAATGAAAGTTTTATCTGCGCAAGGGAATCTATATTAAAGAATTTCAAGATAAGGGCGATCGTTCTTATGGGAAATAAGACGTTTGGCGCGACAGGAACGAATACGGTTGTGTTGTTTCTGGAAAAATATAATGAACCGCCGAAAAAAGCCGATTTGATCGAAGACAGCATCGACGCTGTTTTTAACGGATGTAATTTGGACGGATGGGAAGACAAAGCGATATTGGAACAGTATTTGAAAAAGATCGACGTAAGTTCTGAAGTCTATGAACGGTTCTTATCAGAAGCGGTTGATATCGGCGATATAGAAGATAAATATTTTTTAAAGTATAAAGAAGCTTTTTTGGCATTATCAAAAACGAAAGAAAAGCAGAAACAAAAGACGTTCGGTAAATTATCAGAAAAAGAGCAGAAAAAACTGCTGACAAAGCAGTATTATCAATATGTAAAAAAGATAGAACGGGAAAAAATGAAATATTTCTCTTTTGTTTATGATCAAAGGACATTGATCGTGGCAGCTCCGGATGATAACAAAGGTCAGGAGAAGTTTTTAGGTTATAAATGGAGCAATCGAAAGGGGCAGGAAGGAATACAGATCATAGATGAAGGCGGGATGCTGTATGATGCGGAAAACAGGATGTCTGATCGTACGATTGCAAGTCTGATCCGAAAAATGTTTAACGGAGAGGAAGTGTCTTTAGATGATCTGGAAGAGTATTATTATTATCTTCATACGAAAGATATGATCAGTTTTAGCGAGGTGTATTTTAACAAAGCTATAAAAACTACGAAGACGCGGCTTCTGAAAGATGATCCGGGCCTGACGGCATATTCCCTTTCTGATGAAAAGACGTTTGATATAACGATCGGAGACCGGGTTTTGTCGGAAGAGATCGTTTCCGGAGGAAGAGTGCCTGTTTACAGCGCGAATGTGTATGAAGAGTTTGGCAGGATCGACAAAGAAAATATGAAAGATTACAGCCGTCCTTCGGTGATATGGGGAATCGACGGTGATTGGATGGTGAATATCATTCCGGCCGGTGTGCCTTTTTATCCTACGGATCATTGCGGCGTGTTAAGGATCAAAACCGAAAAAATCCTTCCCGAATATATGATGTATGCGCTTCAGGCTGAAGGTGAATATGAAAGGTTTTCCAGAAACAACAGAGCTTCCGCACAAAGGATCAGATCGTTGGTTGTTCAGGCGCCGGAAACAAAGATCCAGAAGAATATAATCGATGAGCTTAAAGCGTTAGATGATAAGATAAACGGACAAAATGCTGAAATTGAAAAATACGAGAATAGTATCAGGACAAAATTTGATCAAATATTTCATTTGGAGGAGTTTATTTCCGATGGAGTATTTTCAAAGTATGAAGGGTATTCCGTAGAGGATTTATGTATTGACGGAAGAGGCAGAGTGATCAATCAGCAGTATATAGAAAATCATAAAGGTCCATATCCGGTATATTCTTCTCAGACAACAAACGACGGTATATTCGGATCTATTGATACGTTTGATTTTGACGGAGAGTATATTACGTGGACGACTGACGGCGCGAAAGCAGGAACTGTTTTTTACAGAAACGGAAAATTCAACTGTACAAATGTATGTGGAACACTGAAAGCAAAAAACGATAAGGTAAATATGAGATATCTGGCATATTTGTTGAATCGGATCGCTTATAAGTTTGTAAGTCGTGTGGGAAATAATAAGCTGATGAATGACGCTATGAAGAAAATCGTAGTACCTGTTCCGAAAAGACAACTGCAGGACGAGTTTGCTGATTTTGTGCAGTCCGTTGAGAAATCGAAGTTTGAATGTATCGGTAAAAAGGAAAAGTTTGAAATTGAAAAGGATACTTTTGTCCATAAATATTTCAGGTGAATATATTTTTGACTGCCGCAAAGGAGATTGTTTTGAAGAAAGAAGAAAAAAGATTAATTGAAATCATCAGAGATGTACTGGCGGGGAAAAACAAGTCCGAGTGGTCGATGCAGATTTCAAAAGAGGAAATCGAACGTGTGATAAAGTGTGCAAGAGTACACGGAGTCTTACCGTTTTTGCAGGAATGTCCTGTATTTATGGAGGAACCGTATCGGGAAAAACTGTTTTTTTATTTGAAAGATTATGCATACAAAGACGCGCAGCAGGCGTATGCGGCAGAGACGTTGTTTGAGTTGTTTGAAAAAAACGGGATTTATTGTATGCCGTTGAAAGGAATACGGACAAAGCAGTTTTATCCGTACCCGGAATTTCGTACGATGGGAGATCTGGATATTTTATATAAAGAAGATCAGACAAAGAAATTAAAACAGGTTATGCAGGATGCCGGATACAAGTTCGGGGGATATAACATCAAGCATGACGAATATGAAAAAGACGGCGTAACGATTGAAATGCACAGAGATGTTCTGTTCAGACTGACCAATGCATACGACTATTTTGCTGATATTTGGGAGCGGGCAATTCATGCAAAAGGGAAACAGTATATATATGAAATGAGTTTGGAAGATCATTACTTGCATTCGGTGTGCCATCTTGCCGAGCATTTTGTGAGAGGCGGCATCGGAATCCGAATGGTTCTTGATATTTATATTTTGTCGGAAACGCCACGAATGGATAAAGCATATGTGCAGCGGCAGCTCAAAGCTTTGAAACTTCAGAAGTTTGAGGAGAATATCAGGTCTTTGGCACAGCTTTGGTTTTCGGATGATGAGAAAACTGTGAGAACGGAAGTATCGGATGAACTGGAAAACTATGCTTTGTCAGGCGGTATTTTCGGCAGCAGGGAAACAGCGCGCAGGAACGGAACTGTGCTGTATGAATCAAAGAACAAGTTTGTAAAACAGTTGGTCTTTCCGTCTTATGAGGTGATGAAGACATCTTGTCCGTGGCTGAAAACACCGATTTTGCTTCCGGCTGCGTGGTTGGTTAGATATAAAAGAGCATTGACAGCAAGCAGGGGAAATATAGGATATCATATTGAAAGAGCAAAAACTTTTGACCGTGTTGAAGATCAGGAGCAAAAAGAACGGTGTCAGTTTTTTGAAAGATGCGGTTTAGAAGACGTTTCGGAGAATTTTTGATAAAATACAAAATGAGATTTTAGACACAGTGATAACAGGATTACTTAAGGAGCGTTATGAGAAATAAGAAAATACAGATTTTGCTCGTATTTGTTTTGGCAATCGGACTTTTCGGTCTGCTTTTCTATTGGAGATACGGGGAAAAAAAGCAGATGGAGAGCTTAAACGGGTTGCAGGAAACGTACAAGGAGTATGATAAAAAGATCCGAGAGATACGCAATGACATGGAAAATAAAAAAGCAGAAGTGAATGATATTGAGAAACCGGCGAACGTAATTCTTGCATTTTCAGAGGAAGATCAGGAACTGATGGATCGGATCGTTCCGGCTCTTGAAGGCAGAGGGATACAGGCCACTCTTGTTTTGAAAAACACAGCGGAGCATCATCAGGAAACAGTGACGTATTTAGGACAGCAAGGCTGGGATTTCGCTTTTGGAGGTGAGATCGGGGAGGAGAAAGACGCTTATATAGAAATGCTGAAAAGTACTGTCAAACAATACGAAGAAAGTACGGGAAAGATTGCGGGCGCCTATTTTTTTAACGGTAAGGAATATGGAAGAGGAAGCAAGATTTTATATCCGAATTTTAAAGAAATGGATTTTAAGATCGGGGTGGCTTTTGCGAAAGATGCATCTTCTTTGAAGCATGGAAAAAATACAGATTACAATATGGAGATAGAAGAATGCCAGAATATTTCCATGCGTGAAGATATGGAAACGATCGAAAATATTTTGGATCAGGTCATAGAAGCGAGAAGCGTAGTTGTTTTATCGGATTTTAGTTTGGAACGGCAGATGGAGATTGCAGGCGAGGCTTCGCTGGAGCATTTTGAGGAAATACTTGATCTGCTCTTACAAAAACAAAGTGAAAGTGATCTTGTAGTCGGAAGCGTTACATGTTATGAAGGAACTTTAGAAGACAGAGCGAACAGAATAGAACAGCGTCGTCAGAAATATTCGGAATACGAACAGAAGTGTCTGGAAGAAATCGAACAGTTAACAAAACAGCGTGATGAAGCGCTTGAAAAACAAGAAGTGAAAAAATAGAGGGAGTTTTCTCGGAAAAAGGACAGATTAGATTTGTGATTCGGGAGGAAGTACAGTGGGGATTTATGAATTTGCAGGATGTGTTGTATCTTATGAACCGCTTTACGGTCTGCTTCGGCGGCGTATGGAGACGTATCGGTCGGATACAGAGGGGCAGCCTGATATAACGCTTGACGGTACGAAAGAAGATTATGAAAAACTGAGAAAGCAATATCCGCACCTGTCTATAGAAGAGTGTGAATATAGTTGTGCCGGAGCTGAATTTTATATGAAACTGTTAAAACATCAAGGGTTTATGATCCATGCTTCGGCAGTAGAAAAAGAGGGAAAAGCCTATCTTTTTTCGGCTCCGAGCGGAACAGGGAAATCTACGCATGCGCAGCTTTGGCGGCAGACGTTCAAAGGAGAACCGATTCGGATCATTAACGATGACAAGCCCGCAGTTTGTCTGCAAAACGGCGTATTTTATGCATGCGGGACTCCGTTCAGCGGGAAAACCGATAAAAATGAGAATCGCAAAGCGCCGATACAAGGACTTTGTATGCTGCATAGAGGAAAAACAAATAAAATACAGAAGATTACTTCGGGGGAAGCTCTTCCTCTGATATTGCCGCAGACATTATTTTACGGAGATGAAGAAGAGACGAATTTGCTGCTCTCTTTTTTAGATCGTTTTTTACAGTCTGTTCCGGTTTACAAAATGGAGTGTACTATGGAAGAAGAAGCGGCTAAGACGGCATATTTTTGTATGAAAGGAGAAGAAAAATGAAGATAAAAATAAAAGAAGGTTTTTTGCTTCGCAAGGTGGCAGGAGATCATGTCGTAGTTCCGGTCGGTGAAGCGGGAAAAGTATTTCACGGGATGATCCGGTTAAATGATACAGGCGCATTTTTGTGGGAACAGTGCCGAAAGGAAACGACGAAGGAACAGGTTTTACAGGCAATGGCAGAAAAATACGAAGTTGATGAAAGCGTTGCGGCCGATGATTTGGACCGCTTTTTACAACAACTGCGAAATGCGGAAATATTGGAAGAAACAAATGAGTGAATTTAAAACAGAAAAATGTGAGGATAGTAAAAAAGAAGATAAACAGGAAAGTAAACAAGAGGGTAAAAAGGAAGAAGGCAGGGAAGATAAGAATTTGAAAAGCCGTGGATTAGAAGAAATCCTGAAAGAGCAGGGGAAGCTGGTTCTTACGGCTGAGGGAAACAGCATGATGCCATGTATCCGCCCGAAAAAGGACGTATTGATCTTAGAACCTGTAAAAGAAAAGGTTTGTCGTCATCAAGTAATCTTGTATCGAAGAGAGAACGGCGCTTATGTATTGCACAGAGTGATGGAAAATTCGGATCATAATAGTTACGTTCTTTGCGGAGATAATCAGTATCGGAAAGAATATGGCGTGCAGCCGGAGCAGATTCTGGCTGCGCTGACCGGATTTTACAGAGGGAATCAGTATATAGATTGTGAAAAAAATAAAAAATATAAACAATACGTAAAGTTATGGTGCAGTCCGCTGTTTCCGAGACGGTGTGCCGTATGGGCAGTAAAAGCGGTGATGAAAATACGAAGCCGGGCAAGCAAAAGATGAGTCGGCGCGGCACAATAATGAGTTGGAACAGGCGGATGCCTACTCCAGAATCTCTTTTGCATTTTCAGCGGTAATGCCGCATATTTCGGCAATGGATTTATAAGATTCTCCGCGGGAAGCAAGGCGGAAGTATCGAATATTATATCTCGTCTTCTTTTCCGTCGATGAGATAATCGTATGAAACGTGGAAAATCTCAGAGAGTGCTTTTAGCTCCACATCTGTGACATAGCGTTTATTTGTTTCGATTCTTGTAATGACGTTTTTATCCATATCATAGCCGTTTAATTGAAGCTGATAAGCTAAAAGCCGCTGCGACATATTATGCTTCTCTCGAAGTTTGATGAGTCTTTTACTGATCAGATTTTTTTCTCCGGTAGATGTTCTTGGTTTCGGCATAAGTATATTCCTTTCTGAGAACGGTGCGCTTGAAAATGTCTCATTTTCTGCACTTTTTATTGATTTTACAAGGGAAAAGATCTGCGCGGGGTTGTAAAAGTGATACAAAATATCGGATATCGAACGAGAAGTTTGCAAAAATTTAACATATCAAACGGAGTGTAATTCTGGATTTTTTGTCTTGAATATGTGATAATAAAATTAAAAGAAAAAGTACGTGAAAAGAGGAAGATTTATGCCTACGACATATGCACATTACAAATTTGGAAAAGAAGTGATCAGCGCGCTTCCGAGGCCGCTTCGCAGCACAGTTGAGAATCACAGAGAATTATTTGATATCGGACTTCATGGTCCTGATATTCTTTTTTATTATCATCCGATGAAGAGAAATACAGTGAACGGTCAGGGATATGACCTTCATGATAAGCCGGCGGATCTGTTTTTCCGCCACGCTGCGGAAACTGTGAAAAAAGCGGAAGATCCGGCAGCGGCAAGAGCATATATTTACGGTGTCATCTGTCATTTTGCTTTAGACAGTGAGTGCCATCCGTATGTTGAGAAGATGATCCATGAAAGCGGAATCAGCCATTCGGAGATCGAGATGGAGTTTGACCGGCTTCTCTTAAAGGAAGATTATATTAATCCTGTGCGTTATCTTGCCACAAAGCATATCCGTCCGACGAAGGAGAACGGGGCGGTCATAGCGCCGTTTTTTGAAGATCTGACAGCAGAGACGGTACAAAAAGCTTTGAAAGGGATGATTATGTATCATAAGCTTTTGCTGGCGCCCGGCGCGGTAAAAAGGAAGATCCTTTTCGGCGGAATGCGGCTATCAGGGCAGTATGATTCTCTGCATGGGATGGTTATGAGTCTTGAACCGAATCCGGCGTGTAAAGAGTACTGTCGTCTTTTAAAAAGGCTGTTTGCCGGGGCAGTTCCGCTGGCGGCGGGATTGATCATCCGTTACCAGAAAGTTTTGTTTGAGGGAGACGAAATTCCGGAACGTTTTACAAGAACGTTCGGCGCAGGTGAGGGATGGAAAGATCTGCCTTTATAAACAGGCGATAAGCTAAAGCAAAACATGAGCCGAAGACCGGGCAGATGTGGAAAGGATGCGGTACAGCCGTCATGCGGTTCGGGTCTGGCGATGGCAGAATGAGGGAAAGGGAGACAAGGCGATGAAATTTAAACTGACTTCGTTAGAAAAAAAGTGGGTTCTTTATGATGTGGGAAATTCGGCGTTTACAATGATGGTATCGACCATATTTCCGATTTATTTTAATTATCTTGCGGGAAACGCCGGTATATCGGACGTAGATTATTTGGCGTACTGGGGATATGCAACTTCTGTGTGCACGCTTCTTGTGGCGATTTTAGGGCCGACGCTCGGAGCGATTGCGGATACGAAAAATTTTAAGAAAACAGTGTTTTTTGTTGCGATGGGAGTAGGTGTTTTCGGATGTATTTTGTTAGGGTTTCTGTCATCGTGGATTTGGTTTTTAGGTATTTTTGTACTGGCAAAGACCGGATATTCGGCAAGTCTGATTTTTTATGACGCGATGCTTACTGATGTGACCGACCCGGAACGGATGGACGCAGTTTCGTCTCACGGCTATGCGTGGGGATATATCGGAAGCTGTATTCCGTTTGTGGCATGTCTCGGCGTTGTGCTCGGAGCAAAACCGTTGGGGATCGGAATGCAGACTGCGATGATCATTGCGTTTATTATTACTGCGCTTTGGTGGCTGTTATCGTCTGTACCGCTTCTTCGCTCTTACAGACAGAAATATTTTGCCGAAGTAAACGGACATGTTGTAAAAGACAGTTTTAAGCGGCTTGGGAAAACTTTTGCGGAGTTGGTTAAGGAAAAGCATATTTTTGTATTTTTACTTGCGTTTTTCTTTTATATTGACGGTGTGTATACCGTTATTGATATGGCGACAGCGTACGGACAGGCTCTTGGATTGGACAGCACGGGACTTTTGCTCGCCCTTCTTGTGACACAGATCGTTGCGTTTCCGTCTGTACTTATTTTCGGAAGGATCGTAAAGAAAGTTTCTCCGGAGAAGATCATTACTGTCTGTATCATGGCATATTTTGGAATTGCAGTGTATGCATATTGGCTGGATACTCAGTTTGATTTCTGGATGCTCGCAGTTCTTGTGGGAATGTTCCAGGGAACGATACAGGCGCTTTCAAGATCATATTTTGCGAAGATCATACCGGCGGAGAAGTCGGGAGAATATTTCGGCATTTATGACATTTGCGGCAAAGGCGCATCGGTTATCGGAACGGCGCTCGTATCTTTTATCAGTCAGATGACGGGGAGCATCAATATTGCTGTCAGCGCACTTTCCGTGATGTTTTTAGTTGGGCTTGTATTATTTAGATATTCGGCAAAATTAAATAGCGTGCGATGAAAATCGAATGAGGAAAACATATGGGATGAAAGAGGTGACAGGATGGAGGAATTTGTCAAATTAAAGGATATCACGAAAGTTTATCATATGGGAGAAGTGGAGATCCGGGCAGCAGACAATATTAATTTCTCTATCAAAAAAGGAGAGTTTGTTGTAATTGTCGGACCAAGCGGCGCGGGAAAAACGACGGTGCTTAATATTTTAGGCGGCATGGATACCGCGACAGGCGGAACGCTGACAGTGGACGGAAAAGATATTACGGCGTATGATTCCCGACAGTTGACCGGATACCGCAGGGATGATATCGGATTCGTATTTCAGTTTTACAATCTGATCCCGAATCTGACCGCGCTTGAAAATGTAGAGCTTGCGCTTCAGATATGTAAAGATCCTCTTGATGCAAAAAAGGTATTGGAAGATGTAGGGCTTGGCGACAGATTGGATAATTTTCCGGCGCAGCTTTCCGGAGGCGAGCAGCAGCGTGTTTCGATTGCCCGCGCTCTTGCGAAGAACCCGAAGTTGCTCCTTTGCGACGAGCCGACAGGAGCGCTTGATTATAATACGGGAAAGGCAATTTTGAAGCTTTTACAAAACATGTGCCGGGAACGGGGGATGACAGTGATCGTGATTACCCATAATCAGGCTCTTGCACCTATGGCAGACAGATTGATTCATATTAAGAACGGGCAGGTGTCTCATATGGAAACAAATGAAAACCCGATGTCGATCGATGAGATCGAGTGGTAGTTCGGATAAAAATAAGAAATGGAAATGGCAGGCGGTGTGAATGAAAAAACGTGCGCTGAGAAAAGATTTTTATATGGAGATCAGACGCAGCCTCGGGCGTTTCCTTTCCATCTTTTTCATCGTTGCGATCGGATGTGCCTTCTTTTCGGGAATACGTGCCTCGGAGCCGGATATGCGTTATTCGGGAGACGCGTATTTTGATAATAAGAATATGATGGATCTTAGGATCATCAGTACGATGGGATTGACGGAAGATGACGTAAAGGCGGCTTCAAAAGCAGAAGGGATCGGGCATGTGGAAGGCCGGTATTCTGTGGACGCTCTTTTGGCAGACGGTGATAATCAAATCGTTGTTCATGTCATGTCTATGCTTCCGACGATGAATGAGATACAGCTTGAGGACGGCAGGCTTCCGAATAAGGAAAATGAATGTGTCGTTGATGTGGATTACATGGAAAAAAGCAAACTGAAGATCGGAGATACGATCACGTTTTCAAGCGGTACGGATGCCGAGGTTACAGATTCTTTGAAAACGGATACGTTTCGGATCACAGGTACAGTGAGCAGTCCGGAGTATATTGCTTTTCAGCGGGGCAGTACGACAATCGGAAACGGAAGTGTGCGGGCGTTTGTATATGTACAGGAAGAAAGCTTTGCAATGGACGTCTATACAGAGATTTGTATTCAGGCGGCAGGAGCAAAAGAATTGACGGCATTTACTTCGGAATATGAAGATACGGTCGCGAAAGCAAAAGAAAATATTGAGAAGATCAAGGAGCAGAGACAAAAAGCCCGGTATACGGAAATTGTCGATGAGGCGAACGGGAAAATTGCGGAGGCGGAAGCCGAAGTAACAGATGCACAGACGAAGCTGGAAAACGGGAAAGCGGAAGCGGCGGCAAAGCTGGCGGATGCAAGGCAGAAACTGGAAAACGCGCAGGCACAGATCGATAGTGGGAAAGTGCAGTTGGAGAACTCCAAAGCGGAGGTTGCCGCAACAGAGCAGACCTTGGCACAGAAGCAGACAGAAGTTCAGAACGGAACAGCGGCGCTTGATCAGGGAATTGTGCAGTTGAATCAGCAGATTGAACAATTAAATGCGGTGAAAGCGCAGTATGAGGCTTTGAAAGAAAGCGGAATGACAGACGAAGAAACGCTTGCGGCGTTGGAGCAGATGAGCATGCAGATCCAGATCGGAGACGCAGCTGTGGTCGAGGCACAGGCGCAGATCGATCAGACGAGAGCTCAGCTTCAATATGCGCAAGGGCAGATTGATAACGGGTATGCACAGCTTGAGGCGGCAAGGCAGCAGATCGCAGGCGCGGAAGCCGGGATCATATCCGGCGAGCAGGAGATTGCTTCCGGATGGGAAGAGTATTATGCAGGTGAAGCAGAGGCAAACGCCGAGATCGCCGAAGGCGAGCAAAAGATAGCGGAAGCGCAGGCAGAGCTGGCTGATGCGAAAGCGGAAGTTGCAGAACTGGAAAAGCCGAAATGGTACATTTATGACCGAAATGACCTTCCGGATTATTCGGGATACGGTGATAATGCGGACCGAATGAAAGCGATCGGCGAAGTGTTCCCGGTGATATTTTTCCTAGTGGCGGCACTGATCAGTCTTACGACGATGACCCGTATGGTAGAAGAGCAGAGGACTCAGATCGGAACATTAAAAGCGCTTGGATACGCGAGACATTCGATAGCAGGGAAATATTTGGGATATGCGTTTCTGGCGACCCTTCTTGGAAGCGCGGCCGGTATTTTTACCGGGGAGAAGATATTTCCGTATATTATCATCAATGCATACGGGATAATGTATAAACACATGAATGAACTGCTCATACCGTATAATGTGATGTACGGGATAGGAGCGGCGGGAACGGCGCTGTTTTGTACATTGGCGGCGACGATACTGGCATGTTATAAGGAACTGCGCGAACAGGCGGCCCAACTGATGCGTCCGCCGACGCCGAAGCAGGGTCAGAGAGTCGTTTTTGAGAAGATTACATTTTTGTGGAAGCGGCTGAATTTTTCCTGGAAAGCAAGCGTGCGTAATCTTGTCAGATATAAGAAACGGTTTTTTATGACGATTTTCGGCATCGGAGGATGTATGGGACTGATGATCGTAGGGTTCGGTTTGAAAGATTCGATCTTTGCGGTTGTCGATATTCAGTACGGCGAGATTCAGCGATATGACGGAACGGTCATTATGGCGGAAGGCGCTTCGGAAAAAGAAAAAGGTGAAGTCGCGCAGATGCTTGGAAAAGAAACAGAAGTAGACGATGCGATGGAAGGCATACTGACTCAGATTACAATCGGAAACGGAAGTAAATGGCACGATGTCTATCTGGATGTGCCGAAAGATAAAAAGCAATTCCCGGAGTTTGTGACTTTGAAAGAAAGGACGACGGATAGAAGATATTCTCTGGATGAAAAAGAAGTTGTTTTGACAGAAAAAATCGCGAAGGAACTGGAAGTACAGGCAGGAGACATGATTACGATCCGTGATGAAGAGAAAGGAGATCTCAAGGTCAAGATCAAAGCTGTCTGCGAAAATTATATGGGACATTACCTGTACATGACGGCAGATGCGTATGAGGCTGTTTATAACGAAAAACCGGAGTACAATGCCGTTTTCTATAAGACGGTTTCAGGAACGACAAAAGAAGCGCAAAGTGTCGGCGAAGATATTCTTCAGCTTCCGGGAGCGTTGAGTGTGAGCTATACGACTGATTTGAAACAACAGGTAGACGATATGTTGGGAGCGCTTGACATTGTGATCGTTGTTCTGACAATATCGGCAGGAATGCTGGCATTTGTCGTTTTGTATAATCTGAACAACATTAATATTACAGAGCGAAAGAGAGAACTGGCAACGCTGAAAGTTTTAGGATTTTATCCGAATGAAGTTTCGGCGTATGTATATCGGGAAAATATCGTACTTACGGTTTTAGGCGCTCTTTTCGGCGTCGCTCTCGGAAAGATACTTCATCGCTTTATCATTGTCACTGTCGAGATAGATACGGTTATGTTTGGCAGAAATATCGATATGAGCAGTTTTGTATACAGTTTTCTTTTGACGGTTGCGTTCTCTATGATCGTAAACGGAGCGATGTATTTTAAACTTAAAAAGATCAATATGGTCGAATCACTGAAAAGTGTGGAATAAAAACCTAAAAAGCATTTTGTCAAGGCTGTGCGTTGAAGCGATTCCGGATCGTCCTCACCGCGCAGCTTTATATTATCGGCAATGAGCGGTCTGTTAAGGCAGCGTTAAGAAAGTGTTAAGAAAATGTAGGGAAAGGGTAAAATGGAATTGACATACCGGTTGGCGGATGTTAATTTAAAAAAGCGCGTCGAAGCAGACGTGTGTATAAAGAAAAACAGAATATAGAAAAAATAAGACGATTTACAAAAGGAGAAAAATGGAATGGGAATAACAGACGTACTTGCTTTGCTCGGCGGTCTTGCATTGTTTTTATACGGAATGCAGATGATGAGCACGGGATTGGAAGCAGCAGCCGGCAACCGGATGAAGTCGATCCTTGAAAAACTGACATCGAACCGTGTAAAAGGTGTGCTTTTCGGAGCAGCCATCACAGCGGTCATTCAGTCGTCTTCTGCAACGACGGTCATGGTAGTAGGGTTTGTAAATTCAGGATTGATGACATTAAAACAGGCGGTATGGGTGATCATGGGAGCCAATATCGGAACGACGATTACAGGTCAGCTCATTGCTCTTGATATCGGAGCGATCGCTCCGCTTTTTGCGATCGCAGGCGTAGGAGCGATCATGTTTATCAAAAGTGAAAAGGTACATCATATCAGCAGTATTTTTGCCGGACTTGGTATTCTTTTTATGGGAATGGATATGATGGGGGCGGCAATGTCGCCTTTGAAAGAGTCGGAAGCGTTTATCAGTCTGATGACGAAGTTCGACAATCCGCTTCTCGGTATTTTGGTAGGCGCGCTTTTTACGGCAGTGATCCAGTCATCTTCTGCATCGGTCGGTATTTTGCAGGCGCTTGCGTCTACCGGTATGATCCCGCTCTCAAGCGCGGTGTTCGTTTTGTTCGGACAAAACATCGGAACATGTATCACGGCAGTTTTGGCATCGATCGGAATGAAGGTAAATGCAAAGCGTACGACGGTTATCCATCTGTTATTTAATATAATCGGCACGGTATTATTTACGGTGATCTGTCTTGTGACGCCGTATGTGACATGGATCGAAGCGATGACGCCCGGAGATCCGGTGGCGCAGATCGCAAATGCCCATACAGTCTTTAATATCGTGACGACACTGCTGCTTCTTCCGTTTGGAACACATATGGCGAATATAGCGGTTCGCATTCTTCCGGACAGCAAAAAGGCAGACGATGAAGACCTTCGCCTGAAATATATCCGTCCGTTTGAATCTTCCTATGCGATCGGACACAGCGCGGTGGCAGTGTCACAGGTTCGTGATGAAGTTAACAGAATGAGAGATATGGTGGCGAAAAATATAAGCGACTCGTTTGACTCGCTTGTTCAATATGATGAGAAACTTCGCAAAAAAGTGTCTGAGAGAGAAGAATATATTGATTTCCTCAATAAAGGCATATCCGAATATATCGTTTCACTTATGGCAAGCGAGATGAATATGTCAGATTCGAGAAAGATCAACGGATATTATGCGATTATAAGCAATCTGGAACGGATCGGAGATCATGCTGTCAATCTTGCGGAATATGGCGACGATATGAGAAAATGGGAGATTGATTTTTCGGATACGGTTAAAGAAGAACTCAATGAGATGAAAGCGCAGTGTATTGCGGCGCTTGATAATCTGAAAGAAGTAACTTCCGAAAATGTAGAACGGATACTAAGTCAGGCAGTTATCATAGAGCAGAAAACGGACGATATGCGGGATAAGTATTTTAAAAAGCAGATGCAGCGTCTGAAAAAAGGAAAATGTAAGCCGCAAAGCGGTATCGTCTTTTCTGAAATACTGACAGATTTTGAAAGAATGGGCGATCACGCATTGAATATCGCACAGCAGTACAGAGAAATGGAATAGAATAGAAGAGAAGACATCTCACAGGAAGTGGGGTGTCTTTTTTATATGTGAAAATCATCTGTTATAAAAATGTCTCATATTTTCAACCGATTTTCTTGATTCCGGCAAAAACAGATTATATAATCGGTTGTAAAAGTGATACAAATATTGACGAAAAAGACAGGTGATGCAAAGTGAAGCGAAAAAGAGATCAGAGAAGATGCAGGGGTACGGCAGGAAAAATTCCGGCGTTGATTTTTTGCGCGGCGGCAGTTTTGTGTATTGTGATATGGGTGATGCGTCACGCGCAGATGCAGGAGGGGAACGAACCGGATGTTGTGGCGAGCCGATGTGAAAATAATGTGTATGATCTGACCGTTGCGGCGAATTGTGATGCAATCAAAGATACAGAAGCATTTGCGGAAAAAGTTGTTCAAAAATACGAAGAAAACTCATTTCGCACAACGAAGTTTTCGGTAGATTTAGGAGAAGATATTGATTTGGTTCGCTTTCATGTTTATTTAAGAAGGGAAGAGATAGGGGAAAAAGAAGAATTGTTTCAGATTCGCTATCAAGACGGAGATATAATACTGGACGGAATCAACGGAAAGAGGTAAAATCATATTATGAATTTAAACAGGACGTTTCCGCAGAGCAAATAGCCGGACAGGATCTGTAAGAACACGGCGCGTCTGATATGCGGGAATAGTGAGGAGGTTAGTATGGGAAGTATATGGCATGATATCAGTGAGGAAAGGATTTTTCCGACAGATTTTATCTCGGTGATCGAGATTTCAAAAGGAAGCAAGAAAAAATACGAATTAGATAAAGAAACAGGGTATATCATCCTTGACCGAATCTTGTATACGTCAACGCATTATCCGATGAATTACGGATTTATCCCGAGAACCCTCGGAGACGACGGCGATCCGCTCGATGTGCTCGTGATGTGTTCAGAGCCGCTTGAGCCCTTGACTCTTGTAAGATGTTATCCGATCGGCGTTATGAAGATGACAGACGGAGGAGCGGGAGATGAGAAGATCATAGCGATTCCGTGGGCAGATCCTACATATGAGGCGTATACGGATATTTCCGAGCTTCCAAAACATATTTTTGAAGAGATCAAACATTTCTTTACCGTATACAAAGATCTGGAAGGTAAGAGAACGGCGGTGGACGAGTTTGAAGGCGCGCTTGGCGCAGTAAAGATCATCGAAGAATGCATCGACCGCTATAAAGAGAAATACGGTTCGGGCGAGTCTGATAAAACAACAGAATAATAAGAATAATAAGAAGAATAAAAAGATAGAGTAAGGCAGAACAATAAACGTAGTATCAAAGCACAGAGGCGTACGAAATGTAGGCCGGCTGAAAGGAGCTGAAGGCGATTATGGATAAACTCAGTGATAATTTGAAAAAGATCTTTCTGGCAGGGATCGGAGCAGTTGCCGTTACTGCCGAAAAGTCAAAAGATCTTCTTGATGAAATGGTAGAAAAGGGAGAACTGACAGTAGAGCAGGGAAAAGTGCTGAATGAAGAGTTAAAGCACAATGTGAAAAAGACAGTAAAAGAGAAGGTGAATGCGCTGAAACCGGCATCGGCAGAGGAACTTTCGGATCTTCTTGATAAGATGACGCCGGAGCAGATTGCCGCTTTGAAAGAGCAGATCCTGAAAAAAGAAGAAGCGAGCGAAACTGCGCCGGATGAAGCATAATTATGAGCAGTATAGAACCGATGGAATATAATTCAAGGCTGAAGGAAATTGTGGCTGTGCTCCGCAAACATAGTATTACAAAGGGAGTGACGCCTTTAAAGCTTCGGGAAATCATAGAAGATCTCGGACCGACATTTATTAAACTCGGTCAGATCATGGCGATGCATTCTGATATTTTACCGAAGCGTTATTGCGATGAGCTGATGCAGCTTTGTTCAGATGTAAAACCGATGCCGTTTGAGGAAGTTTTATCGGTCATAGAAGAATCTTACGGGCGGTCGTGGAGAAGAGTTTTCTCCCATATAGATGAATCTTGTCAGGGGGCGGCGTCGATCGCGCAGGTGCATCGCGCCACGTTAAAAAGCGGAGAAGAAGTTGTCGTAAAAGTCCAGCGCAGGGGAATTTATGAAAAGATGGCAAGGGATATCGAGCTTCTTCGCAAAGCGATCAAATTAATGCCGCCTGTCAGTTTGAAAAATATGGCTGATTTTGATCTCGTTTTAGACGAATTGTGGACTGTGACGAGAGACGAGATGAACTTTCTTACAGAAGCATCTAATATGGAAGAATTCGCAAGGAGAAACAAAGACGTTCATTTTGTCGGAACACCGAAATTATATCAGCAGTATACGACTGTCCATGTACTTGTTATGGAATACATCGATGGATGTGCGGTAGACGATAAGGAGCGGCTGAAGGAAGAGGGATATGACCTTAAGGAGATCGGCAGCAAACTTGTCGATAACTACATTAAACAGGTGATGGACGACGGATTTTTTCATGCAGATCCTCATTCGGGAAATGTAAAGATACGAGACGGCAAGATCGTATGGATCGATATGGGAATGATGGGGCGGCTTACGGAGCGTGACAGAGAGATGCTTGGCAAGGCAATCGAAGGGATCGCTTTAAACGATATCGGTTTGATCCGGCAGGCAGTGCTCGGTCTGGGAGAATTTAAAGAGCGTCCGGATCAGAGAAAATTATACGAAGGTATCGAAGGACTGATGTTGAAGTACGGTCATGAAGATATGGGCAAGATCAATGTCGGGGAAGTTACGGTTGATCTGATGGATGTGATGAAAGTCAATAAGATCAGAATGCCTCACGGGCTGACGCTTTTGGCGAGAGGCCTGACCCATATGGAAGGAGTTCTGGCAGCGATCGCGCCTGATATTAATATGGCGGAAATTGCCGCCGCCCGTATTTCGGGAGATTTTTTCCGTAATTTTGACTGGAAAAAAGAATTGAAAAGCAGCGGAAAAAGCGCAGTGAAATCGATGCGAAAGGCGTTGGATATCCCGTCGATGGTGTCTGATATGATGGCGGGATATTTAAAAGGACAGGCAAAGGTGAATCTTGATCTGCGGGCATCGGATGATCTTGCCTTTCTGCTGCGCAGACTTGTAAGAAACATTGTTATGGGTTTGTGGGTCATGGCGCTTCTGATCAGTTCAAGTATTATCTGTACGACAGATATGAGTCCGAAAATACTCGGCATTCCGGCGCTTGGGGCGATCGGATATATTCTTGCGTTTTTGATCGTACTATACGTATTTATCAAACATATTTTTTCGAGAAAATAAAATCAGGTACAAAGTAATGGAAAAAAACAGAAACGAAAACAACAGAAAAAATCCTCTGAATAAAAGTTTTGGGTATGCTTTTGAAGGAATCCGGACCGGAATCCGTAAAGAAAGAAATATGAAGATCCACTGTCTGGCAGTGATTGCGGTAACCGTTGCCGGAACTTTTCTTCATATTAAACCTGTCGAGTGGTGCATCTGTTTGCTGTTGTTTGGTCTGATCCTGTCGCTGGAGCTTGTGAATACGGCGTTGGAAGCGGTGGTAGATCTTGTGACTAAGGAGAAAAAACCATTGGCGAAGATCGCGAAAGATACAGCGGCAGGGGCGGTTCTTGTATCGGCGATCGCCGCAGCGATCATCGGATGCATTATTTTTGTTCCATATTTGTTAGAATTGATAAAATCAAAGAGATAGTGTATTATTATTGACAGACACTCAAAATGCATCAGGACAGACAAAGGTGAGAGAAGACAGGAAAGGAAAAGCTGAAAATGAGCGAGAAAGAAACAAAAGTGACAAAACAGGAGACATTGGCGGCTCTGCGCAATCCGGGTGAATTATATGTTATTATGTCGGCAGCGACAAAGATGCCGTTTGTAAAATGTGACGAGGAGACATTTGACGATGAGATCTTCCTTTATTATCAGATGGAAGATGCAAAAGACAAGGCGCGTAAGCTTCTTGATGAAAAATATGTAAGCGCTGTGGCAAAGCTTGCGAAAGAGCAGCTGCTTCCTTTTTTCACAAGTCTTTATATAATGGGAGTAAACGCACTGGCGGTCAACAGCGGAACAGATATGGAAATTACAGTTCAGCTTTCAGATCTGGTAACGAGAAATATACCGAAGGAACTTCCGGAAGGAAAGCAGATCGTGGAAAACCCGGCGCTCCATCTGACGGCGGCTTATTTTATGCAGGAACTTAGAAAACAGGAGCAGCCGCAGATGACGGAAGAATTAAAAGAACTTCAGGAAGAACTTTTGGCTCATTACGGAAAGGGAACGTTTTTGATTCCTGTTGAAGAGAACGGTCAGATTCCGATACTGAAGCAAAAAGACGGTTCGCTGTATCAGCCTGTTTTTACGGATGTGCTGGAATTTCAGAAGTTCACGAAAGGAAGACCGGTCAGATCGGCAGTTGTTCCGGGGGAAAAGATCGCAGAATTGCTGATGGAAGATGTAAAAGGCGTTGTGCTGAATCCTCTCGGAGTGAATGTGCAGCTTCAGGTGGCACGAAGAAAGAGAGAGTAAATGGAAGAATTAGTAGTGTATTTGAGAAAAGAATATTTCAGGGCAGTCGATCTTACAGATAAGAGCGGACATATATTGGAGTTTAAATATATGCCGAAAACGGTCGACGTGTACGAGAAAGGATTGTCCGTATTTCATATGGAATACGTGATGGAAAACAGGACGAAAGTAAGAGTCATTGAATTTTACCTGACAGATTTCGGACTGCGTGGGAAAGGCTATGGAACGGCATGTATGAATGAGATCGTGACAGAGCTTGGCAAAAAAGGGATTACTTTAATCTATGCTCCGACAGGTTATGATCTTGCTCCGCTTGGTTATACAGGTCCGGCGCAGTACAAGGAACTGATGGCGGGATTTTATGAGAAAACAGGATTTACGACAAGCGGAGACGGAGATCTGATGATGAAGATCCTTGACTGAAAAAAGACGAATAAAGGGAGCGGCGGCATGTATAAAATACTGATTATTGAAGACGATTTGACAATGGCGCAGGCAATCCAAAAAGAGATGAAGATGTGGGGAAACGACGCGCAGTACGTTCAGGATTTTAAAAACGTACTTGAAACTTTTGCGGAATTTGACCCGCATCTTGTTCTTATGGACATTACTCTGCCATTTTACAACGGGTACCACTGGTGCAGCGAGATTAGGAAAATATCGAACGTACCGGTAATTTTTATTTCTTCGGCGGCTGATAATATGAACATTATCATGGCTGTGAATATGGGAGGAGATGATTTTGTTCCGAAGCCGTTCGATCTCAGTGTGCTGACGGCGAAGGTCCAGGCGGTACTTCGCAGAACATACGACCTGTCCGGAAAAGTACCGGTTCTTGAGCATCAGGGAGCAATACTGAACTTGAATGACGCGTCGCTTACTTATAATGGGGAGAAGATCGATCTTACGAAAAATGAATTTCGTATTCTTCAGACACTGATGGAAAATAAAGGCCGTCTCGTAAGCAGAGATACTTTGATGACCCGGCTGTGGGAGACGGATAATTATATTGAAGAAAATACGTTGACGGTCAATATCGCCAGACTGCGCAGAAAACTGGACAAAGCGGGACTTACGGATTTTATTTCCACAAAAGTCGGAGAAGGTTATATTATCAGACAGGAACGGCAGGTGAGCGAATGAAACGATTTTTAGGCTATCTGTATGACTGCCGTTATATGTGGATTTGGTTTATTTTGAGCGGGGGCGCTTTCGTACTCTGTTTTGCGTTGTACGAAGTGGAGCTTAAAGCGGCGGTATATCCCGTGCTTTTAAGCGCGGTGTTTGGGATTCTGTTTTTCGTTTTAGGGTATCTGAGACGGGAGAAAAAGTACAAACGTCTTTTTCAGATCAGTGAGACCGGCGGTATCGTATCGGAAAGTCTGCCAAAACCGGACTGTATGACGGAAAGAGAATATCAGAAGATATTGCTTAGATCCGAAGAAGAGTACAGAAAGCAGAGGGAAGAATGGCAGGCAGCCAGAAAAGATATGAATGATTATTATGCGACATGGGTACATCAGATCAAAGCTCCGATCGCAGTGATGCGGGTTTTGCTTCAACAGGAAGATACTCCGATCAACAGAGAGCTTACAGGAGAATTGTTCCGGGTAGAACAGTATGTGGAAATGGCGCTTTGTTACGTGCGTTTAGGAGAAGGTGCGTCCGATCTTGTGATCAAAGAATATCCTCTGGATGATATGATCCGAAAAGCGATCCGAAAGTATGCGGGACAGTTGATCAGAAGGAAACTTAGGGTCATATACGAAGGAACGGATATCTGCGTTCTCACAGATGAAAAATGGCTTGTGTTTATTATTGAGCAGCTTTTGTCGAACGCAGTAAAATATACGGTAAGCGGAAATGTGACGATCACGGTAGACAGAGAGAAAAAGCAGCTTAGTATCAGCGATACGGGAATCGGTATTTCACCTGAAGATCTTCCCCGTATTTTTGAAAAAGGTTATACCGGATATAACGGAAGGCTGGATAAAAAATCTACAGGAATAGGACTTTACCTTTGCCGGACGGCGGCGGATAAGCTGGGACATAAGCTGACGGCGCAGTCAACTGTAGGAAAGGGAAGCAGCTTTACGATCGATCTGTCGTCCTATCCGTTAGAAGTTGAATAAAGGCTGCATGGAAATGCCTTACAAATTTGTCACATAGGCGGGCCGGAATGTCACCAAATTCGATGTTGGCATTCCGGCTCTTTTGTTATACTTTCACTATCAAGTAAAAAAGAGGAGGATGTATGAAATGGCAGTTTTAGATGTCAAAAATTTGAAGAAAATATACAGACCGCGTTTCGGCGGCAATCAGGTGCAGGCATTATCCTGTGTAAACTTTTCTGTGGAAGAAGGAGAATATGTGGCGATCATGGGAGAGAGCGGCTCAGGTAAGACGACGCTTCTTAATATTATGGCGGCTTTGGATAAACCGACGGAAGGAACAGTCCTTCTTGACGGCAAACCGTTGTCTTCTATAAAAGACAAAGATATCGCACAGTTTCGGCGCGACAATCTTGGATTTGTTTTTCAGGAATTTAACTTGTTGGATACGTTTAATGTGAAGGACAATATCTTGCTCCCTCTTGTGTTGAAAGGTGAAAATTGTAAGCATATGGATTCAAAGCTGCAGCCGATTGCAAAGGAACTTGGTATTTCGGCGCTTCTTGAAAAATATCCGTATGAAATTTCCGGAGGTCAGAAACAAAGAGCCGCTGTTGCAAGGGCGCTGATCACAGAACCGCGGCTGATCCTGGCAGATGAGCCGACAGGAGCGCTTGATTCTCGTTCAACAGACGAACTGCTCGGATTGTTTGCGCGGATCAACGCAGGAGGTCAGACGATCCTTATGGTAACTCATTCAGTGAAAGCGGCGAGCAAAGCCGGACGCGTTTTGTTTATCCGTGACGGAGAAGTGTTCCATCAGGTATACAGAGGTCAGATGACGGACGAACAACTTTATCAGAAGATTTCGGATACGCTGACGATGCTTGCGACAGGTGGTGACAGACGATGAAAAAAGGATTTTATATCAGGCTGGCAGGGGAAGGCATTTCAAAAAACAGAAAATTGTATTTTCCGTATATTTTGACATGTATCTGTATGATCATGATGTACTATATCGTTTCTTTTCTGTCGATAAGTAAAGAACTGGCGTCTATCCGGGGCGGGGAAATGCTTCAGGGACTGCTCTCTATGGGAGTGTTTGTAGTTGCGGTATTCGCATTGATCTTTCTGTATTATACGAACTCGTTTCTTATAAGGAAAAGGAAGAAAGAACTTGGATTATATAATATTCTCGGGATGGGCAAACGTAATCTGGTAAGAATTCTTTTGTGGGAAAATATACTGACTGCCGTGATTTCTCTGGTTATCGGAATCGTGTTCGGAATTCTGTTCTCAAAACTTGCGGAACTTCTGGCAATTAAGCTTCTTGACGGGGCGACCGGATTCGGAGTTCATATAGAAATGAAGCCGATCCTTATGACAGTCGGTCTGTTTCTTGCGATCTTTCTGCTTATTATGATCCGCATGCTTGTGTCGGTATATAAACTTCGTCCGATTGAGATGCTCAGAAGTGAGAATGTCGGCGAAAAACCGCCGAAGGCAAACTGGCTCTTTGCATTTGCGGGAGCGGTGATCCTTGCCGGAGCATATTATCTGGCTGTGAAGATCATCGATCCGACAACTGCGATGCTTGTATTCTTTCTCGCGGTTGTTATGGTGATCATTGCCACATACCTTCTGTTTATTGCAGGTTCGGTCGCTCTTTGCAAGCTGCTGCAAAAGAGCAAAAAGTATTATTATAAGACGAGACACTTTGTATCTTTGTCACAGATGGTTTACCGAATGAAGAGAAACGGAGCGGGTCTGGCGTCGATCTGTATTTTATCTACGATGGTGCTTGTGACGATCTCGTCTACGATGTGTATTTATGCAGATACGGAATCGTCGATCAGAAACCGTTATCCACATGACATCACGATCGAGTGGAGCGGGAAAACATCCCTTCCGCAAAATGAGGACGGAACAGATACAGAATTAAAAGACAGCGTAGTGCAGCGTTTGACGCCGGAGATGACCATGACGTATAAAGAGGCTGTGGAAAAGGTGCTTGAATCTCATAAAGTAAAGGCTGAGAACTTGGAAAATTATAATCTTTACTCTCTTTCCGGAGTACAGTCAGACGATGTTTTAAGTATTGATTTTGAAAAGATGAAAGGGGAGATTTCCTCGATTAATGCAGGGATGTCAGGATCTGTGAAGACGATGTATTTTACAACAATGGATGATTACAACAAACTGAAAGGCACAGACAAGACTTTGGCTGAAGATGAGATGATGCTCTACTCATATAAAACAGATTATGAGTATGATTCCTTTACGATCGACGGCGTCGGAACATGGAAAGTAGAGACAATGAAAGAACCTCCGATAGGGGTAGGCAGCGCCATGGCGAATATGCAGGGGGCATATCAGGTTGTTGTAAAAGATTTGTCTGTGATCGAAAAAATAGCGACTGCGTACGAAACGATCAATGCAAAACCTTTGCAGGACGGAACATTGTACCTGCTTTCCCTGAAAGAATGTTATGACTTTGATCTGAAATGTGATGAAGAAAAACAGATAGAGATTTACAAGGATATTTTGGAATCTTTTGAGCATATATCCGAAGCGGCAGATGAACAGGGCAATCGGATGGGAGATTCGCTGGCAAATTATTATGCGGACAGTAAAGCGTACGGTAAAGGAGATTTCATTGCGCTCAACGGCGGATTGTTTTTCCTCGGAGTGCTTCTCGGAGCGGTATTTTTGTTCGGTACTGTGCTGATTATGTACTACAAGCAGATTTCCGAAGGATATGAAGATCAGGATCGCTTTAATATTCTTATGAAAGTGGGAATGACAAAGAAAGAAGTGAAGCAGACGATCAACTCTCAGGTGCTTACTGTATTTTTCATGCCTCTGATCATGGCGGGAATTCATCTTGCGTTTGCATTTCTGATGATTCAGAAAATACTGATGCTTATGTCAGGCGTGGAAGCGAAAGTATTTGTGATCGTGACGATCGGATGTTATCTCGTGTTTGCACTCTTCTATGTACTTGTTTATGTCGTAACGTCAAAAAGCTATTATACGATCATAAGCAGTAAGGAAAAATAGAAAAAATCAATAAATTTCTATTCATACCCGGGAAACAATGTTATACTTGAGTATATCAATACAGCGATCCGCAGAGAGGAGTGGCACATATGATGAAACACACGATTATCACGATCGGAAGGCAATTCGGAAGCGGCGGGCATGAAGTAGGAAATCGATTGGCAGAACGGCTTGACATTCCGCTTTACGATCATAATCTGATCCGCATGGCGGCGCAGGAGCTTCGGATCAGCAGTGAAGATGCGACGCAGGTAGACGAGACGATTCTCGGAAGATTTCTCACGGCATATATAGTCAGTACAGGAAACTATACTGCATTTATGAGCGGAGACGAGTCGGGAGAACCTCTAAGTGATCTCGTCTTTAACAGGCAGTCGGCGATCATAAGGAAACTTGCGGAGAAAGGTCCGGGAATTTTTGTCGGAAGATGTGCGGATTATATCCTCGGAGATTATTCAAACTGCATCAATACGTTTATTTATGCATATAAGGACGATCGTATCCGCAGAATCATGAAGCTTTATGAACTAAACGAAAAGCAGGCGGCAGATAAGATCAAAAAGACAGACCGCGAAAGGAAGCTTTATTATGAGGCAAGGACCGGCCGCGAATGGGGTGGAATCGAGTCGAACAGCATGATGTTTAATACGAGTCTTTTAGGGATCGACGGAGCGGTGGATGCTCTCGAAGCTATTTACCGCAAATGGGATGCCGGGAGAGACGTCGAGTCATAAAATGCCGGCATATATGTAAAATGAATGACACGTCATGCAGGGGAGTTTTTATTTCGGAAGAAAAAGCCGGATAGATACAAAATAAAGCAGTTAAAAACGGGTACGTGAAAAAAACCGAGCGTACTCGTTTTTTCTTATTGATAATCCTATATTTTTTGTGGTATAATCCTTATTAATCATGATAAACAGAGAAGAGATCGTTTATCGGAACAATAAGAGAAATGAAAGGGAATGAGACATGAGTTTTATATCGTATTTGATTAATGGAATCAGTCTTGGAAGTGTCTATGCGATCATAGCGCTTGGGTATACGATGGTTTATGGAATTGCGAAGATGCTGAACTTCGCCCATGGCGACGTTATTATGATCGGTGCGTATATGGCGCTGATCACGATGATGAAGGCGGGGATGTCGCCGATCCTTGCGATCGTTGCCGCTGTAATCGTGTGTACGGTACTCGGAATCTTGATCGAACGTATCGCGTACAAACCGCTGCGTAACGCATCGTCTTCACTTGCCGTATTGATCACGGCGATCGGCGTAAGCTACCTTCTCCAGAATACGGCGCTTCTTGTATTCGGGGCGAACGCACAGACGTTTCCGTCGGTTATTAAGTGGAAAGGTTTGTCTTTGGCAGGCGGCAAGCTGAACATTTCAGGGGAGACGATCGTGACGATCGCGGCATGTGTAGTGATCATGATCGTACTGATGCTGTTCGTGCAGAAATCAAAGCCGGGTCAGGCAATGCGCGCTGTATCGGAAGATAAAGGCGCGGCTCAGCTTATGGGAATCAATGTAAACGGAACGATCGCTCTTACGTTTGCAATCGGGTCGGCGCTGGCGGCTGTTGCAGGTGTGCTTTTGTGTTCGGCATATCCGAGCCTGACGCCGTATACAGGAGCGATGCCGGGTATTAAGGCGTTCGTAGCGGCTGTATTTGGAGGAATAGGTTCGATACCGGGAGCGTTTATCGGAGGAATTCTGCTCGGTGTGATCGAGATTTTCGGAAAAGCATACATTTCGTCACAGATGGCGGATGCGATCGTATTCGCGGTACTTATCATTGTGCTTCTTGTGAAACCTACAGGTTTGTTAGGTAAGAAAATTCAAGAGAAAGTGTAGGTGATCAGAGCGATGGATAAATTAAAAAATATGAAAAAAACTACAAAAAATAATATCATCACATATGCTCTTGTTATCGCGGCATTTGTGATCATGCAGTCACTGATCAACGCCGGAAGTATTTCCAGCCTTCTTGAAGGATTGATGGTTCCGCTTTGTATTTATATTATTATGGCTGTGTCGCTGAACCTCGTAGTCGGCGTACTTGGAGAATTGAGCCTCGGACATGCGGGCTTTATGTGTGTCGGCGCGTTTGCAAGTGCATTCTTTTCAAAATGCATGAGAGATACGATCGAATCGGCTTCACTGCGCTTCTTTCTGGCTCTTTTGATCGGAATTGCGGCTGCTGCGATCTTCGGCATTCTGATCGGAATTCCGGTTCTGCGTCTGAAAGGCGACTATCTGGCGATCGTGACATTGGCATTCGGAGAGATCATTAAAAACCTCGTAAACGTATTGTATATAGGTAAAGATTCCAACGGTTTTCATTTTTCGACAAAAGATGTGATGGCGCTGAATATGGAACCGGACGGAAAGGTTATCATTAACGGTCCGCAGGGGATTACGGGAACGCCGAAAGATGCGACGTTTTTTATCGGATTTATACTGATTCTGATTACGTTGTTTATCGTGCTTAATCTGATCCATTCAAGAGACGGACGCGCGATCATGGCGATCCGTGACAACCGTATCGCGGCGGAATCAGTCGGCATTAATATTACAAAATATAAACTGATGGCGTTTACGATATCTGCGGCGATGGCAGGAGCGGCAGGCGTGCTTTACGCTCACAATCTGTCTACGCTGACGGCGAATACAAACAACTTCGGTTATAATATGTCGATCATGATCCTTGTCTTTGTCGTTTTGGGCGGTATCGGAAATATCAGAGGTTCGATCATAGCGGCAGTGATCCTGACACTTCTTCCGGAGATGCTCCGTGGATTGTCAGATTACCGTATGCTGATCTATGCGATCGTTCTCATTGTCATGATGCTCTTTAACTGGGCGCCGAAAGCGATCGAGTGGAGAGAAAAATATCTTTCTTTCGGAAAGAAGAAAAAGGAGGCTGTAAAATAATGGCGTTACTGGAAGTTAAAAATCTCGGGATTTCATTTGGCGGTCTCCGTGCGGTAAACGGGTTTGACATTTCGATTGAAAAAGAAGCTCTGTACGGCCTGATCGGTCCGAACGGCGCGGGAAAGACGACTGTATTCAACCTTCTTACAGGAGTATATAAGCCGGACAGCGGAAAAGTGCTGCTGGACGGAACGGATATTACAGGGAAAAACACGATTGAGATCAATAAGGCGGGAATCGCCCGTACATTTCAGAATATCCGGCTGTTTAAGCAGTTAAGTGTTCTTGATAACGTGAAAGTAGGACTTCACAATAAACATCATTATTCTACTCTTTCGGGAGTCTTAAGACTTCCCGGTTACAGAAAAGTGGAAAAAGAGATGGATGAGCAGGCAATGGAACTTTTGAAAGTGTTCAATCTGGAAGATGTGGCGCATGTTGCCGCCTCTAATCTTCCGTATGGACAGCAAAGAAGGCTTGAGATCGCCAGAGCGATGGCGACAGAACCGAAGCTTTTGCTGCTCGACGAGCCCGCTGCGGGCATGAACCCGAACGAGACGGGGGAATTGATGGACATGATCCGTTTTGTGAGAGAAAAATTCCATATGACGATCCTTTTGATCGAACATGATATGAAACTGGTAAGCGGCATTTGCGAGAAGTTGACGGTGCTCAACTTCGGAGAGGTGCTCTGTGAAGGTAAAACGTCGGATGTTTTGAACGATCCGCAGGTTGTTACCGCATATCTTGGAGAATAGGGGGAATCGTTATGGCAATGCTCGAAGTAAAAGATTTACAAGTATATTATGGTATGATCCAGGCGATCAAAGGCATTTCTTTTGAAGTAAATCAAGGAGAGGTCATCGCTTTGATCGGAGCAAACGGCGCGGGAAAGACGACGACGCTGCATACAGTTACAGGTCTGATCTCCCCGAAGAGCGGACAGGTGCTGTTTGAAGGAAAAGATATTACGAAAACTCCGGCTCATAAGATCGTCTCTATGGGGATGGCGCATGTACCGGAAGGAAGAAGAGTGTTCGCAGAATTAAGCGTTTATGAGAATTTGAGAATGGGCGCTTATACACGAAAAGATAAGGCGGAGATTGAAGAAACATTAAAAAGTGTCTATAAGCGTTTTCCGCGTTTGCAGGAACGTAAAAACCAGATGGCGGGAACATTAAGCGGCGGCGAACAGCAGATGCTCGCTATGGGGCGCGCGCTTATGTCCAAACCGAGGATTATTTTAATGGATGAACCGTCGATGGGACTTTCTCCGATCATGGTAAATGAAATCTTTGATATTATCCGTGCGGTGAGCGAAAGCGGAACGACAGTCCTTCTTGTAGAACAGAATGCGAAGAAAGCTCTTTCGATCGCCGACAGAGCATATGTGTTGGAGACAGGAAAGATCGTCCTTTCGGGAGATGCAAAAGAACTTCTGGAAGATGATTCGATTAAAAAGGCTTATCTCGGAGAGTAAAGGAGGCGTGTTTTAATGAGAAATATCGTCATCACAATTTCAAGACAGTACGGAAGCGGAGGGAAAACGATCGGGGCGATGCTTGCAAAAGAACTTGGCATCAACTGCTACAGCAGAGAGATCCTTCGTATGGCTTCCGAGGACAGCGGAATCAATGAAAAACTGTTTGGTATGTCGGACGAAAAGGTGCGCAGGGCAGGATGGTTTAAGCTTTTGAGCCGTCCGTATGAGGGCGGATTGATCCCGCCGGAAGACAGAGAGTTTACTTCGGACGATAACCTGTTCAATTATCAGGCAAAGGTGATCAAAGAGCTTGCGGCAAAAGAGTCGTGCGTTATTGTCGGAAGATGCGCAGATTATGTTTTAAAAGATTATCCGAATGTAGTCAGCGTATTCGTGCATGCAGACAGAAAGTTCTGTCTGGATCGTTCAATGGAACGTCACAGCATGACGGAAAAAGAGATGCAGAAATATATTGAGAAAACAGATCAGTACAGAGGTGATTTTTACAGATACCATACAGGTCATGAATGGGTCGATGCAAGAAATTACGATCTGTGTCTGAACAGTGGAAAACTCGGATTTGAGAAATGCGTAGAAGAGATCAAAGCGTATATAAAAGTACGGTTTGGCGAAACCTTATAACTTAAAAGAATAGCTTCAAGAGACTCCTCAGGGTACTGGGGAGTCTTTTTGGAATGCAAGCCGTTCGCCGCCATTGTCTATATAGATGCGTCCGCAGTAAGTAAATCCGTTTTTCTTCAGCATATTCTGCATAACGATATTGTTTTCGTGCGTATCGATCTTTAAATTTCCACATTGTGAAAATGCCCAGTCAAGACAAAAAGAGGCTGCGCCCTTTACTTTGCCGGATGAAGTGATCCGGTGGACAACGCCGTAGGGAGCATCGTTTTTCCATTGTCCGTCATAAATTTTCAGATAGGTCGGATCTATGCCGTCTTTATAGAAGAAAACGGCTTCGATAGTATCTTTTTCGATGCAGACGTATAAATTCCCGAAGCGGATATCTGTTTCAATCATGTTTTGAGGAGGATACGTCGTCCCCCATTGGCCGGGGTTTCCGTGTTCGCGCATGAATGCGCGGGCGTTTTCATATAACTGCATAATAGAATGTAAATCTTGTTGTGTTGCTTTTCGGATACGCATAATAAAAGTCCTTTCTTTCTTATAAAAAGCGCTGACGCCTGCTTTGTATTTTATTATTCAAATATTCTCATGTTTTTGGCGCTTCTTGTTCAAGATGTTTTGTGTTCTGGCAGACTTATAATAATATTATGTCATAATGTTTCCTCTTTCTCAACAGAAAAACAGTTATTTTTAGTGGACCTCATGGTAAAGACATCATAGATGAATGGTTGAATTTAATCTGAAATCGGATTATAATTAAACGAGAAAAATCCGATTTCGGATTTTTGAAAGGAGGGAAGGATAAAAGTATGGAAGGTATAAGAATGTATAAAGAAAAACAGAAAGTGGGGTTTGGCATGAATTATACGCAGTCGAGAGAATTAAAAGAGAACAACAGGATCTATCGGGAGATGGAGAGTATCTACCATGAAATATGTGTAAAAGCGGGAATATCGGACACTGACTTTATTGTGCTGTATAGTATCGTAGAGTTTGAAGACGGTTGCTGCCAGAGGAAAATCGCAAAACAGTATTCTATCAGTCGGCAGACAGTGAATTCTTCGGTGAAAAAATTAGTGCAAAACGGCTGCGTTGTATTGGAAAGCGGCAAAGGGCATGACAAGCAGATTGTTTTGACCGAAAAAGGAAAAGCGATGGCAAAACAAAAGATCATTCCCGTGATGGAGGCAGAGGCAGGCGTTTTTATGCATATGACAGAAGAGGAGAGAAAGAAACTTTTACGTTTGAATGCAAAATATATGGAAATTTTCAGACAAAAGGTAGGAGAATTAAGATTATGAACATACAGCTTTCGGATCACTTTACATACCGCAGACTGATTCGCTTTACAATATCAACAGTTCTTATGCTTATCTGTACGTCGATGTACAGTATTGTAGACGGACTTTTTGTGTCAAACTATGTCGGGAAAATGCCATTTGCGGCGACAAATCTGATCTGGCCGGTATCTATGGGAATCGCAGCAATCGGATTTATGCTCGGAACAGGCGGAAGCGCCATCGTAGCAAAAACGCTTGGGGAAGGTAAGAAGGAAAAAGCGAATCAATATTTTTCGATGATTCTTTATTTCGGTATTATCGTCAGCGTTATTTTTTCGGTTATCTGTTTTATCTTTACGCCGCAAATTGCCCGGATGCTCAAAGCGGATGGCGAACTTTTGGAACATTGCATCGTATACGGAAGAATTCTTTTTGCGACGCAGACGGCGTTTATTTTGCAGAATATGTTTCAAAGCTTTCTCGTTGCCGCGGAAGAGCCGGTTTTGAGCCTGAAGATCAATATTGCGGCCGGACTGACGAACGTTGTGTTTGATTACTTGTTTATCGCAGTATTTGAGTGGGGAGTGGCAGGAGCTGCGATCGCTACAGGAATGGGACAGATCGTAGGAGGGATCGCGCCGTTTTTCTTTTTTGCGAAAGGAAGCCGCAATGGGCTGCGGATCACTTGGAGAACGAAACTGTATAAAGATATTCTTCTGAAAACATGCATGAACGGTTCGTCGGAAATGGTGACGAATTTGTCGACGTCTCTTGTGAATATTCTTTATAACTTTCAGTTGATGAAACTTGCAGGTGCAGACGGTGTGGCTGCGTTTGGAGTCATTATGTATGTGAATTTTATCTTCGTTGCGGTTTTTATGGGATATTCGGTCGGAAGCGCTCCGATTGTAAGTTATCATTACGGAGCGGGGAATGACGCAGAGCTTCATAATTTATACAGGAAAAGTAAAAATATTTTGATTGTAGCGGGAATTGTACTGACGATAGCGGCGGAGATACTTTCAATGCCTCTTGTCAGGATTTTTGTAAATTATGATAAAGAGCTTCTTTTGATGACCGTTCGCGGATTCCGCCTGTTTTCTTTTTCGTTCTTGATTATGGGAATCAACATATGGGCGTCTTCTTTCTTTACGGCATTGAATAACGGATTTGTGTCGGCGGCTATTTCGTTTTTGAGAACGTTTTTGTTTCAGGTGGCGGCAGTATGTTTCCTTCCTCTGATTATCGGTATCGACGGAGTGTGGACGTCCGTTTTGGCTGCAGAAACGATGGCTTTGGCGGTGACAATTATATTTTTAATAAAGGAGAAGAAAAAGTACCGCTACTGAAAGTATGATAATGATTTAACAAACACAATATATAGTAAATATAAGAGCGTATACAGGCAAAATTGTACTAAATCAAGAACAAAGGCGTTTTTGAGAAGGATTCTCGTTATAATGGTTGTTTTTTCCTTCGGGTGATGTTATACTAGCGCATGTGGCAATGAGATACAAATTACGATATCATTTGGACTGTTTAACCGCTCATTGCATGAACCGAAAGCGCAGATGATGTGCTTCGGTATGAAACGAATAAATTTATTAAGATTTCAGAGGAGGCTTTCAAATTATGGCACAATTTGATCAGTGGGCAGGATTTTCCGGAAAGAACTGGAAAAATTCTGTAGATGTACGCGATTTCATTCAGGAGAACTACACACCGTATGACGGAGACGAATCATTCCTGGAAGGACCTACAGAGGCAACAGATAAACTGTGGGGAAGACTTCAGGAGCTGCAGAAAGAGGAACGTGCAAAAGGCGGCGTTCTTGACATGGAGACAGAAGTTGTATCCGGTCTTACAGCATACGGCCCGGGATATATCGACGAGAGCATGAAAGACCTGGAGAAAGTTGTCGGACTTCAGACAGACAAACCGCTTAAGAGAGCGTTTATGCCTTACGGTGGTATTAACATGGCAGTAAAGGCTTGTACAACTTACGGTTATGAGCCGAATGAAAGATTGAAAGAGATCTTTACAAAATATCATAAAACACATAACCAGGGAGTATTCGACATCTACACACCAGAGATGAAGAA